>Ga0307516_10000074_pt1 | contig 107888 bp, 95 predicted proteins | sample 19_EM_MG_FD_203310 | JGI IMG/M metagenome (GOLD analysis project Ga0307516, IMG submission 203310) | Populus trichocarpa ectomycorrhiza microbial communities from riparian zone in the Pacific Northwest, United States - 19_EM | ecosystem: Host-associated > Plants > Roots > Unclassified | place... | reverse complement strand
TCCACGATCGACCACAGCATGCCGTCGGGGCCGAGCGTGAGGGTGCGCGCTTCGCCTTCCGGCAACGGCGCGGCGGGCGTCCATGGGCCGTTGGCCGAGGGGTCGCGTGCGGCGGTCTCTGCGGTTTCGGCGTCGGAGGTTTGCAGCTCACCATCGCGCAGCAGCCACGAGCAGCGCGACGGCGCGAAGCGCAGCGCCTCGCCGTCGGCCAACGTGCCTTGCCAGGCGAGGCCCACGCCAGAGGGCACGGCGTTGAACTGGTGGCGCTCGATCATCGGGTTCACGGTGGCTTCCACCCCGTCGACCGGGGCGATGCCTTGCAGGATGAACGCGGGGGTGCGGGCCGCATCGGGCAATGGCCAGCTGGAGAGCGGCGTGACGAGGCTGCCTTCCTGCGCGAACGGAATGAGCAGCGATTCGGTTCGTGTGAGCAGTGCCACCGGTTCTTCGATCGCGAACATCGCGTCGCGGCGCGCGAGCGGTGCGGCCATGTCCTCGGGTAACGCGGCCTCGACCAGCCGCGCCAACGCCTCGCGCGTGACGAGCCCGTCGGCATAGGCGGCGACCACGTCCTGGATGCGGGCGCGGTACTCCTCCACCTTCTCGCGCAGGCTCGCGGGGTCGCGCCAGGGCGGCAGGTCGAGCAGCGCCGCGAGGCGCGCCATGTCGCACAGGTGCGGGTACAGCTCGAGCTCGGTGAAGTCGTTGGGGTCGCGCACGTTGGCCGGCTTCTGCCCGCGCTCGCGGCGCACCGCCTGGTAGTGCGGTGCCCACAGCGCCGCGTCGGCCGTGTCGGACCAGTGGGCACGAAGCACGTCCTGGATCTGCGCGGCGGCCTGGTCCATCGATTGGCCGACGGCGCGCAGCCACTGCGCGACCAGCGTCTGGTCGTCCGGCTCCGGCCGCCAGAGGCTGGGCAGCAGATCGGTGAGTTTCTCGAAGGCGCTCATGACGTTCTGCCGCTCAGGCTGCCTTGGGCTTGACTTCAACCGCGATGCGCGCCACCGACAGCCGCTCTTCGGTGGTCAGTGCAAATAGCGCATCGGCCGGTGCGCCGAGAACGACGCTGGTGCCGCTGGGCCGGGTGAAGGTCCATTGCACGGTGTAGGGGCCGACGTCGCCCGCCGTGGCTGGCGCGGGGGTGCCGCTCTCCTGCGCTTGCAGCGTGCCCGAGACCCAGCCGCCATGCGGCAGCGGCAGCACGCGGGTGAGCTTGCCCCAGCTCAACGCACGCTTGGGCGCATCGGCCGGGAGGGCCTGGACCGCGAGGTCGTTGAGGTAGGCGAGCGCGGCCTCCACCGCCGACGAGATGGCGGCCGCATCGGGAATGGCCGCATCCCGCGGGTAGCGCACCGACAGCGTCAATCCGGTCGACAGCGCCGGGTCGGTGATCGACAGCGCACCCAGGCGCGTGGGCTGGCCCGCCAGCAGCAGTGCGCCCGCCGCGAGGTCGGTGATCGAGCCGCCGGTCACGGTGGCCGAGGTCAGGCGCGCGTCTTCCACGCCTTCGACGCCCATCGCCAGGCCGATTAGCTTGCTGATGCTGCCGTCGCTGCCCGAAGGCAGGCGGTCGAAGTAGTCCTTGAAGCGATCACCGATGGTCGACTGGATGCGGCGCAGGTCGATGTCGAGCAGGCCGGGGGCGCTGGTCAGGCGCAGCGAGATGTCGACCTTGATCGGTGCGGTGCCGTAGTCGAACTCGACGCGCACGCCCGCGGGTCGCACCTGCGCCACGCGGCGTTCCAGCAGCGCGCGGCGCTCGGGGTCGAGCGCGCTTTCGTGCACCTGCACGCGCACCAGGCCCGGCGACCCCGGCGGCTCGATCGCCTCGGCCTTCAGGCCCATGCCGGCCACGGCGGCCGAGATCGCCCCGAGCGTGCCGCGCTCGGATCCGGCGAGGAAGTGCTTGGCGCGCAGGCGCAGCTCGTCGTCGTTCTCGTCGCGGTCCAGGCGCGTGGTCGCCGCGGGGTTGGTGACCGACTCGATGCCCGCGATCGGCTTGGCGACGAGGGTGAGGCTGTCTGCGGCCAAGCCGTCGTTGGTGGCCACGATGTCGCGGCTGCCGACCTTGCCGGTGGGCTGGCCGTCGGCCAGCGTCAGGTCGTCCAGCGTCTCGTATTCGATCTTGCCGTCGGCGGTGAGCACGCGCGTGCCGGCGGGGATGGTGATCTCGCCTCGGGTGTTGCGGGCGCGGGTGAAGCGCAGCTCGCCGCTGTTGCGGCCGGCACGCACGCGCGCCACGCCCAGCAGCGCCACCACGTGGTCGAGTGCGCCGCCGCGCGCGGTGTCGACGAAGCCGGAGCGGTAGACCGCCTCCATCTGCGCATACAGGCCTGCGGTTTCGAGGGCCACGGCTTCGAGCATCGTGCGCACCACCGAGCCGGGGTAGAGATCATTGACGTTGGCTTCACGCTGCTTGGGCAGGTAGTGCACTTCGAATGCGGTGCCGTCGTCGGGCCGCTGGCCGCCGGTCTTCCAGACAAGCTGGGTGGCATCGCTGGAAAGCTCGTAGTCGGTACCGCGCTCGAAGCGCTGCGATTCGCCGTTGCGCGCGCCCCATACGGCGGTGAGCGTATCGATCGGCGAGCGCTCCAGCGCGTGGGCAAAAGGCTCGCGGGTGGCCCGCGCCGGCGGGTAGGGATGCTGCTCGGCACTGACGCCGCCGAGCAGGCGGTTGAGCAGGCTCTCGGCAACTTCGGGATAGGTTTTGCGTCGGAAGCTCATCGCAGTTCCTCGTTGGGGCGCGCCTAGACCGCCAGCTCGATCGTGAATGGCCCGATCGTGACCACGCCGGTCGCGCCGGCGGGCTTCACGCGCAGCAGCACGTCGACAGTCGAGCGCGCGCCGGGGGAGGGGGCGACCTTCAGCTCCACCACCTTCTCGACCCGCGGCTCGGCCTTGACCGCCTCGAGGATGTAGAGCTTGAGCAGGTTGCGCTGGGTGCCGTTGTTTTCGCGCCCGATCAGCTCGTGCACACGCGAGCCGTAGTCGGGGTGAGCCAGCGCGGCCAGCTCGCCGCGCGGGGTGAGGATGCGCATGATCAGCGCCTGCGCGAGGTTCTCTTTGCCGTCGCGCGCGATGAAGTCCCAGGCCTGGCCGCGCAGCGCGATCAGGTTCTCGCTCACCCGGTAGACCGGCCGCAGCTCGCGGTGCGCGGCGTGCACCGCGAGGTCGCGCAGCAGGTGGGCCGTGGGTTCTTCGCGGACGGGCATGGTCAAGTCACCCAATGAGTACGGTGCCGCTGGCGATCACCGTTCCAGCCGGCAGGTCGGCGGGGTCGTTGCAGGTCATCGCCGGGTCGCCCATGCGCGCTGCGGCCTTGCCGTTGATCTGCACGGTGGTCGAGCCTTGCTGGATCGTGGCCTTGTCCGATGGCGGCTTCTGGAACGGGCCGGCGGTCGGGATGTGCGCCGGCGAGTTGGTCGCCGTCGAGCCGACCACCGCGGCGCCCTGGCCCTCGATCTGCACGTCACTCGACAGTGCGCCGTCGATCGTGCCGACGAAAGGCGAGGGCAGCGGCGTGGGTACCGGCCCGCCCGGGCTGGGCACCATCTGGATGTGGATGTCGGTGGCCATCACCTTGTCCCCTTGTTTTGCAGCTGGCATGCCCATATCAGTTCAGCTTGATCAGGCTGCCCTTGAGCACCATCTCGCCGCTCGCCTTCATCTCGATGTTGCCGTCGGCCTCGAACTTCAGGTCGCCGCCGGCCTTCAACGACACATCGCCCGCGCCTTCGATCTTCACCACGCCGCTGCCATCGATCGTCAGCGTGGTGTCTGCCACCTTCAGCGAGACGACCGGATCGTCGTCGACGATGCTCAGGCTGAACTTGTCCGCCAGCGTCACCTTCACGGTCAGCGGCGCGTCCTGCGTGACCTCGACGCGCAGGCCACTTTCCTTGTTGTCCGGCCCCGAGGGCAGTTGGAGCACCCACTGCTTCTCGGTGCTTTCGGGCGGCCGGTCTTCGTCGTTGTAGAGCGTGCCCACGACCACCGGCCGGTTGAGATCGCCGCCGACGAACTGCACCAGCACCAGGTCGCCCACCTCGGGCAGGCTGGCAAAGCCTTTGCGTGGCGTGGCGACGGGCACGTGCTTGAGCACGAGTTGGGCGTCGCGCAGCACCACGTCGGCGTCGTAGTTGTCCGGGTCGGCCGGGTACACCGCTTGCACGGTGCCGAGTTCGGTGCTGCGGTGGGCACGCAGCTCTTGCCGGACAAGCGATCGCACGGTTTCGTAGAGATCGTTCATTGGGACACCCCGCTCGCCGAATACGGCGAGCGGCCCTCCGCGAGGGCAGGGCCTTGTTTGGGGCGGCCCGGCGCGGCGGCCCTCATGACGCACCTCCGACGAGTTCAGTGACAAGGCCGCGCCGCGCGTCGAAGCGATGCCGCACCTGCAGCGCCGCGTATTCGCCATCGCCCACGCCGTTCGGGCAGCCTTCGATCGCGAACGACGAGGCGACATCGATGTCCGGCGCGCCCGGCACCGTGACGCGAACGGTGATGGACAGGCGCTTGGCCGCCGCCGCCTGTCCGTCGGCAGCACTCTGGGCGGCAGAAGTGCTGCGCAGCGCGCCGTCGGACCACAAGCCGATGGCGGGCCCGTCGCCGCTCGTCGCCTGGTTCGCGCTGTTGTCCTTGGCCAACCAGGCCCACGCACTGGCGCCTTGCGTGCCGGCGCTGCCTTCACCGGCAACGCTCGACGTGCCGGCCATCGCGTCGCGCGTCGTGGCCTCGAAGGCGAGCACGTCTTCGCCGTACTTGAAAGTGCGCACCGGCGGCCCGCTGGTCGCGTGGGCTTGCAACTGCCCGGAGGCATCGACCCAAGCCGGCACGCCCGCATGGCGGGCCAGACGCGCGATCCAGTCCCACAGGCTCGTCCGGTCGTCCACCGCGAGGAACGGGTAGCTCGGCCCGCTGGCGATGTCGCCCGGTTTGAGTTGCGCGAGCGAAGCCCACTGCGACAGCAGGTCGCTGAAGCTCTGCTGCTCGTAGCCGGTGTTCTCGCGTTGCGCGGCCAGCGCGACAGCCTTGGAAGCGAGCGTCACGTCGAGCGAGCCATCGCCCCGGCGCGACAGCATGGCGATCCTGCCGGCCAGCACCGGCTGCGGGCTGCCGTCGAAGCCCAGCTGCACGCCGAGCTCGTCGCCGGTGGCGAGATCGGGAAAGTCTTCGCGCGGCAGGAAGCGCAACCGAGCGTGGGCGATGAATGGTGCTGGTGCCAAGTGCACGACGAGCGAGGACAGGCTGTCGGTGAGCGGGTCGGGCTGCGAGCCCCCGCCCAGGCCCAGCGCGCCGGCCGCGGCCGAGAGCAGGTCCGAGCCGAAGCCACCACCGGCTGGCGCCGCCGGGCCCTTGACCAGCTTGACCACAGGCCGCACGCCCGCACCGCTGGCCGCGGCGGGGAAGAGGTCGGGCAGTCCGAGGTCCATCAGCCCGTCCTCACGTTCTGCGAGGTGTACCAGTTCAGGTGCTGCGGCACGCCGTCTGTCGCGAACACGTGGTTCACGTCGCTGAAGACGAAGGGCAGCGTGTAGGGCGTGAGCGCGCTGCGGTTGATCACCTGCTGCGTGCCCGGCAATGGCGCCGGCGTGCCGGGCACGGCGCCGAGCACATGCAGGTGCAGGTGGTTGTGGAAGCTCACGCCGGTGTCGCCGGCCTGCATCACCACCTGGCCTTGGGTGACGGCCGTGCCGATGATCAGGTTGGCCGCCACGCCACGCGCCGCGAAAACCGCACGCACGCCGCCGTTGGCGCCGTGGCCGTACTGCGCGTAGGTCTGCACGTTGCCGCCGCCCTGGTCCTTGTCGTGCGTGTTGTCGATCGCGTCGTGGCGGATCAGGATGAAGTTCCAGCCGCCATTGCTGCCGTTGGTCTGGTTGGGCAGCAACGCGCCACTGGCGGCCGCGGCAGCCACGGCGGCGGCGATGGCCGCGGCGTCGTTCGGATCGCTGTTGCTCAGGTCCTGGTCATCGGGCATCCAGTCGAAGTAGTCGACGACGGTGCCGTCGCGAACGCACAGGACCTCGTCCTTGAAATCGTGCGCGAAGTCGAAGGCGTAGACCTGCGGGTTGCTGTTGAAGCGGGCATGGCTGAACAGGCCGAGATTGCCCTGGCCGACGAAGAGAGCAGTGTCTTTCGCATAGGGCAGCTTGTAGGGCGAGGCGCTGTTGTCGGGGTAGCCGGCAAAGGGCACACGGGCCGGCGAGTAGGCGTTGCCGCCGACCTGCTTGGTGGGGTTGAACCGGCCGCCGTCGGTGTCGCCCTCCATCGTGGTGTATTGCTGGATCGGGAACATCGCCAGGCCCAATCCGGCGGCCTTGAGCGGCTCCTGCCACAGCTGCTTGGGCGTGACGGTGCCTGCCAGCGCCCAGCTGATCAACTGGCCGCTGAAGGTGCCGACGAAGTTGAAGAGGGTGCCGCCGAAGATCCACCACAGCACGAAGGGCTTGGCATCGCTGCTGGCGGCCACCGGCAGGCCGTAGTCTTCGCGCGAGATGAGCTTGAAGAACAGCATGCCCAGCACCGTGTTGATGAAGCTGGTGACCGGCCCGCTCAGGTCCCAGTTCTTCGGCCGCGTCTCGTTCTCGTAGGTCCACGAGTCGGGGCGGTCGCGGTTGTTGGGGCCGGTGTAGTTGAGGAGCGTGAAGGCGCTGAGCGACACGCTGCGCAGGGCATTGGTGACCACGCTGATCGTGAACGCATTGATCGCGTCGCCGCCCAGCAGCGTGAGCCACTGCAGGAAGCAGTTGGTGCCGTTGGTCTTGCTGTGCTTGCCTTCGAGCGAGCCCAGCAGCACCGTGAGGATCGGCACCAGCGGCGAGAACGGGTATTTCGCGCCCATGCCCCAGCCGGCCTTCTGTGCGATCAGCGAGGGCAGCGGTGCCTTCGCAATGCCCGAAGAGCAGGCTTTGCCCCAGTTCCACAGCCACAGCGGGATGTTGACGGCGTATTCCTTCGGGCTCGCCGCCATTGCGATGCAGTGCCAGAGCCCCGCCACCGCCTCGACCAGGATGGCAGTCACGTGGGCCCAGGTCTCCAGGAACGGAGCCGAGAAGGGGCCGAAGGTGAACCACTCGGTGCTCTCGATCTTGAACTGCTTGGCCTCGTACCACTCGAAGGGCGTGTCCTTTTCGTCCAGCACCTCGTCGTCGGCGCCGGCGCGGCGCAGCACCAGCTTCTTCTTGTCGACGCTGTGCCAGACCTCGTCTTCCGGGTAGCCGGGCACGACAGTCATCGCCAATGCGGCGCCCGGCGTGTTGTGCGAGCAGCCCTGGCGACGCGTGGCATACAGCCAGGAGGCATACCAGCAGAAGGTGCCGTCGTCGCTGCGCGCCGGGGCGGCCGGAGCCGCTGCGGGGGCGGGCGCTGCCAGGTTCGGGCCGGCCGCCTTCGCGCGCATGCGCTTGCTCTTCAGCGTGCGCATGGCGGCGTGAGGAACGGCCTTGGGCGCGGGCGGCGCAGACAAGCTGTCCGCAGGCGCGCCGGCCAGCAGCCGCGCGATCTCGGCCACGCCACTCAGCACGGCCTTCAGCTTGCCCAGCAGGCACTCGCCCTTGTCGCGCAACGTGGCGATGCCGGTGCGGCGCAGCTCGGCGATCAGCAGGTCGGCCAGGCGGTTGACGTTGAGGTCGAACACCGGCAACGCAGCGACCAGCTCGGGCTGGAGGCGGCGCAGCGCGCAGGCCATGGCCATGCGGGTGGCCGCGGCGTCGGCGCTCATCGCGGTCACGCCGTCGAGCAGGCCGGCTTGCGCCTCGTCGAAGAAGAGATTGAGTGTGTCGCGGATGACGTTGCGGTCGAGGCCCAGCGTGTCGGTGAACACACCCGCCAGACGCAGCACGAGCGCGCGGATGCCGTCGTCCGACAGCGTGTCCAGCGACGCGGCCAACGCATCGACCGCACCGGCGATCTTCAGCAGCATGTCGGCAGCGGATTGCGGCGCTTCGCCGCTGCCCAGGTCGACGAAACCCTGGATGCAGGGCTGGAACACGCCGCGCAAGGCGGGCAGGGCCTGTGGCAGCCCTTGCGTGATCTTGGTCTGCAGATGGTTGCCCACGGCCTCGCCGGCACGCTTGAACGCGGGCAGCACCGCTTCGAGCGCCGCCGGATCCATGACGATGCGCTGCGCCAGCGCGAGCACTTCGTCGCCCAGGTCGGCTTCGCGAGAACGCCCGGCCATGCGGGCCAGCGTCTGCGGCTGCAGCAGGGTGGAGGCGATACCGACGCTCATATTGATAGGTCCTCCGTGCGATCGGTCATCGCCCTACAGCGACACGCCGCCGCTGACGCCACCGCCGCCGCCCGGTGCGGCGGTCAGCAGGTCGCGGTAGGCGACATCGACACGATCGATCTCGACGCCGAGCTGCGCGTCGAGGCTGTTGAGCCAGTCGATCACCTTCTGCACCGCCGGGCCGACCTGCAATGCATCAACCAGCGGCTGGATCGCCTCGGCGTATCGGGCATCCAGCGGCTGCAGCAGCAGTGCGTCGGGGTCCAGCGAGCCGATCTTGGCGACCAGCTCCTTGTAGGCGGCATCGAGCTCGCCGCGCAAGGCTGGTGGCAGCAGTGCGGTCAGCGACAGCTGCGCGATCAGCCGGTCACGTGCCTGCGACAAGGGCTGCTCCAGGCTGCGTGGGTCGAGCGCGCGCACCTCGTCGAGCAAGGCGGTGTAGATCGAATCGACCTCGCGCTTGTAGACGTCCAGGTCCAGCGTCAGCAGCCGGTGCTGCACGTCGGCGATATGGCCCAGCAGCGCCGCCAGCGCCACCGGCGCGGCGAGCAGGTCGTTGATCTTGTCTTCCAGAGCCTGCAGCAGCTCACGCAGTGCGGCGGTGGCGGCTTCGAGCAGACCGCCGACGAGCTTGAGCGACTTCAGGAACCCTGCTGAAGGAAAGCCCAGTTGCCGCTGCGCCGCTTCGCGCAGCCAGTCTCGCAGCGGGCGGTCGGGGCCGGTGGGCAGCAACGGTGCCAGGGGCCCGTCGGCATCGGGGAAGTGCAGGGCAAGCTCGGCGCAATGGGCTTCGATGGCGGCATCGGCCGCCGCGAGCGCCACCGCGAGGTCGCCGGTGTCGCCCAAGCCTTGCGTCGCGGTCTGCGTGGCCGTCAGCGCCAGCCAGTCTTGCAGGCTGGTGCGCGTGGCGGGCGCGAGCGCCGCGAGGCCGCCCGAGATGCGACCGCGCGCGGTGAAGACACGGGTCAGGCTCGACGACGCCTGAGCGGCGGTCAGCGTGTCGGTCAGGCCTTGCCGTGCGCTGCCCCACGTGGCTCGCAGCTCGGCCGGGCGTGCACCGCGCGCCGCGGCGATGACGTCGTCGAGTGCGGCCGCGAGCGCGCCGGCCGGTGTCTCGGGCACCTTCACGAGGATGCCGTCGAGCCAGGCGTCGAACTCCGCATCCGGGTCGCCCAGCGCGCTGATCTTCTGCGAGAAGTGCTCGGCCACGTCGAGCGCCGCATCGAGCGTGGCGGTGAAGCTGCGCACCCGGCCCAAGGCCTGGTTCATCGCCTGGGCGATGTCACCGATCGGCACGGCAGACTCCACCTTGGCGGCTGCCTGCTCGAGCGCGTCGGACAAGGGCGCGATCAGCTGCGAGGGCCGCACGCTGTCGAGCGTGTGCAGGATCAGGTCGAAGGCTTCGCCCGTCGGCCGCAGCAGCGCTGCGATGTCCAACTGCTTGGCCAGCGATTGACGCAGGCCGTCCAGCGCCTGATCGGCCTGCAGCAGCCAGCTCGACGGCTGGATCACCGACAGCTTGTCGACCGCTGCGTTGAACGGCTCGACCAGCACGGGCGTGAGGGCCTGGCGGGGCGAGAACTGCAGCAGCCTGTCGCGCACCTGGTCGGGCAGCAGCTTGACCTGTTCCAGCAGCGCCGTCGGGCTGCCGGCAAGCTGCGCGTCGAGGTCGGCGATCAACGGGTCGGTCAACGGCTTGATCGACTGCGGCAGCACCTTCATCGCTTCGCCCACCAGCGCGGGGCCGGGGTCGGGCAGCTTGGAGATGTCGATCGAGGCGATCAGCGACTTCAGCTCACCGATGGCCGCGATGACCTCGTCGGTGACCGGCGCGAACGACAGCTCGTCGAGCTTGTCGGCCAGCTGGCTCAAGGTCTGCAGCACTTCCTTCAGCCGCTCGACGACCTCGTCCTGGGCCAGGTCGCCCAGGGCGTCGATGGCATCGTTGATCGGGCCGGCGAGCGCCTCGGGGTCGATGCCGTCGATGGCGTCGCGTGCTTCGTGCAGCGCATCGGTCAACGAGCCCGACGCGGCACCGACCGATGCCGCCAGCGCCTGGCTCACCTGGGCGGTGGCTTGGTTCAGCAGGTCTTCGACCTGTTGGCGCAGGTCGTCGAGGTTCAGCGATTGCACGGCGCTGCGCGCTTCGCCAAGCTTCTGCGTCGCCATCGCGGTGAGCTGCGCGAGGCCTTGCTCGATCTGCGAGACGACGCCGTCGATCTCGCTGAACACATCGGTCAGCGGCTCGGTGACGACCGACACGTCGATCTGTTCCAGCAGATGCGTCAGCTTGGCGGTCAGGTCGCCGATCACCTCGGCCACGGGCTCGAAGGCCTGAGGCGAAGGCTCGGGCACCTGCAGCGAGCCGAGCGGCGCCGTGAGGTCGGCGAGCGTCGCGCGCGGTTGCAGCAGGACGAGCATGCGGCACACGCCCGCGTCGAGGTCATCGGCCGCGGCGCGCATGCCGTCAGCCAGCTGCGTGCGCTGTGCGGAGACCGCCGCCAGCGAGGCGTTCTGCGTGGTCAGCGCGGTCTGAGCGGTCTGCACGGCGGTGAGGCGCGTAGCGATCTGCGCGTCGTTGGCCTGCACCGAATCGGCCAGGGCCTCGACCGCGGTGGCGTAACCCTGCGCGGCGGTGCCCAGCGCAGCGAGTGGCAGGCTGGCGACGAGGCTGGGTGGCACGGCGCGCGTGAACACACCGCTGGTGTGCGTGCGGACCACAGCGGCAAGCGTCGTCAGCGTCTGCGTCAGCTCGGCCTGCAGGGCCGGCCCGGTGGCGTCGTCCCAGCGCACCAGCGTGTCCAGCGGATCGCGGATGTCGTCGAGCACCGGCAGTGAGCGCACGGTGAAGTAGTCGGGCCGGAAAGTGCCGACGCGCTCGTGCAGCCAGCGCAGCAGGCTGGGCACGTCGAGATCGGCGGGCAGGCTGTCGATCGCGGCTTTGGCGCTGTCGACCTGCGAGGGCGTCAAGGCGCCGGCCGGGGCGGGGGCCGGGGGCGGAGGAGGCGGTGCAGGGGCGCCGGGAGGCGGCGCCGGCGGCACCGGGGCCGGCGGTGGCGTGAGCACGGGCAGCAGGCCGCAGCTCCAGTCGCTGGTCAGCAGCGCTTGCATCGCGGCGATGCGATCGAACAGCGGCTGCAGCGCCTCGGTGACCTGCTTTTGCAGCATCTCCGGCAGCGAGCCCACGTGCGCGACCAGGTCGCCGCTCAGCGGGCCCAACTGGCCTTGCAGACTGGCACCCAGGCCACCCAGCGTGTTCTGGAAATCGCCGCCCGCGCTCAGCTGCGGCAGGCTGATGCTGCCCAGCCCCGACAGGGCCGAGCCGAAGTCGCCCGGTGGGTGCTGGGCCCACTCACTGAAGGTGCTGCCCAGGCCGCCGATCTGCCCGCCGACGCCGCCGGCAAGCTGCACCATATCGAGCCCTTGCACGGCGCTGTCGATGCGGTCCATGAGGCCGGGCATGGTGGGCCTCCTTATCCGAGCAGGTCGCGCAGGCCGCTGCCGACCTCGCCCAGCTGCTGAACGGCCGGGCCGGTCTCGCCGAGCAGGCCGGACAGGCCGGTCGTCGGGTCGGACAGCGCGGGCATGCTGGCCAAGGCCTGCAGCGCGTCGATCGCGCCCATCGCGGTGTCGAGCATGCCGGCGGCCGCATCGAGCAGGCCGCCGTCGATGCCGTCGAGCAGGCCCGGGCCGGGCGGCGGTGGCGGCGGGCATTCGGCCAGCCACACGGCGTAGTCGATCTGGTCCGGCGCGCTGGCCGCCGCCTGCACATGCAGCTGCTGCAGCAGCACGTTCTGGATCTCGGTGCCGCTGACGATGTCGCTGACGAAGGTCATCGGCTCGCCGGCGAGGTACTTCTCGCGCACGGCGTTGAGAAAGTCCAGCCCCGCCTGCTCGCCGAACACCGAGCCTTCGACCACGACGCGCGTGGGCTGGCGGTTCAGGTCCTGAAACAGGCTGCCGGCGCGGCCCGGCACCGGCAGCTCGCGGAAGTCGCGCGACTCCAGCGTCTCCAGCCGCGTGACGCGGGGCAGTTCCCAGTCGCCGAGCATCGGGGTGAGGCTCATGTGAAGTCCACGCCGCGCAGCCAGGCTTGGTCGGCAAGCAGGCGGCTGATGGCCTCGGCGCTGGCCTCGTCTTCTGCATCGGGCAGTGCGCCGTTGGGGCCGGCCGATCGAGGGCCGATGCCCGGCGCCGGGGTGCTGCGGCCGGGGTCAGTGAGCAGGCGCGACGGCGCACGAGGCGCGGCGATCGCAAACGTCGGCGCGCTGTCGCGCCGCGTTGGGCTGGACTCGCGCGGCAGCAGGCGCTGCAGCAACTCGGCAGCAGGGGCGAGCAGGGCGCCCGCGGACGCTGGCGCTTCGGCGTGGGCGATGCGTTCGAATGCAGCGCGCACGGGGAGGTCGACCGCTTGCAGGGCAGGGCGCGAATCGCTGGGCGTTGCGTTGCGCGACGTCGAAGCGGTCTTCGCGGCGGGTTGGGTGCTGTCGCGCAGCAGTTCAATCCCCGACGGGCGCGAGGCTGCCGAGCCGCCCACGGCCCTGTCTGGAACATGCCGCTCGATCGTCTCGGCGACGAGCGCGGCGATGATCGACGCAGCGGTGGGCATTGAGTCGATGGCGGCACGCGGCGCTTGCGCGTCGGCACCGGCGGCAGGCCCTTCAGCATGGGCCCCGGTGGCGGATACGCGTGTAGCCAATGCCGATGGCGGTTGTGCCGTCGCTGCGCGCGGCGTCGACACGCCGGGCTGTTGTTGCGGCAGCGCAGCGGCAGCGGCCGGGCGACCAGGCGCCGCACGCACTGCCGCCGGCGGCAGCGCGTCGCGGAACGAGCGGCTCCGTTTGGTGGGACCCTGGCCATCGGTCGCGTCCGCGCCCGCAGGCATCTGCGCATTGATCGCCCACGGATCGGCGCTTGCGAACGACGGCCAACGCTGCAGCGACCCGATCAGGTCTTCGCAAGCACCCGCGCGGTCGCGCGTGAGTTGCCGCACGCGCTGCGCTGCCGCCAGCCAGTCGCGCCAGGCGGCGCGCGCCGGTTCGATGGCGAGCGAGCGTTGCTGCTCAGGCATGGCGGCCACCAGCCTCGTCGCGCAGCATCTGCAGGTGCAGCAGGATCTGCCCGAGCGTCAGCGCGCCGATCTGCTCCGGCGTCCAGCCGAAGCGCTGCGCCAGCACATGCGCTGCTTTCGCGATCGGTGCCTCTGCTGCGCTCTCGAGCGACGCCGGCTCTACCGCCAGTCCGCTGATGCGGTTGACCTCGCCGAGCAGAAACTCCATCAGCCCCGCGCTCAGGCCGTTCACCTGGCCCACATTCAACGCCGGCTCGATCAACGCGGTGTGGACCATCAGCGCACCGACCAGCGCATCGTTGTCCCGCGCGGCGCGGCTCACCAGCTGCAGGTCGCGCACGGTGAGCGGGCGCAGCCGCACCTGGCCCGCATCGCCGAGCCGCCCGGGTTCGACGAGCGCGGCAGGCACGGCGACATCGAAGCTCAGGGCCGAGCCGGCCAGCAGCTCGTCGGCCGTCATGAAGGGCGCGCGCGGCGCCGCCGGTTCAGCCAGCTTCATCGCCGACAGTCGCGAACAAGGCCTGGAACGTGGCCGACTCCATGACGAAGTCGTCCTCCGGCATGGTGAGGTTCCACTGGTCGATCTTCACGCCGTGCAGCGTGATCGTGGAGCGCGTGCCGGGGTGCGCGCTGCTCTCGGCCATCAATGTGATGTTGAAGCTGGGCCCACCCCAGGAGCGAGGCGGTCGGCCATCGGCGGCCTCGCCCAGCAGCAGGCGCAGCATCGCGCCATTGAGGTAGGCGCGGTCCATGCTGCCGCGGATCGACACGTTGCCCGGGCGCAGCTCGCTGGCGTAGCGCTGGCCGATCTCGTTGAACGCGCGGATGGCCGTGTTGACCTCGACGCGCACGCCGGTGGCGCGGCCCACGGCGACGAGATCGTTGCCGTCGATGATGGCCTGGGCCGTCGCGGCCTCGGGCCCTTCGGCCGAGTTGGTCGACAGTGTGATGGAGCCGTCGGCCCCGGTGAAGACATTGGTGTTGGCCATGGCTTGCGGCTCCCGATTCAGGACAGCGCCAAGGTGACGCGGATGTAGTCGATGCTGAAGGTCGGCTGCATCGCGACGTTGACGACGCAGCGCCCGGCGACCTCGTCGGCGCGGGTGGCGGTGACCTGCAGCGTGTAGTCGGTCAGCGACTCGTCGATGATCATCGTGGTGAGGAAGCTGTCGAGCGCGCCTTGCAGCGCCTTGCGCACACGCTCGTTGTTGAGCTTGCCGATGAACGCGCCCGACACCTGGCGGATGCCGGCCTTGGCGTAGTCGACGATGCGTCGTGTCGTGATCTGCGCGAAGGCCGCGCCTTCGGTGGTGATGCCGCGCACCACGCGGATGCCCTGGCGGTCTTCCAGCGGCAGCACGTTGGACTGCAGCAGGTCCTTCAGCTCGCCGTAGCCGAACTTGGCGCTGAGCTTGCCGACGGCGGGCAGCACCTTGTTGGTCGGGCTGGACTGCGGGGCCAGCGACGAGATCAGGCCGGCCATGGCCGCGGCGGTGTAGTTGCCCGGCAAGGTGACATCGGCCTTGGCGACGGCATCGAAGGTGACGATGCCGGGCGCGGCCATCACGAAGCGCTTGTTGGCGGTGATCTGGGCCTTGATGTTGGCGATGGTGGTGGCATCGCAGCCGATCACCGCGATCACGTCGCGGCCGTTGTTCTCGCCCGTCTCCACTGCAGCGCCGAGCACGGTCTTGGCGGTGGCGGTGGAGAGCTCGGGCGCGATGAGGATGTTGATGTCCTCCTTCATCAGCTCGGCCACGGCGACGCCGAAGGCCGTCTGATCGGCGCCGGCGGCCAGGCCATGCGAGTAGACCGTGCGGGCGCCGTTGTTGAACAGCAGCGGCAGGGCGCGCATCAGGTTCAAGGTGCCGGCGGACAGCGCATCCGCGCTGTCGTAGACCTTGCCTGCGTCTTCGAGGCTGGACAGGATGTGCGTGACCCCGATCGCGTCGGTGACGCCGGCGGCCGCGGCGGTCGTGCCGACGATGCCGACGTTGCCGAAGCTGACGCCCTTGGGCGCGATCAGCCCTTCGGACTGCACCCGTATGAAGGTACCGGGGACGATCTGTTCCGCAAATGTGTCTTCCATCGCGCACTCCTTCCCCGGTGGCGGGGTTCTTGAAGGTCAGTCGAGCCGCCAGACGCGGCCGGTCAGAAAAGCGGCGGCGCCGTTGCCCTGCGTGAGCAGGCCCAGTTCGCCGGCGAGAACGTTGTCGGTGGTGGTGACCGTCAGGCTGCGGTCGCCATCGAGCTCGGCGAACAGCGTCTTGTCGTGAAAACCGATCAGCAACTGCTGGCGCTGGTTGAGCGTGAAGCCGCTGGCTGCGGCGGGGCCGACCTGCAGCCACTCGGCCGGCGTTCGGCGGCCGAACACCTGGTAGCCATGGGCTTGCGACGCCAGGTAGAACCAGAAGTCGTTTGCGGCGCGGCGGCCGAACACGACGCCCAGGCCCTCGCCGCTGGCTGAAGCAAACTCGAACTCCATCGCTGCGCGTGCCAACGACATCGGCGCGCCGCGCGGGCGCCACAGCAACTGCGTGCCGGCCTTGCGCGGATCGGCCAATGTGCCAGGGCCGCCGTGGGTGGTGCGGCGCTGCACGATGCGCGGTGTGGGCACGTTGATCACGGCCCAGTCGCCGGCCGGCGAGCCGCCATCGAGGTCGGGGTCGTCGATCGCGAGGAACTCACCCAACGGCTGCGGCAGCGTGGCGAGCGTCGCGGCATCGAAATCGAACACCGGCGTCGCGCGGTAGGGCGTGACGTTGTTGAACACGCCGAGGTCGAGCGTGCTGATCACGCCTTCACCAGCGTCGGGTACGTGGATGTATTCGAAGTCGACGTCGAAGGCCAGCTGCGAGGGATCCGGCAGCGAGGCGCTGCTCAATCGATGGATGCCGAGCGAGGCCAGTTCGGCGCGCGTTTGCGCCAGCACCTGGCCCGACAAGGTGGCTGCGTAGGCGCTTGCATCGGCAGGCGCGCCTGCGGCGATGCTCACCTCGACCCGCGCGTTCAGGCGGCGGCCGTAGAGACTGGCGGTGGGGCCTTGGTGGACGCCGATGTAGCCGCCCAGCCCGCAGGGCCGGATGCGCTGGGTCAGCACGCGGGTGCTGCGCGTCAGCCCGGCCGGCACCGGCACGGGCATCAGCCCGTTCAGTGCCGCCTCCAGCGCGGCGACGGCCTCCACGGCGATCGAGTCCATTGTTCTCCCGTGCACATCCCGACAACGATGAGAACGGGAAGCGCACGCGGGCGGACCCACGTGGCGCCGCATGCCGCGAGACGCGCCACATGTGATGGCGCTGTCTCAACGACGTTGGCGTGCCTCCCGGCTCAGGGCCCGTGTGTCAACAGGCCCTGTACTGCGCGGCGAGTCTGCTCGCGACGCGCAGCGCTGGCAACGCGGAAGGTAGGGGCGCAGCGGCCTAGAGCTAGGGGACCCATCCCCAATGTTGAGGATGACTGGAACGACCGGCCGGGGGCATGGCAAGTGTCTGTGAGACGGGACACTACATCCCCTTCGCCGCCCCCAGCATCTCGTGCACGTCGTTGACCATCACCGCCAGGAAGCCCAGCAGCGCGACGTAGTAGAGGCCGTATTCCCACTTGGTGCGCGTCGGCACGTTGTAGTAGGTGGCCGCCTCGGGGCTGTCCTTGCGGTAGGTGATGGCCTTCCAGACCTGCGGGGCGGCCAGCACCCCGATCAGGATCAGCATCGGGCTCGGGCGGTAATAGAACAACGCGCCCAGCACCGGCACACCCAGCAGCCAGATCCGCGGTGACAGCACTGCGGTGATGCGGCCGCCGTCGAAAGGCGACAACGGAATCAGGTTGAACAGGTTCAGGAAGAAGCCGGAGTAGGCGACTGCCAGCAACCAGTTGCTGCCTTCGTTGCGAGCCAGGAAGTAGCAGGCGATGGCGCCCATCGTGCCCAGCAGCGGCCCGCCCAGGCCGACGTAGGCCTCGGTCTCGGCGTTGTGCGGCATGTCCTTCAGCTCGACCCAGGCGCCAACGAACGGGATGAAGGTCGGCAGGCCGACGTTCAGGCCGCGCTGGCGAGCGGCGATGTAGTGGCCCATCTCGTGCACGAACAGCAGCACGACAAAACCCACGGCATAACGCCAGCCATACACGAAGGCATACACCACCACCGACAGCAGCATCGTGCCGCCGGTGGCGAGCAGCTTGCCCAGCTTGACGCCGGACAGCAGCAGCAAAAGCAGCTTGATCATGGAACTGCCGTCAGACCTTGCTCTTGCGGCTGAACAGCTTGCCGATGGCGGCGAGCCCGCCGATGCCGCCGAGGATGAGCAGCTTGGCGAACTTGGCGAAGAACAGGCCCGCCGCTGCCAGCAGGCCGAGCTTCTTGGCGCCGACGCCGATCACCAGCGCGGCCAGGCCGTACTCGGCCAGGTGGTCGGTCTTCTCGTTGAAGTCGCCGTAGCGCTGGCCTTCGTTGAAGTTCACTGCAGCCAGCATGGCCTGGCCCTCGGGCTTGTGCGCGGGCAGCTCTTTCAGGCCGGTCACCAGGTTCATGCTGAAGTAGCCCTCGCGGCCCAGCAGGTAGGTGTTGTAGTTGACGCCCTGGTCGTCGGCGTCGGTCGAGCCCTTCTCGCGCGACGACATGGCCCACACCAGGCGGTGGGTGCCGGCCTCATAGGCCGGCTTCTCGGCCCAGCCGATGATCTCGAGCGCCGGCGCGCCCATCTTCTCGCGCTCCTTGTTCGACTCTTCGGTGCCTTCCTTGTAGCTCTTCAGCAGGTCGTCGGCGTTCCAGTCCTTGGCGTCGTCGTCCTTGATGTGGCCGGAGTCTTCGTAGCGCACCGTCATGAACCAGCCCTGGTCTTCACCCTTCGGGAAGATCAGGCCCTGCAGGCGCGGGTCTTCGCCGGGGTTGCCCATGGCCTGCAGCAGCTTGGTGGCCTGCGGCTGCGGGATGAAGACGCGGCCCTCGGGCAGCTTCAGCATCGCCTTGTCGAGCAGCTTGATGTCGGCGGGGCCGGACTGAGCGGTCTTGGCCGCTTCGTCCCAGGCCTTCTGCCCATCGGGCGGTGCTTCGGCGAAGGCGGCGGTACCGCCAACGAGCAGAGTGAGTTTCAGTGCCAGGCGCAGCAGCGCGGCGGCGATTGATCGCGTCATGGATCCCTCCCGAGAACCGTCGTTGTTAGAACGGCGAATTTTCCCACGCCACCATGGGTGGCCGCGGCTCGGGTGTGGGTTTCTACCAGGACGGATTTGGCAGCCGCGACGCTGGCCGTGCCCGCCGCTCGCTCACTCAACGACCTGGAACAGCCACTCCTGGTTGGCCTGGGCCGGGCTGGCGCAAGGCCACTGCTGGAGCCACGATCCGTTGCCGGTGGACCAGTTGTTGTCGTCCAGGCAGGCGTTGCTGTGGCTGAAGACCACTTGGAAGGCGTTGCCGCCGACGTGGTTCAGCCGGATGCGCTGGCTTGGGTGCGTGTCGCTGCACGTCGCCTGGATGATGCCGCGCCCCTTGCCGATCCCGTCGCCCCGCACGCTCAGGCACAGGCCGCTGTTGACGGAGACGAAGCTCCAGCTGCCCTGGCCCTTGTCGACCGCCTTCCATCTCTGGTTGGCGCCGCCGACGTACTCCCACTGATGCACCGAGTCGCCAGGATTCTTTGACCAATTCGCCACGTCCACGACGAGGCCGGTGTGCAGGTTGGTCAAGCGGTAGACGACGCCGTCGACCAGCGGCTGCGCCAGCGAGAAGTCGACCGAGCTGGGTGAAGCGTCCGGGCCGCTGCAGCGCAGGATCTGCTGGTCTCGCGAGCGCTCCGTCCGGCAGGTCAGCGTCGACGGGCTCACCTTGATGACGGCCTGGTCCACCCGGTAGCCGGCCGGAATGAAGACCTCCGTGCTGCCGCTTTGGGGGACGTTGTTCCAGCTGTACGAGAACGAGGTCGCCGAGGTGCGAAAGCCGATCGGCGTGCCCGACGTCGCGCGCGGAAAGAACCGCGGGTAGTACAGCTGCGAGCGCAGCTGGCCGCCGGCCGCGACGCTGAAGTCCTCGGTGTCCCAGCCGTCGAGCTTGTCCGGCGTCCACAGCGGCGTGTAGCCCCATTGCGCGCCGGACATGAAGCGCGCATCCATGGTGTTGTAGATCGCTTCCATGTAGCCGTTCACGTGCGCCGTGTTGGACCACTCGCCCATCTCGCCGAGGAAGTGGCCTGAGCCGTTCTTGGCGGCCTGCGCCAGCTGGGCGGCGAACGTGCCGTCAGGCGAAGCGCCCATCCAGTTCTTCAACACATTGGCAGAGAACTCGTAATAGTGCGGCGCCCAAACCGTGTTGTCGTATCGGTGGGCCTGCCCGTTGGCGTCGGTCCATTGCGGGGCGCTCACGACGGGCGCGTCGGCCGTCGGTTCGTAGAACAGGATGGCACCCGGATGCCGCTCGCGGATGACCGCCGATGCGCGGTTGTAGACGTCGGCGATCTCGTGGTCGTAGCCCCAGGGTTCGTTCATCAGGTCGTAGCCGATCACGTTGCCGTGCTTCGACGTCGCATCCGTCACCGAGGCCACCATCTCGATGTAGCGGCTCTTGATACCTTCAGCATCGCCATGGAAGGCATGCCATGTGGCGTGGAAGTTAGGGTCCAAAAAGGCGCTGACGCCCCACCAGCCCGGGATCAGGAGCTGGCAGCTCGGCCCGTTGTCGGGCTGGTAGCGGATGAGGTTGGAGGCAATCGCCCACTGCGGGAAGCCGTCACCACAGCCGTGGTTGGCGAACCGCGAATAGGTGTCCTGGTGAAAGTCGACCAGCACGAAGATGCCTGCCGCCTCCGCCCATCGGGCGATGTTTTCGTAGGCGTTGAGGTAACCCGCGTCGTACTGGCAGCGCGTCGCCTCGTACGCTTCCCAGTTGAACGTCAGGCGGATGATGTTGACGCCCCATTTCTTCAGCTGCGTCATTTGAGCGGCATCCGACAGCAGCGTGAATGGAGGGACCTTTCCGGTCCCGCTCACGTTCATGCCCCTGAGCAGGACGACGCGGTTCTGTGCATCCCTGAAGTACGTGCCGTCGACATGCAGCGGTGCCGGCGCCGCCTGTGCAGGGCCATGCCGTTCGGCCGCATCGGCCACGCATTGGGCGTGCAGGCCCGGATGACTCAGCAGCAGCCCCATCAAGGGCGCGATCAAGCGGCGAAGGCTCTCCATGCAGATCTCCCTGGCGTGGCGCACGCCCGCCGGGACCGGCGCGAAGCGGACCGTTGATTCGCTTCGATGCGTGTCGATAGCGATGACTATCTTGTGGGTATCACTACCGTCGCATCGGAACTTACCCGCAGGCAGGGTCATGCTTCATGCACGAGGGCGCCAAGAGGTGGGCGAAGCGGTTCGCCTCGAGAAAAGGGCATCCGCCCCGCCTCCTGTTAGACACTCACCGGGGCGGATGCCCTTTTCTCGCTGCCACCGTCGGTGGTATGGCAGCGCGTTCGCTCTCCATCAGGGGCGCTGTGGGCACGCCGTTGCCCGCCACCGTCGATGCGAAGCGGACGGTGGGGGTGTGTTCAGGCGAGCGTCTCACGTGAGCCTGAGCACATCTCCACTGGCCGCCAAGCCAACCTTTGCGCCAGCGCTGCATCCCCATCACACCCGGCGCTGCCGCGAGGCGCAGTTGTTTCCCGTCTGCCGTGCGGTATCGTCGCCGCCGTGTCGCTATCCACTCCCTCTGCTGTCGTCCCGCGGCCTGCCCAACGCCATGGGCGGCTGGACGCGTTGCGCGGATTCGCCATCGTCTGGATGGCGGTCTTTCATTTCTGTTTCGACCTCAACTACTTCGGCTACCTCGAGCCGCATCAACGCTTCCAGCACGACCCGTTCTGGACGCTGCAGCGCACCTGCATCGTCACGCTGTTCCTGCTGTGCGCCGGCATGGGGCAGGCGGTGGCGATCGAGGCGAAGCAGAGCTGGGCGCGCTTCTGGCGGCGCTGGGCGCAGGTGGCCGGTTGTGCGGTGCTGGTGTCGATCGGCTCGGCCCAGATGTTCCCGAACAGCTGGATCAGCTTCGGCGTGCTGCACGGCATCGCGGTGATGCTCATCATCGTGCGCCTGCTCGCGCCGCGGCAGCTGGCGCAAGGCGCGCTGGGCTACGCGGTGTTGCTGGGCCTGGCGCTGGCGGCGCTGGTACTGCCGCGCGTCTGGCACGACCCGCTGTTCGACAGCCGTTGGGCCAACTGGGTGGGCCTGGTGACGCACCTGCCGCGCACCGAAGACTACGTGCCGGTGCTGCCCTGGCTGGGCGTGGTGCTGGCGGGCGTGGTGCTGGGCAGCTGGCTGCTCAAGCACCGGCCGCACTGGCTGGCCGGCAGCCTGCCCGCCGCACTGCGGCCGCTGGCAGTGCTGGGAACCTGGTCGCTGACCTTCTACATGCTGCACCAGCCGGTGCTGATCGGCGCGATCCGGGCGTGGCGCTGGGCCACGGGCGGCTGACGCCGCTCAGGCGCAGCGCAACCTGAACACCGACACCGCCGAGGCCAGGCGGTCCGCCTGCTGGTGCAGGCTTTCAGAGGCTGCTGCCGTCTGTTCCACCAGGGCCGCGTTCTGCTGGGTCGTGTTCTGCAGGTGGTTGACCGCCTGGTTGATTTGCTCCACGCCGGAGTTCTGCTCCAGGCTGGCGGTCGAGATCTGGGAGATCAGCTGCGTCACTTCGCGCACCTGGCTGACGACCTGGTTGATGGTCTGCCCGGCTTCGCTGGCCAGCCGATGGCCGGCTTGCACCTTGTCGCCGCTGGAGCTGATGAGGCCCTTGATCTCTTTCGCGGCCGCCGCGCTGCGTGTGGCGAGCGCGCGCACTTCAGAGGCCACCACCGCGAAGCCGCGGCCTTGTTCGCCTGCCCGGGCGGCTTCGACCGCCGCATTCAAGGCGAGGATGTTGGTCTGGAACGCGATGCCGTCGATCACGCCGATGATGTTGGCGATCTGGACGCTGGATTCGCGGATCTGGTCCATCGTGGCGATCATGTTGCCCAGGGCCTGGCCGCCGGTGACGGCGACTTTCGAGGCGCCGTTGGCCAAGTCGTTGGCACGCACTGAATGGTCGGCGCTGGCGCGCACGGTGGCGGCCATTTCCTCCATCGACGAGGCGGTCTCTTCCAGGCTCGCGGCCTGTTGCTCGGTGCGTTGGCTCAGGTCGTTGTTGCCGCGGGCGATTTCGCTCGACGCTGTCGCGATCTCGTCGATGCCGCCGCGCATCTCGCCCACCATGCGAGACAGCTGTGCCGTCATCTCGCCCAGGGCTTGCTGCAGCTTGCCGATCTCGTCGGCGCGGTCGCACTCGATCTTCGAGCTCAGGTCGCCCGTGGCCACGGCGTTGGCCTGGTCGACACAGGCATTCAGCGGCACCAGGATGCTGCGGCGTGCCCACAGGTACATGCTCAGCGTCACCACCAGCAAGGTCAGCGTCACGGCGGACATCATCCGGATGCCCGCCTCGCGGCTGGCGACGAAGCTCGTCATCGAATCGGTCGCCAACTGGTTGCCGGCCTCGACCGTGCGATCGACGTCGCTGCGGTGCTTCATGTACAGCGCGTTGACCTGCTTGAGCCCTTCCTGCGCGCCGGCGGCATCACCACCGGCCAGCTTGTCGAGCACATCTTTCTTGGCCGCCGCGATGAAGGCTTGACCGGCTGCGTGCTGTTCGCCCAGCAGCAGCTTTTCCAGCCCATAAGGCGGGTTGGCCGTCCAGTAGTCCACCCGGGCCTGGTATTCCTTGCCCAGGCGGTCGAATTCGGCCGCGGCCTTGTCGTGCGGCAGGGTCTGCTCCACGGCTTGCGACAAGACCAGCCGCATCTCGATCAGGTACATCGGCGGCGGCAGGATGTCGGCGACCACGTCCTTGGCCACCATTGCCTTTTGCGCGCTGTCGTCCAGCGTGTTGAAGCTGACAAGGGCTTGGGCCAGCACGGCCACGCTGGCCACGCCACCCGCCAGGCCGATCGACATCAAGGCCAGGCGCAGGGATTTCATCAACTTCATAAGCCACTCCACACATCGGCAAGCCGCGCGCGCCCAAACAACTGGCGCAGGGATCGCGGCATTGCTGACCCGATATCGAGCGGCCTCGAAGCAAACTTGAGGGGCGTCAAATTCTGAATATGGAAAGTGTGCGCAACTGCAAGAAAGAAACCGGTACCGCGGCCAGCGGCCGGGAGCGGCCCCCGCGGTGCGTTCGGGCATGATGCGCGCACCATGACCCAGCGAATCCTTTTCGGCTTCCATGCCGTGACCGTGCGCCTGAAGACGGCGCCTGCTTCCATCACCGAGATCCATGTCGACGCGACCCGGCGTGACGCCCGCATGCGCGGCTTCGTCGAGCGGGCCCGCGAGGCCGGCTCGCGCATCATCGACAGCGACGACGCCCGGCTGTCCAAGCTGGCCGGCAACCCGCGCCACCAGGGCGTGGTGGCCCGCGTCGAGCCGCTGCCGCCGATGCACTCGCTGGACGAGATCCTCGAAGGCGTCGAGGCGGCCAAGGAAGACCCGCCGCTGGTGCTGGTGCTCGATGGCGTGACCGACCCGCACAACCTGGGCGCCTGCCTGCGGGTGGCCGACGGGGCCGGCGCGCAAGCGGTGGTCGCGCCCAAGGACCACGCGGTGGGCCTGAACGCGACGGTGGCCAAGGTCGCCTCGGGTGCGGCCGAGACCGTGCCCTACCTGATGGTGACCAACCTGGCGCGCAGCCTGAACGAGATGAAAGAGCGCGGCATCCGCATCATCGGCACCAGCGACGACGCCACCCAGACGCTGTACGACGTCGACCTGAGCGGCCCGGTGGCCCTGGTGCTGGGCGCCGAAGGGGCCGGCATGCGGCAGCTGACGCGCAAGACCTGCGACGAGCTGGTCAACATCCCGATGGCGGGGGCGGTCGAGAGCTTGAACGTCTCGGTCGCCGCCGGTGTGTGCCTGTACGAAGCGCGGCGCCAACGCCGCACGACGGCCTGACCACCATGGGCGATGCCGCGGGCGACCTGGCGACGCTGCGCGAGCGGCTGGCCCAAGCCCGCCACATCGCCGTGATGACTGGTGCCGGCATGTCGGCCGAGAGCGGCATCCCGACCTTCCGCGATGCGCGCACCGGTTACTGGGCCCGCTTCGACCCGATGCAGCTGGCCAGCGCCCAGGGCTTCCGCGCCGATCCGGGTCGCGTCTGGCGCTGGTACGCCGAGCGCCGCCAGGGGGTGCTCGCGGCGCAGCCCAATGCCGGCCACCTGGCGTTGGGCGCGTTCGCGCAGCGCCACCCCGGTCGCCTGGCGGTCATCACCCAGAACGTCGACGACCTGCACCAGCGCGCCGGCAACACCGACGCGATCCGGCTGCATGGCGACATCCTGCTCGACCAGTGGTTGGGGGAATGCCCGCGCCGGGGCGTCGGGCAGCCCTGCGACACCGCCTGGGCAGCGCCGGGCGAGCCGCCGGTGTGCGGCGACTGCGGCAATCAGCTGCGCCCCGGCGTGGTCTGGTTCGGCGAGAACCTGCCGCTCGATGCGTTGACTGCAGCCGAGCAGGCGGCCGACCAGTGCGACGTGATGCTGGTCGTCGGCACCTCGGGCGCCGTCTGGCCGGCCGCCGGCCTGGCGGCCCGTGCGCAGGGGGCGGGTGCCTGGGTGGTCATCGTCAATCCCGAGGCCAGCGAGATCGACGGCGACGCGCAGCAACTGGTGCGCGGCACCGCGGCCGGCGTGCTGCCGGCGTTGTTCGACGGGTTGTGACGTGTGACGCAGTCACGATTCAGCTGACCCACTGCAGCACGCCGTCGCCCCGGGCCGCGGCATCACGGTAGAAGTCGGCCATCACCGCGAAGTTCTCGAGCACGTAGTCCAGCGCCGCTTCGCCGTCGCGGACCCAGATCACCTCCGGGTAGATGCCCTTGTCCTGCATGTCCTGCGGATTGAAGCGCGCGGTCAGCTCCTCTTGGGTCAGGCTGTCCAGCGCCGCTGCCAGGCGCACGACCTGATCAGGCGTCAGGTAGTGCGCCGGCCCCATGCCCAGGTCGGGCCCGATGTCGGCAGCGCCGAGGATGGCCCACGAAAACGGCTCGCGGCCTTCCCACGCCGTGCCGGTCAGCAGGTAGTGGATGCCGTGCCACGCCTTGTCGGCGTCCGCCGTGTGCGGCGGCTCATCGCCCTCGTCGTCAGGATGCAGATAGCCTTCGACCTCGTCCGGCGCATCAAGCAGCCGCGCGAGCGTGTCCGGCGTCACGGCTGCAAAAAAGACCGCCATGCCCATGTGTTATTCCCTCCAGAGAGAAGGGAATTATCGAAGGCAAGGCGGCTGGGCTGGCTATGGAGCGGTCACCGAACCGTAAACCATGTTCATCACGCCTGAGCGGTAGTGGTCGCGCTGCTTGATCGACTGGATCATCAGCACTGCCCACAGGTCGGTCTTCGGGTCGACCCAGAACAGTGTGCCGGCGGCGCCGCCCCAGTGGTAGGTGCCAGGCTCCGACGGGCTGACACCTTCGCCGGGCGCAAGCCGCACCGCAAAACCCAGGCCGAAACCATAGCCCGGGCCGGGCAGGTACAGCCCGGTCTTCTTGATGTGCGGACTGACGTGGTCGCTGGCCATGAAGGCGACAGTCTTAGGGCTGAGAATGCGCTTGCCGTCCAGCGTGCCGCCGTTGCGCAGCATCTGCACGAAGCGGGCGTAGTCCATCGCCGTGGACATCAGCCCGCCGCCGCCCGATTCACCCTTGCGAGCCACCCGCGGGTCGCCTATGTCGGCGTTCAGCCCGAGGTTGCGATCGTGCTCGAAAGGTTCGGCGATGCGGCCCTGCTTGCTGCGCTCGGTGACGTAGAAAGAGGTGTCGTTCATGCCCAGCGGCTCGAACAGGCGGGCCTTCAGGAAGGCCCCGAGCGATTGGCCCGAGACCACCTCGATCACGCGGCCAAGGATGTCGGTCGAGTGCCCGTAGTCCCAGGTGCTGCCCGGCTGCGCTGCCAGCGGCAGGGTGGCCAGCCGGTCGGCAAATGCGGCGTTGTCGAGATCTTCGAACAGCTTGGCCTGGTCGTAGGCGGTGCGCACCAGCGAGTTGCCGAAGAAGCCGTAGGTCAGGCCGGAGGTGTGGCGCAGCAGGTCCTGCACGGTCATCGGGCGGCGCGCAGGCTCCAAGGCCAGCGTTGGTGTGCCGCCATTCGGGCCCGGCGTCTCGACACCGACCTGCACCTTGCCGAAGGCCGGGATGTACTGCGAGACCGGGTCTTCGAGCTTCAGCTTGCCTTCTTCGACCAGCATCATCGCGGCCACGCTGGTGACCGGCTTGCTCATCGAATAGATGCGGAAGATCGCGTCGCGCGGCATCGGCGCGCCGGGCACCGGCCCCAGGTCGCCGACCGCGTCGAACTGCACCACCTTGCCGTGGCGCGCGACCATCAGCACCGCGCCGGGGATCTTGCCGTCCTTCACACCGGCCATCAGCGTGGCGGTGACGGCGCGCAGCCGCTCGCTGGACATGCCTTCGGCCTCGGGCTTGCTGCGCGGCAGTTCGGCGGCATGCGCCGCTGCCAGCAGCAGGCTGCCGGCGAGGCAGAGTGCCGTGGTCAGATTCTTCAAGTGCCTCATCGAATCTCCTGAGCGGATGGGGTGGTTCGAGGGCGCACAGCATGGCACAGAGCGGCCACCGCGAGCACTGATGTTGGTTACTAACGGGTTACGGGCACGCCACGCCGTGCCGATGCGCCACGGGCTCTTGGTTTTGGTGGGGCGTATTGCCAGGAAGCGGCCGGGCGCGCGGCTCACTACACTGCCGGGATCGCCCACTGACGCACCCCACCACCATGCCTGTCATCGCCGTATCGCACCCGTTGGTGCGCCACAAGATCGGCCTGCTCAGAGAGGCCGACATCTCGACCAAGAAGTTCCGCGAACTGACCGGCGAGCTGGCCCGATTGCTGGCGTACGAAGCCACCGCCGACTTCCCCTTGGAAAAGGCCACCATCAACTGCTGGAGCGGCCTGACCGAAATCGAGCAGATAGCCGGTCGCAAGGTCACCGTGGTGCCCATCCTGCGGGCCGGGCTGGGCATGCTGGAAGGTGTTCTGGACATGATCCCGAACGCGAAGGTCAGCGTGGTGGGCCTCAGCCGCAACCACGAGACGCTGCAGCCCGAGCACTATTTCGAGCGTTTCGTCGGCAAGCTGGAGGAGCGCACTGCGCTGATCATCGACCCGATGCTGGCGACGGCGGGCTCGATGATTGCCACCGTCGATCTGCTCAAGCGCCGCGGCTGCAAGGACATCCGGGCGCTGGTGCTGGTGGCCGCCCCGGAAGGCATTGCGGCGCTGGACAAGGCGCACCCCGATGTGCGCTGCTGGACGGCGGCCGTCGACCACCATTTGAACGAGCTGGGCTACATCATCCCGGGCCTGGGGGATGCCGGCGACAAGATTTTTGGCACCAAGGACGAGGGAACGCTGTGAACACCTTCAAACCCGTCGCGCCGGCGGCCGCCATGCTGGCGTTGGCGGCTTGCGCGCGGGCGCGACAGAACCAATCGAGCGCGACATCGAACCGGACCGGCCCCGACGGCGTGCTCGACATCCATGCCGACAACCGGCGGTAAAACGTTTTCAGAAGATGGCGGGATGGTAGTTGAACGGAGTCAGGTCAATGAGCAGTAACGGCAATTGGTATTCGCAGTTCGCCAAGTCGGCGGCGCGCTTCTGCGGCAAGCCGCGGATCTTCACTGTCGCGGTCGGCGTGATCCTGGTGTGGGCGGTCACCGGTCCAATCTTCGGCTTCAGCGACACCTGGCAGCTTGTCATCAACACCGGCACCACCATCATCACTTTCCTGATGGTGTTCCTGATCCAGAACACCCAGAACCGTGACACCGAGGCGATCCAGATCAAGCTCGACGAATTGATCCGCGCGACCAAGGGCGCGCACAACGCGCTGATGGACCTGGAGGAGATGGACGACGAGTTGCTCAACGAGTTTCGCGACAAGTACGAGCAGCTGGCGGATGCGGCGCGCAAGAAGGTCGAACAAGGTAGCCCGGACACCGATTCGCCCGAGCCATAACGACACAGACGCACTGACGAAGCACGACCGACCCTACTTGTCGAGTAGGTAATCCCTCCCTATTCTGTGGGGTGTAAATAGCTGTTGCCGCGCATATCATCGGCGCCGTAACGTCGGTTGAACCAGAGCTCGTTGAAGCGCTGGGCGGCCGCCGAGGGAGCGCCAAATGCAAGAAGCTTTTCGCCAAAGTAGCGAGAGCTCGTTGTCGGTTGCAGTTGCCCCCGTTTACGGGTCGGCCATTTCGCCGAAGCGAGTTCTCTTAGTCGACGACCATGAGTTGGTCCGTGTCGGCGTCAAATCGATGTTTGTCGAGCTGGACGGTACGCCTATCGTCTGGCTGGATGCCTGTTCGCTGCAAGAGGCGTTGAACGTCTATGGTGGCGACGAGGGGATCGATGCCGTGCTGCTTGATCTCAACCTCGCCGACTGCAAGGGCCTGCAGGGCCTGCGACAGTTCATTCACGCATATCCATCTGCGCGAATCGCAGTATTCAGCGGTACGCAGGATGAATTCGTCGTGCGCCAGGCCCGGGCACTGGGCGCCGTGGGGTATGTCCCCAAGGGCGCCACGGTGACCGAGGTCAAGAACACGCTGGCGTCATTGCTGTGGCCGCAGCGTGGCCGTGGCCAGCTCGCCGCCGGGCCGCTGTTCCCGCGCTTTCCAGCGTCGGCCATGTACGACCGGGTGGCCGAGCTCGGCACGCGGCACCTGGACATCCTGGAGCAGGTGCTGTCAGGCTGCAGCAACCAGGAGATCAGCACGTCGACCGGGCTCTCGCTTGGCACGGTCAAGAACTACGTGTCGTCGCTGCTGTTGGCGCTGGACGTGAAGTCCCGCTCGCACATGATCAGCCTGTTCCGCTGATCGCGCCCGTCGTCGGCCCCGTCAGGTGAGCGCCCTGTTGCGCAGCGCTGGCCCCGCCGTTGCCGCTTGCCCGGCACCGGCGGTGGACTATGTCGTCGTGGCCGGCGGCAGCGACGAGGCATCCGAAGACACCGATCCTTCGCGCGTCGAGCGGCGGGCGGTCGAACGCCGTCTGCGTGATGCGGCGCTGCGCGCTGCGGCCAGCGGCACCGCCGTGGTGGTCGTTCCGCTGATCGCACTGCTGCCTGGGCTGCTGGTCTTGAAGGGCGGACGCTCGACGGCGTTGTGGTGGACCTTGTGCGTGGCCGTGCTGGGCGGGGCGTGGTGGTTGTTCGCGCGCGCGGTTTCAAGACGGGCTGGCTGGATCGGCGACACGCGCCGGCAGCGCCTGGTCCTCGGGGCGCTGAGCGCCGGCTGCGTGGCCGCGATGTTGCTGCTTTGCGGCCTGCCGGCGTTGTCGCCCCTTGCGCCCACTGCGCCGGTCTGGCTGATGCTGGTGGCGTTGGCACCGGCCGTGGCCTTTGTGCTGGCGCCGATGCGTGAAGGCTGGCTGCCGGTGGCACTGCTGTCCATGGTCCCGGTGGCAGTGGCGGTGACGCTGGCACGCGATGGCGTCGGCGACGCTGGGGAATGGTTCCAGCTGCTGTCTTGCCTGGCGCTGGGCGCCGGGTCGACCCTGCTCGCAGGTTGGCGCTGGCGCCACTGGGCCGACGACCAGCGCACGCTGATCCAGCGCGAAGACCGGATCCGCGAACTCGAAGCGGCCTGCAGGCAGGCTCGCCGTGCCGAGCAGGAAAAGACAAGGTTTCTGGCGTCGGCCAGCCACGACCTGAGGCAACCGATGCACGCGCTCGGGCTGTTTGCCGCGACGCTGGAAAAGCGGCTGCAGGGCTCGGCCGAAGAGCCGCTGCTGCGCAATGTGATGCGCTCGGTCGACGGGCTGGAGCGCTCGTTCAACGTGATGCTGGACGTGTCGCGCCTGGACGCCGGCACGGTGGACCCGAACGTCCAGCACTTCCCGCTGCGCGACCTGTTTCGCCGGCTGCACATGCAGTACTCCGGCCAGGCCGAGCAGGCGGGGCTGGGGCTGCGGTTTTCGCCCGGCGGCAAGTCGGTCAGCAGCGACCCGCAGCTGCTGGAGCGCATCCTCGGCAACCTGATCCAGAACGCGATCAAGTACACCGACGCCGGTGGCATCGCCGTCGTGGCGCGCAGCACCGAGACCCATGTCAACGTCGAGGTGTGGGACACCGGCGTGGGTATCGCGGCCGACGATCTGCCGCGGGTCTTCGACGAGTTCTGCCAGGTCGGGCGCGACCGCCGCGCTCGTTCGCAGGGGCTGGGCATGGGCCTGGCCATCGTCAAGCGCCTGGCCCGGCTGCTCGGGCATCGGCTGAGCGTCCGTTCGCGGCCGGGCGGCGGCACGATGTTCCGCATCGGCATCCAGATCGGCGGGCTGCCTGGCATCCAGGACGCCACCGCAGCGGCCGACACGCTGCCGATGCCTGTCCTGGAGCCCTGCTCGGTGCTGGTCATCGATGACGAGGCACCGATCCGCGAGAGCCTGCGCATCCTGCTGGAGGAGTGGGGCTACGACGTCGTCTGTGCGGCGACTGCGCAGCAGGCGGAATCGGCGGTGCTGGCGCTGGAGCTGCCGCCCGATCTGATCCTCAGCGATCTGCACCTGGGCCCGGGGCCGGACGGCATTGCCGCCATCGACGCCGTGCGACGCATCTATGGTTATGCAGTCCCGGCCATCCTCGTCACCGGCGACACCACGCTCGAAGAATTGCGCCGTGCCACCGAGAGCGGTCACACGGTCCTGTTCAAGCCGCTGCAGGCGCGCAAGCTGTTCAACGCGCTCCACGGGTTAGGGGGCTGACCTTGGGGGGCGGTTGAATGCGTAAGCCGAAGTGACTTTCGGCTACTGCGCGCTGTGCGGTCGACACCTAGAGTGACCGTCACAACACAAGGACCGTGCGGAAACTGGGTATGCCTGACTTCGACGTGGAGTCGCTGCTGTCGCCACTGGCAGGTGACGCCCCCTGCGGCGCCGACCTGGAGTACGACCCTGCGTTCCTGTCGCTGCAGGAGGCCGGCAATGGCCGCGCGGAGCAGCAATACGGCGACACGGTGATTGCCGCCGAAGAGCCGGACTGGCCGGTGGTGCAAGACGCCGCGCTGCAACTGGCCGGCCGCACCCGCGATTTACGATTGGCCGTCTGGCTCGCTCGCAGCGGTGCCCGGCTCGACGGCTGGGCCGGTGCGGTGCGCGGCCTGCAACTGGTGCAAGGCCTGCTCGAGCGGCACTGGGACCAGGTCCACCCGCAGCTGGATGCGAGCGAGAACAACGACCCGACGGCACGCCTGAATGCGCTGATGCCCTTGGTGCACTTCGAAGGCCTGGCCGATCTGCGCGCTGCCGAGTTGACCGGCGCCCGCGGTGGCCCGACCGTGCGCCAGGTCGAGCTGGCCTCGGGCCGCGCCGAGCCCCTGCCCGGCGAAGTGATGCCGACGCCGCAGGGGCTGGACGAGGCCTTCGCGGCCGCCGCCACCCGGTCGCCCGCGCTGGGTGAATCCTGGCAAGCCGGACTGAAGGCGGTGCAGGGCATCGAATCGGCGATCGATCGCCATGCCTCTGCACAGGGCCCCGATTTCACGCCTCTGCGCAAGCTGATGCAGCTCGTGGCCGACGCGGGCCGGCAGGCCGTGCAGGCCGCTGCGCCGGCAGGCCAGGGCGCGCAGGTGGCTGCGCCGAACGGCGCCGCCGCCACCGCCGCGCCGACGACCGGCATCAACTCGCGTGAAGACGCGATCCGCGCGCTGACCCGCGTGTGCGAGTGGTACGAGCGCAATGAGCCCAGCCACCCGGCGCCGCTGCTGATCCGCCGCGCCCAGCGGCTGATGAGCAAGAACTTCATCGACATCGTCCGCGACCTGGTACCCGATGGGGTCAGCCAGATCGAGCGGCTCGCCGGCATCGGCAACGAATAGGCCAGACGTCACAGGCCACCCACGGAAGGAGCCCTCCCATGGCAACCAGCAGCCAGAAATTCATTGCCCGCAACCGCGCGCCGCGCGTGCAGATCGAGTACGACGTCGAGCTCTACGGCGCCGAGAAGAAAGTGCAGCTGCCTTTCGTGATGGGCGTGCTGTCCGACCTCTCGGGCAAGCCCACCGAGCCCTTGCCCCCGGTGGCCGACCGCAAGTTCCTCGACATCGATGTCGACAACTTCGACGCCCGCATGAAGGCGATGAAGCCGCGCGTCGCTTTCTCGGTGCCGAACACGCTGACAGGCGAGGGCAACCTGATGGTCGACATCACCTTCGAGAGCATGGACGACTTCTCGCCCGCCGCGGTGGCGCGCAAGGTCGACGGCCTGCGGCAACTGCTGGAGGCGCGCCAGCAGCTCGCCAACCTGATCACCTACATGGACGGCAAGACCGGCGCCGAGGGCCTGATCTCGAAAGTGATCAAGGACGAGGCCTTGCTGAAGTCACTGGCCGCGGCGGCGCCCAAGCCCGTCGCCGAGAACCAGTAATCGCCCAGCCCACCGCGAAAGACCACCATGGCCGAAGAAACCCTTGTCCAGCCCAATGCACTGAGCGGTATCGAGTACGAAGGCGGCGAGTTCGCTTCGTTGCTGAACCGCGAATTCAAGCCGAAGACCGACGACGCCAAGAGCGCTGTCGAAACGGCGGTGCTGACCCTCGCGCAGCAGGCGCTGTCGCAGACCCAGCTGATCGGCACCGACGTGATCATGTCGATCGAGGCGATGATCGCCGAGCTCGACAAGAAGCTGTCGCAGCAGGTCAACCAGATCCTGCACCACGCCGACTTCCAGCAGATCGAAAGCGCCTGGCGCGGGCTGCACCACCTCGTCAACAACACCGAAACCGACGAGATGCTGAAGATCCGGGTGATGAGCATCACCAAGCTCGATCTCGGCAAGACGCTCAAGCGCTACAAGGGCACGGCTTGGGACCAGAGTCCGTTGTTCAAGAAGGTCTACGAGGAAGAGTACGGCCAGTTCGGCGGCGAGCCCTTCGGCTGCCTGGTCGGCGACTACTACTTCGACCACAGCCCGCCCGATGTCGAGCTGCTGGGCGAGATGAGCAAGGTGGCCGCGTCGGCCCACGCGCCGTTCATTGCCGCGGTCAACCCGTCGCTGATGCAGATGGGCTCGTGGCAGGAGCTGGCGAACCCGCGCGACCTGACCAAGATCTTCACCACGCCCGAGTACGCGGCCTGGAAGTCGCTGCGCGAGTCTGAAGACGCGCGCTACCTCGGCCTGGCCATGCCGCGCTTTTTGGCCCGGCTGCCGTATGGCGCCAAGACCAGCCCGGTCGAAGAGTTCAACTTCGAGGAAGAGACCGCCGGCGGCGACCACGCCAGCTACACCTGGGCCAACTCGGCCTATGCGATGGCGGTCAACATCAACCGTTCATTCAAGCTCTACGGCTGGTGCACGCGCATCCGCGGCATCGAGTCGGGCGGCTCGGTCGAGGGCCTGCCGGCCCACACCTTCCCGACCGACGAAGGCGGCGTGGCGATGAAGTGCCCGACCGAGATCGCGATCAGCGACAGGCGCGAGGCCGAGCTGGCCAAGAACGGCTTCATGCCGCTGGTGCACCGCAAGAACTCGGACTTCGCCGCCTTCATCGGCGCGCAGTCGCTGCAAAAGCCGTTCGAGTACGACGACCCCGACGCCACCGCCAACGCCAACCTGGCCGCGCGGCTGCCCTACCTGTTCGCCTGCAACCGCTTTGCCCACTACCTGAAGTGCATCGTGCGCGACAAGGTGGGCTCGTTCAAGGAGCGGGCCGACATGGAGAAGTGGCTCAACAAGTGGATCATGAATTACGTCGACGGCGACCCGGCCAACTCGTCCGAAGTCACCAAGTCGCAAAAGCCGCTGGCCGCCGCCGAGGTGACTGTCGAAGAGATCCCCGGCAACCCGGGCTACTACTCGTCCAAGTTCTTCCTGCGTCCGCACTACCAGCTCGAAGGGCTGACGGTGTCGCTGCGTCTCGTGTCCAAGTTGCCTTCGCAGAAGCAGGCGTGACGGCACGCCAGTGTCGCTAACTCGTTAGTTTCCCGCCCCGTCCGCACAGCCAGGGGCCCGTTCCCGCGTATCCAACGTATCCCACGATTCCATCAAGGAGAGACCCATCATGACGATCGACACCAACCTCAAGCTCGCCGGTGTTGAAGGCGAATCCACCCACAAGGACCACAAGGGCGAGATCGACCTGCTCGCCTGGTCGTGGGACGTGCGCCAGGAAAGCACCGCTGCGGCGGGTACTGGCTCCGGCAAGGGCAAGGGCATTCCCGGCCAGCTCGTGTTCGCGCACTACTACGACAAGGCCTCGCCGGTGCTGGCCAAGAACTGCGCCAACGGCAAGCACTTCGACTCGGCCATCATCACCTGCCGCAAGGCCGGCGAAGGCCAGCTTGACTTCCTGAAGATCACGCTGAAGCAGGTGCTGGTCACCTCGGTGTCGCCTTCGGCCAGCAGCGGCGGCGAGATCTCGGAAAGCGTCGCGCTCAGCTACGCCGACATCGAGTTCGAATACAAGCCGCAGGACGACAAGGGCGCGCTGGGCGGCTCGGTGAAGTTCGGCTGGAACGTCGCCAGCACCGAAACCCGCTGAGCGGGCGGAGCGCGCCATGGCGGGAAGCCCTCGCATGCCGGCGCCGGCCGATTCCGCCGGCGCCGACATTTACCTCGACCTGACGCTCAAGCGGGCCGGCAAGGCCAAGGGCGAATCGGTGGCCGCAGGCCATCAGGACGACATCGTCGTGGTGGGCTTCAGCTGGGGGGTTGGCGCAGCCGGCGACGCCGTGGCCGCGCTGTCCACCGGCCGGCGCAGCTACCGCCACCTGGTCGTCTGCAAACGGCTGGACACGGCCAGCACCGCCTTGATGAGCGCCGTGGCCACCAACGACGAGGTGCGCAGTGCCAAGCTGTCGTTGCGCAAGGCGGGTGGCGAGCAGGAGGACTTCTTCTCCATCACGCTGGAAAAAGCGCGCGTGGTGGCCTACGACATCGACACCGACGCCAACGGCGACCCGCTTGAAAAGGTGACGCTGGCCTTCCAGAAGGTGGCCGCCGAGTACCGGGTGCAAAGCGCCAGCGGGCAGATGGGGGCCAGCCACAGCTTCACGGACGACCTGAGCTAGCGACACAGAAACTCGGCGCCGGTGATGACGAAAAGGGAGTGACATGGACGCGGTCAAGGAAATGGTGTCCGGCGGCCAGCCGGCGCAGGCGCTGGCAGCCGCTCAGGCACAGGTCCGGGCACGGCCCGACGATGCCGAGCTGCGCGTGCTGCTGTTCCAGCTGATGGTTGTGGCCGGCCAGTGGGAGCGGGCCGCGACGCAGCTCGAACTGTGCGGCGAGCTCGACGACGCGGCGCTGGCCATGGTGCACACCTACCGCGAAGCGCTGCAGTGCGAGCTGGCGCGAGAAGCGGTGTTCAAAGGCAAGACCACGCCGATGGTGCTGGGTCAACCGGCCGAATGGGTGGCACTGCTGGTGCAAGCGCTGCAGGCTCAGGCTTCAGGCGGCGCGGCCGGGGCGCAAGCCCTGCGCGACCGGGCGCTCGAGCAGGCGCCGCCCACGGCAGGCACGCTCGACGACCAGGCCTTCGAGTGGATCTGCGACGCCGATTCGCGCCTGGGCCCGGTGCTCGAAGCGGTTGTCAATGGCCGCTATTGCTGGGTGCCGTTCGCGGCGCTGCGGCGTGTGCAGATCGAGCCGCCGCAGGACCTGCGCGACCTCGTCTGGACACCGGCGCACCTGGAGTTCCCGAACGGTGGCGATGCGGCGGCGCTGATCCCGACGCGCTATGTCGGCAGCACGGTGCTCGAGGACGAACGCATCTGGATGGCCCGGCGCACCGAATGGCAGCCGCTGGGGTCCGAGCAGTTCGCCGGCCTGGGCCAGCGCGTGTTCGCCACCGAAGCGGGCGAGCACGCCTTGCTGGACATCCGCACGATCGAACTGCGGTCGCCGTGACTGCGAACCTGAGGGACCGCCTGCAGCCGGCGCTGCTGGACCGGTTGACCGACGACAACCCCCAGCAACGCGAAGAGGCCGAGGACCGGCGCGTGATGTCCAAGCCGCAGCTGCGACAGGCGGTACTGCGTGACCTGGGCTGGCTGCTCAACGCGGTCCAGCCGCTGGGCAAGCTGGCCGAGGCCTACCCGCTGCTCGCCGGCAGCGTGCTGAATTTCGGCCTGCCGGCGCTGTCCGGCCAGCTGGCCTCGAAGGTCGACGTCAGCGTGCTCGAAAAGGCGATCCACCAGACCCTGATCCGCTACGAGCCGCGCATCCTGGCCGACACGCTGGAGGTGCACGCGATCGAAGCCAACAGCGTGCTCGACACCCACAACGTCATCGAATTCGAAATCCGCGGCCACCTGTGGTCGCAGCCTGTGCCGCTGGAGATCCTGCTGCGCACGCAGCTGGATCTGGAGGCAGGGCAGGTGGAGGTGCGGGATGCGTTGGGTGGCCGCTAGATTCCCTTGAAAGGAGGATCAACGATGTCGAAGATCTATGTTTTTGTCGGGCCGGGTGATGCAGTCAACTGGAACACCACGAAGTCCGCGATTGCGCAGTTCGCTGCCACGTTTGCAGATGGATTCCAAAACTTTGGAGCTGGCGACGAAGCGACTTCTACATGTCCAGGGTGCAACAGGAATCTTCCACTGGCTCTTTTCAGCGTAGACCACATCAAACCGCAGCATCGCTACACGCCAGCGTCGCTTGGCACGGTAGCTAACGAAAACTTGGTGTTGATTGGAACGGGATGCGATCGCATCAACCGGCCGGGTGGATCGCACGCGTCCAAGGTGGAGGGCGGAGTCATGTTGATCCAAAGTGGTTCGAAGTACGCACCTAAGCTCACCTATGTGCAATCGTCTGTACTGTGGCAAAACGATCTGAGGAACCTTCAGTTCCTTTGCCCGATATGTAATTCCAGCAAGGGAGGCAAGACTTGGGTTGAATGGGGCAGGCAGGAACACGACGCCCACCCGCTATCTGCACAGCTCAAAACTGCCGGCTTCCAAGCCTGATGGCTGTCCAGTAGCTTCGTGCGCGTATGGACCCCCGCCTCCTCCGCCTCTACACCGACGAGCTGACCCACCTGCAGGAGGTGGGCGCCGAATTCGCGCGCGAGTTTCCGAAGATCGCGTCGCGACTGGGCATGGAGGGCGCCGAGGTCGCCGATCCGTATGTCGAGCGGCTGCTGGAGGGCTTCGCCTTTCTCGCCGCCCGCGTGCAGCTGAAGCTGGACGCAGAACAACCGCGCCTGATCGCCCATCTGCTCGAATCGATCTACCCGAACTTCCTGGCGCCGGTGCCGTCGATGATGGTGGCGCGCTTCGGTGTCGACACCACCGACCCGAACCTGATCAAGGGCTATCCGGTGCCGCGTGGCAGCACGCTGCAGTCTGAGTTGCCGCGCGGGCAGGACACGCGCTGTGAGTTCCGCACCGCGCATGCGGTGACGCTGTGGCCGATCGAGCTGGTCAGTGCGCAGTACTTCACCCACGCGCCGGACTTGCCGTTGAAGGACCTGCCGCCTGCGTTGGGCGCCAAGGGCGGCCTGCGGCTGCGCTTGTGCGCTGGCGGCGGCATCAGCTTCGACCAACTCAAGCTCGACAAGCTGGCCCTCTACATCAGCGCGCCGGACGACGTGGCCTTCCGCCTGCATGAGCTGGTGCTAGGTGCGTCGCTGGGCAGCTGGGTCGGCACCGAGCCGGGCCAGGCGCTGGCGCAGTGGCGCGGCGCCGAGAGCGTGCAGCCGATGGGTTATGCCCCCGAGCAGGCCTTGCTGCCAGAGGCGCACCGCAGCTTCTCGGGTTGCCGGCTGCTGCAGGAAGCCGCGGCAATGCCGCAGCGCTTTCTGTTCTTCGAGATCAACAGCCTGGCCCAACGGCTGGCGCGTGTGAGCGGCAGCGAAGCCGAGATCGTGCTGCTGTTCAACCGTGGCGATGCGGCGCTCGAACCCTTGGTGGACGCCGACAGCTTGTCGCTGCACTGCACGCCGGCGATCAACCTTTTTCCCAAGCGGCTGGACCGCATCCAGCTCGGCCCCGGCACCTGGGAATACCACGTGGTACCGGACCGCACCCGGCCGATGGACTACGAGGTGCACAGCCTGCAGTCGGTGATCGGCTTCGGCAGCGGCAAGCTGGGCCAGCAGACCTTCTGGCCGCTGTACGCGACCTACCACGAGGCGCCGCGCGAGGTGCCGGGCTACTACACCGCGCGGCGCGAGCCGCGCCTGCTGTCGCCGCGGCAAAAAGAGCACGGGCCGCGTTCGTCGTACATCGGCGACGAGGTGTTCCTCTCGCTGGTCGACCCGCAGCACGCGCCGTACCGCGAAGACATTCGCCAACTCTCGATCTCGGCCTTGGTCACCAACCGCGACCTGCCCACGCTGCTGCCGCACAACGGACAGGCTGCCGCAGCCCCCGCCTGGCGGCTGGACGCGCCGGGCCCGGTGCTGAGGGTGGACGCACTGCGGGGCCCTACGCGGCCGGTCGGTCGCCGGCCCGCCGGCGAGCTGGGTTGGAGCCTGGTGGGCCTGCTGACGATGAACCAGCTGCCCTGGGCCGACGAGCCGCCCGCGCAGGCCGCGGCCACGCTGCGCCGCCTGCTGGCGCTGTATGGCCCGCCGGAAGACACCAGCTGGCAGCGCCAGATCGACGGTGTGCGCTCGGTCAGCGCACGTTCTGTGGTGCGCCGCCTGCCGTTTGGCGGCCCCTTGACCTTCGGCACCGGCAGCGAGATCACCTTGGAGCTGGACGAGCTGGCCTTCCAGGGCAACGGGGTGTTCCTGTTCGCCAGTGTGCTGGAACGCTACTTTGCGCGTTATGCGGCGATCAACACCTTCACACAGCTGAGCCTGGTGTCGGCGCAACGCGGCCCACTCAAGCGCTGGCCGGCGCGGGTGGGGCACGGCGGCGCCGAGCTGGAGCAAGAGGCATGACGGCGCGCGAGTCCGCCGCCGAGCGCGCAGCTGCGCTGCAAGCCTTGTTCGACCAGGTGGCAGCGGCCCCGTGGGCGCATGACTTCTTCGCACTGCTGCGCCGGATCGAGGGCCTGTCGCCCGAGGCGCCGCGCCTGGGCCGCGCGCTGCGGCCCACGCAAGAGCCCGTGCGGCTGGGCCAGGAGCCCGAGTTGGACTTTGCGCCGGCCGCGCTGGCCAGCTTCACACCGGGCCGGACAGCGCCGCGCCTGGGCGTGCGCTTCTTCGGCCTGCTCGGCCCGCAGGGGCCGATGCCGCTGCACCTGACCGAGTACACGCGCGAGCGCTTGCACCACCGCGGTGACCCGACGCTGGCGCGGTTTCTCGACGTGTTCCACCACCGGCTGCTGTTGTTCTTCTACCGCGCCTGGGCCCAGGCCCAGCCGACGGTGCAGCACGACCGGCCGGCCGACGACCGCTACGCTGCCTGGCTGGGCGCCGCCGTCGGCCTGAACGGCACGCTGCGGGCGCAAGACAGCGTGCCGCAGAACGCACGCCTGTTCCACGCTGGCTTGCTGGGCGGCGCCGGGCGTCATCCAGAAGGCTTGGCAAAGATCCTGTCGCTGCACTTCGGCGTGCCGGTGCGCATAGAGCAGCATGTGCCGCACTGGCTGCCGATCGAGCCCGAGGACCGCAGCCGCCTGGGCCACGCACGCAACCGGCCCGAGCGGGTAGGGGCCACGCTGGCGCGGCTGGGCCAGAACACCAGCGCCGGCAGCAAGCTGTGGGACCGGCAGTACAAGTTCCGCGTCGTGCTGGGCCCGTTGACGCTCGCTCAGTACGAAAGCTTCCTGCCCGACGGCTCGGCCTGGCGGCCTCTGAACGACTGGGTGCGCCAGTACGTGGCGCCCGGCCTGCAGTGGGACGTGCAGCCGCTGCTCGCGCGCCATGAGGTACCCGCCCCGCAGCTGGGCCGCCACGCGCGTCTGGGCCTGACGAGCTGGGGCGGCCGCGTCGGCCACCGCCCGCACCCGCACGACCGCGGCGACCTGCGCTTGCGGCCCGGCGCGACGCTGCGCTCATCACCGGCAACAAAACTTCAGGGGGCCACGCCATGACCGAAATCGCACGCACCGCCTTGTTCGGCAAGCTCAATCCATTGGCTTACAAAGCCATTGAGGGCGCCACCGTGTTCTGCAAGCTGCGCGGCAACCCGTTTGTCGAGCTGCAGCACTGGCTCTACCAGATCCTCAACACGCAGGACTCCGACCTGCACCGCATCGTCAAGCACTACGGGCTCGACGCTTCAGTGCTGGCCAGCGACCTGACCACCGCGCTCGACCGCCTGCCGCGCGGCGCGACCTCGATCACCGATCTGTCGAGCTGGGTCGAGAACGCGGTCGAGCGGGCCTGGGTCTACGCCTCGCTGATGTTCGGTGACGGCCAGGTGCGCACGGGGCACCTCATCGTCGGGCTGCTGAAGACGGCGTCGATGCGCAACGCGCTGCTGTCGATCTCGAAGCAGTTCGAGCGCGTCAAGATCGACGACCTGGCCGACAACTTCCACCGCGTGCTCGAAGGCTCGCCCGAGCAGAACCTGCGCGCCACCGACGGCGCCGCCGAGCCGGGTGAAGCCAGCGGCGCCATTTCGCCGGCGGCGATGGGCAAGCAAGAGGCGCTGAAACGCTATGCGGTGGACCTGACCGAGCGCGCGCGCAACGGCGAGATCGATCCGATCGCCGGCCGCGACGAAGAGATCCGCCAGATCGTCGACATCCTGATGCGGCGGCGCCAGAACAACCCCATCCTCACTGGCGAGGCCGGCGTCGGCAAGACGGCGGTGGTTGAAGGCTTTGCGCTGCGCCTGGCGCAGGGTGATGTGCCGCCACAGCTGAAAGACGTGTCGCTCTACTCGCTGGACATCGGCCTGCTGCAGGCCGGTGCCAGCATGAAGGGCGAGTTCGAAAGCCGGCTGCGCTCGGTGATCGACGAGGTGCAGGCGTCGCCCAAGCCGATCATCCTGTTCATCGACGAGGCGCACACCTTGATTGGCGCCGGTGGCGCGGCCGGTACCGGTGATGCGGCCAACCTCCTGAAGCCTGCACTGGCGCGCGGCAAGCTGCGCACGATCGCCGCCACTACCTGGGCCGAGTACAAGAAACACATCGAGAAAGACCCCGCGCTGACGCGGCGCTTCCAGGTCGTCCAGGTAGGCGAGCCGAGCGAAGAGCGCGCGGTGCTGATGCTGCGAGGCGTGGCCAGCATCCTTGAGAAGCACCACCGCGTGGCACTGCTGGACGAAGGCATCGAGGCGGCGGTGCGCCTGTCTCACCGCTACATCCCGGCGCGCCAACTGCCCGACAAGGCGGTGAGCCTGCTCGACACGGCCTGCGCGCGGGTGGCGATCAGCCAGCACGCGACACCGCCCGAGCTCGAAGACTGCCAGCACCGCATCGGCGCGCTGAAAGTGGAGCAGGGCATCATCGACCGCGAAGGCGCGATCGGCATCGACGTGGGCGAGCGGCGGCGCAAAGTGGCCGCGGCACTGGACGACGAGCAGACCCGCCTGGCCGTGCTGCAAGAGCGTTATGCGGAGGAGAAGGTGCTCGTCGACCGGGTGCTCGACATCCGTGCCACGCTGCGCGGTGAAGAGGGCGTGGAGCCACCGCTGCCGGCCGAGCGCGACAAGCTGCTGGCCGAACTGGCCGGTCTGCAAAACCAACTGAACACACTGCAAGGCGAAGACCCGCTGATCCTGCCGACGGTGGACGAGCAGGCCGTGGCCAGCGTGGTGCAGGACTGGACCGGCATCCCCGTCGGCCGCATGGTGAAGAACGAGGTCGAGGCGGTGCTGAAGCTCGCCGACACCTTGAACCAGCGCGTCGTCGGCCAGACCCACGCGCTGGAGACGATCGCCAGGCGCATCCAGACCTCGCGCGCACGGCTGGACAACCCGAACAAGCCGATCGGCGTGTTCATGCTCTGCGGCACCTCGGGCGTCGGCAAGACCGAGACCGCGCTCGCGCTGGCCGAAGCGCTGTACGGCGGCGAGCAGAACGTCATCACGATCAACATGAGCGAGTACCAGGAGGCACACACCGTCTCCACGCTCAAAGGCGCACCCCCGGGCTATGTGGGCTACGGCGAAGGCGGCGTGTTGACCGAGGCCGTGCGCCGCCGGCCCTACAGCGTGGTGCTGCTGGACGAGGTAGAGAAGGCCCACACGGATGTGCATGAGCTGTTCTTCCAGGTCTTCGACAAGGGCTGGATGGAAGACGGCGAGGGCCGCTACATCGACTTCAAGAACACCATCATCCTGCTGACCAGCAACGCTGGCAGCGAGCTGATCATGAAGCTGTGCAAGGACCCGGAGCTGATGCCCGAGGCTGAGGCGATGAACAAGGCGCTGCGCGAGCCGCTGCTCAAAGTTTTCCCTGCGGCGCTGCTGAGCCGCCTGGTCACGGTGCCTTATGTGCCGCTGAACGAGCAGATGATGGGCCAGATCGTGCGGTTGCAACTCGGCCGTATCGGCCGGCGCATCCAGGACAACCACGGCGTGCCGTTCAGCTACGGCGACGACGTGGTGCAGCTGGTCGTTAGCCGCTGCCAGGAGGTGGAAAGCGGCGGCCGCGTGATCGACGCGATCCTCACCAACACCGTGCTGCCGCGCATCAGCCATGAATACCTGATGCGCTTGTCCGAAGGGCGGTCGATCAGCCGGGTGGCGCTGGGGGTGAAGGATGCCGACTTCGTCTACCAGTTCGACGCCGCTGAAAAGGACGCATCGTGACTGCTTGAGGTTCACAGGGCCAGCCAGCGGCCGGTGCGCTGGTGTTTTCAATACATCTTCAGGGACGGCACATGGCACAGCCTTATTCGTTGAACGAGCTGCAAGATCAGCTCAATGCGGAGTTCGCCACCTTCGTTCTCGGCAATCCGCCGCTGACCGCGATGGGCGGGACCAACGTCTACCTTTGCGGCGTGACCCAGACGCAAGACTGGGCACCGACAGTGGTCCTCAACCAGGCGAGGGACTGGTGGCTCAACGTCAAGCACGGCGAGTTGAAGCAGAGCAACGAAAGCTACCGAAGAAACATGGGCCCGGCATGGTCACCTGCGCGCTACGCCGGTGTCCGCGGGCCGGCCGTGAAGATCTATTCCCAAGGGCGCGAGGTGATGAACTTCGAGTACACCGACACGACCGCGAATCGCCAGTTCAACTTCCACGTGCCTGCTTTTCCTCTCGCACTGGCCATGGCGGGTTTGCCCATGCCGATTCCGCCAAGCCTGCACGGCTGGAAGCTGCAGGGCGGTGCCTGGGTGCGCCGACAGCCGCCGCAGCAACTGCCCCCGGCATGGGGCAAGCCGGCCACGGTGATCAAGGATCCGCGGGGCTTTTGATCGAAGGCGCCAATACGGGTAAAAGGGAGCTTCATGGGAGCAACCAGCATTCCGGGCCCCTTGGGCCTGGGTGAAAACAAGCCGACCGTCGACGCCGGTACGCTGGTGACCGCCCAGTCGACCACGCCCACCGCGGCGGGAGCGGCCGATTCTTCCGAACTGGACACCCAGATCGAGGCGCTGAACCTGGCTGCCACCGCCCGAACGGCTGCCTATGCGCTCAAGAAAGCCCACCCGGCGGTCAGCTTCACCAGCGGCCGCCGCGACAAGGCCGACCAGGCGCGGGCAATGGCCAGCAACGTGGTCAAGAACCGCCAATGGATCGAAGAGACCTACGCCAAGAGCGACCTGCGCAAGCAGTGCCAGGACTGGGTGGATGCAAATCCTGACAAGAAAACCCAGGCAGAGATCGCCGAAGGCCTGCTATCGGTGTTCAATAACGCGAGTGACGCCGATCTCGGCAAGTTCAGCAAACACCTGTCGGGCGACGCTTTCGACGTACAGCCGGTCGACAAGGACGCCGATGCGATCAAGAAGACCATTCGTGGGCTCACGGGCCTGGACAAGTTTCTCGACACCGAGGGTGGCCTCGTCCGCTGGCACGCGCAGTTCTGAGCGGGGCAGGCGCTTCTTGGCGTGGTGCGGCGCCTGGGGCTGCGCGCTGGGCTTGGCTGCCTGCACGCCGATGGCGCCACCGCCTGTGGCCAGCGAGGCGCCGGCCTGCGAGTCGTTGGGCGACGTGACCAGCGTCAATCGACAGTCGGCGGGCGAACTGCAGCGCAGTGTCGAATCCAGCGCTCTGTTCCGCGCTGCCGCGGCAGGCACCGGCGTCCAGGGCTGCAGCATCTGGCACGCCGGGCGCTCGGTCGAGCTGTTGTACCGCTTTCGAAGCGGCGGCCAGTTCACCGCCAAGCGCGACCCGGCGATCGAGTTGACCGAGCAGCGCGCGAAGCTGGCGCTGCCGATGGCGGAAGACCCGTTGCGTGTGCTGAGCCGCGCCGAGCGACAGGCCTTTGGCGAGCAGGGCTGCGGCATCGACTGGGCGCACCCGGACACCGAAGCCGCCAAGAGCGAGCCCGGCGCGACCGACACGGTCTGGCATGGCGACACGTGCAACTGCCGGGCCCGCGCCCGGCGCGACGCCTTGGGCACGGTGATCGAGCTGGCCTTGACCAGCGCGTGCTGAGCGCGTTCCCGGGCGGTCCTTCGTTTCCTCAAGGGCCAGTGACTTTCGTCGCTTTACCCGCTGGGTGGCGGGCGGCTACCGTCCGGCCACACGCTGCGTCGTGTTCCCCACGCCATGCCCAGCCCTTGCCTGCTCAAGACACCGCTCGCCCCCGACCTGCTGCGGGTGCAGTCGTGCGTCTTGCGCGAGGGCATGAGCGAGCTGGGCGAGATGCAGCTGGTGCTGCTGAGCGAGAAGAAGGACATCGCACCCGATGACCTGCTGGGCAAGCCTGTCACGTTGACGCTGGCCTTTCGCGACGATGCCAAACGCCATCTGAACGGCTACGTCGCGCGGTTCTCGCAAGGTGGCTTCGAAGGCAAGTACTTCGTCTACCAGATGACGCTGCGGCCCTGGCTGTGGCTGCTGACGCGCACGGCCGACTGCCGCATCTTCCAGGACATGACAGTGCCCGACATCGTCAAATCGGTGTTCGGCGACCACCCGGTGGCCCGCTTCGAGCAGAAGCTGTTCCGCAGCTACCGGCCGTGGACGTACTGCGTGCAGTACCGCGAAACCGACTTCAACTTCGTCGCGAGGCTGCTGGAGCACGAAGGCATCTACTGGTTCTTCGAGCACACCGACGGCGACCACAAGCTGGTGCTGTGCGATTCGGCCAGCGCGCACGATGCGGCGCCCGGCTGCGAATCGCTGCCGTTCTACGGCAACGTGAGCCAGGCTCCGCCGCTGCTGGAGCACGTGAACCAGTGGACGATGGCGCGCCACGTCAAGCCCGGCAAGGTCGTCATCACCGACTACGACTTCGAGCGCCCGTCCACCTCGCTCGAAACCAACCAGGCCCGCAGCCGCAGCTACGACCTGTCCGACGCCGAGGTGTTCGACTACCCCGGCGGCTACATCCAGACGGCCCACGGCAGCCAATACGCCGAAGACCGCCTCGACGAAATGCAGACCCGTCACGAGGTCTTCAACGCCGGCACCAACGCGCAAGGCGTGTGCACCGGCAGCCTGCTGAAGCTGACCCGTCACCCGCGCGACGACCAGAACGCCGAGTACCTCGTCACCTCGACCCAGCTGCAGGTGCAGCAACCGGCCAACGAGGCAGGCGAGGGCGGCGAAGCCCGGCTGATGTGTGGCTTCGGCGCGATCGTCTCCAGTCAGCAATACCGCCCACCGCGCCGCACGCCCAAGCCGCATGTGGCCGGGCCGCAGACGGCCACGGTCACTGGTCCGGCGGGTGAAGAGCTTTTTACCGACAAGTACGGTCGCGTGAAGGTGCAATTTCACTGGGATCGCCGTGGGAAGAACGACGAGAACAGTTCCTGCTGGATCCGCGTGTCTCAACCTTGGGCTGGCAAGGGTTGGGGTGGCGTTTCCATTCCCCGGATCGGGCAGGAGGTCATCGTCGGTTTTCTGGAAGGCGACTCGGATCAGCCCTTGATCATCGGCCGCGTCTACAACGCCGAACAGATGCCACCGTTCCCATTGCCGGAAGGGGCAGTGGTCAGCGGCGTCAAGTCCAAGTCTCACAAGGCAGCTGGCTATAACGAGCTGTCGATGGACGACACGGCGGGCAAGGAAAAAATCACCATCCATGGTCAGTACGACATGGCGACCACGGTTGAGCACGACCAGACCAGCACGGTGCACAACAACCGCACCGATACCATCGATGTAGACGACACCGAGTCGGTGGGCAACGACCAGACGCAGTCCGTGGGCAACAACCACAAGCAGTCGGTCAAGGTAAATCAGACCATTACCGTGGGCGGCAAGCAGGAGATCACGGTCACCGGTGACCGGAACAAGACGGTCCAATCCAACGAAAACCTCGCTGTGACCGTCAATCAGAAGGAGACCGTCGGTGGCACGCGCACCCTCACGGTCACCGGCTCGGATACGCAAACCTTCTCCAACACGCAAACGGTGAATGTCTCGTTGATGAAGACGGAGACGATCGGTGCGGTCTATGCGCTATCGGTCGTTGGTGCGATGAATCACGCGGTCGGCGCAGCACTGTTGCAAGAAGTTGCCGGCGCGAAGATCGTCGGGGTGGGGGCTATCAGCGTCGAGAAGGTGGCCGCGAGCAAGTCGATCTCGGCGGGCACGAACATGAGCCTCGAGGCAGATGCCAAGATGGGTCACAAGGCGGGCGCCTCGTATTCCGCGAGCGCCGGCAGCACGATGAGCATGGAGTCGGGCGGCGACTACAGCGTGAACAGCAAGGCCAAGGCCGCGATAGAGGCGGCGTCGGAGCTGGTGCTCAAGTGCGGCAGCGCGCAGCTCATTCTCAAAAGCGGGGGCGACATCGAGCTGAAGGGCTCGGGCATTTCGATCAACGGCAGCGGAAAGATCGTGATCAAGGCCAGCGGAAGCCTCGACCTCACCGGGTCGCCCATCAATCAGAACAGCTGACGCAAGGAGCCTCGCATGTCGAACCTTCTCGATCTGGTCCCGGTGATGGGGCATGCACAAGGCCTTCGCCGAGGCGTAGTGTCTTCCTTGGCCGATGACGGCTGTGTGTGCGTAGCGCTGGACGGCCTCGAAGACCGCAGCGCGCTTCCCTGCGACGTGCTCAACCCCGATACGTCGGGAAGCGTGCTGTCCACCGGCGATGCGGTTCTCGTGTGGGCTGGCGAGGCAGCCGGGTTGCCCGACCAGCGTGGCGTGGTGTTGGGCAAACTGGGGCCGCATGCCGGCTCGTCGAATGCCGTGGCGGACCCGGCGCAGTTTGCGGCGCGACCCGCTTCGCTGGTCATCGAGACGCAAGGCGAGCTGGTGCTTCGCAACGGCAAATCGCGCATCCGCCTCGGCGCTGAAGGCGACGTGGAGATCAGCTGCACGAGCTTTGCGACGCGCAGCCAGCGGCTGCTTCGTCTGCTCGCGCCGCTCATCAAACTCAATTGAGGGGCGCCGCCGTGCGCCTCAGCCCGTGACCCGAGCGATGTTCGACGTGCCGCGATGCCTGGACGTCGAACGCTTTCACGTGGGCAATCCTGGCGTCGAACTGCCGCCCTCGGAAGGCTGGCGTGCGGCCTGGGGCGAGCGTGCCTCTCGCGACGGCACGGCGGAGTTCCGACGGCGCGCGGTGCAGGAGTGCCTGGACACGGTGGCTGTGTTGCGCAGCTATCGCGAGCCGCTCGAAGGTGAAACCTGGATGACGCCCGCGGAGTCGGAGCAGCGGCTGCTGGCGCAGGTGAACGCCATCCTAGGGCTCGGGCCCGTGGCGCTTGAACAGGTGGCGCAACTCGCGATCGATGAAGACCTGCCCGACCCGGGGCGCGTGTTTGCATCGCTCTTCGTGCTCTCATGTGCTGCCGGCGAGCGGTGGCTATCTGCAATTCGGCGCATCTTCGCGGTGGCGGTCATGCGGCACGCTCAAGAGGCGGGAGCCGCTGTCGAAGCGATGGGTCTCGGGCCTCACCCCGGCATCGACGCCTGCATGTTGCTTTTGCTTGACGACCCGCAGGCGCGGCTGCGTGCTGCGGCGGTGCGGGTGCTGGCCTATCGAGGCACGCTGTCCGAACCCGCCTGGGTGCAGGCGATGCGTGATGACGACATCGGCGTGCTTGCCGCAGCGCTGAACGCCCCGCTGTGCGGGTACGACGATCGACTGTGCGAGCAAGGCCTGCTGCGCGCGCTCGGCGGCGACAACGAGCTGCTCGTGCGTCTGGCGCTGCGGGCCGGCGCGAGTCTGCGTCTGCCTTGCACACATGCGCGGGCCGCGAACCTGGCGATGCGTGATCCGGCTTGGGCCGACTCGGCGCATGCGCTCGCGCTGCATGCCGATCTTGCCGATGAGCGGCGCATCGAAGCCATGTTGTACGGGCCAGGCCGCGGGCATGCCGTTCGAGCGGCTGGTGTGATGGGCAGCGCTTCGCTCGTCGAGCCTCTGCTGACGTTGCTTGACGACCCGACCAGCTCGCCCCAGGAGCACGCGCTGGTGCAGCGTGCGTTGTGGCTGATCGCTGGCTTGCCTGCGGGCGATGCGAGGCAGATACGCGAGGCCTGGGCCGCTTGTGCCGGGGCCTTCCGCAGCGGCGTGCGGTACCGCGTCGGGCGGGTTCTTCATGTGTCGGGCCTCGCGCAGCTGTTGAAGTTGCCCGAGGCCGCACGCGCAGTGAGGCAGGACTGGTATGTGGAGCTCGCTGGCGCCACAGCATGGCATGCCCCACGTTTCAGCGCCTACGACTTTGTCGGCGTGCAGCAATCGAGCCTGCGGCGGCTGGACAGCTGGGTCGCCGATTCGGCGCTGCGTCCCGGCACGGCCATGGCGATGCACTGAGTGAGCATGGACGAGCCGGCACTCTTCAACCACAGCGGGCACCTTGCGAGCGTGCTGCCCATCCTCGATCGCGAAGGCGCCCAGTCGCGCATTGTGATCGTGAAGGCTTGCTACGACATTCGCCCTGGCCGGCCGCTCAAGTCCGCGGTGCAGCCGCGCGACATCCGCATGGGCGACGAGCCGTGGGGCGCGCCGGAGATCCCGGACATCCGCCTGCCGGGCGACTTCTGCATGGCCAAGCCCGGCACTGACTTCGTGCTGAGCGGCCACGCCGTGCCGCGCGAAGGGCTGCTGGCCACGCACATGGACGTGGGCATCCGCGTCGCCGACCGCGTGAAGGTGATGCGAGTGCACGGCCCGCGCGTGTGGCGCCGAGGTCTGACAGGCGTGGTGCCTTCCGCCAGCGAGCCGGTGGTGCACACGCCGCTGGCATGGTCTCGCGCTTACGGTGGGCTGGACGCGAGCGACCCTGCCCATCCGCTGGAGGAGCCGCGCAACCCGGTGGGCAGCGGCGTGACGCGAGATGTCGACCGGCTGGTGGGCACGCCCGCGCCGCAGATCGAGGCACCGGACGCGCCAATCGGCTCGGCGGGAGGGCGACAGCTGCCAATCGGCTGTGCACCGCTCGGGCGCAACTTCGAGCCGCGCCGGCAGCACGCTGGTACCTACGATGCGGCGTGGCTTCGCTCCGGCTATCCAGCCCGGCCAAAGGACTATCAGGAGGAGCACGAACAGTGCGCCTCACCAGACCTCGTGTTCCAGGAGCCCCTGCGCGGCGGCGAGCCCGTGACCATCACCGGTGTGCATGCCGAAGGGCCGCTGGACTTCGTGCTGCCGAAGTGGCTGGTGCGAATCGATGCGCAGATCGACGGCGGCACCCAGGAGCGCCGACCTCACCTCGACACCGTGGTGGTGGACAGCGACGCAATGGTGCTTGAGCTCGTGTGGCGTGCCGTGTTTCGCTGCCCGCCGCGCATGCACAAACGTTTTGTCACCGTGCGCGTGCAGTGCAAGGAGTTCATCGCGTGAATTTTGGTACGCACGCCCGCCCGCTTGCCGGTTTGCTGGACGCGGAGGCCATCACCAGCCTCGGCGAGACGGCGGCGGAGACGGCGTTGCTGCTGCGCGCGGGCGTTGGCAACGTGCAAGCGGGCGACTTCATCGACGGCGCCGGTCACCGTGTGATGCTGTGTGCGTCGCCGGCGCTGCCCTCGGATATGTCCGGGCCGCAGCGCTTGCTCGCACTTGCGACGCATTGTTTGTCGGTGCTGCATGAACGTGCCGTTGCACGGGTGTCCTCACGCCAAGACGGGCGGCCGCCCGTGATCCTTCTCGGGCTGCCGGAGCGGTTTGCGGAAGGCCGGCTGGCCCTGCAGCTCAACGAAGCCGGCCGCGCTTTCCTGCGCGCATTGCGGCCCCGCTTGCCTGCTGCGTGGGCCGATGCAGACATCGAGCCGTTTCCCTATGGTCGCGCCGCCGGTGCGCTGGCCATGCAGCGGGCCTTGCAATACGTCGATGGCCAGCGCGAGGTGCTGTGGGGAGGCGTGGATACGCTGGTGGACTGGGATGTGCTCGAAGCGCTTGAGCGCGCCGACCGCCTGGTGACGGCCGAGAACGTGGACGGCGTCCGCCCTGGCGAAGCCGCCGCGTTCGTTTCACTCGGCCCCGCGTCGCGTGGTGACGTGGCGCTGCTTGGCCTGGGGTTGGGGCGCGAGCCGTGCCCAGTCGGCTCGGAGTCGCCGTGCATGTCCGAGGGCCTGAGTGTTGCGCTCGACTCGGCGGTGGCAGCGCTGCGCGCCGCGCAGGCCCGATGCAGTCTCTGGTGGCTGGACGCTTCGCAAGAGGCTTATGCCACGCAGGAGGTGCAGCGCATGGTGGCGCGCTTCGGTGATGTGCTCGGTACGGATTCCGAACTTCAGATGCCGCTCAAGGAGCTGGGCGATGTGGGCGCTGCTGCCATGCCGCTGCTCGCCGCGCTGGCGCGCGAGTGGTGGAGGCAAGGTGTCGCACGCGACGACATCGCCGTGCTCACAGGCTGCTCCGATTCCGGTGGACGTGGCGCATTGCTGCTCGCCTCGCGCATGCCCTCGCGCCAGGCGGGTGCTGATGGCTTGGTGCAGACGCACGGTGCCACTGCGGAGTTCGTGTCGTGACCGTGACCGCCAACAACCGCGAAGTCGCGGGCGAATCGACGGGCCACCAGGTGGTCTACATGAACCCGAGCGTGTGCATGACGCCCGCGGCGCCCAGTCCCCTGCCGGTCCCATATCCCATCCTCACCGGCTCTGGCACCGGCAACCTCGACGGCGACACCCGCAAAGTGAAGATCGGCGGCAAGCCCGTCTTCAACCTCGACTCCGTCATCGCTACCTGCAACGGCAACGAGGCCGGCACGCAGAAGGAGGTGGTGAGCATGAAGACCGGGTCGAGCTGCTACATCATCGATGGCAGCACGAACGTGAAGGTCGAGGGCAAGGGGGTGGTCTACACCGGCAGCTCGGGCATGGGAAACCAGATGTGACGAACCATGGCGACTAGCGCTGCAATGGTCCAGGCGAAGGTGGTCAAGGGAGGCGGTGCTGGCGGCACGATGAGCCTCACTTGCGCGGAGATACTCGCCTCGTTCGATCCGCCCATCGAGTTCGGCTCGCATTCCGACATGGTGGGTTCGAAGACCGGGTACCAGGCGGAACACATCATCCCGACTTCGGCCATGCATGTGAGCGGCCGCAGTGGCCCGCGCATCGCTGGTTGCTCAGGCTACAGCACGCCCTCGGCACTGACGTGGATGGTGGGCGACGGGCAGACCGCTGGCATGGAGCACAAGATCCTGACCGACGCGATGCGGCAGTTTTCGCAAGCCAATGACCTCGCAGGGCGGCAGGCGCCGCTGAGCGAGTGGCTGGACAAGTACCAAGAAGGCACCAAGAAGGCACTCAAAGAGGGCCTGCCGAAACGGACGATCAAGCGCGACGACGTGGACCACGACAGTCTGATCGACGCGGCTGCAGAATGCATCCGGGCGAGAGCCGCGGAGTCATTCGCGGAAATGGATCCACCAGTGACACCGAATACGCCGTTGCGCAACTCGTGGGATGCCACGAATGAACAGCATGCTGCTGCCGATGCCCTGGGCGGGTCCAATGGAGCGTTCTGATCGATTCGAATCAGATCCAACTATCAAGGAGTCAAATTTGCAACGCGAAGTTCTTCAGGTGGTCGAGACAGCGCAATCGGTCTACTTCATGACCATCGTCTATGAGGAAGGAGACATCGGCAGCGCGAAAGGGAACGTCTATTCGTTTTCTGGAGAGCGCCGGCCGGGCAACGTGCCGACGCAGGTGCTTGCGACAAACGACTCGCTGCGGGTCATGTGGGTGTCGCCAAGCGGTGCGCTGTGGATCGCGAGTGCAGACGGAAACGTTGGAACAACCGCTGTCGTGTCGTGGCCAACCCCTGCGGGCAGGCCTGTCGACTACGCGCCCATGGGAGGCTCGCCAGCGTGGTCAGTCACCTCCCTCCCGCGGGTGCGTGCCACCGGACTGCCCCCCAACGTCACGGCACTCTGGGGCACGGCCGACGACGATGTGCTGGCGGGAACGTACGGGGGTCACATCTACCACTGGGACGGCGCGAGCTGGAAGCAGGTGCACGACGGGCCTGACAACGGCGAAGAGACAGTTCGGGCATTCGGCGGCTTGTCGCGCAGCGACGTGTTCGCGGTTGCGGCAGGGGCGACGATCCTGCACTTCGACGGAGGCCGCTGGCTCCGCATGCCCCTGCCGGGGGCGTCGAATGGCAGCGAGGTTTTCACCGCCGTGTCCGCACTGCCGGGTGGCGACGTGTTGATCTCCGGCGTGGGTAGCCAGGGGCGGCTGCTGCATGGCACTGCGGCAGGTCTGAGCGAATTTGGCCGCTATCCACTCCAGCTGATGGACATGGCGACCATCGGCGACCAAGTGCTGTTTGCCACGGCTGATGGCGCCGCCGAGCGCTTCGGGCGTGATGTGAGGATGATCAAGCCGAACTTCCGCCCGGCATCGATATGCAGGGGCATTGGGCGCCTGTTTTTCATCGAGGCGGCGCAGGAAGCGCCCCGCTACATCGAGTTCGACCCGAGCAAGAGTGACGCACCATGGTGGCGTTTCTCGTTCTAGCCCAAGGCATCGCCAGGCCAAGGAGGACAAGGCAGTGTCGGTCGCTCTGAAGACAATCCACGACCTGCCACCTGCGCAAACAGACGTTTCCAGGTACCTTGGCCTCGCGGTGTTCATCGATGGCTCGCTGAGCCAGGTCGGGCTGGGACCGCGGCAGTTGTGGCAGTTGCTGTCCGGCACATCCTTCGGCCGAAGGCTTGCGCGCTGCCGGCTCGCCGCGGATGCGGGCTGGCAAGCTGCTGAGGAAGCGGTCGATCTGGCTGAGCGTCGCGGTCGCAACGCGAATGACGAGTTGGTCTTTAACGGCATGGTGTTCGCGGCGAGTGATGGCGCTTCTTCGCCATCCTTGGAGATCGCTGACCGCGGCGCGGTCCTCGGCATGAACCGCGCCAGCCACCTGCTTTTTCGCTTTCCGGACGCCGTGTCTGCGGAAGAGCTTGCCTCAGTGGCTGCCTGGGTGCTCGACCACGTGCCGCTATGGTGGGGCACGGCTGGATGGTTCTTCCGTGTCGGAAAGGGTCCGCCTCCGGCGACTGGCCGCCGGCTTGCAGGGTTGGCCAAGCGGTACTGGGGCGTGCAACTGCTCGACACGACCGCCCTGCAATGGGACGCCTTGGAGGGGATGCCAAGCGTGAACTGGATGAACCTCATCGGTCAAGGGTTTGTCGACAAGGTGGGGGCAAGCCTTCCAACCCTTTTGGCGCAGGCGACTACGCTGCGCCAGCGCGCCGTGTTCCATCGGGCCGGGAAGCATGGGGTGGCGTTTGCGGCGGGGGCGCGGCCCAGCCTGGGTGACATCAACGCCGACGAGCGCATGGATGCCCTGGTGCAGGTCGCCGGGCTGCTCAAGCCGATGCTGCTGGGCAGCCTTTTCCCCATGACCGGGCCTTTGGCTCAACCGGAAGTCCTTTCGGCTTGGCTCCATCGTTTCTCAAGGCCGCAGGCTTGGCTGGACTGCGACATCCATGCCGAATGACTTTCGGTCATTGCGGGAAGGGGGCGCACCAGCCAGCATCGAAAAGCTACTTTCGATGATGTGCCGCCATGCCTGCTCCCGCCAGTCCCGACGAACCGTCCGACCGCCCGGAGCCGGCTGCGCCCGGCGCAAATGCCGCGTTGCTGCCTGAAGCCGACGACGACGCCACCCGCATCGCGCCGGCCAAGCCGATAGCGGCCAAACCGCCACCCCGCCGCGAATCCCCACGCGTCCCTGCTGGCGAAACCCTGCCCGGTGGCGCACACGCCGGCGATCCCACCATCCGCCAGGTTGGCCGCTACGAGATCCGCGAGCGGTTGGGGCGTGGGGGCATGGCCACGGTGTTCAAGGCGCACGATCCGCAGATCGGGCGTGATGTGGCGATCAAGTTCCTGCACGCGTCGCTGTGTGAAGACGACGAGTACCGCTCGCGCTTTCTGCGCGAGGCGCGTGCGGCCGGGGGGTTGTCCCATCCGAACATCGTCACGGTGCACGATGTGGGCGAGATCGAGGGGCGGCCGTACATGGCGATGGAGTTGCTGGCCGGCGACTCGTTGAGTGACCTGATGGGCGGTGGGCAGTTGCTGCCGCTGCGCGAGGTGGTGATCGTCGGCATCCAGCTGGCGCGCGCGCTCGACTACGCGCATGCGCGGGGCATCGTCCACCGCGACATCAAGCCCGGCAACATCATGCGGTTGAAGGGCACGCAGACGATCAAGGTCACCGACTTCGGCATCGCCCACATGGACGTGCCGGCAGGCACCGGCGGTGAGCACCGCACGCGGGTGGGCGACATCCTCGGCACGCCGCAGTACATGTCGCCCGAGCAGACGCAGGGCGAGAAGATCGACGGTCGGTCGGATTTGTTCTCGACCGGCATCGTGCTCTACCAGTTGCTGACCGGGCAGCGCCCGTTCCAGGGCGACAGCCTGGTGACGCTGGCGCTGAAGATCGCGAAGGACGACCCGCCGCCGATGGAGAAACTGCGGCCCGGTCTGCCGGCCTCGCTGCGCCGCGTGGTCGACCGTTGCCTGGCCAAGGCGCCGGACCGCCGCTTCGCCACCGGGCGCGAGCTGGCCGATACCTTGAGCCGGGTGCTGGTTGGCATCGACGAGGCGGCGCGCGGCGAGAACAAGCCGCGCATCGTGCCCCTGCGCGTGAAGTGGGCCGCGACGATGGCCTTGGTGGTCGCCGTGGTGATGGGCCTGACCGCTTCGGTCATCACGCAGCGCCAGTACGCCGCGATGATGGGGCAGGTGAGCGACTCGGGGGCCGCACTGGCGCGCTTCATCGCGGCACAGAACGCGGTGCCGGCGCTGTCGGAAGACTGGGTCGTGGTCGACGTGGCGCTGCAAGAGATCATGAAGACCAAGGACTTCGACAGCGTGGCCGTGATCGACCGCGAAGGTGTCGTGCGGTCGGCGAGCGACCAGGCCTTGGTCGGCCAGGCATTTCAGCCGCCGGTGGGTGAGTCGCTTGGCACCCGCACGGGCGGCGTGGCGGTGTCACGCTACCGCGCGCATGACGAGCCGATGCTGGGCTTCGAGTCGCCGATCACGTTCCAGGGCAAGCAGGTCGGCCGCGTGGCGCTGGGCCTGCCGGAGCGGCCGCTGCAGCGCGTGGCCCAGCTGTCGATGGTGTTGATGGCGGTGCTGGTGGTGGTCACTGTGGCGGCGGTGGCGGTGGCGATGTACTTCGTCGCCAACTGGTTCGCCAAGCCGATCCAGCTGCTCAGCGACTCGATGGCAGAGATCGCCAAGGGTCGCTTCGACTACCGCATCCGCGAGCAGCGCAAGGACGAGTTCGGGCTGCTGTACGCCGCGTTCGACCGCATGGCCCAGGCGCTGCAGGAGCTGTCGGGCGCCGAGGTCGTCACACCGGCCGGGTTGTCCGGGCCGGAGACGCCGGTGCGTGTCGGATCGACCCCCGTGCCGCCGGCCGCGCAAACCGCGCCCATCGAGGCAGAGCCGCACACCGCAGCGCGCAGCGGGCAAGGCCCGGCGTGAAGCTGCCCATGAACGTGGGCGGGTCGCTCCGTCGCACCTGCCGTGGGCCGGGCGCTGCGCTGCGCTGGGCCTGCGGGCTGGCGCTGGTTGCGCTGGTTGCGCTGGCGGGGTGCTCGACCACGTCGCTCGCGCCACCTGGCCCACCGTCTGCGTCGCCCCAGGCCAAGCCCGCCGCCAGCGGCGAGGTGATCGCGCGCAATGATCGCTTCGTGGTCTACCTGCCGGCGGCTGGTGACGACCTGCGTTCGATGGCGGCCAGCCTGCTGGGCAGTGCAGAGCGCGACTGGGTGATCAGCGAGTACAACCAGGTGGACCGTGTCGAGCCGGGCCAGCCGCTGGTGGTGCCGCTGAAGAATTTGAACCCGGTGGGTGTGCGTGGCGGTGAATACCAGACCGTGCCGATTCTTTGCTACCACCGCTTCGGCACCGGCGGCAGCAACAAGATGACGGTGTCGGCCGCCAACTTCTCGGCGCAGCTGGATTGGCTGGACCGCAACGGCTACCGCGTGATTCGCCTGGCCGATCTGGCGGCCTACCTGAGGGGCGAGCAGGCCCTGCCGCGGCGCTCGGTCGTCATCACGATCGACGATGGCTACGAATCCACCCACCGGGTGGCTTACCCGCTGCTGCGCAAGCATGGCTTTCCTGCAACCGTCTTCGTCTACACCGATTTCATCGGCGCCGGCGACGCACTGAACTGGGCTCAGCTGCAAGAGCTGAGCGCGTCGGGATTGATCGAGATCCAGGCGCATTCGAAATCGCACCGCAACCTGATCGAGCGCGGCGCCGATGAAAGCGACGAGCTGTATCGCCAGGCGCTGGACGCCGAGACGCGCGTGCCGCGCGAGCTGCTCGAGCGCAAGCTGGCCGAGCCGGTGAAGCACTTTGCGCTGCCGTTCGGTGATGCCAACGAAGCGGTGCTGGCCTCGCTGACCAAGCAGAGCTACACGCTCGCCGTGACCGTCAACCCCGGCGGCAATGCCTTCTTCGCGCAACCCTTGATGCTGCACCGGACGATGATCTTCGGCGACCACGACCTGGAGTCGTTCAAGGCGAAGCTGGAAACCTCCAGACGGTTCGGCAGCAAGCCATGAAGCGCCTCGTGCTTGATCGCCGCTTGGGTGGGATGGCGCTGTGCTTGTGGTTGGCCGCCTGCAGCAGCACGCCACCACACGAGCCCCCGGACGCGATGCCAATGCCTGTCGAGACGGGCCCGAATTCATCGGTGGCCGCTTTCGAGCGGACGCAGCTGGAGCGGGCGCTGCAGTTCACGCAACAAGGCCGTCATGCCGAAGCGGCCGAAGCGTGGGAGGTGCTGGTCTTGTTGCGCCCTGACGTGGCGGCCTATCGCGACAGGCTCGAGCAAGCCCAGGCCAGGGCCGAGTCGGACGCGGGTGATCACCTGCGCCGGGCCGAGCAGGCGCGGCGGCGCGGTGACCTCGACATGGCGCAAACCCAGTACCTGATGGTGTTGCAGCTTCAACCCGACCATGCACAAGCGGCCGACGCGCTGCGTGCGATCGAGCGCGAGCGCAACCGGCGCAGCTACCTGGGCCGGTTGTCGCGTGTCACGCTGGGCAAACGAGGTGGGGGTGGCACCGAGGCGGCGCCCGTCGCCAAGGCGGCGGCTTCGGCGCCGCAGAACAGTGCCGAGGCCGGCAAGGGCAGCGGTCGCGCGGCCGAGGTGCTGAAGCCGGTCAAGAAACCCAGCCCGCCCTGAGAGAGCCTGCGGACTTGCAGGCGGTTATCGACGCGGCACAGAGTGCGATGCCGCCGCAGCAGGCCGCGCCGGAGTGCGCTACTTCAACCCTTCGACCTTCTTCTGCAGCATCAAGGCCTTCTGCCGTTCGAGCTTGGCGGTGTCGTTGTTGGGGTCCAGCTCCAACACCTTGTCCCATGCGCGGATCGAGCCGGCCAGGTCTTGCTTGACGAAGGCTGTTCGCGCGTTGACCGTGTAGCGCGAGACCAGGCGTTTGCGCAGGTCTTCGGCCTTGCCGGCGGCGGCGGGCTGGTCCAGGCTGGCTGCGCGTTTGTATTCGGCGGCGGCGCGCTCCAGGTCGCCCGCGCGTTCGGCGGCCTCGGCCGAGCGCAGCGCCAGCATGCCGGCCGTGGGCTCGGGCGCCGGTGGCGGGGCGGGGGGTGTGGGCGGCGCGGCCGGGGCTGGCGTTGGCGCTTCGACGGGAGGACGGCGAGGCTCGCGGTCCTGCGCGCCCGGCGGCGGCGCCTTGCCGGGAATCCGGATGACTTGGCCACCGGCCACCTGGCGCGGCACCCTGATGTCGTTGTAGCGCGCCAGGATGTAGAAGGCGTAGATGTCGCCCATGAAGCGGCCGGCGATCTGCGACAGCGTGTCGCTCGGCCGCACCGTGTAGGCGAAGGACTCGCGCCCCAGCGTGGCGATCGGGTCCGCGGTGAGCTGGCGCGTCAGGTTCAGTGCCAGCTTGTTGGCCGGGTCCAGCGCCAGCGCGTTCTGCAACTCGACGCGGGCCTGGTCTTCGTGGCCGGTCTCCAGCAGATTCACCGCCACCATCGCGGTCCGTTGCGCCTGGGCCTGGGCAGCGGGCGTGGCGGGGCCTGCGGGAACTGGCGGTGGCGGGGGCTCGACAGGGCGAGGTGCCGTTGGCACGGGCGCTGGAGCGGGCTCGTTGTTCGGCGCGGGCGGTGGGGTCTCGCACGCCACGAGCAAGCATGCCGCAGCACTGAGCAGCAAGGTGTGCTTGGTCATCGTCGGCGTGAAAGGCATGGCGCTCCAAAGTCAGGCCTGGGCGCGTCGGAGTTTGCGACAAGCCCTGCTCGCTGGCAGGTGACTTTCGGACATTGCAGCCTGCTGGATGGCGGCCGAGCATGCCCTGTGTCTTCTGTTGCCCCCATGCGCAGTGCTGCCAGCGCCCTGCAGCGCCCCCCGATTGCCGCCATCGTGCAACAGCACGCCGAAGAGAGCGCGATGCTGCGGCATGTGCGTTCGGTGCTGGTGCGAGCGCCGCACGTGCAGCTGCACCAGCTTCGCCGGCTCGACGACCGTGTCGCCGCCCACCTCGACGGGCTGATGGTCGCCGGCCCTTATGGCGCCGAGTGCGCCGCCGCCGGTCTGGCGCGCGCAGGCGCGGGCGAAGTCTTCGCCGCCGGCGCCTGTGCGATCGAATCGCAGGACGAGAAGACGCTGGACCGCTTGCTCGCCTTGAGCGCCGCCATGCCCGAAGCCGCACGGGGCCTGTTGTCAGCCTTCGGCTGGGTCTCGGCACCGCTGCTGCAAGGCACCGCCAGGCGCCTGTTGGCCTCGCCGCTGCCGCATTGGCGCGCGCTCGGCCTGGGCGCCTGCCGCTTGCACCGTGTCGACCCGGGCGTCGTGCTGGCCTCGTCCATGGCCGATGCCGACCCGGCAGTGCGCATCGACGCGCTGCGCACCGCCGCGGCGCTGGGCCGGGTCGACCTGCTGGGCCATGCGTTGGCGCAGCTGGAGGATGCAGACCCCGCGGTGTCTCGTCAGGCCGCTCAAGCCGCTTGCCTGCTGGGCGACCGCGGTGCAGCGCTGGCTTGGCTGGAGGCAGCGGCCAAGGCGCCCGACCCGGAAGATGTCGACAGCACGCTGCTGGCCCTGTCGGCCATGCGCTGGGAGCGCGCCGCTGAACTGGTGCGCACGGTGGCGCAGCGCTCGGGCGAGCCGCAGCGCCGCGTGGTGCGGGCTTGCGGCTGGCTCGGTGACACACGGCTGGTGCCATGGCTGATCGAGTTGATGTCGATCGACCGTTTTGCGCGGCTGGCCGGCGAGGCCTTCACCACGATCAGCGGGGCCGACCTGGCCGCGTTGAGCCTGGAGCGCCCGCGGCCCGAAGGGCTGCAGACCGGCCCCACCGATGACCCTGAAGACGACGACGTGGCACTCGACGAAGACGACGACCTGCCTTGGCCCGATGCCGAGAAGGTGGCAGGCTGGTGGGCCGCACGCGCGGCGCCATGGCCCGCCGGCGCACGCAGCTTCATGGGGGCCGTGCCCACCGTGGCGCATTGCGAGCAGGTGTTGCGTGAAGGTAAACAACGCCAACGTGCAGCGGCAGCGCTGTTACGCTGCTTGCTGCAACCGGGAACGCCGCTGTTCCCCACTGCTGCACCGGCATGGCGCCAGCAACGCCTGCTGGCTGCAGCCCATGCGGCGTGACCTTTGGTCATTGATAGGGAGGCCGCGGGCCATGACCATCAACATACGGCCCGTCGTGGCAACAACGAGGGGGTGAGTGAACATGTCTTTGACTTTGCGTGTGTTGTCGCTGAACGAGCAGCCCCTCACCCAACCCATCACGGCGCAGTTCGGCGCCCAGGGCGGCACCATCGGGCGCGCCGACCACAACACCATGGCCCTGCCGGACCCTGAGCGTCACATCTCGCGCCAGCACGCGCAGATCGCCGCCACCGGCCATGGCTATGTGATTCGCAACGTTGGCAGCGCCAACCCGATCAGCGTGGGCGGGCGATCGTTGGCGCAAGGCGAATCTGCACCCTTGCGCCATGGCGAGCGGCTGCTGATCGGCGGCTACCTGCTGGAGGCGAGCGACGACGCTCGCACCCTGACCGAAGGCCCGACGCTGCTGCGGCGCGACCCGCAAACGCCGACCCGGCGGCCGGCCCCGTCATCGCACGGTGCCAACCCGTTTGCCGACCTGTTGGGCGACTCCACCTTGTCCGAAGACAAGGCGCTGTCGCTCAGCCCGCGGCTGCCGGACGATTTCGACCCCTTTGCCACGGCGCCGCGGCCGGTGAACCCGCCAATGGCGACCCCTTCCGAGGGGGGGGTGTTCGCCGACCTGGTGCCCAGCAGCGCGGCAACGTCGATCGACGACCTGTTCGGCCTGCGTGGCAACGGCAGCGGCAGCGGCAACGCCGATCCGTTGGCCGCCTTCATGGCGGGTGCGCCCACCGTGGCCCCGCCGGCACCCAGCCCGGCGGCATGGTCCGACCACACGCCCGAACTGAACGCCGCCTTCAAGCCGCCGTCGATGCGCCAGCCGCCCGTCGCCGACCCGGAGACCGTGCCGGCCGAGCTGGGGCTGGCATCCGCGCCCGCGCCTGCGCCCATGGCGGCACCTGCGCCAGCGCCGGCGCGCATGAGCCCCGCCGCGGCAACGGGCGCAGGCAACGCCGACACGACCGCGCTTTGGCGCGCGTTCTGTGAAGGCGCCGGCATCAAGCTCGATCCGCCGCAGGGGCTGAACCCTGAGCTGATGCGCGTGATCGGTGGCCTGCTGCGCACGGCGGTGGGCGGCAGCCTGCAGCTGATGGCCGTGCGCGCGGCCACCAAGCACGAGCTGCGTGCCGAGGTCACGGTGATCCAGCCGCGCAACAACAACCCGCTGAAGTTCTCGCCCGATGCCCAGTCGGCACTCGAGCAACTGCTGCAGCCACCGGTGCGCGGCTTCCTCGATGGGCCGGCGGCGATGGACGACGCGATGCACGACCTGATCGGCCACGCGATCGGCTCGATGGCCGGCACGCGCGCAGCGCTCGAAGGCGTGCTGCGCCGTTTTGCGCCGACCGAACTCGAGAACAAGCTCGTTGCACGCTCGGTGCTCGACAGCGTGCTGCCGATCAACCGCAAGGCCAAGCTGTGGGAGCTGTACCTGCAGCATTTCGAGGCGATCCGCGACGAGGCGCAGGACGACTTCCACAACCTGTTCGGCAAGGCCTTCTTGTCGGCCTACGAACAGCAGCTGGAACGTTTGGAGCGCGAAAAGAGTGCTGCTTGACACCCGCACCCTCGCCATGCCGCGCATCAGCCTGGCCAGTTGCAGCGAGATCGGTGCCCGCCGCACCAATGAAGACGATGTGCGCTGCGGCCGCGCCGGCCTGGCCTGGTACGCCGTGCTGGCGGACGGCGCCGGCGGGCACCGCGCCGGTGCCGTGGCCTCGGCCCGTGCGGTAGAGGCCCTGGAGGCGCAGTCGATCGAGCGCATCGGCTTTTGGTCGCCTGAAGCGCTGGCCGCTTCGCTGCGCATCGCCAACAGCGAGGTTCGGCAAGGGCAGGGCGACAAGCCGCTCGCCGAGCGCATGCTGACCACCGCCGTGCTGCTGTGGGTCGACCCCGGCCGCCAGCAAGCCATGTGGTCGCACGTGGGCGACTCGCGGCTGTATCGCCTGCGCGGCGGCCGCGTCGACTTCGTGACGCGCGACGACAGCGTGGTGCAAGACCTGCTCGACGCCGGCCTGCTGACGGCGGCCCAGGCGCGCAAGCACCCCCACAAGAACCAGCTCGTCGCGGCCCTGGGCCTGGACGACGAACTCGCGCCCCACGCCGTGAGCGGCCCCGAGACAGTCGAAGAGGGCGATGCCTACCTGCTGTGCAGCGACGGCTGGTGGGACACCTTGAGCGACGCCCAGATCATCGAGACCCTGAACAACGCCGACACCCCGCAGCACTGGCTGCAGCTGATGCGCGAGTGCATCGAGGCGCGGTGCGTGCCGAACCAGGACAACTTCAGCGCGGTGGCGCTGTGGGTGGGTGATCCCTGGGATCGGTCATAGCGGCAGATCGCATCACAGTTCAAGCTGCCACTCGGTTCGCCTGAGCCGTTCGCCCCTGCGCCTGTCGAAGGGCTGGCTGTCAGGCGCGACGCTCAGGCATCGGCGTCGTCCTGCAGCAGCTGTTCCAGGCGTCTGGGGTAGTTGTTGAGAAAGTCGCGGGTCACCGCGAAGTGCTCGGTGTCTTCGAAGGCGATCTCGGTGAGCCCGGTGCTGTCGAACTGGACGATCTTGGCGTGCGGGTACGACAGCAGGATGGGCGAGTGCGTGGCGATGATGAACTGCGAATGGTCTTCCACCAGTTGGTGGATGGCGCTGAGCGCGGCCAGCTGTCGATTCGGCGACAGAGCGGCCTCGGGTTCGTCCAGCAGATAGATGCCGTTGCCACGGAACTTGTTGAGCAGCACCGCCATGAACGACTCACCGTGGGACTGGGCGTGCAGCGAGCGGCCGCCATAACCTTCCAGGTAGTTGGTCTCGTCCATGTAGCTTGCCACGTTGAAGAAGCTCTCCGCCCTGAGGAAGTAGCCGTCGCGCGGGGCCGGCACGCCGCGCGCCAGGCGCAGGCTGTCGTGAAGCGGTGAGACCGAGTCCGCAGTGCGGAACTGAACGTTCTTCGTACCGCCCTCGGGGCCGAAGCCGAGGGCCACGGCCAGGCCTTCCATAACCGTCGACTTGCCCGAGCCGTTCTCGCCGACGAAGAAGGTCACGTTCGGGTGAAAGCTGACGTTGCCCAGCACGCGGACCGCCGGGATGCTGAACGGATAAGACGCCTCGTCGATTTCGGCATCGGGGCGAAACGATGCGTGCAGCAAATAGGGCTTGGTGCGTCTGGGCATGGTGGCCTTGTTGACGAGCGAGCGGCGCCGGCGGCGGGCTTGCTTCGATGGTAGGTCAGCGCTGGCAGCGGCTGAGTCATGAAAGCCCACCTATACGCGTTTTGAAGTTATTGAGTGCGCTTTGCGTATATGATGGTCACTCATGATGCAAGCCCAACAAGTTTTCCTTCGTGACGCCATGCGTCGTTTGAACATGACCCGTGAGGCGTTTGCCGAACGCATCGGCAGTCGAAAGCGCGCGCTGGATGCCTGGCTGTTGCCGGATGAATCAGCCGAGTACCGGGCGATGCCGGAGATCGTCAGGCGCTTCGTGACGGAGATCCTTTCCAAACCGGGTCTCGCTGAAGTGGATACGCAAAGCGTATATTTTCAGAATGCTGACGCCCATGGGGCATGGCCCGAGACCGTACACCTCTTGTCCGTATCCCAGTTCAGCCGAGAGGCCGTGGAGGCATTGTTTTCCCTGGCCGACGTCATGCAGCCCATCGCTCGGCGCCGCAAGGTGACCCGTGTGCTCGAGGGGGCGGTGCTGGGCAACCTCTTCTTCGAGGCAAGCACCCGGACCCGGGTGAGTTTTGGTTCGGCGTTCTGCCGCCTGGGCGGCTCCGTCTGCGACACCACGGGGTTCACGTTCTCTTCGATGGCCAAGGGCGAGTCCATCCATGACACGAGTCGCGTCATCAGCGGCTACGTCGATGCACTGGTCGTCAGGCACCCAGACCAGGGATCCGTCGCGGAGTTCGCAAGAGCGACCAACATTCCGACGATCAACGGTGGCGATGGTCCGGGTGAGCATCCGAGCCAGGCCTTGCTCGACCTCTACACCATTCAACGGGAGTTCTCCCGTCTCGGCAAGTTGATCGACGGGTCGCACATCGTGCTGACGGGTGACCTCAAATACGGCCGAACCGTCCACTCGCTGGTGAAGTTGCTGGCGCTTTACCGAGGGCTGAAGATCAGCCTGATCTCGCCTCGCTCCCTCGAAATGCCAGCCGAAATCGTGGAGTTGGTATCACACGGCGGGCACGTGGTGGAGCAGAGCAACGCACTGCGGGCTGGCGTGGCCGGCGCTGATGTGCTGTACGCGACCAGAATCCAGAAAGAGCGGTTTACCGACGAATCGGTCGAGGGCTACGACCAGAGCTTCGAAGTCAATCGCACCGTCGTCGAAGCCACAGGGAAGCCGGACACGGTCGTCATGCATCCGCTGCCGCGCGACAGCAGGGCGGGCTCGTTCGACCTGAGCGTTGACCTCAACTCGGACCCTCGGCTCGCCATCTTCAGGCAGACCGACAACGGGGTGCCCATTCGAATGGCGCTGTTCGCCCAGATGCTCGGCGTCGATGGGCTGGTGCAGCGGTCCATGCGCGACGTGACCTGGCGATCACCTGCGCATATCGGACCTGACGATGCGCTGCTGGCCGATGAGGGGTAGGGCCTGTTGACGCATCAATCGCGGCCACTACTTGGCATGAACCGCGGGCTTCGCGCGATGGTAGGTCAGCGCTGCGGCGATGCAGAGCGCCAACGCGTCTTGCGGCACGGCGTCGGACTCGCCGAAGACGATGGCCCGGTTGCCTTCGAATTTGAAGTCGTGCGGGAAGAGTGTTCTGAAGGTTTCGACCAGGCTGGTCTGGCAGTTGAAGTACATCGCGTACTGCGACGGTGATTTCTTCTTCCAGTCGATCCGAATCGTGCTGCCGCTCTTGCTTTGCGACGTGACGTAGGCCGGCTCGCCCCATTTGAGCGTCTCATCCAGCGGGCCCACGCCTTCGGTGGCTGCGGCGGTGTCGAAGATGAGCTGCCGCAACGCCAACAGGCGCAGCCTCATGGCCGGCGGATACGCCTCGAAGGCTTGCGCAACTGTCGACGATTCGAATGGCTTCACGGTGCGCCTCGCGTGAGGATGCGAGTGGCTCGGGCTGCCATTGTGTTGCAGGCCGCTTGGCCGCTGGCGAGCCTCTGCACGCCGACTCAGGCGATGCGAAATCGCTTCGGTGAGAGCAGGTGCTCTTCGATGCCAAGCTCGATCAGGTCTGGCGGCATGTGCTGGCCGAGCGCGAGCGCTGCCGCTGCCCGGCCCAGCGCCGGCGAAGTCTGGATGCCATAGCCACCCTGGCCGGCACACCAGAAAAACCCGGGTGCCGTGGGCTCGAAGCCGATCACGGGTGTGCGATCGGGGCTGAACACGCGCAGGCCCGCCCACGAATGCCGGACGCGTGCAACGGGGCGGCCCGTCAACGATTCGAAGCGGTCGACCGCCACGGCAACATCCAGCTCTTCGGGTTGCGCATCGCAAGGCAGGCTGGGGTGTTCGTCGGCGGCCGAGATCAGCAGCAGGCCGGCATCCGGCTTGAAGTACTGGCTTTCATCGACGGCCACGACCGCGGGCCACAGGCTGGCGTCCATGCCTGCTGGCACATCGATCAGCACGGCGGTGCGCCGCAAGGGCTGCAGCGGCACGGGCGCAATGCCGGCCAGCGCGGCCACGGCGTCGGCCCAGGCCCCCGCCGCGTTCACCACGACCGGGGCGCGGAAGCGCGCCTGGTCGGTATGCGCCAGCCAGCCCGCGCCGTCGCGCTCCAGCGCACGCAGGCTCGCGCCCAGGTGCACCTGCGCCCCTTGCGAGCGGGCCAGGCGCAAGAAGCCCTGATGGAGCGCATCCACGTCGATGTCGGCTGAGCCGTTGTCGAACAGCGCACCGGCCACCTGCTCGCGCTGAAGAACGGGGACGCGCGCGAGCACCTCGTCGACGTTGAGCCGCGTGGTCCGGGTACGCACATCCGCATCGGCCAGGAAGCTCTCGGCAAGCGCCTGTTGACCTGCGCCGACGAGGAAGAGCGTGTCTCGCGGGCGCAGCAGGGCCGGCGCCGTCATCCCGGCGGGTGGTGCCAGGAAGAAGGCATGGCTGGCGCGCGTCAACGCGCGGATGGTGCCGTTGCCATAGATCGCCGAGTACAGGGCCGCCGAGCGCCCGGTGGAGTGATAGCCCGCTTGCGGCTCCGCTTCGAGGATCGCCACCCGGGCGCTCTTCGACAGGAAGGCCGCCACCGACGCGCCCGCAATGCCTGCGCCGACCACGATGCAGTCCACGTCTTGTGTTGTCGCTTGAGTCATGCTCGGTAATGATCTGTTTTCCATTTGGGAAAATAAATGTACCATCTGTACAAGACGCCGACAACGTCGAAATGCATTCTGTGTGCACCTGGAGAATCCGTGACCCCTTCGTCAAAGCCCGGCGCAAGCGCCACTTGGTTCGGCCAGCCGCGCGGCCTGGCGGTGCTGTTCCTGACCGAGATGTGGGAGAAGTTTTCCTTCTTCGGCATGCGCACGCTGCAGATCTACTACATGATCAAGCAGCTGCACTTCTCGCAGGCCGATGCGTCGCTGGTCTACGGCCTGTACGCGGGCGGCGTCTACCTCACGCCCTTGTTTGGCGGCTATGCGGCTGACCGCTGGCTGGGGCGGCGGCGTGCCGTCATCAGCGGGGGCGTGTTGATGGCGCTTGGGCACTTTGCGCTGGCGTCCGAGCCGCTGTTCTTTCCGGCCCTGGCGTTGATCGCCATCGGCAACGGCCTGTTCCTGCCCAACCTGCCGAGCCAGGTGGGCGATCTCTACGACGCGAAGGATCCTCGCCGCGGCGGCGCGTTCAACATCTACTACGTGGGGGTCAACCTCGGTGCGTTGCTGGCGCCGTTGGTCTGCGGCACGCTGGGCGAGGTCTATGGCTGGCATGTCGGCTTTGCAGCTGCCGGCGTCGGCATGTGCCTCGGGCTGGTGGTCTACGGTCTCGGGACGCGCTACCTGCCACCCGACCGGCCGCGCGACCTGCCACGTGCTGGTGAGGCGGCGCCAAGGTCGGCGGGCAGCAGCTTCCTGCCCTTGCTGTGGGTGGCCCTGGCGGTGCTCGTGTTTCGCAGCGCCTACGAGCAAAGCGGCAACACGCTGGCCGTCTGGGCAGAGACGGGCGTGGACCGGCAGGTGCTCGGGTTCGTCGTGCCTGTCACCTGGGTGCAGTCGCTGAATCCACTGTTCGTCTTCTTGTTCACGCCCGTGGTGGTGAGCGCATGGCGCCGCGCCGCGGCCAAGGGGCGTGAGCCGTCTCCGCTGGGCAAGATGGCGCTGGGCGCGGCCGGCGTGGCGTTGTCTTACCTGCTGCTGGCCCTGGTGGTTGGCACCAGCGGTGGCCAGGCCGCCCACGGGCTCTGGCTGCTGGTGTTCTTCGCGCTCTACACCTTGGGCGAGCTCTACATCCTGCCGGTGGGCCTGGGGCTGTTTGCGCGCCTGGCCCCGGCCGGCATGGGGGCCACGGTCATTGCCGCGTGGTTCCTGGCGTCGTTCGGCGGCAACCTGCTGTCCGGCGTGGTGGGGCGGGGGTGGACGTGGCTGGGGCCAGGGGGCTTCTTCCTGGCGCTCGCGGGCATTGCAGGTGTCGCCGCCGCGGCGCTGTATGCGCTGGTGCCGATGCTGCGGCTATTCGAAAGCGCCAGGGCCGATGAACCCCAGGCCGATTGAGGCCCTTCAGCGTCGCGCGGGCCGGGCCTTGGCCTTGACCGCGCGGCTGGCCTTGGCCGGTGCAGGCGCCTGCGCCAGCCGCTGAGAAGCCTCGATGAATGGCAGGGTCAGCGTCTCGCCCTGGCCATGGCGCGGCGCGCAGGTGCCCACCAGGCGACACGGCCCGTCGGCCGCCTTGAGGTAGGCGTGCCCCATCTCGCTGTCGAAGAAGATCGAGTCGCCGGCCTTGAGGATGACCGGCGCATACAGCTCGGAGTGGAAGGCAACTTCGCCTTCGAGCACATACGCGAATTCTTCGCCCGGGTGGCGGATCAGGTCGCCGAACTCGGCCTTGAATTCCTCGATGCTGCGTGCGTGCACCTCGACGACCATCGGCGTGAAGCGCTTGTTGAGCAGCTCCGAGGCGAGGTAGAGCTGCTGGTAGCTGCGCGTCTGCACCAGCTGGCCTTCGCCGGAGCGGTGAATCACGCGCCGCCCGCCGCCGCCGGGCGCAGGCCGCGCGCCAGGGGCATCGACCAGCAGCTCCGCCATGTCCACGCCCAACCCTCGGCTCAGCAGCATCAGCTTGTCGTACGACAGCGAAACGTTGCCTTTTTCCAGTTTGGACAAAGTGGACACCGCCAGGCCCGTGCGTGCGCTCAGCTCGCTCAGCGTCAGCTCCAGGCGCTTGCGCACGCTGCGAATGTGGTCCCCGGGGTTGGAGGTCTGGTTGGCCATGTCGCTCGGAAAGTGTTGAGGTCAATCATAGGTCACGGCCATGCGGCCACGTGCGCTCTTTGGCGTGATTTGGCCGTGCAGGCGTTTCAGCTGTCGAAGCATCTAAGGTTTACACCAATGGGAAAAGAATTTTCCAAATTGGAAACTTGGCGAATTGGATGCATTCGACAGAAATGGAGATGTCCGTGAAACGATCGACACGCTCGCCCCGCGCAAAAGGGCAACTGCAGCACCGAAGGTTGGCGACCCTGCTCGTGCCCTGCGCCGGCGCGCTTTTCCCGGCCGCCTTGTGGGCCCAGGTGAGTCCGCAGCCGCCCGCCGAGCCGGCAGCCACCGAAGCCGCGGCCCCGAACAGCCAGGCCAAGCCCGGCCGCGAGCCCGAGAAGATGGAAGCCGTCACCGTGACGGCCACGCGCCGCCGCGAGCCGATTCGCGATGTGCCCTTGCGCGTTGAAACGCTGGGCGCCGAAGCGCTCGAGCGATCGGGCGCCTCATCGCTGAGCGACTACATCGGCACGCTGCCCGGCGTCGACGTCAAGACGGACGGCGGGCCGGGGCGCGGCCAGGTCACCATTCGCGGCGTCACCGTGGGCGAGCAGCAGATCGCCACCGTGGGCGTCTACGTGGACGAAGTGGCCTTCGGCTCCAGCAGCGCCTTCGTGCGCGGTGCCACGTCGGCGCTCGACATGTCGCTGCTCGACCTGCACCACATCGAGCTGCTGCGCGGCCCGCAGGGCACGCTCTATGGTGCCGGTGCGATGGGCGGTCTGCTGAAGTACGTCACCAACGAGCCGGACTCCTATGCCTTTTCCGGCCGGGTGGCGCTGGGCGCGCGCAGCGGGCAGGGCGGGGCGCTGGGGCACACCGAAAGTGCCGTGCTCAATGTGCCGCTTCGCGAAGACGTCGCGGGCCTTCGCGTGGCGGCGTTCCATGACCACGACGGCGGCTACATCAAGGCCGTCGGCCGCGCGGCGGGTGACCATGTCAACGACGGCGACACCCAGGGCGCCCGCGTGTCGCTGCTGCTCGAGCCGATGAGCAGGATGCGGCTGCGCCTGGCCGCCACCTCGCAGGACATCAAGCGCAACGGCACCGGCTACGTCGAATACGACCCGGCCACCGGCCGGCCGGTCAATGGCGATCTGACGCGTGGGCTCAGCACGTCCGAGCCCTACGAGGTCAAGACGCGCCTGCTGTCGGCCGACCTGGAGTACGACTTCGGCTGGGCGCGCATGAACGCCATCGCCTCGACCCAGCGCCTGGACAGCCAGGACACGCTGGACGCCACCGTCCTCATCGGCGTGCCGGACTTCGCCTTCGCCGAACTCGACAACACCGTCGGCCTGCGCAAGCAGACGCAGGAGCTGCGCCTGACCTCGTCCCGCGGCACGTTCGAGTGGCTGCTCGGCGCCTACCACGACGAAGAGAAGGGCCACGTCGACCAACGCCTGTGGGCGCAGATGGCTGCCGACGGCTCCGAGCTGACGCTGGTCACCACCGGCCAACCCTCGGAGTACCGCGAGAGCGCCGTCTACGGCGACCTGACTTACAACATCAGCCCCGCCTGGTCGCTGACCGCCGGCGCGCGCATGGCCCGCAACAACCAGGTCTACGGCGCCATCCTCAACGGGGTGCCCAACTTCGAGACCCGGGCCCACGACAACTCCAACACCTACCTCGCCACGTTGCGCTACTCGCTGGACAAGACCGCCAGCGTCTACTTCCGTGCGGCCAGCGGCTACCGCCCGGGCGGCCCCAACTCACCCGCGATCGACGACCATGGCCAACCGGTGCCCGGCGCGCCCACGTCCTTCGAGCCTGATTCGCTGTGGAGCTACGAGCTGGGCTACAAGGCGGACCTGCTCGACAAGCGCCTGTCGGTCGAGGCCGCGGCCTACCACATCGACTGGGACAACCTGCAGCAGCCGACGGTCTTTGGCTCGACCACCTTGATCACCAACGCCGGCAAGGCGCGGGTCAACGGGCTGGAGCTTGCGACCCGCTACCAGGTGGACCCGAACTGGCACCTCGAAGGCAGCCTGGCGTACACCGATGCCAAGCTGTCGGAGGACGCGCCGGCCCTCGGCCCGGCCGGCTCGCGCCTGCCGAACACGGCCAAGCTCGCGGCAACACTGGGTGTGCGCTACAACTTCGAATGGGGCACGAACCCGTCGTATGCCAGCCTGAGCGTGCGGCACATCGGCCAGCGCAACGCCGGCTACGAGGCGCAAGGCTCTTCGCTGCCCAACTTCAGCCTGCCGGCCTATACCTTGCTGGATGCCCAGTGGGGCATCGAGATCGGTGCGTGGCAGCTCTCGACCTTCGTGCGCAACCTGACCGACGAACGTGCCTTGCTCGGCGCCGACACGGCGCTGGTGGCCTTCGGCAACCCGCTGCGCGCCACCCCGGCCCAGCCGCGCACCTTCGGCGCCACCCTGAGCCTGACCTTCTAACTCCAGACACCCTCATGAGAAAGCTAATCACCCAACTGCGCGCCATGGCCGTGGCCCTGTGCGCGGGGGCGCTGCTGCCCGCCTGGGCACAGCCCACCGCCGCGCCGGCGCCTGCGCTCACCCCGGCCGACGCCGAAGCCTGGCTCGACGGCCTGATGCCCAGCGCGCTGCGGTCCGCCCGCGTGCCCGGCGCGGTCGTCGTGCTCGTCAAGGACGGCAAGCCCCTGGTGCAGAAAGGCTACGGCTTCGCCGATTGGGACAAGCATGTCCCGGTGGATCCCGAGCGCACGCTGTTCCGCCCCGGTTCGGTCTCGAAGCTCTTCACCTGGACGGCCGTGATGCAGCTCGTCGAGCAAGGCAAGCTCGACCTCGACGCCGATCTCAACGGTTATCTCGACTTCAAGATCCCATCGCGCCATGGCAAAGCCCTCACGCTGCGCCATGTGATGACCCACACGACCGGCCTGGAAGAGACGGCGCGCGACCTGCTGACCTACGCGCCCAGCACGCCCGATCTCGGTGCCGTGCTCAAGGGCTATGTGCCGCCCTACATCTACGACCCCGGCAGCACACCGGGCTATTCGAACTACGCCACCTCGCTGGCCGGCTACATCGTGCAGCGCGTCAGCGGCCAGAGCTTCGACGACTACATCGACCAGCATGTGCTTACGCCGCTGGGCATGAAGAACTCGACCTTCCGCCAGCCTCTGCCAGCCAGGTTGCAGGCACAGATGTCGCAGGGCTACCAGACGCAGGACGAGCCGCCCAAGGGTTTCGAGATCATCAGCATGCCGCCGGCTGGCAGCCTCACGGCGAGCGGGCCGGACATGGGCCGCTTCATGCTCGCCTTCCTGCAGCAGGGCCGCCTTGGCGACGCGCAGATCCTGAAGCCCGAAACCGTCAAGCAGATGCATGGCCAGCTCACCCGGCCGTTGCCGGGCCTGACGGGCATCGGCCTGGGGTTCTACGAGCAGAACATCAACGGCCACCGGGTTCTCGCCCATGGCGGCGACACGGTGCTCTTCCACAGCGACCTGCTGCTCTTCGTCGACGATGGCATCGGCCTGTTTGTGTCGGTCAACGGCAGCGGCCACGAAGGCCAGGGCCAGTGGCTGCGCGACCGGCTGTTCGAATCGTTCGCCGACCGTTACCTGCCGGACGCACGCCCCGCCACCAAGCCCGAGGTCGACGAGGCCACAGCCAAAGCCCACGCCCAGCAGATGGCGGGCGCCTACCGCAACTCGCGTCGCGAAGACTCGACCTTCCTGTCGCTGCTGCAGCTGCTGAGCCCCGTGCGCGTGCAGGCGCTGGACGACGGCCGGCTCAGCATCGACCTCGCCGGCGCGCGCAGCGTGTACCGCGAGGTCAAGCCGTATCTCTGGGAAGAAGAGCACGGCAAGCGCCGGCTGCAGGCCGTGGCAGAGAACGGCAAGGTCAAGCACTGGGGCCTGGAGCCCTTTGTCTTCGCCTTCATCTTCGAGCCGGTGCCCTTCATGGCCAGCACCACCGTGCTCGTGCTGCTGTGCGTCGCGCTCGGCGTGGTGCTGCTCACCGTGGTGCTGTGGCCCGTGGCTGCGGTGCTGCGCCGCCAGCACGGCGTGGCGATCGTGTTGCCGCGGACCATGACCTCGCTGCGCATCGCCAGCGTGCTGACGTTGGTGGGGATGGGACTGTGGGCCGGGGTCGTGATGCGGCTGGAAGACCTTGGCGACACCAGCCTGCTGCTGCCGCTGGCACAGTTGGTGATGGCGCTGGCGCTGCTCGGTGGCCTGGTCGCGGCGGCGTGGCACGCACGGGTGACGCTGCGCGCTGGCACCACGGCAGCGCGGGGTCTGGCCCTCGCGTGGCTGGTGAGTTTTGCCGTGCTGCTGGTGGCGGGCGGTTACCACCATCTGCTGGGCTTCAACCAGAACTATTGAGAACCCACATGAGCAAACCGCTGCGTTTTTTTGTGGCCGGGCTGGTGCACGAGTCCAGCAGTTTTTCGCCATTGCCCACCAGCCTGCAGTCCTTCCGCGAAGGCGTGCTGATCCAGCGCAGCGATGCCCAGGCCTTGCAGAAGGTCGGCGCGCAGGCGGTGCTGAGCGGCGCTGTGGCCGCCGCGGCACGGCAGGGCGACACCCTCGTGCCGGGCTTGTTCGCCGCGGCAGAACCGTCGGGGCCCTTGTCACGCGCCGACTACGAGCACCTGCGCGACGAGTTGCTGGCCGACCTGCAGGCCTCGTTGCCTGTCGACGCCGTGCTGCTGGTGCTGCATGGTGCGATGCTGGCCGAAGGCTACCCCGATTGCGAGGGCGACCTGCTCCAGCGCGTGCGCACCGTCGTCGGCGCCGATGTGCCGATCGGCGCATTGCTGGACCTGCACGCCAACCTGAGCCCGGCCATGCTCGACTCAGGTGCCGTGCTGATCGCGTGCAAGGAGTACCCGCACACCGACTACACCCCACGCGGCCACGAGTTGCATGCCGTGCTGAGCAGCATGGCGCGGGGCGAGTTTTCGGTGCGGGCGCATTGCTGCCGCGTGCCGATGCTGGGCATCTTCGGCACCACGCAACCGCCGATGCGCGACTTCGTGCAGCGGCTTCAAACCAGCGAGGCCTTGCCCGGCGTGGTCTCGGTGTCTGCGCTGCACGGCTTTCCATGGTCTGACACGCCCTTCACGAGTGCCGCGGTGCTGGTGCTGGCCAAAGACGACCCGGCGGCATCCGATGTGGCCGAGGGGCTGGTGCACGAGCTTGCACAGGCCTTCTACGGCCTGCGCGAACAGGCGGGCTCGAAGCTGCTGCCGTTGCCCGCCGCCGTCGACGCGGCGGTGGCAGCGACGCAAAGCCAGCCCGGGCTGGTGGTGCTGGCAGACAGTGCCGACAACGCGGGCGGCGGCGCCGCAGGCGACAGCACCTTCCTGCTGCGGGCGCTGTTGCAGCAGGGCGTGCGGGAGGCGGCGGTCGGCATGATCTGGGACCCGCAGGCGGTGGCCATCGCCACGGCGGCGGGCGCCGGTGCCCGCTTGCCCCTGCGCATCGGCGGCAAGGGCGGGCCCATGTCGGGCGACCCGGTGGACCTGGACGTGGAGGTGCTGGCCTGCCGCAGCGATGCGCGTCAACGCGGCTTCACGCCTGGCGGCACCGACGCTCTGGGGGCGGCCGTGGCGGTGCGCGCGCAAGGCATCGACATCGTGCTCAACAGCATCCGCCAGCAGGTCTTCTCGCCGGACTGTTTCACCGAGCTGGGTGTTGACCTGACAACGAAGCGCCTGGTCGTGGTGAAGTCCACCCAGCACTTCCGCGCGGGCTTCGATGCGCTGGCCGCGGTCACGCTGTTTGCCGACTCGCCCGGTACCCTGCAGATGGACCTCGGCCAGCTGCCGTACCGCCACCTGCCGCGCCCGGTCTGGCCGCTGGATTCAGCGCCGATCAGCATCACGCGCCACCGCGACGAAGCGTGCGAAAGGTGATCGACCAGCGTGTCTCGGTCACGGGCGACACGCTGTGCTGCCAGCCCCAGCGGGCCTGCCCGCTGAGCCGATAGATCGAGCGCGGCGCCAGCATCAGCCGCATGACGTCGCGGGCCTTCGGGTTCTTCGGCGGATAAGGCCTGAACCGCAGGATGGCCGGCGCACCCAGCGACACCCCGGCGACGTCTTCGAAGTCCGGCACGTCGCGGTGCCAACCCAGCGGCGTGCCGGGTGAGTATTCAGCCACCAGCACGTGCGCGAGCGCCGCTGGCGCCACGCCCAGCCAGGCGGCGACCTGGCTTCGCAAAGGATGCAGCGGCTCGATCAGCGGCGGTCCCGGGAGCAGCCGGTTGTCGTCGTAGTCGAAGCGCCCGCCGTAGCTGACCACCCGGCGCCGTGCCTCGTAACCCTTGTACTGCGCGGGCGCCAACGCCAGGCTGCGGATCAGCGCGATCAGCTGGGCCTCCTGGCCCGCGTCGAGAAATGACTCTTGATAGCGGGCGCCCTCGGGCAGCCCCGGCGCCGGCTCGCCGAAGAGGGGGACCTGGGCGGTGTCGATCGTCTTCACGGCATTGGCGGCGGCAGCCCTGCGCGACGCTATTTTTGCGGCGTCGAGGCCGGTGCTGTCGTCGCCGCTGCCTTGATGTCCACGACGCCGGCAATCGGCTTTGCTTCCGGGAAGGCGGCCCTGAGGTCGTCGACGCCGGACTGCGGCCTGGCAAGCGGAAGCAGCTCGGCGCGCTGCTGGCGTTTTTCTTCCGTGCTGACGTCCAGCCGCTTGTCCCGCTGCTCGAGCAGCCCGGGCTTGGCTTCGCCGTCTCGATTGAACGACCAGGCGAGCATCGGTGGGCCCAGCGGAAGCTTGTCGCCGGGCTGCCCCATCGTGCCGGTGTTCCACACGTGCCAGGTCTTGCCGTAGCTGTTCATCTTGCCCTTCATCAAGGCCTTCTCGGCGAAGGCCGGGATGCCAGGCGCCACCAGCTGGCCGCTGAGGATCTCGGCATTGTGCGGGTGCCAGTACGAGCGCTCTTCGGCCGGCAGCGTATCGAACAGCCGGCCGGAAATGATGTACTCGATGCCGGTGAGGTTCGCCGTGCCGTCATTGCCGTCGAACAGGGCGCACTGGGCAAAGTCCTCGTTCACCTGGTGGCAAAAATGATGCACCTCCATCTGATGCTCCGGCTGGTCCTTCATCGGATGAAAGCCGACCAGGTACACGTCCATCGGGCCCAGCGGCGATTGACGTTGCAAGAGTTTGGCCCCGGTCTCGAGGGCCCTCGTCTTGGCCGACTTGTCTGCGCCTGGCGGGGTCGTGGTCGTCTGCGCCTGGACCGTGACCGCGAAGGCGGCGGTGACGATGGCAATGGCGATGGTGGCGCCGGTCGTCGTGGTGGTCGTGGTGGTGGTGTCAGCGGCGTCGTCCTCTGCCGCCGACCGCGGGTGGGGTTGAGTCTTCACGAATGCTCCGTGCCGTGCATGCCAAGGTGGCAAGCCCGGGGCAAACAACGCACCGAGTGCCAGCGGCCTTCGGCACGATGGCCGGCTTTGGCGCGGCACGTCGCTTGCCGTTTTGCATTGACTCGCTGGCACCTGCCGCGAGCGGCTCCGCTTGCCAGCATTGGCTGCGGGCTTGCCCAAGGACACAAACATATGCCCATAGACGCTGATGTTGCCGTGGTGGGCGGCAGTTATGCAGGCCTGTCCGCGGCCCTGCAAGTGGCGCGCGCACGCCGCCGGGTGCTGATCATCGATGCGGGCCAGCGCCGCAACCGCACGAGTGCCGCCCTGCATGGATTCCTTGGCCACGACGGCCAGCCGCCCGAGCGCATCATTGGCGTGGCGAGGGATCAACTCCTGAAGTACGAGACGGTGCAGTGGATCGACGGCTGCGCGACCCGTGTCGAGGGCGATTGCGAATCGGGTTTCACGCTCGACGTCGGCACGCGGCGATGGACCGCGTCGCGCCTGATCGTGGCCACCGGGGTGGTGGACGAACTTCCGGCGATCGACGGGCTGAGCGAGCGGTGGGGCCGCAGTGTCTTTCATTGCCCGTACTGCCACGGCTACGAGTTGCGAAGCGGCGCCATCGGCGTCCTGGCCGAGGGCGCTTCCGCTGTCCACCAGACACAGCTGTTGCCCGACTGGGGCGAGGTGACGCTCTTCACGCGAGGTACCTTCGTGCCCGATGACGCTCAAGCCAGGGCCTTGAAGGAGCGCCGGGTGGTGGTCGAGCCGCAGCCGGTCCGGCGCATCTGCGACACAGCGACTGTCGAACTGACCGATGGGCGGCGGCTGCCCATGGCGGGCCTGTTCGCCACGTCGAAGACCCGCCTTGCCGGCCCGCTGGTCGAACAACTGGGGCTCGCCTGCGAAGACGGGTCGTTGGGGGCGTACATCCGGACCGACGCCACCAAGGCGACGTCAAGAGAGGGCGTCTACGCGTGCGGCGATGCCGCCCATGCCATGGGGAGCATCGCACTGGCCGTTGCCGACGGTGCCCAGGCCGGCATATTCGCGCACCAGTCCTTGGTGTTCACGGCCCGCGTATGACCAAGTCCGCGGTCTGCAGAGGGCCGGCTTGATCGATGGCCATGCGCCCGCCCGGTGCCCACTCGCTGCCACTCCCACGGGAACGCTCGTTGCTCCACGCGGCGGGCGGTGTCATCGGGGGCACTGCGAAGCTGGAGGTTCGTGCCATGCGCTTGCTCACTGTTGCCGTTGTCGGAAGCGGGCTCGCCGCTGCCGGTCTGGTCGGGTTGGCCGACCCGCTGCCGCCTGATGCGACTTACAGGCCGCTGCCTACCGTGCCGTTTTCTGCCGCAAAGGCCACCGACGAGGCGCAGAAGCCGGCGGTGATGCAGCGCCAGGCGGCCTTGTTGAACCAGCGCTACGACCTGTCGAACCGGCCGATGCCCGGCGTGATGATGTCCGGTGCGCGCAAGCCGGTGCAGGCGGGCCCGCGCGTGCGGTTGCCGGCCGGCGTGAGCTGGGATTCGTTGGCGCGCCTCACTCCGGAGGAGATTCGCGAGCGCGGCCTGCTGCCTGACGGCTTCAAGCCGCTGCCGCATGTGAAGCAGGCGTCCGGCGGCCAGGTGTTCCCGACATTGCAGATCAACGAGATCGCACGGCTTGAGCAGCGCGACCTGCGCCGCTTCGACGTCGACTTCGATCTGCCGGACCACCTGACGCCCGAGTTTCCGCCGCCGATCTTCTTGACGACGCACCCGCAGCTGGGCGACGTGTCGCGCGGCCAACTGCTCGCCTTGACCAACTTCTACGAGATCCTGAACGGCATCGTCACGCCGGTACAGATGGAAGGCATGCGGCTGCTGCTGACGCCCTTCCCGCAGGAGGAGTTCAACCAGACGGAAGACCGCAAGGTGGCGGCGCCGAGCCGTGGTGTGGCGTGCATGGACTGCCATGCCAACTTCCACACCAACGCGGCCTTTCACCTGACGCCGGACGTGCGCCCGCAGGTCTCACGCTTCCGCCTCGACACCACCAGCCTGCGAGGCATGTTCAACCAGCAGATCCACGGCTCCAAACGTTCCCTGCGCTCGGTCGAAGACTTCACCGAGTTCGAACAGCGAACGGCCTATTTCAACGGTGACCACGTCAGCGCGACGCGCAAGGGCGTGAACCTGCCGGACCGGCCGAACCAGGTGGCGATGATGGCGCAGATGCAGAACATCATCGACTTTCCGCCGGCGCCCAAGCTCGACCCGGCAGGGCGGCTGGACCCGGCCAAGGCCAGCAAGCTGGAGCTTGCCGGCGAGCGGCTGTTCATGGGCAAGGCGCGTTGCGTCGAATGCCACGTGCCGTCCACCGCCTTCATGGACCAGCAGATGCACGACCTGAAGCTGGAACGCTTCTACCGCATCGGCCTGGCCAGCAACGATTTCGTTGCGATGCCCGACGGGCCGATCAAGACCTTCACGCTGCGCGGCATCAAGGACTCGCCGCCCTACCTGCACGACGGCCGGCTGCCGACCTTGCCCGACACGGTGGAGTTCTTCAACCTGGTGCTGGGCCTGAAGCTGAACCAGCAGGAGAAAGACGCGCTGAACGCCTACCTGCTGGCCCTGTGACGATCGAACAGGAGACCGAGATGAAGACCAAGTGGAGAAAGATCGCGCTGCGTTCCGTCGTGGCGCTGGTCACGCTGGCCGCGCTGCCGGCCGTGCTGGCGCAGCAGGGCAATCCGGCCGGCATGACGCCGTCGAGCCAGCAGCCAACGCCGGCACCCGTGCCGAACCCGGCGGACCGGTTGTTCGTCCTGCTGGTGGGGCAGGGCGGCCTGGCCGAGGTCGACCTCGGGCGGCTTGCGCAGGCCAAGGCCGGCAGTGCGGCGGTCAAGCGTTTTGCGCAGCAGATGGTCGACGACCACTCGAAGTCTCACGCGGAGCTGGAAAAGGCCGCGCGCAGCGCCAACCTGGCGCCGCCTGCGCAGCCATCGCCCGACCAGCAGGCGGCCCATGCCCGCCTCGCATCGCTGGACGGCGCGGCGTTCGACCAGGCCTATCTTCGCGTCCAGCTGGTGGAGCATCAGAAGACTGTGCAACTGCTGCAGTGGGAGATGGGCTCAGGGCAGCATGCCCCGCTGCAGCACGTGGCCGCCGATGCGTTGCCGACAGTGCTCGACCACCTGGCGACCGTTCAGGCGCTGATCAGCGAGCCACCACCCCCGCGCTGACCTGCGCCTGCGTGCAGACGCGATGGCCGTGGCGGGGCCATCGGCGGTTCTCGCCGGCTTGGCGCGGTGGCAGACCAGGCGCCTCGGCAAGGCGCAGCCTGCAGCGGTGTCGACACCAGCTTGTAGGCCCGCGGCGCGTGCCACAGAATCGGGCCCGTCTGGTTGCTCGAATCCTCATGCCCTGGGACCACCCCGACCCGTTCACCCTGCCCACCGTTGCGCAAGGCCACGACATCGATGGCCTGAACCACACCAACAACGCGGTGTACGTGCAGTGGTGCGAGAAGGTGGCCTGGGCGCATTCCGAGGCGCTGGGGCTGACCCTGGCGGACTACCAGCGGCTCGACCGCGCGATGGCGATACGGCGCGGCGAGTACGACTACGTGCTGCCGTCCGGCCTGGGCGACGAGATGACGCTGGGCACCTGGCTGTTCAGCGGCGACGGCAAGCTGGCGATGGGCCGCCGCTTTCAACTGATACGCGATCGCGATGGGGCCACCATCCTGCGCGGGCAGTGGGACTTGGTCTGCATCGAGCTGAGCAGCGGCCGGCCGCGCCGCATGCCGCCGGAGTTCTGCGCGGTCTATCTTCCGGCGGCTGTCGATCGGCCCGTGCCTGAAGGCGATTGAAGACCACGCCCGTCCAGGGTCAGACCTGGCGGCCAGCCGTCATCCCTGTCAGCGTCGAACTGCCGGCTCGATGCGCCGGCCACGTCCGCCCGAGGCTGCCGCATATCATCGACCGGTACCTGCCGAGCGAGTGGGCCGGCGCCGCGCCGGCCGCCACTGCGGCGCCCCTTTTCACCATGCCGCCTTGCCGCAGGCAGCCCAACCGGAACCCGATGGACCACAGCATTTCCCTCATCACCACTGTCGCGGCCGCGTTCGGCGGAGCCTTGCTGCTGGGCTTCCTGGCCGAACTGGTGAAGATGCCGGCGCTGGTGGGCTACCTGCTCGCCGGCATCCTGATCGGCCCGACGACGCCGGGTTTCGTCGCCGATGCGCAGATCGCTTCGCAGCTGTCGGAAATCGGCGTGATGCTGCTGATGTTCGGCGTTGGGCTGCATTTCTCACCCAACGACCTGCTGGCGGTGCGGCGCGTGGCGATACCCGGGGCCATCGTGCAGATGGGCGTGACCACGGCGCTGGGTTTCGGCTTCGCGCGTTGGTGGGGTTGGAGCCTCGGCGGGGGCCTGATACTCGGCCTGGCACTGGCCTGCGCCAGCACCGTGGTGCTGCTGAAGTCGCTGGAGTCGCGCAACATGCTCCAGACGCTGAACGGCCGCATCGCCGTGGGCTGGCTGGTCGTGCAGGATCTCGTCACCGTGCTGGTGCTGGTGTTGCTGCCGCCGCTGGCCGGCGCCCTGGGCAGCACGACGGCGGTGGTGGCCGACACCGAGTCGCTGTGGCTGTCGATCGGGCAGACTTTGCTGCAGGTGTCGGCCTTCATCGTGCTGATGCTGGTGGTTGGCCGCCGGGTGCTGCCCTGGTTGCTGTGGCAGGTGGCGCGCACCGGCTCGCGCGAGCTGTTCACGCTCGCGGTGATCGCAACGGCCATCGGCATCGCCTACGGTGCGTCGGCGCTGTTCAGCGTCTCGTTTGCGCTCGGCGCGTTCTTCGCCGGCACGGTGATGCGCGAGTCCGAATTCAGCCACCGGGCGGCTGAAGAATCCTTGCCGCTGCGCGACGCTTTTTCGGTCTTGTTCTTCGTCTCGGTGGGCATGGTGTTCGACCCGGCGATCCTGGTCGTCCAGCCTGCGCGCGTCCTGGGCGTGCTCGCGATCGTCATCCTCGGCAACTCCCTGGTTTCGATGGCGCTGGTCATTGCCTTGCGCTACCCGTTGAATACCGCGCTCTCGGTGGCGGCGGGCCTGGGCCAGGTCGGCGAGTTCTCGATCATCCTGGCCGGGCTGGGCCTGTCGCTGGGCTTGCTGCCTGCCGAAGGCATGAGCCTGATTCTGGCGGGCGTGCTGATTTCAATCGCGCTCAACTCGTTCCTCTTCAGCGCCAGCGACCCGATCCGCCGCTGGGCGCTCAAGCACTCGGCGCGGGCGCGAGAGCTCGAGCGCCGCGAAGACCCGTATGCCGAGCTGCCGATGAGCACCGAGCGCAAGTATCTGGAAGGCCAGGTGGTGCTGGTCGGCTACGGGCGAGTAGGGCGCCGCATCGCCAAGGCCTTGGACGAGCGCGGCATCCCCTACGTGGTCGCCGAAGAAAACCGCGAACTGGTTGAAAGCCTGCGCAAGAACGGCATCGCCGCGGTGTCAGGCAACGCGGCCGACCCGGCGGTGCTGATCCAGGCACACATTGCCGACGCGGCGATGCTGGTGGTCGCCACGCCCGACACGCTGCACGTGCGCCAGATGGCCGAGACCGCCCGAGCACTCAACCCCGACATCGAGATCCTGCTGCGGACCCACAACGAGGAAGAGTCCGAACTGCTGCGCCACGAGGGCGTCGGCAAGGTGTTCTTCGGCGAAGAAGAGCTCGCCCACGGCATGGCCAGCGAGGCGCTGAAGCGTTTCGCGCCGCAGGTGGGGAGCCGCGGGTAGGCAGGGCGCCAGCGAAGGTCGCATCGGTTGTTTCGATGCGAGGTCACATAGCTCTCTTCATTCCAGCCAGCGCGCGGAGCTTCCCACGCCGATGGCGAGTCGCTGAAACAGAAAAGGGGCCCCACGAAGGGGCCCCGATTTGGCGACTCGCTGAACGCTTAGAGAGTTTCCCAGCCATCGTCGGATGAGGCCACTGCAAACGAGCGGGTTTCGACCGGCTTGGCATGGCGTGCTGCAGCGACACGCTTTTTCGGCACGGCTGCCGGCTTGCTCGCCGTCACAGCCGGTGTTGATACGAGCGAGGGAGCCCCTGCTGTCTTGAACACCGCCACGGACTGCACCAGCATCGCTGCCTGGTTCCGCAGGCTGTCGGCTGCAGCTGCGCTCTCCTCGACGAGCGCCGCATTTTGCTGCGTCACTTGATCGAGTTGCGTGACCGCATCGTTGATCTGGCCGATGCCGGCGGTTTGCTCGACAGTGGCGGCGCTGATCTCCGCGATGAGATCGTTCACCCGGCGCACCTGACCCACGATATCTTCCATCGTGCGGCCGGCTTCGGCAACCAGACCAGTGCCTGCTTCCACCTTTTCCACACTGGCGCCGATCAGGGACTTGATTTCCTTGGCCGCTTCTGCACTTCGAGAGGCGAGCGTGCGCACCTCACCGGCCACCACTGCGAAGCCGCGGCCTTGTTCGCCGGCACGCGCCGCTTCGACGGCTGCGTTGAGCGCCAGGATGTTGGTCTGGAAGGCAATGCCGTCAATCACGCCAATGATGTCCCCGATGCGCTTGCTGGCCGCGCTGATTTCATCCATGGTTTGCACTACGCGGCCCACGACGTCACCACCCTTGCCGGCCACATTGCTGGCCGAATTGGCAAGCGAGGTGGCTTGATGGGCCGTGTCGGCGTTGTTCTTCACCGTGCTGGTGAGCTGCTCCATCGAGGCCGCAGTTTGCTGCAGGTTGCTCGCCTGCTCCTCGGTGCGCTGCGAAAGATCGGCGTTACCTGAAGCGATCTGGCCCGAGCCCGTGGCAATGCTCTCTGAGCCGCTGCGGATGTTCTCCACCACGTCGACGAGGGCCTGCTGCATTTTCATCATTGCAGCAAGAAGGCTGGTGGTGTCACCGTGCTTTACGTTGACGGGAAGTGACAGGTCACCTGCCGCGATGCGTTGGACGACTTCGGTTGCGTAGGCGGGTTCGCCGCCGAGCTGGCTGACGATGCTGCGTGTGAGCAGCACCGCAGCACCGATGCCGGAACCGAGCGCCAGGATGCTTGAAACAAGCATCGCGATACGGCCGAAAGCGTAGTCAGCCTTTGCGTCGGTAGCAAGTTTGATATTCAGATCGTCCTCGATCTTTGCAAGCTCGCTCAAGGCCTTCAGCCAGTTGCCCTGCGCGACCTGGGCTTCCTTCAGCAAGACCGTGGTGGCCTCCTGCTTGTTGTTGGCACGAGCCAGTTCGATGACCTTGTTGATGGAGGGTCGCGCAATATCCTTGAGCTCCTTGATTTGGGAGAACGTGGCCTTCTCTTCTGGCGACGTGTCGGCGATGCTGTCAAACATCATGCCAAGCTTCTGCTCGGCGGTGTCATAGCTGGCGCGCGACTGCTGCAGCCTTTCCACTTCGGCCTTCATCGCGTCTTCCTCGGTGATGAGCACGATGTTCCGGGTGGACGTTGCGACCTGGTTGATGGCGACGCGCATCGCGATGGCGAGCCGCGACTCCTCATTGTTGACATTGACTATGTCATTCAACTGTTGGTTGGTCTTTGCCATCTGATAGATGCCCATCACCGCGACGAAGACGAGCAGTGCCAGCACCAGCCCGAAGCCGAGGGCCAGGCGAGAGGAAAGTCGAAGATTTTTCATGAGAATTCCCTGAATTTTTGCGTCACAGGCCGGTATCGGCGTGGGACAGGAGATGTTCGATGTCGAGAACGGCGAGCATGCGGTGGTCAGTGCCCTCGGCAAGGCAGGCGATGCCGAGAATGGAATCCGCGGTGGAGGTCAGGCGCATCTGCGGCGCTGGACGTATGTCGCCAGCATCGAGAGAAAGCACATCCGACACGCCATCGACCATGGCCCCCACGACACGTTTGTCGAGGTCGAGCACGATCGTTACGGTGTCCTCGTCCTTTGAGAGCCTGTCAGCCGCGAGGCAAAGGCGGAGGTCAACCACCGGAACAATTAACCCACGCAGGTTGACGACGCCCTTCACGCTCGGCGGCGTGTTGGCAATGCGGGTCATCGCGCTGTACCCGCGGATCTCCTGCACTCGGAGAATGTCGATCGCGTACTCCTCCGAGCCAATGCGGAAGGTGAGGTACTCGCGCAACGCGGCCGCGGTGGTCGGAGCGGCACGCGACGAGCGATTGCGGGCAAGTGGTGAAGCAGGTGGCGCGCCAAGAGACGGCCGTTCCTGCACGGGAACTTCATCAAACACGGAATGCCTTTCTGACGCGCATCACGCATCAACATGGACCCAAAAGGGATGCCATGGATTTCGGAAGCGTGCCAGGGCTGCTAAATCATCCTGTGACTGATGTAGCCCCTCCAAATCCCTATGCCGCGGTTGAAAGCATGTAGGACATCCGTGGATTCAGCGCTGCTCCGGCGACACCAGGCCATGCCGCACCGCATAGAGCACCAGCTGCGGCAGGTTGCGGATCCCGAGCCGCTCCATGATCTGCGCGCGGTGTGCCTCGACCGTCTTCACGCTGAGGCCAAGCTCGAAGGCAACTTCCTTCATGCTGTGGCCCCTCACCACACGCTGGAGGATTTCGATTTGACGCGGCGTGAGTGGGAGATCGCCCTCAATGCGCTGCAAAGGTGCAGGTCTTGAATCTCCCCCAAGCGGGGGACTGAGCGCTTGCGCTACCACGGCCGCCGAAACCGAGGGGCTCAAGTAGGTTCTCCCAGCCAACACGGCGTGCATGGCAAGCGCCAGCTCCACAGCCGCTGCATCCTTGAGCATGTACCCGTCTGCGCCTGCCCTGAGCGCCTGCATCACGAAATCGCCACCTTCGTACATCGAGACGATCAGCACCCGCGTCTGTGGGCTCATGGCCTTGATGCCTGGAAGTGCCTGGATGCCGTCCAGCCGGGGCATGGTGATGTCGAGAAGCAGCAGATCAGGGCGGTGCAGTTCGACGAGCGCGATGGCGCGCTCGCCATCCAGTGCTTCGGCGACCACCTGGTAGTGGTCCATGTCTTCGATCAACGAGCGCAGGCCCGCACGGATCAGCTGATGATCGTCGGCAAGGATGACCTTGTACTTTGTCATGTGGCGTCCGGCCCCTTCCAGGGGAAGTGGGCAGTAATCTGCGTACCCCTTCCGGGCGCCGATTCGATGCTCAATTCGCCATCGAGCAGACGCGCACGCTCGCTCATCCCCACCAGGCCGAGCGTAGGAGCCTGGGCGTCTGCGGACGCATTCAGGAGATCGAAGCCTCGTCCGTCGTCTGCTACTTCCAGCACCAGCGCGTGTTCGAGTGGCAACAGCCGCACCGTTACCTCCCTGGCGTGTGCGTGGCGCTGCGCATTCGACAGCGACTCTTGCACGATGCGATAGACCGCGATGGCCAGATCCGGATGCACGGGCCGGGTGATGGGCGACTCTTCGAAGCGGATGCGCATGCCATGCAGCCGCTGCTGCTCTTCAAGGTGCCAGCGCAGCGCCGCGCTCAGGCCGAGTGTCTCGAGCTGAGGGGGATGCAACAAGAGCGAAAGACTGCGCACCCGGCCCAGCGTGCGCTCGGTCAGGCTGGCCGCGCTGTCGATCAGCGTCAGCGCCTCCGGTGAATCGACCTGTCGCTGAAGCTTCGCGAACTGCACCCGGATCGCGCTCAGGCATTGCCCGATCTCGTCATGCAATTCGCGTGCGATCGAGCGACGCTCGCGTTCTTGCATGTGGATCAGCCGGCCAGACAGGGCTCGGAGTGCGCGACGCTTGTTTTCCAGCCGGAGCTGCAAGCTTTGTTCATGCTCTACGTTGCGAACGAGGTGAAGCGCCGCCGCCCGCTGCTTGAAATGCACGTGCTGCTGGCGTATTGACATGGCAAAGTAGCTGCCATCTAGACGGCGCCCCTCGCTGGCAGCAGGCTGGCGCGGTTCGAGCAGCAACTGCTCGAGAGGCCGGCCTCGCAGGTCTGCGCAGCTCAAGGGATCGAAGAGTTCGCGTGCCGCCTGATTGGCGTAAGCGACGGTGCCCTGCCTGGATACCAGTACCGCTTCTGGAAGCAACTCCAGCCATCGCGCTTCGTCGCACTCAGTGCGCCGCGGCGCGGGTCCCGGCAGTCGCAAGCGGGTTCGGCGCTTTGCCATCCTCATCGCGAGGTCGCGTCGCGGGAACTGCGATCGAACTCGAGTGCTGAAACCAGCGCCGATGCCGTGCGATCCAACGAAATCTTGTCTCTAGGAACCCGTGCGATCCGCTGCTTCATCTGGCCGAGCTGCGCATCGATTGCCTGCCCGATGAATTGCCGCGTTGAGGTGCGGCCCGGTTCAGGCTTGCACGCACCGATGTGAGGGTGGGTGAGGTAGAAGAGACGGTGAAGAAGTGAGGATCCCATGTCGACGTTAAGAGGCCTTAGCGTCAATTGGCAATTGACTCTCCCATTGGGTTCAAAGCGACACGCCGGCCAAATCCATGCGCTGCGCGCGCTGCCCCTACGAGCAATTACGCAGAATGGAACGCGTGCCGATGGACAGCGTGGGGATGCGGCTGACTGATCCCCGTCGAACCTGTTGACGGTCAGACCAGACCCAGACTGGCTCCTAAGGTAGCAATGATCACCAGGACCACTTTGATCTCCCAGTGGTTTGAGGCTTCGATGCCATCCACGTGCGGCCTTTCTCCTGGCGTGATGCGCATATGCCGTTCCCAGCGCGACCCGTGGAATTTATTGCGGAAAAACGTTCGAAGATCGGATGTCGAAGGGGGCCCAGCTGCTGCGAGAGGGGCAATTTAGCGAGCGAGAACCTGTGCTTATTGAACGAGCGCAACGGCAGCACGGGAAGAGGCGCACCTGCTGGTGCGGCTGTGGGCCCCGCCGCCGGCACGCTGGCGGCACCCGAGGCGCACCGGCGCCCGACCCGTCGACGGGTAGCCAGTGTCAACCATACAGATGTACCGGCGGTCTCGCGGCCTGAGATACCAGGAACCTGCCCGTCGCGAGCGACAGGAATTGGCCGAACTCGGTCCTTCAGCGTCTTGCTGATCGGGGATCAGCCCGCCCGCCCCGCCAGCAACTCCACAAACGTCTCCGCCCCCGGCAGCCGGTGCACCAGGCTGACTGACGCGCCGGTGCCGTCGTCAGTCGTCCGCCACCACAGCGTGCAACCCGCCACACGGGCCAGCAGCTCGGTGCTGGCCATTGACGGCAGCCAGCGGGACAGCGGCACTGAGGCGGCCATTTCGTAGCGCTCGGACGTTGGGGTGCTGCGTATGTTCAGCGGCGAGGCAGGCCCGGCGGTGGGCCAGGGCGGGGCTTCGCTCAGCGCGAGTTCGAAGGCGTCGAGTGAGGTCTGGTCGCTCAGTGTTTGCACCGCGGCGTTGGCGAGGTGGGTGTACCAGAGCTCGAGGTGGTCGAGGGCGATGCGGTCGATCGGTGGCCGCGCGCGGGGCTGGGCGATCAGCAGCGGGTAGTAGCGGCCGACGTTGTCGCAGCTGGGCATCAGCAGGCCGAACCACCATTGGTTGTCGAGCACGCCGGGGGCCCACGCGAAGCGCAGCACGGGCGCTGTTAGGTAGGTTTGCAGCCAGCGTTCGCCGAGTTGTTCGCTGCTGCGTTGCATCACGTGCGAGAGCCAGGTGTCGCAGCTCTGCACCCACGAGGGCGGCAGGCGTCGTTGGGCGAAGTCGCCGAGCGAGGCGAGTTTGCCGTACCAGCCGGGCAGCGTGGCGGTGTCGCTCATGGGCGGGGCGGTCACGTCCATGGGCTCGCTCACAGTCCCGCCGGGCAGGCGAATTCGTTCAGCTCGCGCAGCCTGAAGGGGTTGCGCACGCTGCTGGTGGTGACTTCGAACACCGCCTTGCGGCCGTCGATGTCGAAGGTGGCGCGGAAGCGCTCGGGCGCGCCGGTGGGCTCGATCTTCACGCGTTCGAACAGGCGGAACAGTGCCCAGGGGCCGTCGGTGACCATGCCCGACGCGCTGCCATTGGCGCTGGGTGGGCTGACCTGCACGCGCACCTGCGAGCTACCGCGCGGGCCGGGCCATTGCACGGCGGTCGGGATCTGCGGGCCGTGGGCGTAGCGCACGATCTGGCCGTCCACGTCGAGGATGAACTGGGTCAGCGTCGCGTCCATCTCGATCGGCTTGAAGTCGAGCTTCAGCGAGGGTGCGTTGCCGGCCGGGAAGAAGGTCTCGCGGATCGCGGCGGCGCGCTGGAACTGCGGCAGCGAACCACCATCCAGGCCCAGCGGTGTGCCTTCGACGGGGCGGAACTTCCACGGCCGGGTGGTCGTGTCGACATAGGCCGCGAGCTTTTGCTGGAACAGCTGGTCGATCTTGCCGCCGGGGCCGAACAGCATGGCGAAATCGGCCGGCGTCGCGTCGCGTGCGGCGGTGCGGTCGAGCGGGTAGCGGCCGGCCACCGCCTGCTGGCAGAACTCGCCGACCTGCGAGCGCACCTCTTGCCCCAAGTTCTGCCTAACGCCAAGCTGTGACGCGTTCGCGCTGCTTTGCGACAGGTTGTCGAGCATTGCGCGCAGCGGCTGCGGCATGCGGGCCGCCTCGGCCTTGACGCGGTTGGGCAGAGGCGAGGCGGGTGGCGCCGCGCCGCCCTGGATGGCCGTGGCCACCGCATTGAGCAGTACGTTGACTTCGGCGATCAGGCCCAGCGTGTCGTCCAGCGGCGCCTTGCCGCCTTGCGGCGCAGACACCAGAAAGCGCAGGCTCGCAAAACGGTCGTCGACGACGCTCTCAGGCCGCGGTGCCGAGCCACCGGCCCCGGCGGCGGGCTTGGCCGAGAGCAGGTCGGCGATGCTGTCTCGCGACTTGCGCAATACGCCGGCGGCCTTGTCGCTGGCCTTGTCGACCACCGAGTCGCCGCCGGCCAGCGTGGTCTCGCGCGAGATGGCCTTCATCAGCAGCGGCAGCGGGCTGTCAGGTGCCGAGAGCAGGCGCGACATCTGCACCGACTGGGCCAGCCCGGTCATAGGCTGCAGGCGGATGTCGGCGATGTAGGCCTCCCAGGTGGCCGCGTAGTCTTCCAGGTACAGGCGGCGTGCATCGTCGGCTGGGGTGCGGCCGCCGCGCACGACGGTGGCCACGTTTTGCGTGGGCTCGGTGATGCCGAGCACCCAACCTTGTTCGCGCGCCAGCTGTTCGGCCACTTCGTCGACCTCGCGCTCGAAGCCACGGTGGTAGCCGTCGCGGGTGTACAGGCCAGGCACGCCGCGGGTCAGCGGGGCGCCGCTGGTGCGGGTGAACACCAGTGCGGCGTTGTTGCCTGCAGCGCGCACGGCGTTGAACTCGGGGAACTCCTGGCCGAAGCCGCGGTAGCGCATGCGGTTGTAGATGCGCTGCGGCAGCGTGAGGCTGGCCAGGTGCGCTCGGCTCGCGGTGACGATGTCTTTGTCGCTCGCGATCGGCGAGACCACCGCGCCCTGCGACAGCAGCGCGCCAAGGTGGGCCGACAGCTGGGCACGCTGGTCCGGCGTCAGCTCGCGGCGCTGGTTGTCCAGATCGGCCTCGATGTGCCGCTGCAAGGTCTCGGCATCGAAATGCTCGGGGTCGTGCAGCATCAGGTAGGCCTTGAGGGCCTCGTACTGGGTTTCCGGCGCGTCGTCGGATTGGCGCAGCTGCTCTTCGATGCGCAGCGCCAGGCGGGGCAGCACCGCGTCGGCCAGCATGCGCTGGTAGGCGGCGCGCGCCGCGCTGTCGAGCTTCTGGCCCTGGAACAGGCCGTACCCCAGCGACCAGGGCACGTCGTCCAACTGGCCGGCCAGGCCGCGCGTGGCATCGAGCGCCGGCACGACCGGCAGGATGTCGGCCGTTGCGCGGTTGGGGGTGGTCTGCAGCAGCTTGCGCACGTCGTCCGTCCGCGCCGCCACATCGGTCACATAACGCCGGTTGTTGACGTAGCTGGTGCTCCACAGCGCCACCAGCCCGACGCTGAGCACGCCGACCGCGGCATAGCCCGCGGCTGTCAGCAGGGTGCGCCGGCGTTCCCACTTCGGGTTGGTGCCGGCGATGCCTGCTTCGGCAAAGACCACCTCGCCCAGCAGCCGATTGAGGAAGTAGCTTTTGCCGCTGGCCTGGTTGGGCGCGATCACCGCGCGCTCGAGCCGGTAGCTTCGCGCCACGGCGCCGAGCACGCGGTCGATCGGCGTGCCTTCTTGCGTGCCGCTGATGAAGTAGACGCCGCGCAGCAGCGGGTCGGCTTCGTAAGGCGAGGGCGAGAAGACGGCGTTGGCGAACTCCTGCAGCATCGGGCGCAGGCCGGCGAACTGGGTCGGGAAGCCGTAGATGCGGGCGCGGCGCTGCGGGTCGCGCTCGGTCTGCAGGCGGTCGATCAGGCCGTCGGTCAGGCGCTGGCGCAGCGCGTCGAACTCGAGGCCGAAGCCGTGCAGACCTGCCTTGCCGCCGGCCTGCATCGGGAAGGTGAAGCCCCAGGGCGTCGCGCGTTGGTCTTTGTCGACCGTGGCGAAGTAGTCCATGAAGCCGGCCAGCAGATCGCTCTTGGTGACCAGCAAATAGACCGGGAAGCGGATGCCCAGGTCTTCGTGCAGCTCCTGCACGCGCTGGCGCACGGTGGCCGCGTGTTGCGCGCGCTCGGCGGGGCTGCGGGTCAGCAGGTCAGTTACCGACACCGTGACCAGCACGCCGTTGACAGGCTGGCGCGGGCGCGAGCGCTTGAGCAGTCGCAGGAAACCGCTCCAGGTGGCGCGGTCGTTCTCGCGGTCGCTGTCTTGGGTGGTGAAGCGGCCGGCGGTGTCGATCAGCACCGCGCGGTCGGTGAACCACCAGTCGCAGTTTCGGGTGCCGCCAACACCGTGGATCGCGGTCTGCGTGCCGGTCGCATCGGCGAGCGGAAAGTTCAGCCCGCTGTGGCGCAGCGCGGTGGTCTTGCCCGAGCCCGGCGCGCCGATGATCAGGTACCAGGGCAGCTCGTAGAGGTAGCGCCCGCCCAGCTTGGCCGACCAGCCGGAGAGGATGCCGCCGGCGCCGAAGCGCGCGCGCCGCAGCGTGAGCAAAGCCTTCTCGAAACGCTCGCGCACGGCGGCCATGTCGGGTGATTCGGCGGCCTGCTCGGCGCCATTCTTCGGTGCGGCGATCAGTTGGTTGACCACCGCCTGGTTGCCGCGCTGTGCTCGCCAGCGCGCCAGCAGCATCCACACGAGTACGACGGCGACCAGCACGCCGATCGTGATCCAACGGGCGCGTTCGCTTTCCAGCGGCCGCCAGTCGGCGATCGCCACCATCGGCCCGACGATGTGGATCACCAGCGCCAGCGCCAGCAGCACCACGGCCGCGAGCACCCAGCGGTTGAAGATCCAGCCCAGCACGCGCTTCATCGCGCACCCCCGGGGGCGGATGCCGATGCCGCCGCCTGGCCGACCGGCTCGCCGCTGCGGCCAACGAACAGCGTCACCTCGACGCGGCGGTTTTGCGCACGCTGCACCGGGTCTTTGTCCGGCGCGACGGGCTCGCTGTCGGCCCGGCCTTCAGCGCGGATGCGGTCGGCTGAGACGGCATGCGCCTGCAGCAGCTGCTTCACCGACTGCGCCCGCTCTTCAGACAAATGCCAGTTCGATGGGAAGCGCACGGTGCGCACGGGGGTCTTGTCGGTGTGGCCGGTGACGAGGATCGGCCCGCTGACCTTGGCCAGCGCGTCGGCGATGCGCGTCATCAGCGCTTCACGCTCGGGCAACAGCGTGGCGCTGCCCGAGGCAAACAGGCCGTCGCCGCGGATCGTGACGACGCTGCGGTCGACCTCGTCGCGCACGGTCACCAGGTTGGCCTTGATGTCGGACTGAAGGAACTGCGCCAGCCGTGGCTTGGCCATGACCGGTGGCGCCACGGCGACTGGCGGCGACAGGCGCAGCGCCTGGATGTCGTCGAACACCGGGTCGGAGCGCTCGCCCAGCGACAGCGTCAGCGCCAGGTAGATGCCGCTGAGCACCAACGCAGCAACGGCGGCGGTGGCGGCCAGTGGCAACCAGCTGCCGAAGCGGCGCTGGCGTGCAGGCTCACCTTGCCAGTGCTGGGCCAGCGCCGGCGCATGGTCACCGCGCTGCTGCTTGATGATTTGCGCGAGCTTGTCGCGCACCGCCTCGATCTGCGCGCGGCCGTTGTCGATCACGCGGTAGCGGCCTTCGAAGCCGAGCACCAGCGCGCAGTAGATCAACTCCAGCAGGTCGAGGTTGGCCTCGGGCTTCTCGGCCAGCCGCGCCATCAGCTGGAAGACCTTCTCGCCGCCCCAGGTCTCGTTGTGGAACATCGCCAACAGGCTGTTGCGCGACCACTCGCCGGAGCCGCCCCAGGGCGTGTCCGCCGCGGCCTCGTCGATCATCGTGCACAGCACGTAGCGCGCCGCCATCACCCGCTCGCCGGGGATGCCGGCGGCCGCGGCCTGCGCGGCGAACTCGCGGATGCCTTGCGCCAGCGCGTTGCGCAACGCCACCGCGTCGTCGACATGGCGTGTGCTGCGCAGCGGCGGCACGGCCATCAGCAGCTTGTTGGCCAGCGCCACCAGCGGGTTCAGGCCCTGCTCGGGCAAGGCGCCGTCGGCGGCATGGCTGGTCTCGCGCGTGGTGTCGACGGGTGGCATCGGCACCGTGGGCGAGCGGCCGCCCGGGTTGGGCCGGATGAAGGTGCGCTGGTCGTCCAGCTGCGCGAACGGGTCGTTGAGTGCCGAGGGTTCCATCGCGGCTCCGTTCGTTACTGCCGAATGGCCCACAGCTCGAGTTCGAGCCCGGGGAAATCGCCCGCCACGTGCAGCGCCAGGCTGCCGTTGCGTTCGAGCTGCTTCCAGAGCTCGCCGCCGCGATCGAGCTCGAAGTAGTGGTAGCCGGCGTGGAAGGGCAGTTGCCGCGGCGCGACGGGCAGCGAGCGCAGGTTCACGCCCGGCAGTTGCAGGTTGACGAGGTCGCGGATGCGGTCGACTGGCCCCAGCTTCGATTGCGCCGGGAAGCGCGAGCGCAGTTGCTCGGCCGGCATCTGCGCGTTGACGGCGATCACGAAATTGGCGTGGCGCGCCAGCTCGGGGTCGGGGATCACCGCGGTGCGCACGCCATGGCTGCGGTCGGTCAGCTCGATCTGCTGTGCGTTGCGTTCGAGCACGGTCGACAGCATGCGGCGCAGGTCGACCAGCAAGGGCGCGAAGCTGTGCTGCAGGTCGTCGTGCTGGTACAGCGGGTAGTCGGGCGGGTGGCGGTTGGCGGTCGAAAAGGTTGCCAAGTCGCCGGCCAGCTGCAGGCAGGCCAGGTGCAGCTCGCGCGGGTGGCCGTGCGGCGCGTTGGCGTGCTGCTGGAAGACCGGCGAGGCGCGGTTCAGCGACTGCAGCATCAGGAAGTCCGCCATCTCGGACACGCCGTGGCTCAGCTGGCCCATGCGGCTGGCGAGCATCTGCGCGCGCTGCTGGATCAGACCGTGCAGCAGCGAGGCCATGGCCGACAGCTGCGCGCTTGCATCCAGCCGCGTCTGCGGGGCGACGTAGGCGCGGTCGAGCACCACCTGGTGGTCGCCGCGGCGCTCGGCCACGCGGGCGATGCCGAGCGTGGCGTAGCCGTCGGTAGCGTCACGTGCGCGCATCAGGCGCAGGCGCAGCGCGCCGGTCTGGACGGGCTCGGGCTCGTCGTTGGCGCTGGTGTGGTCGCGCACGGTTTCGTCGTTGACCCCGTAGCGGGCCATGTCGGCGGCGGCTGTGCCATCGAAGCTGACCTCGGTCTGCCCCTCGCGGGCCAGTGGCGCGGCCAGAACGACCAACTCGCCCTTCATGTCGGCCGGCACCTCGAACGGGGCCGGCAACGCGTCGATCTGGGGGAGCAGGAACGGCGTGCCGTCGGGCAGCACGCCGCTGGCGCGCGTCAGGCCGATGCGGCCGAGTTCGAGCAGGCTTTCGTCGAGCGCCAGCGTCGAGAAACCCCAGGCGAACGGCCCTGTGGCGCGCAGCCGCATCTCGACCAAGTGCTCGACATAACGAGCTTCTTGCTGGAAGTGGTGGGGCAGCAGGAACATGCCCTGCGTCCAGACGACCTTGCTGCGCCAGCTCATGTTGGTTTCATCGCGAGACCGTGACAGTGACCGCCAGCGCGTCAGCGTGGATCAAGACCTTCTGCGCCTTGCCGGGTTCGACAGGGGCGATGGCGCGCCAGCGTGCGTGCTCCAGGTCGCGGTAGGCGGCGACGACGCCGATGAATTTGGTGTCGGGCGACAGCATCTTGGCCCAGGGCTTCGATTCACCGGGGGCGAGCGTCATCTCCTCGCGGGCGACGAGGTCGGCGGCGAGTTCGGCCTGGTCGCGCTGGTAGAGCGACATGAAGTCTGCGCCGTTGAAGGCGGTGGCCGTCTTCAATTCGTACACCCGCAGCATCAGCGGCGAGGGCCGTTGGCTCGCACTCGGGTTGACCGTGGCCGAGGCCTCGACCTTGCCGGTCACCTTGGTCGGCTTGGGCGTGCTCGCGCAGCCCGCCATCAGCACCGCGGCCAAACAGGCCGAGCTGAACCATCCCCTGCGCCACCGTCCACTCGCTGTACCGAGAAAGGTCACCTGACTGCTCCTACTCTCTTGCCGAGAATAAGCAGCAGCGCTTCGTGGACGGGGTGACTTAGGTAACCGAAGCGGGCTTGATGAGGACGATTGGGACCGCGGCATCGGTACGCGCTTGCGACGGTTTGATCGTGTATTGCAGCCGCCAAGTGAGTGAGCTGTGTCCCTTGTGTCAGCGGGTAAGAGGGCGGGCCCTGCCGCGCGATTGTTCCTACCATCGCCTTGTACTGACAGCGCTTTCAAGCGCTGCGGTCATGCGTGACAACGGTGGGGCAGAGGAGGACGAATGCGCAGTCTTGCAGGGCGGGCCACGGTGTGCCTGGTGGCCGCGGTCGCGGTCGTTTCAATCAGCGGCTGCGGCAGCGGCAGTGCGGACACCGAGTCGGCCGACTCCGAAGCGGCGGCCACTGCCGCCCCGGCGCACGCTGTCGAGGCGCGCCAGACCGCGTTTGCTTCGCCGCCGTCACATCGGGGCGCCAAGACCTATGTGCCCTTGTTCGGCCCTGGCACGCCGCTCGTCGAGAAGACCCAGTACAAGGAAGCCGACGGCACGCTGGTGACGCTGGCCGGTTTTCGGCCGACCAACCGCCATGCGCGCGAACGCGGCGAGCCGTGGGACGCGCCGGACGAGGGCCCGGGCAACTACTTCACCTTCCCGACCTGGTACTTCCAGAACCGCTCGTTCGGCTTGATGATCCGCGACGAGGTGCCGGCCGGCCGGTCGCGCGTCGAGGTGTCGCTGCGGGTCAACAACGGCACCTTCATCGAGAGTGGCCTGAGCGCCTTCCGCCGCGTGGACGACGACGTGCGCGACTACGGCTGGAAGATGAACGTCGGCTTCCTGAACCCGAAAGAGGGCAACAAGAACATCTGCCGCGACACCACGCTGCGCGAAGACTGCATGGTGGTCATTGCCGACAACTGGCGCGCGCCGGTGCCCGGCACGCCGCTGCAGGTCGGCGATGTGATCGAGCTGTCGCCGGCGCCGTTCCTGGACCACCTCCCCGGCAGCGACAAGGCGCTGATCGATGGCGGCGGCATCCGCTACTACTCGTTCGAGCAGCTGTACCAGGTCGGCGTGGGCATGCGGCCGTGGTACGGCGTCGCCCCGACGCTCGATTCATCGCCGCTGCCCGACCGCACGCTGTTGGGCGGCGAGGCGAGCGTGTCATACAACTACTCGGAAGAGCCGCACCGCGTGTTCCAGCAGATGGCCAACAACATCGGCATCGCAAACACGCAGCGCTTCGTCGAGGGCCGGCGGCTGTTCCACACCTCGTTTGCCGATGGCAAGCATTCCGAGAGCCCGGACATCAACCCGGTCTTCACCGAACACGCGCAGCAGCTGGGCCCGCGCTTCAATGCCGAGCGCTGCATCGGCTGCCATGCGCTGAACGGGCGCAGCCTGCCGCTGGCCGTGGGCCGCACGCTGGACACGCTGACGGTGTTGACCGCGGCTTCCAGCTCGCCGAGCGAGATCGTGCCGGACCCGGTCTATGGCCTGAACATCCAGCAGAAGACCTCGCTGCCGGGGGCGCCCGACTATTCGGTGTCGGTCAAGTCGTACAAGCTGAAGACCCGCAGGTTGGTCGATGGCGAAAAGATCGAGCTGCAAACGCCGGTCTACGCCTTCAAGGGGCCGGTGCCCGCGCAGTACTCGGTGCGGCAGGCGCCGCAGGTCATCGGCATGGGGCTGCTGGAGGCGGTGGACGAAGAGACGATCCTCGCCTTGTCGGACCCCGACGATGCGAATGGCGACGGCGTGCGCGGCGTGCCGAACTGGTCGACCGACCCGGAGACTGGCGACCGGCACCTGGGCCGCTTTGGCTGGAAAGCCGCCAAGGCCAGCGCCCGCCAGCAGGCTGCGACCGCGCTGATCCAGGACCTGGGCGTGACCTCACCGGTGTTTCCGACGCGGGGTTGCCAGAAGGGCCAGTGTGGCCAGTCGCGGGCCAAGACCGCGATCTCGGAGACCGAGATGCAGCGCCTGGCGCAGTACCTGGCGCTGCTGGGCGTGCCGGCGCAGCGCAGCCTGCGCAGCGGCTTCATGGAGGGCATCCGCGTGTCGCCCGAGCACGACATGGACCCGGCGCTGATCGAGCGCGGCAGCCAGTTGTTCGCCACGGCCCAATGCGTGGCCTGCCACGTGGCCAAGATGAAGACCGGCAAGAACCATCCGTTCGCCGAGTTGCGCGACCAGACCATCCACCCCTACACCGACCTGCTGCTGCACGACATGGGCCCGGGCCTGGCCGACAGCCTGACCGAAAGCCAGGGCAAGCCGCGGCTGTGGCGCACCTCACCGCTGTGGGGGCTGGGTTCGCTGAAATATGTGCAGGGCGGGGTGACGAGCGTGCGCTACCTGCACGACGGCCGGGCTAGAACGTTGATGGAGGCCATCGGCTGGCACGAAGGCGAGGCCGCGGGCAGCCGCCAGCGCTTCGAGGCGCTGGGCAAGGACGAACGCGCCGCGGTGCTGGCGTTTCTCGAATCGTTGTGAGCCCGGGCCGGTTTGAGGGGGCGGGCAGGGCGCCCGGCCCGTCAGCGCAGCACTTTCAGCGCGTCCGGATTGACGATGTTGGTCGGCTGGCCGGCGACGAAGGCGGCCACGTTGTCGAAGGCAGCGCCGAAGTACAGCTCGTAGCTGTCTTGCTCGACATAGCCGATGTGCGGCGTGCAGACCGCGTTTTCGAGCCGCAGCAGCGGGTGGCCTTGCAGGATGGGCTCGGTCTCGAACACGTCGACCGCCGCCAGGCCGGGGCGGCCGCGGTTCAGCGCCGAGACCAGCGCCGCGTCTTCGAGCAGCTCGGCGCGCGAGGTGTTGACGAACAGCGCGGTGGGCTTCATGCGGCCCAGGTCGGACAGCGTGACGACCTGGCGCGTGCGGTCCGACAGGCGCAGGTGCACGCTGAGCACGTCGCTTTCCTCGAAGGCCTGCTCGCGGCTGGCGAACACGGTGTAGCCGTCGGCGACCGCGCGCTCGCGCGATTCGTCGCTGGCCCAGATGCGCACGTCCATGCCGAAGGCGCGGCCGTAGCCGGCCACGATGGCGCCGATCTTGCCGTAGCCCCAGATGCCCAGCACCCTGCCGCGCAGCTGCAGGCCGATGCTGAAATTGGGTGGCATCGAGGCCGATTTCAGGCCCGACTGCTGCCACGCGCCGTGCTTCAGGTTGCCGATGTACTGCGGCAGCCGGCGCATCGCGGCCATGATCAAAGCCCAGGTCAGCTCGGCCGGGGCGTAAGGCGAGCCCACGCCCTCGGCCACGGCGATGCCCAGGCGGGTGCAGGCGTCGATGTCGATGTGCGGGCCGACCTTGCCGGTCTGCGCGATCAGCCGCAGCTTGGGAAGCTTTTCGAGCAGTTGGCGGTTGAACTGGGTGCGCTCGCGGATGGCGACCAGCACCTCGGCGTCACGCAGCCGGATGGAGAGTTGCCCCAGGCCCTTGACGGTGTTGGTGAACACCTTGGCATTCAGGTCCTGCAGCTTGCTGGCGCAGCGCAGCTTGCGCACAGCGTCCTGGTAGTCGTCGAGGATGATGATGTTCACGCCCCCGATTTTGCACCGGGGGTTCGGCCCTCCCGGGCCGCCAGCCGTCAGCGAATGTAGCCGCCGGTCCGGCGCTCGCCGGCCATCGCCTCCCAGGGGGCGGGCATGGTGGGCGGCAGCGTGGCGCCGGGGTCGAAGCCAAAGGCCTCGGGGAAGATGCTGTCGAGGCTGCGGTACAACTCGGCACGCAGGCCGCGGTGCAGGCGGCCGTCGTCCTGGCTCAGGGCGCGCAGCACCGGGCCGCGCAGGATCCATAGATCGATCGGGTCGCTGGCCAGGCGGACCTGGTTGCGCAGCCATTCGCCCTTGCGGTCTTCGAGCGGAACGGTGGCGCGCAGGAACAAGGTTTTCATTTCGACGAAGGCCCGCCGGGCGGCAATGCGCGCGGCGCGGTCCTGTGGCATGCCGCTGTGGCCAAAACCGGTGTCGAGGACCGTGTCGTAGGCTGTGTCGTCGAAATCAGGCTTCTTGTTGCTCACTGGGATACCTCCGTGCGGCGCGCTGCGGTCGTCCACTGGGCGTCTTATGCGTCCAACCCTTGCCCCTGCCGCGGCGCGGCAGCGGTGGTGGTCCGCTTGGTGCTGATCGGGAAATGCCGGTTCACGAGTTGCAAACGGCGGTCGGCCTCGCCCTGGCTGCGGTAACGCGCCACCATGCTGTACAGGTCGGCCCGCAGGTGCCACAGCTCGCGCAACGAGCGGGCCGATTGGCCGCGGCGGCGCAGGTCGCAGGCGTCCTCGGTCGTCAGGTCGGCCAGGGCTTCGCCGAAGTCGCGCCGGGCGCCATCGAGCGTCTGGGTGCGGCGTTCGGCAGGCTGCTGCTGGCCCGGCCGCAGCCAGTTCCACAGCGCCTTCCACACCGGCTCGGCCTGGCCCCAGACAGCGGGCGGGCGAATGGATGTGCGGCTGGGCAGCGTGCTGGTGGCAGGGGCTGAGCTCAGGATGCGTCGGAAGAGGCGGGGGGCCTTCATCTCCCTTACATCGGACATCGCGGCATTCAACATGAGGCCATTGTTTGGCTCGGACGTCGGACGGAAGCCTTGAAAAGGCGCTTAAGTGCCGGCTTGTTTCCAGTCGTGTCGTCCGAATGACAGCTGGGCCCGATGGGAGGCCCCGGTTGGCGGCGGTGCTTGTCGACAGGCAAAAGGTGCTGGAAACTGCGCTCCGCCTGTCGGTGCCGTCCGACAGCCGAACCCGCCCGGTGCCGATGGCGCCAGGGCCTGCCGAGTTTGTAGCCTGCCGGAGGAACAAGGCGCCCGATGACGACGTCCCCAGCGATCAACCAGCCACCTACTACCAAGCCAGCAGATCCCCCCTTGCGACCGCGCCGCCCGCGGCCGGGCTGGGTCACTGCATTGGGATTGCGAGCCAGGGCCTGGTGGGACGACGCTCTGCTGACGCTGCAGTTCATCGGCGAGGTGCTGTTGTCGGCCAGGCGCTTGATCGCCGGCAAGGCGGCGATGCGCTGGAGCGACCTGTTCTGGCAGATCGAGCAGGCCGGGCCACGCAGCGTGGCGATCGTGGCGCTGGTCAGCGGGATGGTCGGGGTGATCCTGGCGTACATGGGGGCCATCCAGCTGCAGCGCGTGGGGGCCGAGGCCTACATCGCCGACCTGGTCACCATCGGCGCGGTGCGCGAGGTGGCGGCGCTGATGACCGGCGTGATCCTGTCCGGCCGCCTCGGCGCGGCCTTTGCGGCCCAGCTGGGCAGCATGCAGGCCAATGAAGAGATCGACGCCCTGCGCGCGCTGGGCATCGACCCGGTCGACCACCTGGTGCTGCCGCGCGTGCTGGCGCTGCTGATCATGGCGCCGCTGCTGACCGCGTTTGCCGCGCTGACGGCCATCATGGCCGGCGGCCTGGTGGCGCTGGTCATCTTCGGGGTGCCGCCGGCGGAGTATCTGTACAAGTGCCGGGACGCATTGACCCTGCCGCATGTCTGGATCGGGCTCGGCAAGGGCACGGTGTACTGCCTGCTGGTTGCCTTGTCCGGCTGCCGACAGGGCTTGAACGCCGGGCGCAGCGCCCAGGCGGTGGGGGCGGCGGTGACCACATCGGTCGTGCAGTCCATTGTCTGGATCGTCGTGGCCGCGTCGGCCCTGACGATCGCCTTCCAGCGGTTGGACTGGTGATGGACGACGTGACCACGTCCGCACAGGCCCAGGCGGACGGCCGGCCCCAGGTCAAGGTCGAGGGCCTGACGATGGCGTTTGGCGCCAAGGTGGTGCAGCGCGACCTGAACTTCGAGATCAACAGCGGCGAGGTGCTGGCCATCGTCGGCGCCAGCGGTTGCGGCAAGAGCACCTTGCTGCGCACCCTGATCGGGCTGCAGACACCAGCGGCGGGCCGCGTTTGCTATGGCGACGACAGCATTCACGGCGATGACGTTGAACGGCAGTCGAGCTTGCGCCGGCGCTTTGGCGTGGCCTTTCAGTCCGGTGCGCTGTGGAGCTCGATGAGCGTCGGCGAGAACGTGATGCTGCCGATGGAGATGTTCTCCAAGGCCGACGCCGGCGAGCGTGAACAGCAGGCCCGCGCCAAGCTCAAGCTGGTGGGGCTGGGTGACCAATTCGATGCCGAACCACCCGCCTTGAGCGGCGGCATGCGCAAGCGCGCGGCGATCGCGCGCGCGCTGGCACTGGACCCCGAGTTGCTCTACCTCGACGAGCCTTCCGCCGGCCTGGACCCGGTGACCTCGGCGCAACTGGACGAGCTGATCCTGCAGCTGCGTGACGAGCAGGGCACGACAGTGGTGCTGGTCTCGCACGAGCTGCACAGCATCTTCACCGTGGCCGACCGGCTGCTTTTCCTGGACGCTGACGAAAAAACAATGACCGCACTCGATGCGCCCAAGGCGCTGCTGGAGCATGGGCCTGAAAAGGTCCGGCAGTTCCTCAACCGGGGCGCTGGTGCCCTGTCCCACAAATAACTGCCAATGAGATTCGACCAAATGGTGATGATCGTGCGTCCGGACGGCTGGGCAGATGCCCAGCGTATCTGCCCTGATGGCCGGGCGCGCGAGCGCGCCATCTGGTCGAACCCGAAGGGCGGGTCGAAATGGGGCGCTCGCAGCGCCGCCAAGCCGGGCAGATACCAGCCGGTATCTGCCCGGCTCGTCGTCTCCCGATCATCCCCATTGCGACCCGTCGCAATGACAGCTATTTGCGGGACAGGGCACCACTCATGAAGCGCCGCGCCAGTGCCACCACGATCGGGATCTTCGTCGTCATCGGGCTCCTGCTGCTGGTGGCGGGCGTCATCATGGCCGGCGGTGGCCGACTCTTCGCCCACAAGGAACGCGTGGTGATGCACTTCACCGGCTCGATCTTCGGCCTTCAGCTGGGCGCGCCGGTCGTGTTTCGCGGCGTGCGGCTGGGCAGCGTCAGCTCGATCGGCCTGCACTACAACAAGGCCAGCGACGACTTCACCATCCCGGTGATGGCCGAGCTCGAATCGGCCTCGATCCGTGGGCTGGCCGAATCGAAGAGCGACAGCAGCGCAGAAGCGCTGGCGGCCCTGGTGGAGCGTGGCCTGACCGCGCAGCTGTCGATGCAAAGCCTGCTGACCGGCCAGCTCTATGTCGACCTGGACCTGCGGCCGCAAAAGCCAGCCTTGCAGCGCGGCAAGTCCGACGAGATGCTGGAGATTCCGACCACCGCGACGGCGATCCAGAACCTGAAGAACCAGTTCGACGGGCTGGACTTGCGCCGCCTGTTCGACGACGTGTCGGCGATCGCTGCGTCGGCGCGCGCGGTGGTCGCCGGGCCACAGCTGAAGAAGGCAATGGACGACCTCGCGGCCATCACCGAACAGCTGCGCAAGCTGAGCGAGCGGATGGCAGTGCGCTTCGACCCGCTGATGGACACGGCTTCGAAGACGCTGGTCGATGCGCGCAGCGCTGCCAACCGCGTGGGCACCGCGGCCGACGACGTGTCCGGCACCGCGCGCAGGCTGAGCGGTACCGCCGATAACGTCAGCGCGTTGTTGGCGCCCGATTCGGCCGTGGTGCAGAAGCTGCAGCGCACGATGGACGACCTGGCGAAGATGGCCGAATCGTTGCAGCGCCAGACAGGCGAGGACGCGATGTTGATGCAAAACGCCAACCAGGCGCTGCAGGATGTGTCGCGCGCGGCGCGGGCGTTGCGTGAACTGGCCGATCTGCTGGAGCGCCATCCGGAGGCGTTGTTGCGTGGGCGCCCGCAAGGGCCCGCCGCCGAGCCGGCGCAAGGTGAGGCCAAACCGGCCGCAGGAGCGAAGCGATGAGACCGCAACTGGCTGCATTGAGCCTGGTGGCCGCGTTGGGGCTGGTGGCCTGTGCCGGCTCGCCGGCGCCGCCGATGCGCTACTACCAGCTGAGCATCGAGCCCCCCAGCGGCGAGGCGGTGGCACCACCGGCGCGCACGGCGAACATGGCGGGCGAGTCCGAGGTCTGGCAGCTGATGTCGCCGGTGCGCTTGCCCGAATACCTGGACCGTGATGCGCTGTGGCTCGCCGTTGGGCCCCATACCTTGCAACCGCTGGAAGGCCATCGCTGGGCCGAGCCGCTGCACACGACGATTCCGCGGACGCTGGCCCATGACCTGGGCGTGCTGCGCGGGGCTGACCGCGTCTGGGCCGGCAGCCCACCGGGCGGCTTGGTCGTGACGCGGCAATTGCGGCTGGAGATCCTCGAGTTCGCGCCAGTGGACGCGGGCCGCAGCGTGCACCTGCGTGCGCGCTGGACCTTGGCCGACCCGAACGCCACAGGCCAGGTGCAACTGGGCGAGGCGGAGATCGACGTGCCCAGCTCAAGCGCCGCCCCGGCCCAGCTGGTGGAGGCCCATCGGCTCGCCCTGTGGCGGCTGGCGCAGCGGCTCGCCCAACGGCCCGCGGCCCGCTGATCCGACGCTGTCGAGCAGCCCGCGGCTGTCTTCGCAGGCGGGTGTCGCCATTGTTTGCATTTCAAGAATGCACCATGAATGACTGGATGGTTTATTCCTGAATCGTGAATCTCTACAGTTCATACATCGATGAGCCGCAAGCAAACAAACGACTCACCGAGGCAGGACAGACGGTCCGGACGACCCCACCCAGACCGCCAGCCCGGAACCCCGTTTCAACGATTCAAAGGATGACCACCATGTTCGCCAAGCAAGCCCAAATCGCCGTTGCCGCCATCGCCCTGACCATCGCCGGCGGCGCCTTCGCCCAATCGACCGAACGCAATGTGTTCGACACCGAAACGAACCTGCGCATGCCTGCTGCCGCATCGGCCGAAGGCCTGAGCCGCGAAGCGGTGCAAGCCCAGTACATCGCCAAGCGCGACGCCAACAACATCGCCAGCTTCAACCCGGAAGCGGCGTACTTCGCCCAGAACAACGACTCGGCCAAGGCGATCACCGCGCTGTTCACCCGCAAGCCGGCCCAGGCACAAGCCTCGGCCAGCGGCCTGAGCCGCGACGAAGTGCGCGCTGAAGTGATCGCTGCCCGTGCCAACGGCCAGATCAACGTGTTCGACACCGAGACCGACCTGCGGGTGGCGCCCGCCGCCGTGCGCCAAGCGCCGACCGCTGTCGCGCAGCGCTGATCGCCAGGCCATCGGGCCATGTGAGCGGGGTACCAGACGCCTTCGCAAAAAGAAGGGCGAACCAACGGTTCGCCCTTTTCGCATGGGTCGATGCATCGCCATGGCGTTGCGCCGAGGGTTGCCCACCGGGCCCGACGGACACGCGATTCGCCGGGCCACAATACGGCGATGAACATCCGACCCCGCCTTCTGGCCGCCTTGTCGCTCGCGTTGGTCGCGGGCGGCTGTGGCATGTTCTCCGGCTCCAAAAACGCGGACACGCCACCGATCGATCCGTCGACCGCGTCGCTCGTGGTGCTGTACCACGTGCACCTCGGCGATACCGATGACGAGGGCTTCACTGACCACAACGTCTACCTGAACGGGACGCGCGTCGGCCGCGTCAACGCAGGCGAAGAGCTGCGACTGCGGGTCGAGCCGGGTGTCAGCGAGCTGAGCATCCGCCCGGAGATGCGGTGGTTGGGCAGCACGCGTCAGGACCCGCTCAAGTACAGCCTCCAGATGGCCAAGGGATCGACGCGTTACCTGCGCTACCGCACGGCCTCCGGCGAGGGGCGGATCACACCGACCGCCGGCGCCGTCCTGGCCGACCGCGAGTTGACCCCGGTCACCGAGCTGGAGTACGGGGCCAGGAACTGAACGGTTCCTTCGCTGCTGAGGCGACGCGGTAAGGCGCGATTCATGCGTTAACCGGCCCTAGCCCTGCTTCGCCAACCCGCGCTTGAGGAAGTCGCTGATCAGGGCGCGCAGCTGCTGCTCAGCAACCTTGGCCGCGGCCTCCTGCTTGTGGCTGACCGCCTCCATCTGGCGGCTCAGCGCTTCCATGGTCTTGTCGGCGTCCTGTTCCTGTTTCGCGTACGCCTGCTCCAGGGCCTGTTCGCGTGCTTCGCCAATGCGTTCGATCTGCTCGCCCAGTGCGTCGATCGATGCATCGAGCGGTTCGAGTGACCTGTCGAGTTGTTCCTGCTGTTGCTCGAGCTGCGCGAGAAGCTTCTCGTCGCGGGTCTTGGCCATCTTGCGTGAGAGCTTGTCGACATCGGCCTGCGCCTTGTCGCGCTGCTTCTGAAGCACCGCCAACTGCTTGTTCAGCGCCTGGCGCTCGGCCGACGGCGCGTCGTGCGCTGCTTCGACCTCGTTTGCAATGCGTTCCACCACCTCGGCCTGGGCGTCGATCTGCTGGCTCAGATTTTCCATCTCGGCATCGAAGGCTTCCACAGGTGCCCACAGCGCTTTCACCTCGGCAATCGCGGCCGGATCGGTCACGACATAGCGCTGTGCCCCCTGGCGAACCCACAGGAAATCGCCATTGAGTTTGGCGCGCCGGGTCTTCACCTCGCGCAGGTCCTTGTCGTTGCCCGACATGACGCTGTGGCCGGTATCGCCTGACACGAGGGCAAAGGCAAACGCCTGCTTGGCATCGCCAAGGGTGAGCGTGCCTGAGAAGGTGTCAAGGCTGCGTGCCGCTGGCGCTGTTGGTGCCGCTGGTGCGGACGGCGCGTGCGGCGCCGCCGGGGCGGTTGGCGCGACCGGTGCCGTCACACCGGCTGCCTGCGCGGCAATCGCCAATGCGGTCAATCCGACCATCGGAAGCAGCAGCTTCCAGCCCAGTGGTTGTCGTGTCGGTCGAATCAGGCGGGTGATGCGTGTCATGAGGCTTCCTCCTTTTGCGGCAAGGGCAAGTTGGGGTTGGGTGGAGCGGAGTCGGGCGAGCTCTGACAGGGCGAGCGCCAGGCGCCGCGGTTCGCCAAGGGCTTCAGCCGCCAGGTCGTCGGCGATCTGCTCACGCTCGACGCGGATGCGGCGCGACAGCCACCAGACGACCGGGTGGTAGAACAACAGCACCTCGACGACGCTTTGAAGCAGGTTGGCCACATAGTCGAAGCGGCGGATGTGTGCCAGCTCGTGCGCCAGCAGCGCTTCGAGCATTTCGGTCGGCATGTGCATGAGCAGCGATGCGGGCAGCAGGATCAGCGGGCGCCAGCGGCCGACGGTGATCGGCCCGTCCAGGCCTTCGAGCACACGCAGACGCGGCAGCCGGCGCAAGCCCATGCGTTTGGCCAGGACGGCCAGTCGCTGGTGCCAGGCCGCGGCCATCGGGTCGACGACGGCGCCAGCAGCGGCGCCAAGCCGCCAGACCCACGCGAGACCCAGCATCAGCCGCAGTGCCATCAACGCGGCGCCGATGCCCCACAGCAGCACGACAGTGGGCAGGCCCGGCTGCAGCGTCGCCACGGACAGCGCGACCGCACGGTGGGATACCGCCGCCATCACCGCATCGACGTGAACCGGCATCTCCACCGAGGCCACGCTCGGCGCGCCGGGTGCCAGCACTTGCCACAGCGGCAGCGCCAGGCACAGCAGCATGGCAAATCCGCAGAACGCATAGCGCGTCTGCGACCGCGCGTTGCGCAGCAAGGCCAGCCCCACGGCGCTGACGCAGCCAATCAAGACGCCCTGCCAGATGAAGTGCAGCAGCGCCATGCCCAGGCGGGTGACCCCATCGTCCAGTGCGGGGCTCATCTCTTGGCCTCTTCGGTATCGCTTTCGGCCAGCAGCCGCTGGATCTCAGCCCGCTCTTGGCTGCTGACATGGCCGCGAAGCGCCGCGATCACCAGCGCTTTGCCCGAGCCGGCAAAGGCGCGGCCGATGAAGTCACGCAACAGGCTGGTCTGCAATTGACCTTGTGGCTGCTTGGCCGCGTAGACGTGCGAGCGTTGGCGCTCGTCGCGTGTCACCAGGCCTTTGGCGTGCATGACCTGCAGTTGGCGCAGCACGGTGGCACTGGCCAGATCGGGCCGCGCCTGAAGGGCCTGCTGATGCACGGCCTTCGCCGTGGCAGGGCCCAGTTGCCAGAGCACTTTCAACAGCTCCAGCTCGGCAGCGGTCGGCTTGGGTGCGGTCGCCATGGTCGTTCACGCCTTTCCAGTTTCTGAAGCGAATCCAGAATAGATGTTCTAGAACGTATTGTCTAGATTGTTCCGACGAACCGTCGATTTGCTCTGATGAACTGCAAAGGAGACGCTCGCCACGGCCGCCCCGTGAACGACACCTCACCGCTGCGCGCGGCCGCCTCTCATGCCGAACAGGGTTGAGCCGAATACAAGGTGCGCACTCAACGACATCAAGGTTTCTCACATGACTGGCTTGGCGCTGCTTCGGCGAGCGTTGGTGATACTGCACCTGACGCTGGCAGCGCCCGCGTGGGCCCTGCTGGACCTGCCTGCCGTGGAGCAGCAGGTCTTCACCGACCCTGCCGTGGCCTTGGCCAATGCGACACGCCTGCTGAACGACCCGGCGAACCCGACCGATGTGCAGGCCCGGCTCCATCTGGCCGCGGCCGAGGCCGCGATGCAGGTCACCCGGCCCGCGGAGGCGTCTGACCATGTGGACCAGGCGAGAAAGCTGGCCACGGACCCTGCCGTCAAGCTGCGGATCGAGCTTGTCGCCGCCTACGCGATGGACTATGCGGGCCAAGTCGACCAGGCTTATGCCCTGACCGACCAAGCCGTGACACGCGCGCGTGAGCTGCAAGACCCGGCATTGCTCGGCGAAGCGTATCTGGCACGTGCGGCGCTCGCGCACAGCAAGGCGCGGTTTGTCGAAGCACTGCAAGACTGCTACCTGGCCAGCATCAGTCTGCCCGCCGCGGGACCTCGGTACGTCCGCGCCGACGCGGACATGACCGTCGGCCAGATCTACCTGGCCGTGCCCGACACGGCGCAGGCGGTGGGCACTTTCACCAAGGCTGTCGCGGCATACAGGCAGAACGATTCGGGCTGGAAACTGGCCAGCGCGCTGTACCAGCTGGACATCGCGCACTACCACCGCCACGTTCTCGACTTGGCCAAGGATGCGTTCGTCGAATACCGGCGCCTGGCGCAGCGGTACGGCGACGTTCAAGGCGTGGCCTATGTGGACATCGTCCTGCTCAAGATCGAGTTGCAAGAAGGGGCGACGCAGCTGGCGGACTTCAACGCCCGAATCGACGCGATCGAGAAGGTGCTTCGAGAGGCTTCGCTGGAGTACCTCCAGGCAGACGTCTACTTCATCAAAGCGAGGTATGCCAAGGTTCAAGGGCAGATTCCGCAGGCGCTGAGCATGGCGACCAAGGCACTCGAC
>Ga0307516_10000073_pt1 | contig 108101 bp, 157 predicted proteins | sample 19_EM_MG_FD_203310 | JGI IMG/M metagenome (GOLD analysis project Ga0307516, IMG submission 203310) | Populus trichocarpa ectomycorrhiza microbial communities from riparian zone in the Pacific Northwest, United States - 19_EM | ecosystem: Host-associated > Plants > Roots > Unclassified... | reverse complement strand
GGGCTCTGTTTCCCCCCCCCCCCCCCCCCTTCGGCAATCACTGCCGCATTGGTTGTCGGCAGCAACGGACACTGCCAAAAGAACGTGACTTAGATAACTACCGTCCATTGTGAGGAAGCAGCGACACTGCTCGAAGGCATCGCAGCTCACGCCAGGGCAACCCAGAGAGAAGCGATGACCCTCCGTAGCCAATACCGCAGGCCGCTTCCGGACCGGCAGCACGCAGATACTCCATCTACATATCGCCCTCCTTTCCACCGGCCCTAGTTATGCCTCATATGCAACTGTGTTCTTCCTCAACCACCACCACCACCACCACCACCGTAACACATAACACACTCCTTTCATGTACCACAGAATAGCTATGTTGCATTGACCCTTAAAAGGGGGCATCCGGTATTCGCGTGCACGCAAGGCAAAACAGTGTTGCGTATTTCTGTCCGATTTTTTTTATATTTTTTTTATATTTTTTTTTTTTTTTGAAGCGAATTTGCGAGGGGTCCGACAGCGCCCAAGTCCTGAATTGTACATACATAATATGTAAGTAGGTATACTTTGTATGGCTTTGGTGGCTGGACCGGGTGGCGGTGATGCGATACATCGATGGGCAACGTGATTATTGATGATGGTTTGGATCGATTCGATGAAGATTATCGATCCGCTACTTGCTTGAAATCCTGCGCAGCCACCCATCTCTTTGTCCTCTCTTGGCAAGGCTCTTTTTTTCTAACTTCATCCAGCTGCCAAAATAGGCAGATAATCCAGACATTCCGGGAGGGACGCGTCACCAACAATGACGTATCTATATTTTTTTTCAAAATCCCTCTGTACATTATGTACATACGTAAATCAGCCACCCCCCTAACCGAAAAACAAAAGCTCACCGTATCGATCACAGCCCCTTGCCTCCGGCTCTGCGGTCTTCTCCTCCGTACATAGACTTTTTCAGGTGTTGGTGGTGGGATTTTCGCACAGGTTTCAGATGTCCCCATACTCAGTGCAACCTCACAGCGAGAAGGACAGACGGCGCCATCGTCTCACTCCACCCATTGGCCACGGCGACGATGCCGGCGGCGAAGATGTCCAGTGCTCGCGGCGTGGTGGACGGCCTCCAGGCCTGACCCTCTCATCGCTTGATTCCCGGCGGAGGGAGCGAGGAGTGCCAACCCTCGCAGCTCGTCCAGCCGACGGCATTTGCTTCGTCCCTGCGGAGAGTTCGGCCAGACGAACACCGCACGTAAGGTGGGCATCAGTGAGCCCGTCGCAGCCAGTGGGCAGCGGCAGTGCGTGCCGCCCACCATCCCCCGCTCCGCTCTGCCGTAAGCATTTCGCGGCGACATCGACGCCGGTGAGCAGAGCGTGCACGGACGCTGGAAGCCGGGGCAGCCGGGCACGGGCCGAGTCGGCGGGCAGATATCCATGTCTGCCCGCCTCGAGAGCCAACGGTCTTGCTCGCGGGCCGCAGCGTCACGGGCGAGCACTCGGAGCGGAAGCGGCGGGACAGACAGCCTGTTGCATCGCGACGTTGTCCGGCCTCTTTGCCTCGCAGCACTGGCAGCAAGGCAACAGGATCCGGCGGCTTCTGGCAACGACGGATGTTGGACGGACGTGTGCCCAGACGGCGGTGAGGACCGAGACGCACCCGGGAAAGGGGGAGGGAAGCTGAGGACGGAAGGATGGAGGGGAGAGGGAAAGGATATCGCGGATACATACTGCCCGTGATCTAGACCAGACTAGGTCGAATGCAATGGTAAATTCGAAACAAAGAAAGAAAGAAAAAGAAAAGTCCGGCACCGGACGGACAGTGCCCACCGGCCCCCACCACGCGTCCACGATCCGACGTCACGATCCGACGTCACGATCCGACGTCACGATCCGACGTCCCCGACCCGGGTGTGGCACGCGTGCGCATCCCACGCGCCGGTTGCACTTGACCCCCACGGCGCCGACACAGCTGCTGCCACAGCACATACCGCACATACGCGCAAACAGACGGACGCTGGCCGCGCACGGGAGGTGGCGATGCAGCAACCGCGGGGGGCGACCGGTGTCGGCAACGAGCAGCTGTCGGCCGCCCCCGCCGCAGCCAGCCACGGCGGGGAACCGCGGCCGGAAACGGAACCGGCAGTTAACGTGCCGGCCGTGGCCGGGGCGCCAGCGGTGTGGCCTCGAGCAAATCCTCTGTGCAGCTTCGAGCAGAGGCAGGCAGGCAGCTAGTATCGAGCGATAGCACGCCCCGCCCGATCCCGATCGCGATCCTGGATCGCTGGGTTCGACACGTCCAAACAACTCTCCGGAGTCCGCCTCATCTTCGTACACGTAGAGTGCGGTAGCATCGTTGGCGCCAATCGCATCGCTGCGGCGGACCACCCTATCCGGAACCGGTCGCTGATGTGTCGGGCTTGTTCCACTTGCTCCGCGGAAGGGTAACGCCCCTGCCCCGGTTCCCCTCCCAATCTCGGACGCCAACCTCACCCCACGAGTCGTGATCCAACAGCGCCATCGCCCCACACCCCGAGTCGCGACTCCGACTCAACTCGGCGACTTTTGTCGATGGCAAAATTGTTATAAACAAGTACAATTGGACCGCCGACCTGTAAAACAATACACGGAAAGAAAAACGAGACCCTACGCATTGATGGAAAAGAAAACGAAAAGAAAAAACACCCACTGAAGAGAAAACAAAACACCCAGCTGACCAACATTTCGAAAACGGAAACCCCATGAACCCAAAGAAAGAAAAGGGAAAATAAACAAACTCCCAGGCAAGTAGTAAAAAGAAAGATTTGTGCTGAGTCTCTCTCTCGTGTGGGCGACATGGAATATGGTAATGTAAAAGCAACAGGTAATCGAAGACAGAACCCCCACCCGAACCAACCTTTCAATTACCCAGGGAAAGAATCAACCCGTGAGAAGGAATGCAACCCGAAACGTAAACCTCGTACAAATGAAAATTCCACACGGCCGTCCTCGCACAATACACGATGGCCAGCGAGACCGACAAGTCTAGGTAGAAGCGGCAGCCTCCTCCTTCTTCGTCTTCTTCGGCGTAGCCTTCTTCTTGGGCGTGGCAGCAGCCTTGGCCTTCTTGGGGGCAGCAGGCTTCGCAGCCTTAGGAGCCGGTCCCTTGGTGACACGTCCAGACTTGGTCTTGGTCAGAACGGTTGCCTTCTCGACGACAGCGGGAGCAGCAGCTGGCTCCTTGCGAGGCTTCTTGGCGTTGGCCTTCGGCTTTGCAGCGGTAGCTTTCTTGGGCGCAGACTTCTCGGTCTTTTCGGCCGCCTTAGGCTTAGCAGCGGCCTTCTTGGGTGCAGCCTTCTTGGCGGATTCCTTCTTCGGGGCTGCCTCCTTCTTGGCGGCGGGCTTCTGTTGGTCGTGTTGGTCCGTGCGTGCGAGTCGCAGAGAAAGGAAGGGACGAAGGAAAGGGAAGGGGAATGAGGAAAAGATTGAGGAAAAAAAGTCGCATACCTTGGCGGCAGCCGGCTTGGGCGCCGGCTCCTTCTTGACGAGCTTGACGGTTCCGGAGGGACCCCTGGGGAACGAGAACTCCTTCATCTCACTACCCTTCTTGATGGCGGCGTTGAAAAGACGGTCGAACTGAGCATTGTCGACGCCCTTGTAGTTCGCCTTGATGTATTTCTTGAGCGCAGGACGGCTAAAGGAAAGAGAATGTTAGATACGAATCCAGACGGCAGAGGGTGCGGTAGAGGGGGGGGGGTTGCTGCGCCGAGCCCAGACGCGGAGTGCACGGCGGTGGTGCTATCGTACCTAGATCCATTGCGATCCTTCAACTGTATCGCGCGGCGCAATTAGACACAATTTCCTCGCGACAAAAGCCGAGCGGCGGAGAAGGAACTTACAGCAAGAATAGCCTCCTTGACCATCTCCTTGTAGGGCGGGTGCTCGGGGGGCGACGACTTCTTAGCCACAGCGGGCTTGCTGGGAGTGGAAGCGGAAGCTTTGGCAGCCATTTCTGATGTGTGTGGAGGCGAGGGGAAAGCGTGGAGTCGAGAGAGAGTAGAATGGACGGGGCTTCGCAGACAGAAGGGCAGCAGAGGGCAGTGGGAGGTGGGAGGTTGTGTTGTTGTGAAGGAAGAGGGAGCAGGATAACAGGAGCGGGAGGTGGGAGAGGTGGGGAGAGCGACCTTTTAGAGCGGCAGCGTCTGAGCGTGGATCATGCCGCCCGGGGTTGGGCAGGGTGTGGTGGGTGTCCCATCCCTCCCCTCCATTCCCGCTCACTCTCGCACCTCTGCTCCCACGCCACCCCTGCCGAATGCTGTCTTTCCAGAGTTCCATCGGTCCCTCCTCCCGAACGTCCAGCACACCGACAGCGAGCGAGCGAGCGAGCGGACCCAACGCAACCGCGCCAATGCCCCCCGTGTGATGCCATACCAACCCGAGAATCCCTAACCCAGCAACAAAACCACCCCCCGTCGCCCACTTCTCTCTCTCTTCTTCTTCCTCCCCGCCGCCCTCAAAAACGCCGTAATTTCTCGCGGTTGTCCGGATTTCTCGCGGCCGCCGGCAGTAGAGCATCGTGCTCTTCCTGCTCTCCGCTTTCCCTCGCGGTCGTGGGGAAAATTCCGGGGAGGGAACGCGAGCGCGAGAGAAGGAAAGAAAGAAACCCGTTGAGGCCCGGTCGCGGTCGCAAACGACACATCGCCCTTCCCCTCCCCACACCCCCCAAAAAGAAAAACTGTATCGCAGTCGCTATCCTACACACCGGCGGTAAACGGAAGCCCGGGACATGGCCGCAGTCTGTTTTCTCTGGACTCCCTCCCTCCGTCGTTCTGTCTATCTATGTACGTAGTTGTTGTGGTTGACTGTCCGAAAATCGGTCCCCCCCACCGTGACTCGGATTCCAGCCTTGTTTTGATTCTCCCCCCTCGTCTCTCCGCCACTCCACAGCAGAACCACAAGATCTCAGGCCTCTTCTCCGGCGAGGCCCAGGGAGGTTGGGCTCATCTTCTGTTCTATTGCGCCCCCTCCGCTCTCTGTCAGATGTAGCCGAGCTTCCCTCCCGCTGAGGGAGCGAGAGAGGGAGTGATTTCGGGCTTGTTCCCACAATATTTGATCACTTGACGCTCCGTCGGTCGTAACCCCCCCGCGGCCGCCCGCCTGCCATCCACATCAACGACTCAACCGACTCAACCGATTTTTACTCGCCACTGCAAAGCTCCCACTCTATCGCGTTTACTCCACCGTGAAGACGAAAAAATCCCCATTCAAATGAAACCCATCATTGCCCAGGTAAAGTAAAGCCACTATCGTATATCTTCTCTCGTGTGCGTTGCGCCGTCCAAGGGAAAAGGGAAAAGGGAAAAATGAAAGGCAAAAAAAAAAAAAAAGAGGATACATGTGAAGCAACAACCGTGAATTAGGAGCCCAACTTCGCCTTCTTGCCCCCTTTCTTCGCCTCGGCGGCCGACTTGGCCTTTCTCTTCTTCTTTTCGGCCGTCTTCGCTTCGTTCTTCTTCTTGATGGCTTCTATTTCCTCCTCAGTCTTTGGGATCGGTTTGAAGAAATCGCCGAGACGAGCTGTGTGGAACCCCCCCCCCCCCCGCGTGTCAGCAGTTATACCGGAAGCAGGTCGTTGTCGTGGCTGTTGGCATCGCTCACCCTGGGTAGAAGTCTTCAAGCCCTTCGTCAATCTCGCGGCCCCGCTTCTAACGCGGTCCTCGTTGAAGCCCTTATCTACGACCAAGAACTTGACTAAACCCTCGATATCCGGAGCCTCCCACTTATAATCGAGCTCCTTCGGCTCGGTCACGGTGGGCTTGTGGAAGAGCTCGCGCGCATCGAGATACGGCCAGTTTTCCGGGACAGTGTATTTCTCTCCCAGATTCTCGATGACTTTCTCGAGCGACTTGTGTTCGCGAATCATCTTCAGCGCCGTTGTAGGTCCGATCTTCGGGATGGTTTCGCAGTAGTCGCAACCGAGGAGGATGCACAGGTCGATGAACTGGCGATGCATGTTAGCTTGGCCCTTCTTTTTCCGTGACGTGTTGACCGATGCCATGCGGGCGTATATGTATGGGTATGTACCTGGTCGTACGTAAACTCCAATCCGGCGAGAGCTTTGTCCAGATGGACCTCCTGGATGGGCTCCTTCCTCTGCTCGCTGAACGTGAGATGTCTTAGCAGAATCGGGGTCTCGAAGCAGAGCGTGTCCATATCCTCCGAAGCAGCAGCGTAGACCTGCACCCATCAGCCAACCAACACTCATACCACCGACCGCCCCCCCGGCTATCACTCACCAATCCCGCCTTCGCAAGAGCAGCACACTGAGCCTCAGCTTCGCAGGGGGCCTCGACGAATGGAATGCCCATGAGCTTGAGCAGCGTCTTACAGTCCTCGTTCTGCTCCCTCGTGACCCTGACCGAGCGCCTCGCGAACTTCTCCACCTCTTCGGCATTTCCGGATTCCTTCGCTTCCGCCAATCCCGCCTCGGCCACCGACTTCCTCGCCACACGCTTTGCGAGCTCTCCGGACTTCAACATCGGCGGCTTTCCGTCAAAGACATAGAGCGGCCTTTTTCCCACACCCATCAGCCCCCACTTGACCCCTTTCTCCATAGCCCAATAGAGGTAACTCACTTGATTCCATTGTCGACCATCCTGAGCGTGCGATAGAACATTCCCATGAGGTGCGAGGTGGTTTCGCCGCTCTCGGACATGAGCTGCTGGCCCTCGGAGCGGACGGCGATCAGGAACTGGTAGATGCTCATGGACGCGTCGATGGCGACTTTGCGTCCAAAGTGCTGCTTGATGTCGCTGCTCCTGACGGCAGCGGGAGCGTTTTCCGCGATGATGTTGAAGAGGCCTGGGGATTGCAGTGCACTTTGTCAGGAGAACCCGTCTCGAAAGAAGCTTTGGAGCGAGGGGATAATGTACCTTTAATACCCATCTCTGACTCGTTCTTGTCACTTTTTTCCGTGGATGCTTCTGTGGGTTGTGGGTGCAGTGAAGATATCTCCAGCAACGTTCCTTGCAGGCAGCTGGAGAACGTGGAAGGGATGACGCGACGTGAGGTTCGTTGGGTCCACTTTCGCGCCGGCCAATCAGAGTGCACCATTCCTGCAATCCATTGTTTCTGCACAGCCCCCCGCCTATACGCTATGTACTATCTCGTTGGAAAGAGTAATTTACTCCGATTTGAAGAGGCATTCATATATGTATTTTCCGCAAATGCAGAACATATCGTACTCATCAAGACGCACTCGTTTTTTGCCATCGGAGAAGGAAATCGGCCTTGGGAGTCGATTATAGAACCCGTACCGGACTCGGACTCGGACATAGATATGGAGAACGTGTGATATGGACTTGGGGAAGTACCGCAGCACTGGCTCCATCGAGGTTAGCTCTGTCCCTTCCCCACAATCGAACAACCTCCGAATGTAGATACGCAACACCGGCTACATCTCACCTAACACAACCAAGAACTAATTCAAGTAGAGCACCACCTCGTCAATACACAACAGTCTCTCCACAGCCACACCCACGCGGCGAATAGAGCCGCCCATTCACCGCTCCCTTTCATGGAGAGATGAAATGATTCTGTGCGCTCCGCAGCCTTTATCACCGAGGTCTTGGCAGCCTTCCCCAAGGCCCACAGCTAACCCATCTCCAAGGTACATATTATGTTGGCTCACCACGACACGTGCTCCGCCCCTTGTTCATCGAATGCACACTTCTCGGCACCAGGGCTCATTCGTCACTCGTCGTGAATCCGTGTACCCACGCATACGAGGCCACGACACCCTCTCCTCTTCCACCTTATCCGCACGCGATTGATGAAACTTCATCATTCACCACACCTAATGCAACACACCCACCCACAAAGCAACCACAGAGGTAGATACATATATTTCCTACCGATCGCTTATCGCACACCAGCGTTTCTGTTCTTCGCAAAAGCTCGAACGGCCGGGTGAAGGACAGGGGTTGCGGTTGGGAGGGGTGGTGGCCGGTGGGGAGATATCTATGACGTGAGGGATTTTGTTTTCCGTGCACACACACCCACACCCCATCCACCCACACTGCCGTGGGATGGGGATAGATAGATAGATATCTCCCTCTCCCCTGCGCTGCGCTGCTGCGGGGTACGTAGTGCAGGTCAGCTGATGCTGATGTTACACTACTGCTCTCCTCGTGATGTCGAGGAGAAGGCGTGCGCCGGATTGGGGTTTTGGGAAGAAATCCATCGATTCGCCGGGCATCCGTGCACTTCATGGAAAAGCACTCATCGGCCCCGGATCCTGTAATGGTGAATAGTTGGAGACGGATGAGCACAACGTGGTGTGCACCTTCCCCACCAAGTGGCGACATGAGGTGCCAAGGAGTGATGCCTCTCCGGATGGAAGCGAGGGACGAGAAGCCAACAGACGTCCACAATTTCACTGGTTATCACTCAACCACCCGGATCCTCAAGATCAGATCCTCCACCGCCGGTGTCCCCACTTCTAGAAAACAAAAATAAGCCCAGATTCAAGCTTGAGCGGTAGCTGCTGTCACGAGTCGTGGCGGGCGTCCGGGCTCCGTGTGGGGTTTTTGCGGGATGGTATCAACAGATCGTTTGACCAGGTAGGTAGATATTAGTCCAGGTGTTCCCCCATCGAATCCAGTCCTACACCATGTTTCATTCGACCGATGGATGCAGATTCCGGACATCGTGTTCGGCTGCTCCGGTCCGAAGCAACATGTGCTTCCGCATTCACAGCTTTATGGATACGGTAGGTATGTACATACATGTGTAACCCTCGTCGGCTTGACATCCAAAATCACTCGCTTCTCGAGCTTCAACCTCCCGCTTTCAGCGTTTCAGGTTCGTGGCATTCACTTCTATCTACGGCTTTCCATTCGCCGATGTACATGTTCCACCGTCGTGCGTCCTGAGCCCAAGAATGATCGACGACGCAAGGGGACCACATAACTATCCGCCACACAAACGCTTGCCGCGGACGACAGAAAATATCTCTATGTACTTATCCAAAGGCGCATTCACGTTCGCTGTCAGTTGTTTTACCTCGCGCCACATCGCTGTAATGATGGCGGGGGTCCTATGAAACGGAACTGAAGGAGAGGGTTTGCCCCAATAGTGATGCAGGAAGTGGGAGAGCTGGCACTTGTAGACTGAACGTAAGCGTTCCTGCCAGCGAATGAAGACCGCTGGTATTCAGATTAGCCAGACGCTGGTTATGCGTTAAAACAATCGGACGACACGTGGGGCTCGCGTATCAGACGCGCTCAACGACAAAAGGACAATCAAGGTAGTGACAACTTCTCATTGTCAAACAGGCAGCGAAAAATCTGACTCCGGGAAGTTATTGTACATGATGCATAAGAAAAAAGAAAAGAAAAAAACAGAAGAAAAAACGAACCAAAACCCCGACCAGAGAAAACCGCATTTAATTCGTCACCAATCCGGAAACAAAAAATTACCGAAACCGATCACCCAAGTTGTTGCGTTAAAAAGGAAACCCGAAAGAAAAAAAAGCGCAAGAAAAAGAACAACTCTCAAATTCGAACCCCATCTAACCCGCCAGAAACACTGTATGAGGTTGGAAATTGAGTGATCGTCCGTATTTTTTCCCCTCCTTCTCTTCCTTACAACTCCTGGGAAGCACCAGCCTTGCCGGTCTTGCCAGACTTCTTGGGCAGAAGGTTCTGATGGATGTTGGGCAAGACACCTCCCTGGGCGATGGTGACGTGACCGAGAAGCTTGTTCAGTTCCTCGTCGTTGCCTAATAGCGAAGTCAAAATCCAGTAAACTCGGATGGTCGGATGTGAAGACTTACGGATGGCGAGCTGCAAGTGACGGGGAATGATACGGGTCTTTTTGTTGTCGCGGGCGGCGTTACCAGCCAACTCGAGGATCTCGGCAGCGAGGTACTCGAGGACGGCAGCGAGATAGACAGGGGCTCCGGCACCGACACGCTGAGCGTAGTTGCCCTTCCTCAACAAACGATGGACACGTCCGACGGGGAAAGCGAGACCGGCCTTGGACGAACGGCTAGAGAGCGAGTCAGAACAAAATTCGGAACAAAAGAGCATGCGAACCGAAAACATGCTGCTGGAAGAGAGCGACAAAAAAGAAAAAGAAAAAAGCCAGTCTAAACCCCAAAAAACAGAAATCGATTCGATAGGTGGTTGGATGTGGTGGATGAAGGATCGGATCATGACCCGAAACCCGGAGAATCAGGAGCAAACTAACCTCTGCGACGGCTTGCCACTGGCAGCCTTTCCACCCTTTCCTCCGGAAGACATTGTTGATTTGAGCTTGGGGGACTGGAAAAGTGGGAGTAGGGTGCGGTGCGGTTGAGGTTGCGGAGGTGGAGAGCGATGGTGGCAGTTAGGACGAGTTGTTGGTAGATGAAGAGGGAGAGAAGATGAGAACAACGTTGGGTGGTGGGTGGCGCCCAGTCTTTATACTGGTAATGAACGCGACTTCGCATCAACAGGCTTGGCTTTCTTTTTGGGCGTCTTTTGGGTGTTGGGGGCAGGAGCTAGGGTTAGGGGTTTAGTGTCGACAAAAAACATTTCCATTTTCGCGGCTAAGCAACAGCATGCTAGCGAGCGCAAGAGAGGCAGAGCAAGAAAAAGAAGAGCGATGAGATGTAGATACATAGATAGGGGACAAGGAGCAAAGCTGAGCCGAGCTGTTGCCATGTATGAACCGCCTGGAATTACGCGTCGCCAAATGGGATAATCTCCTCTTCTCGCGAGAGGATGAACTCACACTGTGGAGATAGCCATGCCACATCGCCAACGCCGCCGCCGACGACGCACAGAGGACAGATAGCCATCATCACGACGATTTTCTATCAGCGGATGCGATGTGCCTCCGGACAGCGCAAGAGGCTGGGAATACGCTGCCGCCAAAGGGAGGCGGTCGGAGAACAACAACGCGTTGCGGTCATCCCAGACCAGCGAGCCCAACCCCGGCTTTTTTATCAGCCCCCCTAGTTGCACCATGCCGGAATGGGAAAAGCATGCGAATTCAAAAAACCCACCAAGCAAACTCGCGACGCTTGGCAGGCGTACTCCCAGGTACGTTGCGCACTTCTCAGCACGCACAATCGCGCTGCGTGATGCGACTTCGAACCCGTTGAGAGTATAAGAGGACCCAGTCTCCCACGTCGCCCTTCTCTTCCACTTCTACTAACACAAACCTCTGCCACCCTTTCGACCACCCACAACCACCTCCACCACTTCGCCCAACCTCCATCAACCAAACCCGTCCACTTTCCATACCACTCCCCCAACTTCAAAATGCCTCCCAAGCAAGCTGACAAGAAGCCCGCCGTTGCCGGCAAGACCCCGGCTGCCTCCAAGACCACCGAAAAGAAGGTACCGGTTCCCGAATCATAACAAACATCCCATCTCGACGGATTTCATCAAAAATTGGATCGAATTTTTTCGCTCACTATTTTTTCTCGCAGGAGTCTAAGAAACCCGCTGCTACCGGCGAGAAGAAGAAGCGTACCAAGACCAGGAAGGAGACCTACTCCTCCTACATCTACAAGGTTCTCAAGCAGGTTCATCCTGACACCGGTATTTCCAACCGTGCCATGTCGATCCTGAACTCCTTCGTCAATGGTATGCGATTCCAATTCTCATCTTCTGGTCGGGTCGAACTCGAATAGCTGACGCGATCCAGACATCTTCGAGCGTGTCGCTACCGAGGCATCCAAGTTGGCGGCGTACAACAAGAAGTCTACCATCTCCTCCCGCGAGATCCAGACTTCGGTCCGCCTCATCCTCCCCGGAGAGCTTGCCAAGCACGCCGTTTCAGAGGGAACAAAGGTACTTGCCATTCCATTCCGACTTGGATTCGATTTGGGTTTCGGCTTTGTTTTTCCGAGTTGTTTTTTCCGATCTTAGATCTAACTCTTCATTCCTTATAGGCTGTCACCAAGTACTCTTCCTCTACCAAATAAGCGCTCAACTTTACGCTTTGCCCGACGCTTTCGCCTCGTTCATGCCTTTCGATTCGCGTTTTTTTTTTTTGTTGCGCGATAGTCGGGAATGAATGAAATAGGTGTTGGTGTCGAGCTGCAAGGTTTAATGGTTTTGAGGTCTTGATCAAGGTTTCGTCTTTGTTGTGCATTCATTCATGATTTTTTTTGTGTGTGTCCAACAAACTAAAGACCTTTTCTTTCACTGCCTTTCTGCGGTTTTGTCCCTTTTCCGGGTTTCATCATGGTTTTCTGTTCTGTTCTCTTCTTAGTTTCTTTTTATGGGGTCAACGTCGTTCTTCCTTCATTGTATTATAACGGATTGCTGGGTTCGAATTTGAGGGAGTTTTTCTTACTATTTTGTCTACCTCTTGCTTGTCGGGATCAGATGAATTACTAAAAAGGCGCCCTTTATACCCGGCACCGTTGGTTCCTCAACGCGTCGCGTGAGGAGACGCGTGCTCATGCTGGATTGCTGATCCAGTGATGGCCCATGGGCGGCGCGCTTCTTTATCGATTACTGTGGTGATGGTGGTCGGACTTGTCCCTTTTGACGTACCGCGACGATCGTTCGCTCGCTCGCTACCACAGATGAGAGATGCGTTGCCTTTTTATGGGGGCGCCTTCTATTATATTTCTATCATATTATAGGTGGTGGAAAAAAACCGATCTTGAATCGGTTTTTTTTTTCCAAGTGTTTTCTCAGTTACATGAAAGTATTTTTTTTTTTTAAAAAAAAAATAGCGTTCGAAAAAAAGAAAATTGGTGACTTTTGGTTAGGAAGGGATAGATAACATGAAAACCAACAGATTTTCGGTCCCTGCAGTGCTATACGAGTGACGACATGATATCTCCGAACGAAGTATGTAATGTAGGTATGTACTCTGTCTCTCGCGGAGTGCATGGGACTAGCTTCTCATGGCTAGTTTTCTGGGCCCGGATTTGTCCCCTCCGTAGAGGCTTCCTCCGTCATTCCCTATCGCGTTCCAATCCTCGGGATGTGGGGGCGTGTGTAGGAGGAGTGGCCTAAGTATTTACTGTGCGCATGCCCCTCGCTAGATAATGTCAGTGGTGGTTTTGTGGAGTTGTGGACTTGTTCTATAAGGAGTGGCATGATCGGGTTCTCACTTGGACTTGTCCCTCGTGGAAGTCAGGATATTCGCAATTGCAGCTTTTCCCTTGTGTATGTGCATTCATGCTTGTGGTCGGTCTCTGCTGAACGAGCGGCGAGTGATCCATACATAACGGCCACCCTCTTTCATCTGCGCTTTTTTTTCTTTTTTTTTTCTTCGCTCACGACCAATTTGTTACGCAGTACGCAACTTGTCCCTCGCGGACTGGTCCTGTTCCTTCGGTGGTGATATGACAAGCGGGACATCGCCACGACCTAGCTAGGTGCGCGCGATTAACGGCAGAACAAAAAAAAAAGATAGCGACAAGCGTTGGGAAGATGTAAAAGCTCAGCAGAACGAGTGACAAGTGCTTTGTCGACCTCACGGAGCCTGGGGTTGCGTGTCCTGCTCGGGAATCGTCAGCTTCGGGGAGTCTATGTAGCGCCCCTACGCCTCAGCAATCACACCGCCTTTCGTCCACAACTGCTGTTAGGATTTCGTGATGTGGTTGTGGTCCGCTGCGAGCTTGCAGTGCGGCGGGATGAGGGACGAGTATGTAGGTTGTTGGGTTTGGTTCTTCGATGTCGAAGCGTTGAGCGTTGTGTTCTGGGAAGATATCGGCGCAGGAGGATGTCGGGGGGAACGGAGGACGGTAGAATTGCTGGGAGGACGTTGGGAAGTAATGCACGGGGCGAGATAATGTAATGTAATCACAAGGACGAATGGCACTCCGGGCGTCTGCAAGGTGACTGGCTTACTTTCATTACACCATCACCATATGTCTCTAAACAGCATCCGGCTACCTATGCTAGAAATGTTCGAATTCGATATCATTGCTCCGGCTGCTAGCGAGAGGACTAGAGTGGGTTGGGGCGGCTGGTCAAAAGAGTTTTTATTTAATCATTAATCGCATTCGACCAAAAAGCGGATGATCGCTCAGGTTGCTGCCATCAACCATCATCTGCCAGCTGAGTGACAAACCGTGCGGATACACCCTGGCGGTACTACTGCCCGCTGGTGTTGGGTCTACCTGCTACAATCTGCCGATGTCGGAGCCCGCTTGTATTGAAAACGTAGCTTCCAGTAAATCGAGTAAATAGGTTGCTAACACCGTAGTATTATTCCCGCTCCTGGAAAAATTGCACTACACCCCCAAACCCCACCCGCGCGGCCAGACCACCAAAACCCAAGTACTCGACGGGAAAGACAGGTGCAGAACAAAGCAGAGAAAAGTGTCCAAGCGAAGTGAGTAGAGTGGAAAGGTACAAAAAAGCCGTCCGGTCCGTCGTTACAAAAGGAACAGAAGACAGACTGCACACATACACTTTCCTCGCAGAGTATTCGCGTCATTACTCTTCCTCCTCATCTGAAAATTCATAGTTAACCGCCTTCGCACTCTCGTCTTTCTTTTCGGTCTTCTCGGTCTTCTCGATTTTCTTCTCGGTCTTCTCGATCTTCTTCTCGGTCTTCTTCTCAATCTTTTTTTCCACCTTCTTTACACTCTTCGATTCCTCCACAATGATTGACGAGATGGCGTGCGTCCGCCCGCTAATCCTACGCCCACTCTTGCCGTCCCACACGCTTCCATGCGACGCCAGTATCTCAGCCGGGATGTTGTAGAGACCACCCTTGCCTTCCCACTTATCCGAGGCTCTGCGTGGGATACGAGATTCGATTGACTTCTCCTTGGAGAGCGGAGTGGTTTCGGTCGGCGGAGGGTGAGAGAGTGGCGAGAGAACTAGGCTGCGACGCGGGCGGCCTGCGGGAGGGGTAGTAGTTGCGGGGTCGGGGGTTGGAGTGATGACTGTTGACTTGGCGCTAGTAGCGGTAATTTTCTTGCTGAAGCGGAGGGTTGGGATCTTCGAAGTGATTTCTGGAATTCCCGGAATTTCATCTTCGGCTGCAATGACTTTCTTACTACCAGAGTGGATTTGACGCGCTGATCCGCTGGTGGCCGGCGTAGCAGGGTCTTCCCCAATCTTGCTGGACTGTCCGTTCTCGATCTTAGTGGCTCTGGGCCGAGAGGTGCTGCGCTGTAGTATCGCTTTTCTGGCAGCTGGTGTCAATGTGGAGGGAGGAGGTGGTAGCTTGGGCAATCTCAATCTTGGAAGCTCCTCTTGCTCTTGATCCTGTCCCTCGATAGCGTTGAGTTTTGTGCGCCGGGACGAAGTGATGGTTGGCTGTGGCAGAGACCGCCTCTTGGTTGAAGGTTTGGTAGCTGGCGGTTTAAGCGATCCTGGAGTCTCAGGTATTTCCTGGTCCTTGTCCACGGCTGCACGGCGAGATGATTTGGCACGCCGTGGGGTTGACTTCTTGGTAGCTGGAGTATCGGAAGCCAGCGGTTCTGCGGTATCTGGGTGCTCTTTGTCCTCCTTGGCAGCTTTTCTATTTGCTCGACGAGACGAGGAGCTGGTCTTCGGGGCTGGCACCGGTTGAGCCTCAGGGGTCTCCGATGATTCGACAACCGTCCTACCGGCTGTGCGGCGCGACGATGAGCTGCGCTGTGGCGGTGATGGCTTCCGCGAAGTTGACGTCTCGGTTTTAGTGGCAGTAGGAACCGGCATGTCAGAGTTGTCACTCCTCGTCACACGTTTCTCCACCGGGATCTTCTTCTGAGTCGTCGAGCTTTTTCTGGCCGAAACGGCGGGAGCAGTAGCCGGAGTTTCAGGAATCTCTGGTTGTCCTCTGGTTCGCCTGGTGGTACGCGGTGACGTGATGGGAATTGGAAGCGACTTCTTTTGCGGAGGGGGCACGCGGTCCAAGTCGACCAAGTCGTAGACATCTGTACCGTCGGCCTCTTCATCGCGCCGGGTTCTTTTTCGAGAGGATTGGGCGGGCTCCGGTGGCGGAGGCTTGTTCTGAGGCGAGATCTTCGAGGCGGATGTAGGGATTTTCGAGGTTGGGGCTGGGGATTTCGCTGGGGCAGCCGAGGAGACCACTGAGTTCGATCTGAGTCGGGGGGATGATCGTGTCTCGGGAAGTGCAGCCCTCATCACTGGTGTGCGGCGTATAGTTGGTGCTGCCTTCGCGGATAGGGTGGTTGGAGTCTCTTCAGCAGCTTGGGTCGGCGTGGCAAATCTCGCGGATGGCGCTCTCATGGTGCTCATGGTGTTCGACTCTATAGCTTTTGGCGGGCGGAGTGTTCTTGCGGTGGCTTTCGAGGACCCCGCCGGCGTTGCGTTGGCATTGATCTTTCTCCGCTTCTCTGGTGGTGGAACTGATTGGATTTCCTCTTGAGCCGCGTCCGTGTCTCCCATTTCCGCACCCACCTGTGCATCTGCTGGCGGAGGAACACCCGTATCCATTGATGAAGGGTCGGAATTCGGCAGGAACAATTTCCCATGGTGCTCCTTCACTGCATGGGGAACGGGTCGCGATTTTCTCTTTTTAGGAGACGGTTGCTTTTCTTCCGCCTCGATTTTCTCCATCTCGGGCAGTGGTTCCTCTTCATGAGCACGTTTTGCAGCAGATTTAGCTTCTCCCTCCGCTTTCTCGCTCTCCGGTTGAACAGCCGCCATCTCACCAGTCCTCTCGGGTTCAGAGGCAGAGCCATCTGGCGTCCTCGTCGCCATCTCTCGCTTGTTCTCCTCTACCTTTGGCGGGGTGAGAATCCGCCTCGTCGGAGTCGGCCTCGGTAGCGTCGTCGTCGTCGCAGATCCAGCGCCAAACCCGGAGAGTACACTATACCCACCGATTGGCTTCTCTTCCTGTGGACGCGAAGACTCGAATGCAGCCGTTATCGTGCGCGGAACCGGCGACGTGTGGAGGAGCTTGTCGAATGCAGCGTTGGGTTTGAAGCGTGGGGTACGAGAGCCAGGAGGTCGTGGAGGCGGCTGCATGGGGTTTTGGTTTTTATTGGGGTTGTTTGAGGTGGAGGGGCTGGTGGAGGTGCTGGTGGAGGCGCTGGGCGAGAATGACGATGCCGGGGAGCGACCGACGAGAGGGATAGGAGCGCTGAGCGTGTCGAAGGCACTACGGTGCGAGACGGGGGTGGGCATTGCTAGTTGCGGGCGTGACCGTCCTCGGCGGACAGAATACTCTGTGGATGTTGCAGTTTTGTGGTGTCGTCCGTCGTGTTTGATGCTGATCGTGGCAGTTGTCATGCGATACGGAGGGATCTGATGGTTTCCGACGGTGTGGAATGAGGCTCTCTTCCAGTTTACTGCACTAAACGGCCCCATGTTTATTCGAGCATGTATGATGGGGCCATGCCTCACTCGGTATGTGAAAGAAGACGGGAGAAGAAGAATAAGGTCTAAGAGGGGGTGTAATTCTCAATTGATGGTAGCCAACTTCGTAAGTGCTATGTAGTAGTATGTATGTACACCGATGCATCCACTCTCCCTATAGTTTGCATCTAGAGCATCTCAATCATCTCCTTGGGCGGAGGGGTAAACATTGGCGCCGGCATGTTTCGCTCGTACTTGGAGCCTGCGGCGGGGGTGCACATGTTAGATGGAGAACCACACTCGTCGGTGCTTGGGAAGAGTGGGAAGAGGGGGAAGTGGAGGGGAACGAGGACAAGGAGAGGATGCGGTGGCGGTGAATGGCCGAGAGGGAGAGAACGTACCTCCGGGAGCCGTCGGGGGAATGTAGGCATCGGGGTGCTTCCACTTCTCGAGCGTCTTCTCAGTTTCTTGCAGGAGTTTCTGGAAGAAACAGTGTCAGCGGATATCAGACGAAGATTAAGATGATTGAGCGGGGAGGAATACGCTGAGCTGGCGAGGATCGGTTACGTCCCTGTTGGCCTCAAACATCTCGCGGATGTTCATCGCCTGGACACGCCAGAGGTCACGACGGACAGTCCAGCTCAGCGACGTGTAGAGTGCTCGTCGATAGAGCGACCTGTGTACCCAGCACCCGTAAAGTTAGAATCACTTCGTTGCGGGTATAGGCTCGGGTTCAAGATGCGGCGTATACATCACTGCGGATCTGGTGGCGGCCATCTTGTGGGTTCGTTATGTTGGTGAGTGATAGCTTTAGCTGGATGGTGGGTGTTGGTGGATGCAGCAGTGACGATTTGCGATTATTGCGGCTCTTTCTCTCGATCACTCTTGGATCGGCTTGGCCTTCCTGTGTCTGGAACCTTAGATAGACGGTTTTTTTTATTGTATAGATAGGTGTTTTTGGATTCCGTAGATTTTTGGGCCGCCTTCTACCTTCAGCTTTGGGACCCCATTATGATAGACGCGCCCGGACTTCCCTACCCCGCAAGAGCGACTCCGCCCCGTGTGGCCCCCCATAGGGTATAGCAACTATCCCCTGGTTGACATAGCTAACCATACCCATGATTGTGAATGGGTCGTGAAGAGTGTCTGTTCAGCGACAGAGTGTGTCCAAAATCGATTGCGTCTGAGCCGAACAGAGTCAGCCGTAGTAGTCGAGTGAGTAACTATGCTCTTTCCTTTGGGGTATTTCGATTTTACGCGACCCTCATCGGCTGCAACTCGGCATCATCGGGTCCAGCGCCGTCAGCCAACCTAGCTTTGCCTCTTTCAACGGCGTCTATAAGCCTCATCTCAACCTCTTCCCGTATCCCCGTAGTTTCACTCCCGCCTCATACAAACATTCCCACTCCTTTCTCGCACCTTGCCACCATCCATCACCGTCCGAAACCGCCCCAAGCAATCATGGCATCCAGACTCGCCGTGCGACGTCTTCCAACGATTAGCACTCGCTGCGTGAGCTCGCGAGCAGGAGTTCCGGCTGTCCGTTCGTTCTCGGGTGTTGCCGCCCGCTCACCTTCAAGCACACTCATCTCTGCGGTGTCGAGGTAAATTTCGCATGCCTCGCCCTCTCTTTATTACGCCATCTAACGATCTACAGAAAACCGGAACGCTTTATCAGCGCTGCCTCGATCCTGCGTGTCCAAACTCGGTCGTATGGTATGGAGAGCGAAAATCCGCAACTCCACCGAACAAGCTAACTTGCACTTGCGCGCCTAGCCGAAACGATCGTCAAGGTCCCCCAGATGGCCGAGTCTATCTCGGAGGGTACCCTGAAGCAGTTCTCTAAGAGTTTGTTTTTGCCTCGGACGGAGTGGAGTAATTGAGTATGCGGCTTCGTGCTAATGATTGCCACCATCACAGAGGTCGGAGATTACGTGAAGCGGGATGAGGAGATCGCTACTATCGAGACCGACAAGGTGCGTTTCGGAGGAACTTCGGTAATTGCTCATGCATCGTGGTGGCTGAATGGTGATGGTTTAGATCGACGTCGCCGTGAACTCCCCTGAAGACGGTGTCATCCTTGAATTTTTGGCGAACGAGGAGGACACAGTGGTTGTCGACCAGGCCCTCGTCAAGATACAGCTGGGTGACGCTCCAGAGGGAGGCGCGAAGCCCGCCGTCGAGGCAAAGGAGGAGGCCAAAGGACCTGCTGAGCCCAAAAAAGATGAAGCTCCAGCACCCAAGAAGGAGGAGTCAGCGCCCAAGAAGGAAGAATCGGCACCCCCGGCACCTAAACAGGAGGAATCCAAGCCCGCCGCCCCAGCACCACCTCCCAAGCCTTCACCCACTTCCACCTCCGACGACAAACCGTTTGGCAACCGTGAAGAAAGCCGCGTGAAGATGAACCGTATGCGCCTGCGCATTGCCGAGCGTCTGAAGGAATCGCAAAACACTGCCGCGTCGCTCACGACTTTCAACGAGATCGACATGTCCGCGCTCATGGATATGCGGAAACTCTACAAGGATGCCGTTAAGGAAAAGACTGGCGTTAAGCTCGGCTTCATGAGCGCATTCTCGCGCGCCGTCATCAGAGCTATGGAGGATGTCCCCGCTGTGAATGCTTCCATTGAGGGCGCCAACGGTGGCGACACTATTGTCTACCGCGACTACGTCGATATCTCGGTTGCTGTCGCGACAGAGAAGGGACTCGTCACCCCCGTCGTCCGCAACGCCGAGAGTCTCGACATGATCGGTATCGAGAAGGCGATCGCCGAGCTCGGAATCAAGGCGCGCGAAGGGAAGCTCACCATTGAGGATATGGCCGGGGGAACCTTCACCATTTCCAACGGAGGCGTCTTTGGGTAAGCCACCCACCCCTCTGAGTTTTCTATCCCCTTACTAACAATCGATGTTAGCTCCCTCTTCGGAACTCCCATCATCAATCTCCCGCAGACTGCTGTCCTCGGCCTCCACGCCATTAAGGAGAAGCCCGTAGCGATCAATGGCAAGGTCGAGATCCGTCCTATTATGGTCGTCGCACTTACCTACGATCACCGTCTACTCGACGGAAAGGAGGCGGTTACTTTCCTTGTCAAGATCAAGAACTACATCGAGGACCCCCGGCGGTTGCTGCTCGGTGTCTAAATTTGGTTAGGAGTGACTGGGGATTCATTTTTGATACTTTGCATTTTCTTTTCTCGGTTGGGTTCGACTGGGTGTATTACCAGCGGTGTTTGGTATAGGTACAGGGAAATGGAATTGAGTTGTGATGAGATAAGAAAAGTTTACGTGGGAAAGTGGTGTACTTTAGGTGTGAATGTGTTAATTCGTGCTTTTGTTTATCAGTTTTACAACACATCGACGAGTGATAGCATATGAATAACTATTGGTCCATTCCGTTCATCGCAGCCCAATTCCATTAATCATTCTGTTCCACCGAAGCGACTATTATTGAAAAGGGCGTTTCAACGAAAGTAGCAAGTGCAGCTGAGTAAACATCACAAATAAACGCCCCGCGCAAATCCCTACAGATCCCCCCAATCTTTCCGCTCCAACAGGATTAGTAAGGGCTATTAACAATTGATTGTCTACTCCTCAACTGCTTTACAGGAGTACTGATGCTCTCGCGCGAAGGCTTCGAGAATGTCTGTTTGCGGACCATATCGACCTCATTGGCGAAGGCGACGACAACAGACTTATCCGAGCCAAACCGGAAGTTGTCGGCCTTGACCTCTTCCTGGTAACGCTTGATCTGGTAAGGATCCCGCTTTCCTGCAAGGGCGCGCTTGAGGTTCCAGGTAACAACGAAGGGGCCGGTAGAGGTGATGATCGCGGTCTCGCTGGCATCTACACCTGTGTTGAACTTGGCGGTGGTGAACGAGAGCGGGGATTTGGTCTCCGATTGCATTTGGGCTACATGCATAGGGTTGAGGGTGAGGCGACGCGGCTTGGGCTTTTCGTCTTTCGGGAAGGCCTTTTCGAAGCCGAGCTTGCCCTCATGTTTGCCGGTTTGAAGGGTGTCGATGAGGAGGAGGTAGGTTTTGCAGGTGGCGAGGACATAACGACCGTTCTTGGAAACGTCGAGGCCAATGATGGCTTCACCGAGAGCGGGGAGATGCGTCTTCGCGTTGATGCCCAAACGATCAAAGAGACGAATGTCACCCTTGTTGGAGGCGACAGCGATGTAGCCGTTTTCTGTCGTGGCGGCGGCGGAGAAGTCATTCTTGGAGACGTATTGCTTCAGTTCGGAATCCACTAGTTTGTCGCCGGAGAGGCGCGGGTCGATACGGAAGAGGGCGTTATTGGACAGTCCGAGGAAAGTCTTCTCGCCCGTCATTTGAGCGAACTTCTTCTCTGGTGCGAAGACTTTGACTGGGATGTCGTCGTGAATCTTCCAATCATCGACAACCTTGCCGTACTCAAGATCCATACGGTATAGGCTGTGAGGGTTTGCCTCATCTTGCATGATCATGCTGCTGTCACCCTCGTGGAGCATCACCTGGAAGCAATACGCATTAGATGACGGTCATTATTATTACTACGTAGCTGGTTCAATGAGCTCACCTTGGAAGGCACAAAGCCCCTGCCCCTGGGTGTCTTGACACTGTTGATGGTGGTAGAAAACTCTAAACCATTATCACCGACGTGCTTGAAGACACCAATCTTGTCTCCACGGACGACAAAGCTCCGGTCGTGCTTGAATCCGACAGCCAACTGACTGTTCTCGTTTTCATCGTCATTGGTGTTGCGCACATGCACATGCTTGTCATCCTCATCTTCGTCAGTGTCGTACTCCTCGCTCCGGTTGCCTTCTTCATCCTGAAGCTGCTGTTCGTCTTCGTTCTCATACTCATAGAACTCGTCTTCATCGGTCTCTTGCGGCGCGTCGTCCATGGTGAGATCGTTGAACGCCTCCAAGACATACTCACGATCCTGGCCTTTGGCCTTGGCCCACTTCTGCTCGTTCAGCTGTTCCCAAAGTGCACGCATCAAGCCCTCTTGAAAGCGCTCCTCAGTCTCGTAATCCTTGAAGCGGAGAAGCCACGAGAAGGCAGAGCCATTCTCAAAATCGTACTGGTTGAAGATGAATGAGAGGTATTCGAAGTTGAACACAGGGTTGATGTCTGCAATAACTGGTATTCCAACATGGGCCTCCTCAGGACCCTCAATTTGCAACCAGTCTGGGATAAACCTATTCGTCAGTTGAAACAATCGAGTTTACTTGGGGGCAAATAGCTTACACTGCCACTTCCCCACCTCACTGACAACCGCTGTGACCTCTGAGTCTTGGAGCACGAAGGTCCCACTTGGCAAATCGAAGAGATGCAACTCCGCCCTCTCCGAACAGAACACCTCCAATGCCTCAGGGGCGGGCTTTGCCTTCGGAGTAACCGCGGCGACTGCCCTTGGGGTCACCGATTCCGGTTCCTTCGATTTCCTGGTGTTTCTAGCAGGGGTGGTGGGAGCAAAATGGGACTTGGAGGCAGCAACAGGCGATCCAACATTTGAAGTAGCGGGTGAAGTAGCTACCGGTGAAGCGGGGGGTATCGGTGTATCCCTAAACGGATCAAACCGCTGTGTTAGTTCCCATCGCACACACGAAATGGTGTTTGTAATTTGTGGAAACAGACGTGAAGATGAACTGGTTCAACTCCTTCTCGGTGGCGGTCTCGTAACTGCGCTTGTACTTGCGCTCGAACTGGCACTGCATGGAAACGACCTCGAATGTCTGGATCGAACTCGGCTGGACGTTCGTATCGCAAATAAACTCGTAGACATCGCCTGGGTCCTGCAAACGCGGTCAACACCTATGTCTCTAGCCTCGGCTCGCTGTGATCTTACACCACTCAAGTCCCGCCAGGCGAACACGGCGTGGCCGTTCCTCACGGTCGACCTCATGTGTAGGCTCTCGTCCAACAAGAAGGTCTTCTCGTCCTTGGTGTCATCTGAGTCCTCGGCATCATCAATCAACTGCTCTTCGCCTTCTTCGAAGGCGCGCTGGATCACGAGCTGATAGTGATACTGGGTCGACGTCCGTCGGATGGTGGCTTGCGCATCTTTGAATCTGTGTCGCGGGGAGACAGATCAGTCGCGCGGGATTTGGGGGGAGAGAAATCACAATGTTTCTGCATACTGGGTTCTACTCACATGCATTCGCTATATCCTTTTACGGAATGAGGCCGGACGATGTACAGCTGTCCCTGGTCGAGTTGTATGATATCCTGCTTCGTCGAATCGCCGAAGACGAACTTCCCCAGATTTCTGAGCACGAACATGGCGATGCTTTTCGTTGTCTTACTGTACGTCTGGGGGGGTTCGTATGCGTATTGAGGAGGAGTGGGGTTGAGGTGAAGTGAGTTAGGTTGGTCTTTGTTCTGAAGTACCCAAGTAAGAAGTGCGGTTTGATGCGCGCGGGGCAAACGAGGCGACCACAACACTGGCTAAATCGCCATTGTAATTTGCGCCACACACGTCAGTGATTGGCAGTGAGTGTGGCGGGCAGACTGGGGTGGGCCACCCATTCCAAGCAAGTAACCAATCAAATCACTACATACTCTGTCTCCATGACTCTTAGAGACTATGACTCCTCTCCGCTTTGAATTGCCAACATTCTCCAGCCATGCTTCATCACGAGGGGGTGCGCATTTCTTACTCGATGTAGTTATCTCTAGTTTTCTCTTCAGTGTCCGCCTTGTTACAGAGACCTCTACCACAGTCGTCATAGTTGAATTTGGTACGACCGACCATCGCTACCTATGCTACTTTGGCGGACGTCGACAAGATGTTCAATGATAAATCTGATAGTCTAATCTCCGCAATGGATTCCTCACGCCAAGGAGTGGCGCCTGGTGGCTTTGCCAGGTTCAGTGCCGGCCACTCTTGCGAAGTCCAGTCGAAGGGCCCAAAGATCAGAATTCCGGACGGAGAGAGTTGCCCTGGGTCCAGCCGGCTCGTACTTTTCAAGGGCTCTCCTCGAGTCAGACATCCTTTGTGCTTCGACCCGGCTCCTGTGAGTAGCGCAGTCTCCACTTCGACTCGTCGACCCCTGCAATTCACGCGTGTTGTCCCGCTTTTGAAAGTCTTCTCCGCTTCTCTGACCCCACCCCCATAACTCGCGTCTCCCGGAAAGCTTCCAATTTGAACTCGCCAACTCCCTCCCACCCAAACAGAACCCTCCATAATCGCCAATCGCCATCCGTCCCACTTCACCCCCCCATCCATTAACTCTCGCAAGAAAGGAAAATACAGCCGTTCACTCTGAAACCCACACATCCTACTGTACATCGCCGGAAATTCGGAGTCGCGGCAAAAGCTCTAGACTCCATACGCCAGCGCTGTGCTCAGTGCAACTCCAGGCAGCCAATCTCTGGGTCGCCGTACGTCCTCCGCGTCGACATCTTCTTCTACTGCCACAAAAGTACTTCCATACTTCTCCGATACCATGAACGGTGGTGGTGGCGATGGTGGTGTGCCTGCTGCGCCAACGACGGAAAACGGTGCTGGCGGTCAACAGCCTCAGCCTCTGCACCAGCTGAAACAAGCCTTACAGATCGTCTATAGCGCGCAGTCGAGCAACGATGACCGGAAGCAGGCCGGAGCTTTTCTGGAGGCTGCCAAGAGTGAAAAGGAAGCGCCATTCCATGGCTTCAAACTTGCGCACGATAAAGCCCTTGAACCGGTGGTGAGGCATTTCGGCCTGCTGCTTCTGGAAAACGCGATCCGGTACTCCTGGCCCGACTACACTGTCACTGAGAGCGTCACGGTGAGAAACTGGATATTATCTCTGGCCGAGAATATCGACAACAACGACCCAGTCTACCTGAGGAACAAGATTGCGCAGCTCTGGGTGGAGGTGGCCAAACGGATGTGGGATAACGAGTGGCTGGATATGGACGAGTTGCTGGTGAGACTTTGGGACAATGCCGCCAGACAGCCAAATGCTGCGCAGAGAGACCTTGTGCTATTCATTCTGGAAACACTGGTAGATGATGTCTTCAACCGTGAGGATTCGGTAGCTGGGTTGAGGAATGCACCGTTGAGCAAAGCCTGTTTTGACGTCTTCACACCTCTGAGTGTCTTCGATACCTATTATCCTCAGAGAGAACCAAGCACGGTGACCCGCCGCGGAGAGGATGGTTGGCTTGTGAGACTTGTCTGTCTGCTGGATGGCGCCCTTGAAGCCGGTGTGAACAAGGATTCAGAGGCAGAAGCATGCTCTATCAAGATCCTGAGCGTACTCAAGGCTTGCGTTGGGTGGTGCATACCAAAGTGCGCATGCGCCATAATCTGTCGTTTTCCTGTGACACGCATGTGGCTGACAATATTGTTGTTTTCTGAAGGGCGGTCTCCGCATCCAAGGTCGTCGAAACCGTTGGCAGATCTCTGATGGTTGAGAGCACCGTGGTGCAGATGGTAGATACACGGCCCCCTACTTCTCTGTAGCTCAAAAGCTGATGGTACAGATCGCTACAGAATGTCTTCACACGCTTTTTTCAAAGCCTTTTTTCGAGGATGATGACTTTCAGAGCCTTGTCTGCCCAATGTATCATTCTCAGACCGTAGACCTTCTAAAAAACATCTTCAATTGGATACGAGTTGATGCAAACGACATTGACGAAGAACGGTATCTGTTCCTGAAGAAATTCTCCGAGGTAGACAGTTCCATGTGATTGCGACTGTCCTGTTCGATGAAGCGGATGGAAAGTCCCAGAAGAAGCTGACCCGGCGGTTTGTCTCATAGATGATTGCCAATCTTGGAGGTTTTATTGAAGATCGGGCCAGCTCGCTGCCGAATGAGATCGATCTGCCTGGTTTCTTCAATTTAGCTTTCCTCATCTCCAGCCACGACAGTCTGGCGATATCCATCCCAGCATTGAACCTCTGGACCAAGATCCTTAAGTCAGAGACACTAGGCCAAATCGATGTGGTACAACCTTTCACTGCTCAGCTATTGGAGTTAGCAACCTCCAGATTGATCCGGGTGTGTATTTCTTCCCTGCTCCAAGGTACCAAATTACAAAATTGTAACATCACTGATTGGGGACACTTCAGTACGAAAATATGGAGGAAGGTAGCAAGATACCCAGCGTAGTATTCCTCAACGAAGATCTGGACACAATCCCAGAGCGCCACGCATTCCTTGGGAACTACAGGCGCTTCTGTAGCAGCATTGTGGAGAGTATTACTAGGCAGCGGCCCTTTGAAGCGTTCCCGTTCATAATGGGCAATGTGGACAACACTCTCGGCTCGCTTTATGCATCGGAGCCACCGTTTGCTTGTAAGCGACACAGCTCCTCTACGTATGATCATTGTCTAATCCATTATGACGTGTAGTTGATCATTACAAGAAGAACTCAATGGCATTCCTGCGGGTGGATTCCCAGTTCTCTGTGGTTGAAGCTGCGCTCAAAGGCTACATGAAATGGGTTGACAATAACGCGCTGGAGCCCGTACCAGTGAGTTCAGACAGAGCGTACTTCCTTTCGACTTAAGTGGGTTGACCCATGATATAGGATAGCAACAGAGAGCCCCTGGAGCGGAACTTGGAAACATGGTGTGAGCAGCTGCTATCGAAAACGTTTGAGGATCCGATGATCAAACGCCGGGTTATCCAGTTGATGGTCACATTCTCCACAGCAGCACTGGATAACCGGCCAGATCTCATGCTGAAGATTCTTGAGCACATTCTGCTGACACGTCCAGCCGAATACCCTGCTAACCATGCTTACACGGATGCGCTGAAAGAACTCATGAACATCTGCACTATGGAGATTCAACGGTTAGCGATGAAGATGCCAGATCATCTCATGGTCGTTTACGATCAGCTGCAGAGCAAGATTAGTGAGATTGCTGCGGGCGATGGAGTGGACGACCGGACGAAGATCGCTTTTCACACATTTCTCTTCACTATCAAGTAAGTAGGATTATCTCGCCGTTGGAAACTGACCTGACCGAAAACGTAGCCACCGCACCAAGAACATAGACCCGGAATTACGGAAGCAGAGACTCGAGAGCTACATTGTGCCACTAAAACAAGGCTGGTCGGATCCTAACTTGACCGAGGCTTTACGGTCTTTCCAAGGGTTCTGTCAACTACTGGGGTTGGACAAAGTTCAGGAATATCTGATATCCAGACGCGTGCATGAGATACCTGACTTTTCAAGCCACCCACTGGATGCCGAAGGACAGGCATTGCAGAACGAGCTCACGGAGAAGTTTAAAGTATGATGCTTCGTTATTGCGTATACAGATAGTGCAGGTGCTTACGAAGATTGCTAGACTCTTCCGATCCGAGCTACCAAGGCATTCATCGCTGTATCCACGGAGAAACTAAAGCGGCCATCGAATGCCTACAATATCTCTTGTAGCTTGTGGCATGATGCAATCCCCATGATCTTGCCAAACTTGCTGAGTTTCATGAGGTTAGTGTCTCTCAATCCTATTGTTAGGCGACGTTGACTTGGGCAATAGTAATGCACACGGATTCCATAACCCCCAGAACTGGCAAGGCCTTCCTCTAGAACTTCAGCCAGTCGTCAAGAAGATTCTTACCGATCGGTTTTGGCAAGCCGGTATTTCAACTGGCAGTAGAGACGACTTCTACGAGAACGTGTCGAAGACTAAAACAACTATGGAAGGTCTTGCATCCTCTATACGGGGCGCTATCCGCATGGTTCGTGAGTCATGTTACTCGATTCTCTGGTGCATGTCGCGGCTTGATGTGCACTTCTATGGGCTGGAAGAACTTCCTGGCCCTCTCGCTATGGCTCTGTTTTCTGATGCACATGCGCTGAGCTCGCACCAAATGTCGATCTTGCTCAACATGACACGGTACATCATCGATGATTGTCCTGTACTTTATCGACAGCACTTCCTTACGCCCCTGCTCGCTAGTCTCTTCACCCAGGTGGACGCGAAAGTGAGCGGGGAGTGGAACGAATTGATCGAAAAAGGCCAGGTGTCGCAAGGCGGAGAAGCGCAGCTGGCCGAGGAGATGAAAGAGGAGAGCATTCTGCGACAGCTCACGTATACAGCTGTATTGATCGTGGCAGGACTCCTGGATCCTCAACGTCCTGGGGAATCGAATCTTGCAAATGCGAATATGCTGCCGCATCTTGCGCTACCGGAAATGGAGGCTAGTCAGTCCGGAGAACCAACTATGCGGGAATTCATTCTCTCTAGCGATGTTGTTTTGGAGCCGCTCATCTTGTTTTGCACCCACGCCCTGCGCATGCGCGATTCGAGATGTTGCGGTATCATCATTCGTGTCTTCAGGTCTATCGTGCCAGAATTCCGTGCCGACCGTGCGGATATTCGAGAATTTATCTGCCGTGAAGTGCTGATAGCTGCTATAGACGTGAGCTCACCCTACACCCCCTCATATTTCGGTAGGAGCTAACGCGCGTCATAGTCACTCCATGAAGACTACTTCGTCGACGTCCAGAAGGACCTGGCGCAGCTGATTTCCACTATTTGTCTCCTCTATTACCCCGCCTCGCAGACTCCCAGGAACCTCCTACTGTCCCTCCCAGGCATCACGGAAACTAAAGTGGACACCTGCTTCAAACGCCTATCATTGGCGCAGAGCACGCGCCACCAACGAGCGCTATTCTTGGAACTACTGGACGGCCTCCGCGGCGTGCCCATGAGTGAAAAGGGGAAGCTGCCTCGGGCCAGCAAACAACGCGCTGCGGTGGAGAAGGAGAGGAGGTCCCAACCTCAGCAACACCAGCAGAGGTATGCGCAGGAACGACAGAAGAGCCCGGATCTGGGAGGCGTCGCGGATATGTTTGCGTGACATAAATTTGTGTGTGGATGAATTCTGTACATTTTCATTTCGTGAGGGACAGATGGCTGGCAGGACTGATCACAGACAGTCCCAAAAAGTATCCTCCCTTTCGGCATTGCACGTTTCTGTTTGCTGATTTCGCTTGGTGCGGATTGTTGACTTGATGGGTGGATACCGCCTGGGATCTTAATTGCTGGACGTGGAGGAGTTTGGTGGCGTGTTGTGTAATTCTATAACCACTGGAGCTACCTTCGCGGCAATAGCATTTCCTTTGTTTCGTCGCGATGTATTCGACCCTACTGGATCGTGATATGGGAGGTGCACCTGGTGATGATGTCATTGATCGCATGCGACCTTGTCGGATCATGGCGATATTACGTACAGGCCGTTCCCGCCCATCGCCCGGCCTGACTTCTTTCTGCATACCGCGTGAAGAATTCACTACGAGTGATGTTACATGAAACAATTTAAAGGCTATCTAGTAGTACTCTTAGTAGGATTCGCACGAGAGATTTCTAGGCGGGGGTCAGTGGTGAAGGGGGGAATGTGTGGGACGAGAGGAGCGAGGAATGAGCGTGAAAGGGAGAACGGACTCAGGGTGAGGGTGGCGAGGAAGTGGGGCGACGGAGTGAGGGTACTGAAGGCGTGGAGTGGAGGATGATTGATTAGCCAGGAGCGAGCTGTTGGTGGGGCTCTGATGACGGCAATCCGGGGAGAGAAAATCTTGTTTGCCCAACCGTAAACTCGGAATAGACTGCTCCCTTATATACACGTGCCTGCCGTGATCCTCTCCGTTCGCTCAGCTCAGTACACGCAATCGTTGGGAGTAAAAATGTAACCCTTTTATTTTCCTCGCCCTCGGCCTTTTCGACCGATCTTGATCGCTATTTCACAGTAGATTTCCAACACGCATAACCGCTGAGAATATATGGAGCGACTTTCTATACAGGTGACCCCAAAATCAATTGCTCCTGAGACCTCTAATCGCTAACCCGTTAATGTCAGCAAAAAAAACAACGAAACCGCGCTTGGTGTGTCCCGGCGCGCCAGATGCACCAGGCGGAAAGTCCCCAATCCGGACGCAACGGGGCATCGCGTTTAGCATATACACGCAGCAATCGCCGCGTCTAGCGGACAGACGGAGCGGTTGCCGCGTCGACTTACGGTCCCAGGTGTCGCGTTTGTTCCATTGCGCTTAACTATCGAATAGCCGCATAGTATTTGCACCCGAACCCGATTCAAAAACACCACCACTTTTGAAAACAAAAAGGATCTGAAAAACCACACCTCTTAAAAAACAAAAATATCATGACCAGCAATAGAGGATATGCAAGGGAGAATTTTGCTATCATTCTTTTTATTTTACGTGGTGGTTGAGTTGTGGTTGAGTTGACTCCCAGCCGGTAGAGTGTGAATTAGCCGATCACGTGCCACCCAAAAAATACATACATATCGTGGTCTGTTGCCAAGGAAGAATGTACTTAATCATTAAAGAGCGCTAGGGTAGTGATGGGTGATAACGGACTTGGCGAAGGGTCAAGTGAGATACATATGTGTATATTTTTGTAGATATGGCATGAAAAGATTGCCGTTCGGACCCAGACTTGTAGCGAAATGGGGATTAGATATGTAGGGTTTGAATAGATACGCACTAAAGTCTGGTGCGCGACAACCCCTACATACCTGCACTTTGCTTTTTGGACGCGTTCCTCCTGCCCTGTACTACATATAACCAGCATTAGCCTACTAGGTAGTCTACCACACGAACTTGTCTCTCTCCAACGATGCCGATTCAACCCCGACGGTATTAATGTTCCTTTTCCAAACGTCAAGATTTATTAACCAGCTAACTTATCTTTCTACAAGTCGTACGACGGCAACATACTCCCGCAAATTCACTCCGTACACGTACACATCGAGCAAGCGACGTCGGCCGGCCTCTCCGGAGGAACAACCGTCGTCTTCGGAAGCCGCGGAGGAGAGTATCCCTCCTCCTCCCAGCGCGTCCCCGCCACCACCACCACCGGCTGGCACTGTCTTCTCGATAACGGCCAAGTCGAGCTCCCTCCCCTGCCGCAGCAGCGCAACCACTAGTCGTCGCCGACGCGCCGCCGCCGCCGCCCCGGCCAAGCTCACGCAGCTGGCGCTCGACCTTGGCCAACGGCTGCGGCACACATGCACGGTGTGCAAGATGTCGTACCACCCGTCGTCGCCTGACGACGTGCGCGTGCACGGCCGCTTCCACCGGGCGTCGCTGGCGGGCGTCGAAGCTTCCGCGTCGTTGTTCTCGCGTGTGATCTGGCGCGGGGCCTCGGGAGACGCCGTCGCGGTGGTGGCGGCGGGCACGTCGTCAGCGGCGGAACGGAGGAAGGTCCGCGAGATGCTCGAGCTCGTCGATTCCGAGCTCGGCGCTGCGCAGATCCCGGACGAGGTCCTGTGGCGGACGGGCAGATGGAAGGCCTACCTCTTCGCCGCTGAGCGGAGGATCGTGGGCTTCCTCCTGGCCGAGAGGATACAACGAGGTTACGTCGCTCTCGGTGGCGAATCTGGTGCCATCGTCGTGGGCGAGCAGAGGCCCGCGCTGATGGGCGTGTGTAGGATTTGGACCGCCGGAGAGTGGAGGAGACGCGGCGTCGCGAGGAGGCTGCTCGACGAGGCGAGGGCGGAGTTTGTCTACGGGTTGAGGGTGGACCGGGAGCTGGTTGCGTTCAGTCAGCCCACCGAGAGTGGAGCGGCGCTGGCGAGAGGGTGGTGGGGGGACTTGAGGGGGGGGGATACGAATAAGGAGAAGGAGGGGCAGCAGGATGGAGATGAGAACGGGAAGGTGGAGAAGGGTTGGTTAGTCTATGTAGAACAGGACTGATTGTCTCATTTGAGTTTTCATTCGGGTTTGGGTTTTGGAGGGCTCCGGGTAGGCTTAGATTGTTTCGGCGTTGAATCGGGCCGGTTTTTGGCTATTCGGATTTGCTCTACTTTTGGGAGTATTTGGTACCCATAGGTGTATTATAGAAGGCATCGTGAGGTGAAACTCATTTCACTTTGGGCGTAGAAGGCTCAAGATAGTGCCCATACCAGTCCCCGCATCAATGGCCCCAGTGATTTTGCCCTTCAGTTCTGCCATTGTTGAGCATGGCAATTGTTATTATGTACCTATGTGATATGGGTTGTATCAAATGCCCCGTACCACGAAGCCTAAGCAGGAAGACCTCCACCAAAGCCTCTGGCCATCTTTTTGGCATGTCCCTCTCGCCTATTGTGGTTGCCGACCCTGCCCTTGCTATGCTCCTTCTTCGCCCTTCCTCTGGCATCACCACCGGGGCGACCTTCCTGCTGGCTACCCTCGCCCCCGTTTCCACTTGCGCCTGGAACATCTCCGCCTCTGCCTATACCGCCGCTGCCTATACCGCCTCTGCCTCTGCCTCTGCCCCGACCGCGTCCCCTTCCTCTACCGCGTTCCGTTTCGGTGTCTCCCGCAGTCCACCTCGTCCGCCCCAATTGCACCTGCTGTCGACCCGTGACCATCTCGTGATCCGCAAATCGCTTCTCCAATCCGCGTAGCCTACCCGGTTCGCGCTCCAACATTATCGCCCAGCCCTCTAACTCCTCGTCGGTCTTCCCAGTGCTCTCCTTCAGGGCTTTCCTTGCCTTCCCGCCTCTTGCCTCACGGGAGAAGTCTTGCGGCGAGCGCTTAAAGATGGTCAATAGTTCCAGGTCGTCCTCGTTTCGAGGGTTGGGCTCATCGTCGTCTCTATCCACTGCACCACCGACATCAGCACCATCATATGTATCGTCGCGCTCGTCTTCGTCCGGGTCGAAAGCGGCAAGAGCGGATAAGATATGAGATTTGAATTCCCGGGCCCCCTTAGCGAGTAGAGCGTCAGCGGTGGCGTCGTTGGCGCGGCGGCCGATGGTGAGCTTAGAGATTGCGGTCGATCCAAGGCGGTCGAATTCGTCGTTGTCATGGACGTTCTTCCGCTGAGGCTGGGGGGTGGCCGCTCTTGTGTGGGTGGCCGGAGTAACTGAGGGACGGGCGAACTGTGTCTCTGTGGGGATGCTGCTTGGTGTTAGCCTACGAATTTATGTCAACTGGAGTGATGGGCGTACTATTCTTCTTTCCGGTCAGCGTCGACCAGCTCTGCAGGGATGTTCTCCTCCAATAGGGCCATGGTAACGGCTTCCACATCTCCGTCCATTGCCCCCAAACACTTTCGAAGGAAGCCAGTGCCGAAGTCTGGGAGTAGGTCCTGGATGGAATCCACCTTGCTCGATATTTCCGCCTCATGGTCGTATGGGGTTATCACCATCTTGCCCTTGCCCTTCACATCCTTTTTCTTCCTCTTCACTGGTACCCCCTTGAATGGCTGTAACTTCTCTACTGCACCGGCAACCCGTTCCTCATAGCCCGTCCCTGCAGCGAGCTGCTTGAGCTTAGTTCCCACGCCCAACCCCATCAGTTCCTCCAGGAGCACCCTCGGCTTGATACCGCTGCTTGGCGCGGTGAGGGAATATATTCCGTCGATAACAACGCTCCAATTGACCCTCGCAGCCTCGCACCAAGCCTTCGCAAACAGCTTCACAACGTCTTCACCAGCCTCCATAGCAACCTCCACGAACTCATCGCCCGCCAGGAAGGATGCCGCAACTTTCGGAGACGTCTGGAAGAGCTTCGACAGCTCCGCCGCGTCATCGTAGCTGATGGCCGCCTTCGTAAACACCGGCAAGTGTTTGGTCTTCAGCGCCTTAACCGCTGCCTCCATCTCCGTCTCATGGTCCTTCCACACCGCCTCGAGTAGCCGCTGTGCTTCCGAGATGTGTCCGTAAACGTGGGCGAAGGACGTCAAGAAACCGGGGGTGCCAAGCAACGACTTCGGGTCCACTGTCAGCACGCGGTGGATAACTAGGAAGACATTCTTTCGCAGCAATCTCTGAGACGCGTCTGCGGGTCGACCGGGGCCGGCAAGGTAACCGAGTAGGAATTTCGTGGTATCCCCAGAGCTGCAGACGTCTTTGAACCTCTCAGCGGGCAGCTGTAGTAGCATGGAGAGTGCCATGCTCCAGTTTGTGACGATTTCCGACCATTCGACGGGTGAGATCGAGGCGCGGATGGCGCTGGACGGGTAGGGCGCGAGCGGTATGGTGGACATTGCTGATTGGGGGTAAATGTGCTCGCGAATAGAGAATTGGAGGTAGATGTGCGGGCGAGGGGTGTTTGCAGTACATATGTAGGCATCAGGCAAAGTTCCTAAGCATCATTGCGGGTTAGTTAGTGTGGGGCACTCAACGGCATGCAGGGATGATGATTCATGTCGGCTACAAACGTCATCCAGTGGAAGCAATATAAGTAGATACTCCATTCTATGAATACCAATCCCCCACTTAATCCATTCCGTCGGAGTGATCGATCGTCAATTCTCGCATTTCGATTACTTACCATCGTTCGCTTGAAAGGAATAGATAGCTGTACCGAATGATTTGCGGTGTGAAAGCCGCACCATCCAAGTGCAATCCATCTTGGCGTGAGGTAAATAATGCGGATGGGTCAGATGATCTGGGTACCTAGCGACATAGCTGCCTCACAGGAGTTGAAGGTACAATATACTCCGACAAATATGTGCCGTAGTCTATCTAGGTAGATTACGGAGAAGCATACAGGATGTCACAGCTACGGTCCGGTGTACCGGATTAGCAATACCAGAGGTGGCGCGGAACGAGAGGGAAATACCGATAAGTCGTCGGCCCGGAGTTGAAGTAATGGCATGTTTGTCACCAGTACGACAGCCAGCAAAGAGCCAAATCTATGGTGCCCCTTCGCTTTGTCTTTTTTTTGTTTCATTACTCGCATCCGGAGACCTACAGAGATCACGGCGAGCCTGGAGCCAACTCCAGGATTGAAGAAGGGTAAGGAATTAGCATTCCAGAGGGCACGAGAAGCCCCAAAACTCGCAAGCAGCGAAAGACAAGTTGCTCCGAGGCAACTTATGAGACAGTACTGCAGTCGGAGGGGGTAAAAATTGTTGGTAGTGATGTGGTATCAACACGGTCAAAATACGTGGTTTTCATGTCCTATACTCGCAAATATGCGTCCAGCGGAAAAAAACGTATTTTTTTACCCCCCCTTGAATTATACAATAGCTGTGAGAATCAGGCTTCTTTGTACCCCAATCCAAAACCCTACCTACCTGTGTACTTAGTGAGTTTAATGTGCATGTCAGTTCACCAGGACAGCTAGATAATTTAATTAGACAGTCTGAGTCTGGAGCCTTTTACTGACGGCTCGCGTCTGATCTTATCTACTGGCGGAGGAGCCGGGCCGTTTTGTCCAATGGGCAAGTTAGGAGTTGAACGTCTCCAGGCGGGGGAATTTGTCAGATCAAATTAGAAAGTCTCGAGGCGTCACCGAGGCGTCACTGAGCAACCAACTCAGCTATGCACTTGAAGCTGTGCACTCAAAAGACCTTCATCTCTTCGCTTGCCGCATCCCCATTGCAGAGTTCTAGGGGCTTCTCGGGCCTTCTTCGCTTTGTCCTGTTTCACAACAGCATACCGTGGGCTCGGTGCGAGTGATCAGTAGTGAACATCCCTGGACCGAAGCACCTGAATATTTCACTGTTTTTAGAACTGCTGAAGTCGCACACACTGCGAGGATGAGGGCTGTTGGTAAGACTGCAGGCCGAGGTGTGTGGTGCACGGGTAGGACGCCCAAGTAGTGTACGTACTTATGCTAGAAGATCAACAGAAACGAGGGGCAACGGAGTGTCATCTCCAGTACGGCAGTATGGATCCGTGGCGGAGTGCCTTCCATCGACGGTATCTAGTCGGAGGATTTCTGCTGCTCTGTTCCCACCTGCTCCATCATACCTCACGAGAACGGGGGTTTGGGCGAGGACAGTGCGAGGAATAGACAGGTGTAGCTCGCCCAATCCCCCCCGCCAGCCCGGAGACCACGACAGCTGTGGGACACGCCCATGAACAGCGCACCGCCGCCAGCCGTCCACTGCGCCCCACTCCAGTCTAATTCGATGCGATCCCCGGCGACGGCGGTGTTTATGTGCAGCCTCGCAGGCCGCAGTAAATCAGTTGCCAGGATCACATAACCTTCTCCAAGCACGCGAGTCGGAAGTTGCTGACACTCGAGCTGCGGAGCATATGTGGCCGAGGAGGGGCGTTCTAGATATGCTCCTGTTAGGGTGAATATAGGGGGGGGGGGAGAAAATCATGGAAAATCACGGTGGGGGACTACCGGAACGACGATATGCAAGTGCTCGAAATAGAGAATGCGGATGCAGTGACCTCCCATGTGGCGTCCAATCCGATCGGTTCTGGCGGCCGCTTTGCAGTGGCTAGACGCATCAGTGATCACACGATCGTAGAAAATAAATTAAAATAAATAAATAGCTACATACATATTTCGAAGTGCTGAAGAGCGAAGTCTTTCTCTGTGGAAGAAGAGGTCTTATCCCCAAATCCCCTCCTTGCCCCACTCCTCACTCCATCTTCATCTCGCTGGGTGCGGTGTAGGAGGGCGGGGAGGAACTCCCACTGTTCCGTCCCACCCCCCCCCCCCACTCATGGCATCGGCAGGCGAGGAGTAGGGGACAAATCGCGCATTTCTTTTGTTCTTTCCTGCTTATCTCTTTGGACGCGTCTACTTTCTCTTGGGGCAGGCCTGGGCGGAGGGCAAAGGGGGAGCTTGCAACGAGCCGCCACCGCGCGGACTGCGGACAGGAAAACTGGGCAAAATGTACGCCGCCATGATCTATATAGGTCGAATGCGAGTATGATTAAACAAAAAAAAAACCACGATGACACGCCTCACGCTGATCTCGGCCGCGCTCGCTCGCTTTGCTGCTGGCGGTTTCCTCGCTGGCGGCTCCTGTCCCCGCGGCAGATGCGGTTCCGGACTGCTCCGAAGGTACCGGTACGTAGTGATATATATTTCCCTGTGATGATGGCTCGATGGTAGCGGGACCGGCTTACAGTACGTGTGGGGGATAGGGCTCTGCGAACGACAGTACAAGCCCAGGCCGCCGTCTGGAGGGGAGCTGTCTACAAGCCCAAACCGAACACCGGCTGCAAACCTCCCAGCAGGTATAACCAGCCGATCGTTCTACCCGAGTGATCTCGTGTGCATACACTGCGGAATGTGATCGCATGGTGGAAAGAAAAGACACTGCTGCCCCCAAGTTCAAAGCTAGATCCCTGCCGCTACGTCCATATCCGCTGCGATGGTAGCAAACCCGACCCTCTTCTTCTCATAATCGAAGATGGTGACTATGTTGTCCAGGAAGATCCCTCCGATGATCCACATCTGCTCCCTGCCTGCAAATACTTCCTTCCCCTCCACCCCGGGGATCTGAACGATGCTGGAGCACATCCTGTTGTCCCCCACCGTGACCTGGCCGAGCCCAAAGTCCTGCCGCCGCAACTCCATGCTGCGTCCGCCAAAGAAGAACTCGACGCTTCTCAGATTGGCCTCGGGGAAGGAGAACATCGAGATCTGCTCCCCCTTGATATCCTCCGCTCCCGGGATGGCAGCCTTCACGGTGGCGAACGTCGGCTGACTGACGACGATGTAGGCTGTGCCGGTGTCGATCAGGGCGCGCTGGTTCTTGGCTACTGTCTTGCCGTTGATCCTGACCTCGTCTAGCTTGACCAGCCACATCTCCTGGCTGCCCAGGTAGGCGATGGGGCACCACGCGATCTCTCCGGTATAAAACGATCTCTCGACGCTACCGACGACGAGGTGTCCTCTCGGCTGCAGCGTCTTCTCTCTATCGATCTTATCCGCCAACTTCGGATCGTTCCTTGGACCGATGAGGGCGATGGAGGCGTGCTTCATCTTCCCCTGCGATTTGAGCGTCAACACGACGTTCTTCCGCCCGAAGTCGCCGAGCCCCATGATGCCGGTGCTCTTGCTGCTGCGGAAGTCGTCGCGGATGTCGTGCATCGCCGCCGCGCCGACCGTCTGCGACGTAGCCGTCAAAGACCCGATCCCTACCGTGTCCGTGTACAAGGAGGCGATCAGACTGGCGCCGTCAGCGTAGCTGACCTTCATGTGTCTGTTCTGCGAGAGCGACCTGGGCGGCCGGTACACACTCTGCTCGCCAATCGGGGCGCCCTGCTCCGGCGACAGCACGGCCTGCAGCCACAGCAACGAGGAGCCCGTGTCAAGGTCCACGTAGAACGGGAGCGGAGGCGTGCCGATATGGATTTGGGCGTGCTGTGAGGGTGTCAGGGAAGGCTTGCACCTACGCAAGGAAGCGGAAACGGGGACGCACGTAGTTTATGGGCTCAGCACCATTCCAGACGTCGGAAATGAGGTCTACAACTGTCGACGTCGGTTGGACCTGCTCTGGCCCGGCGGTGCTGGGTTCCGTGGCGACGGCTGTTAGGCTCGTTTCGAGCTTGATAGGTGCTCCTTTCGAGACATCCTCCTGCTTGGGGAGGTGCAGTAAATTGTGGCATCGCGGCGCGATCTGTCGCTGAATCGTGTCGGCAACGAGGTCCGTATTGCAAACTCCATCGTGACGGATGAATTCCGGCTCTGTGCAGATTTTCGGCAGGTGATGGATGGGTATCGCCATGGTGGTTGTGCTCGGGAAGTTCACATGGATGTACTGGCTGTAGGTGGATACTTATGTGTGGTCGACGATTCCACGGCGAGGGATGTATCGTCTCGCAGGCACCAGTCACATGGACTATTGTAGGCAGCTGTGTTACGATTTCTTCAGCTCTGATGAATAAACAAAAAAGAAAAGAAGATGACTTCAGCTGATGGTTGCACACACATAGCTTTTTGCGCGTGTGTATGCACGCTCTATATCTATATGTAGATTGCTCGCCTCAGTGTTCAGCCTTACGTACATATGCCGGGATCGGAGAACTGTCTCTGGGCCAGTTGAGACGTATGTACGTACATAGGAAACGTCGGAGTCGTCAGCTTTATGTACACATGTGTGCGGACGCGTGCTGCCTGGGTGTCATAGCTGAGCAATGCAAGGTTTGCGCCCCGCGCAATCTCGGTGCTGGACTTGGCCATAAATACGGGGAGGGAGAAGCTTCAGCCATGTGAGCGGAGTGTCTTTTTTTTTTCTTTCTGCTAGCTGGGACGATTTGGAAGTGAAAATGGCGGATACGCAGCTAGATTTCAGCAGGGTCCTCAACCCCATCAAGTTCGAATGTTCGTCCTTCGAGCTCCTGGATGATGGGTATGAGAGTTTCTTCTTGCTGACAGCTCCTCCCCCCCTCCAGCGCTCGAGCACACGTCCATCGGAGACTCACTCACCATCACCACTGCCACGGGTGCGGCCACGGACGCGGCGAAATACATTCTGAAGACTGTTGCCGGTGTCGACTTGACGATCGGACGGGTGATCGGATTGGCTGGGGATTACTATACCTGTCCGAGGAACCATGCGATCACGGGCGACCGTGAGAAGCCTCGGCTGCCGTTCGAGGAGATGAAGAAGAATGCGGGGGCTGCGGTGGGTACGCTGAGCGGGAATGCGTGCGGGTACCTAAAGGCGCTCGATGGGCTGTTTTTGCGGGAGGAGAAGGCTATCAAGAAAGCCCTTGAGGAGGGGATGCCGGCGGCAGTCGCGGTACGGCGCTCCCCGCCTTGTGCAATCTGCTCGACGAGGAGGGGGAAGTGCTGATCGGAAGAAAATAGTACGGGAAACCCATCAAAGGTTGCTGCGATTCTTCACCACCACCACGATTTGTCTGACATGAGAGTCCAGGGCTGCCAGGGACTTGGGAGTATACAAGGGCCACATGGCTCTACTATCCCATGATTGCATGGAAGAACTTCGATCACTTCGGTAAGATCTGCCCATCGTCTAGGCACGAGATGATGGCAGCCGTGCTTACTTCAGCCACCGTGCAGGCTCCGACGCGCACGCAGCGTACACAGCCTGTCACGCCGTAGCACTCGACCTGGCGTCTGCGGCCAACGGCAGCGAAGATGGCCTCAACGCTGCCTACCTGGTGGATGCGTTCGGGCTGCACTTCTTGACCGATTCCTTCAGCAGTGGACATCTGCGCGCTCCGAGAAGGGCTCTGCACGATTATCACTGGTGGACGGCGTTTCCCTGTGAGTGGATACTTACCGCCTGCGCGAGTGGTGGGTTTATTGACGAATGAATCCCTTGACAGCTGGTATCATAGAAGCGCCGGTGTGGGATATTCAGTCAAAATACATGCATGACGAGGACTCAGCCTGTGGACTGTGGGTGCAGAACGAAGAAGGACAGGAATGGATCGCGTACGGGGACAAGCAGTTTTTCGATGGACCCTGTCGTGTAAATCGTATTCGCTGGTAGGCCGCCCCCCCTCTCGCAATAGCCCTATCCGTGGTGGGCATATCCTCACTGATTATCACCCACAGCATAAATGCCTGCCAATCCAGTGTGGACGAAATCTACTCTGCCTTCGCCTCCAAGAGCGTGCCAGAGGTGTCTGCATACGCTGCGTTGAGGCAGGCACCAAAGCCACAGTTGGCGGCCGTCTCTCCCTCGGATCGAGGCTGGACTCACGACAACTTTGCGCCGCTCTGGGTGCACGATGCATCCGCTGCCAAAGACGACCGCTTCACCGTCCGCAAGGATATCAACGACCACTCGAAGCGCGAGCGCGCGCCAGCGTATCCCGGCTACGTCGCGCTGCAATGGCCACCTCTCACGCCGTCCAAAGCGGCAGCAGTGATCAAAAGCTCGGCGTGGAGAGCCATCGGAGAGATTCCGTTCTCGATTCCGATGGAGCCTCGCTCGGGTGGTTTCGTCCAATTCCAGGAGCACAGCGGGGCCGCGGGCACAGGCCGTGTCTCCTCCGCCAACGTGTGGGGCCCGATCGTGGTCGACATCCCGAATCTAGGCCCACGGTACACCTTCACGCTCCGCAACCGCTCGCGCAACATCGCCGAGAACCCGCTCTCGGACCGCACACTCCATTGGGACAGTTACTTCGACGCGTCGAGTGGGAAGACCTCCTTCGTCCGGTTCAACCGCAAGGACGGCAGCGGCGCGGTCGAAATCGACGGCTGGAGCTTCGGACTGAACCAGCCCGACACCTCGTCTCAGGTCGTCCACTTCGCCGATGTCGATGCCTCGCCGCTTGTCCTCGGGGAGGCTTTCTCGCGCGTCCCCCTGCTGCACGACTTCCGCGGCTACGGTCTCTCCAGCGCGCGCTTCTTTGTAGCGCCCTGGATCGGTCCCCCCTCCAGTCCGGACGTGATCTCTGTCACCTTCGACGCGAGCACGTGGCAGCCGCGCATCACCGTGACGGCGTCCACCTCGCTTCTCCCGCCGTTCTCGAGCAGGATAGACTTCGCCGACAGCGGTGCGCCGAAGGTAGCCTGGTCGACGGTCAAACTCCTTTCGGGCCGGCTTCTCGTCGCCGGCTTCGTTCCGACCGAAGACCGCAGCGTCTCGCTGTACCTGCGGGACTACAGCGTCTCGTCCGGCACGCTCGAAGTGCACCAGACGGTGCTGACGCTCCCGGGTGCCGCCGGGCTGCCAGTGCAGGTTCTCGTCGGCGACGTCCTCGCCACCGGCGCCGAGATGCTCGTGGTCGTCGTGGGCGCGCGCGTGCACCTCTACACCGTTTCCCGCGGCGAGGAGGAGGGAGGAGGAGGAGGAGGACTCTCGTACACGGCCACAGGGGTGCCAGCGGCGACGGCGGCACAGGTGCCCGACCGCAACCACGTGCTGACGGCGCTGACGCCGAGCGAGGTCCCGGAGGGTGGACTGGACATCCTCACTGTCTACGCGCGCGCGGGGACGCTCGAGTTCACGCACTCGGTGCGCGGCGGCCCCGGCACGTCGCACACGATCGACGACGAGCTCGCCGCCGCCGCGGCGGAGAACTATGCGCCCATCAGCTGGCACCGCGCCAGATGGCAGCACACGGCCAACGCTGTCGTCCAGGTGTTCGAGTGGTTCGGCATGTTGGGCGTGCGGATGTTCGCCCCCGCACAGGACGACGGGAAGTGGAGCATGGTTGGCCTCTGTACCAGTCTCGGACAGCCCGCCAACGTCGCCAACGCCGGTATCGTCTCCTGGGGTCCGAACGACAGGTGGACCGACGCCGTCGAGGGGTACGAACCTAGGCCCGAGATGTAGGGGGGGGGGAGGGGCTTTCTTCTTAGTTAGGTAACGTAAGGAAAGTAATGGTAGTCATGATACCCCGCAGCATACACAAACAAAACTGCCGCAGCCCCGTCCAATCGTTCGTTGCGTGAAGAGTATGTACATACCTATTATGTGGAGTAATATCCAGCCAAAAGGTATTACCCAGTATATATCCGCCAGCCGGCCCAAGCCAAGGCAAGAAAATAAAAACATACCCCAACGCCACGACATCCGTTTATGCATTGCATTCCAACAGCGCTTCCAGTTATATGCACAGACTATACGAGGCCCCAGAGCGGCCTCTCGCCCGTATCCCACCGCGTCTTCTCGGGCCCGAGGGCGAAGTGCATTCTACCGCCGTTGCCGAAGACGTCATCCCACTTGACCCAGCTCTTGTTCCAGGCGTGTCCGTTGACGGTAAGGGACTGGACAAAGCCCGTGCCGGCGGTGGAGATCTCCGGCCGCCTGCCGCGGCCGAGGTCGACGGCGAGGTGGCCCGGGTGCGGCGCGGCGACGAGGAAAGTGGTTTTTTTTTGTTTAATCATACTCGCATTCGACCTATAAGACGAGGTAAGTGGTGGTGCCGGTGACCGGGTAGAGGCCGATCAGCGCCCACAGTAGCCAGCTCTGCATGGCGCCCGCGTCCGAGTTGCCGGGCAGGCAGGCCCTCCCCGCGTGGTAGTGGTCGGCTGCAAGCTGGCGGACGTGCTGCACTGTGCGCCATTGGTTTCCGGGGACGAAGTTGTACAGGTGCGGTGACGAAGGAAGGCTCGTTGCCCGGGTTGAAGATCGTCTTCCCGAAGCGCGGGTCGCCCGCCGGGTCGGCGCCGGGGGAGAAGTGCTTGTCGAGGCGCGCGACGAAGGCGTCGTCGCCGCCCGAGAGCGCGATTAGTGTGCGCATGTCGTGGTGCGCGGCGAAACTGTACTCGGACGGCAGCGCCTGGTAGTACGGATCCGACCAGTAGCAGCCTTCGCAGCTGAGCGGGTCGTGCGGCCAGCTCGGGAACGAGCCCGAGGCGGCCTCGATCGGGGACAGGAAGCCTGAGAAGCCGTGCGCGCTCATCCGCGGGTCCCAGTGGTTGCGCCAGTTGCGCGAGCGGTTCCGGTACTTCTCGGCGTCGTCGAGCTTACCCAGCGATCGCGCGACCTAGGCGACGCAGAAGTCGTTGGCGGCATACTCGGCCGCGTGCGAGACGGAGCGGGAATTGCGGCGCGTGATGAAGCCCCGCTCGACCCAGTCCGGGAGCGCGCCGCGGCCCTCGCGCGGCGAGCTATCCTCGTTGGACTGCGGGTCGTGGTTGTTCGGAGGGACGACTTCGGCGTTGGTCAGCATCGCTGCGTGGGCGTCGTCCCAGTTGACTCCGGCGACGCCCTTGACCCGCGCGTCGGCTAGAACGTTGTCCGCGTTGCTGCCGCGCTGCACTCGGCCGTTGTAATTGGAGCTGCGGCCGTCGGGGAGCCAGCCATCGTGGCGCCAGATGTCGACGAGTGATCGCAGGAAATCGACGTAGCGCTGTGGTTGGAGGATGTGGAACAGCGGCGTGTGGCTGCGGAACGTGTCCCATGGCGTGAAGTATCATCGTACTACAGTGCAGCAGCTCACTCGTGGGGGGATATCCAGAGGGAGGATGAGGAAATGGGGGACGCACGTAAGGTTCCGTCGAGTTCCATCCTGGATTCTCGCCCGTGCGGTCCGATGGAATAAGGAACATGCCGTACATCGAAGTATACAGCAGTTCGAGCTTGAGTCTGTCGCTCTCCCTGACGGTGACTTTGGAGAAGACCTCGCGAGTCCATGTTTCCTGGACGGTCTCGACGACGCGCTCGAAGCTCTCGCTGTCAGGAATCTCGCCGTCGATGAACTCGCACCCCTTCTCGGGCGAAATCCAGGAAACGCCTATCCTGGACTCGACGGCGAACCGGTCGCCGGAGCGCCCCATCACTCGGCTCGACTTCGGTGGAGCGAAGCTGAAGAGAGCTCCCACGCGTTTGCGGCCGAATACGGCCTTCTTTTCGCCGAAGGACTCGAGTGTTTCCCCAGTTCCCTCGAAGGCGGTAGCTGCGTGCAGCGTCGAGAATTTCCCGCGGAAGATCTTCCAGTCGATTCCTTCCACGGATCAGCAACAAAGGCTCGTTTGAAAAGGGAAAAAAGAAAGCATACCATGGTTCCATCCACCGTTGTACACGCCATACCCAGTGTATCTTCCATCGTCGTGTAGCTCGATTCCTCCCTCGACGTACCGTTGCTCGATGCCGATGCCTCTCGAGGACGGCAGGAAATCGGATACATCAACGAGGACGTGCTTCTTCTGTTCGTCGCTTGGGAAGGAGTGCCTCATGACGCCCGAGTGATGGCTGGTGGTGAGTTCCACGGTGATGCCGCCGCGCGGGCTGGAACTGTATCATCCAAGACCCGCGGTATCCGCGCATTCCCGCGGCAGAGCCCAGTCGGCTAGGGGGTTCTCGACGTTTCCGATCACGGGCATCTGGGCCACCACGCCGTATTTCGGTGCTCCTCCGGTGCCTACGGTGGGGAAAGAAATAAGGAAACGGGTTATTAGGCGTCCATCTTGCAGGTAGGTTCGGTGGAGGGGGCAGTAGTAGTAGCTCACCGGACTCGTGCATCATCGAGAAGCTAGTCACCTCGCCCGATGGATGGTAGCCGGAGTACGGGTCGCCCATGCCCAGAGGCGGCCTTAAATCGACGCCTATCTTCACCACTCCGAAGGGCATCGTCACGCCCGGAAACATGTTTCCACCGTCCTCGGCGCCCATGCTATGGTGCGAACCTCTCGTCAGAGACATCCTCAAAGCGACTGGAGAGGAAAGAAGAGGAAGGATCTACTCACAAAGGGTTGACATATGACGCCGGCCCGCCCGGAAGCGGCGCCCTCTGTTGTAGCCAGAACATGACTCCAAACACGGCCGAGAATATCACGCCAATGGGGACCCAAAAGCAGTAGTACCGCAGCTGGTTCATCGGAAAGCCATCCTCACGGACGGAGGCCGGCGCCTGGTCTTATACGTCAAGCTCCCGCCCATCACCGACCACCAACCACGCGCCACTCCGAAACCTTCTTACGGGGAGCCTCGCTGACGGCAAGAGCGCAGATGCAAGTGCAAGTTCTACGGTGAGCAGTGCTGTGTGTTACGTAGATAACGGGCCCGCAGCAGTCTTTGGGTTGGCGGGCGTTTTTTTTTTTTGGTTTTTTTCCTTTACCACTCCGAGGCAATCCTCTCCCGCACGCATCCGACAACCTCGATTCAGGCCAGGCGCCATTGGCCTCCCGTCGCCGGTATGTATATAGCCCCGCCGGACTGCATGCTGGTTTGACTTAGTTGGAGGCTGATGATGATGATGATTCATTAATCGTGTGCGACCCTATTGGATCATGACGATATTATATACAGTCCTTTCCTGTTCACCGTCCGCTGCGACCTCGAGCGGTCCGCCAGGACTTGGTTGGAGGCAGCACTATGGCGAGTAGGCTGAGTGCTAGCGCACCTAGCCAGCTCTCGACTGTCTATATGCGATCCAGGCAGCATACGGTTAGCGGGGTAGCGAGAGTTTCGTGCATCTTCTTCGGCCGTGGTTTTATCATAGATAGCTGCTGGATCTAGGATTCCCTTCTCTTTTGGCGGCACCGATCTGCGGGAAGCGATCTCATGCCATGCCAGCGTCCGTTCTGTTTAGTGCTTCTCGACAAATATATCAGCGGCGACTCGGAAACAGCACGGCACGGTGCGGCTACATACCTCTCTCTCTCTTGGTCATCGCCGTGCTGTGTCGGACGTCCACCGTTCAGCTGGCCAGTGCACGAGGACCATTGCGCCGCGTGATTGGACGTTTTGCACGACCGGGATTGGCCACTCCAGCGATAGATATGTCCTGCATCTTCGAGTTCTCGCGGTCATCCGCGACGATTCACACCTTGATTCCCCCCCACATGTCTCCACAAGCCCAGGACGCGGGCATCCGACCGTTGGCTGGTTGGTAGGTGACTTTAAGTTGGAGTTGTCTGTGCGCGGGATGGCGGCCGTGATCGCTAGCACTGTCCACAGAGCAGAGTTGCCCGTTTGACAGCTGAGTAACCGGCCGGCCATGTAGAGATGCCAGGCTCCGCTCGCCGCTGCTGCTGCTCGGGAAAGAAGTCAGACCAGGGGGGGGCGGCGGGGGCCGGTCGAAGCGGGGCGACGAGACAGTAACGGCAGAACTGGAGCGCCGAAGCGTCAGGAATTCAGACCCTCCCCCGGGGGCATGATCCGCAAAGGAAAAGAGAAAAACACGGGCTGGCAAACGGAAACCTTCGCTGCGTGGTCCAGACGTGAGCCGAGCTACGACCGTGCTCTACATACCACATATGATGTAGTCAGTCTCGGAGCGCCAACAAGTGGCCAGTGGGCGGTGTTGCGGAATGACCCGCATTCGACGCGGAGCTGAGAATATCGATGTAGCGGCCGTGCCTATATCTGCTCGGGCCTTCGTGGGGCGTGGTCCGCTTGCCGAGCCGATCCAGCCGCCGGCCCGGCTGCAAGATAGTATTCACGTATGAAGTATGTAAGCACAACTGCTCAAGTCTCCGTTCCGCGCGCTTCCGCGTCCGCTGATGGAACACGCCTGCAGACAGGTGAAGCCGGAGGCGCTCGGCGGACACGCCATGGGCTCTCGGCGCTCTTAGACACAACCTTAATACAGTCATTCCCGTGTCGATTCCACCGCAACAACAATCCGAGCCGACAACACTCCGAGATTCCATCCGCTCGGGCGCAGGGGCAGATCCGCCACAGAAAACACAGTCCCCGGTCCGCTGCCCAGAGCCCCACGTTCGATCCGACACATTGCGGGATGTGCCCTCCTTCTCCCCCCCTTCCCCCCCCCCCCCCCCCCCCCCCCGGCCCCTCCCCCTCTCCCCGCCGCCTCTCCGTCTACGGCGCATGGAATTCACCGAAGCAGTTCTGCTCCTCGCGGAGACACAGGTGTTTATCGCAGCGCTCGCACGCCCACCTCGTGGTGGGGATGGGGCTCTCCTCCGTCTTCGTCTGTCGCGGCTCCTTCTCCGCCGTCGCGGCGGCGGCATTTCTCCGCTTCGAGCGGCAGAGCCAGCAGGGCATTGCGGCGCCGAATTGGATGGGACGGTGGATGGAGCCGCCGCCGGTGGTGGACCCTTTCTCGCGGCGGGGGAAGGCGTGCGACGGGCGCGGATAGCCTATCCCGCCCCGGTAGCCAACAAATGCGGCCACGAACAGCAGTGGGAGACCCCACTCGGGGCCCACCTCGAGTCTTCCGCAGGCGGCCGAGACGACGAAAACGGCGAGGAACATACGTAGCAACCGGATGAGGAGTGGGGGCATTTTTCTGTTCTTTTTGCTTGTTATGCTGCGCTTGCGAGCCGGGGGCGGCGGGTGGTGCGTTCGGAGTGTATGTATGTGCGGTACTCGTGAGGGTGGTCGAGAGTGCGTGCACGCGGTGATGCTTCGGCATGTTAACCCCTCACTTGCCATGCCGTGTGGACTCGTGGGCCAATAACGCTCCGGAACTTTCGGGCCAATTGTGGGCTTTGCTGGGCCCTTCTGTCCCGTATGTACTCTGCTCAGCTGTGTGTGGTGGGACAAGAGCCGCTGTGGTTCGTTACTTGGCGAGGAATATCCATTTGCGGTATGTACGTACACGGAATATCACTAAGGTATGCAAGTGATCCACGGGATATCACTCGCGCGGAACAACTTGAATGGCTACGGGGGGACAGAAGCCGGGCGAGTGAGCGGCGAGGATACGAAGCACCGAAAGGACCGGTCTCGGGATGCCACGCTCGCCGGCCAGGCGGGCACTCGGCCCCTCGACAATGGCCGCGAATGCCGGGTGTGCAGAGAAGTGTGGCCGGCCGGTCGGTTGGTTGGTTGGTTACAAAGCTATGCCGTTCCTGCGCGATACCGTCCTCTTGGCGGAGCAGTACCCGCCAACCTCTTGCTTCCCTCGCGCACGCCCTTCGTTCCGTTGTACCTGCTCGACGGTCCGACCGGGCGCGGGTTTAACTGCCGATGGCTACGGTTGCCGCCGGCCCGCTCCGCTGTATAGTACATATTTACTGATGCCGATGCTGCCACCCGCGCGCCGGGGGGAGCGTTGGCACCGCATGTTCTCGCCGGAAAGTGGGGGCCGCCATTGCTCAGCTGTAATTCCACCGGCAGCCAGAAACGAAGTGGGTTGCAAATACAGAGGAAAGCGTCAAGTGCGTGTAGTCCCCTCCGCGGCCGGCCGGACGGCGCGACAATGTGCACAGGGCGTGGGAGTCGCCGCTACCGCAATCCGCCAGAACGCGCGGCGGGCGTGGACCGCACGGGATTGCCGTCGCTCTGGTCGGTTTCCGCTGCGAGCTCTCCGCGAATGCCTTCCGCCCGCCTGTGGAGCGGAGTCCGTCGGACCTGCCAGAGTTTCTGCCGCTCGGCTCTTCGGGACCGGAAATAGAAAATTTGGGGGGAAATCCGTGCTTCTTCCTCCGACCTCGACCTTGACCGGGACTGCCCGTACGTACTGTGCATGCGCGGTGAGCGGTGAGCGGATATCCCCCGAGCATGGAGGAACGGTCAGTAATCAGGGAGGCTACCCGGATCGGACACGAGATTGGTGAGGCCATGTACATACATATCCTGTCCATCCCCGCCGTCGTATGTATGTATAGCAACATGACCCACAGCCCCCACCCCCAGCTGCCTTAAATTCCCCCCCCCCCCCCCCCCCCACACACACACACGACACACATGTAGTCCCCTAGAATGGCCACCGGTAAAGCCCCCAGCACATAACACAAATACAACCCCCATGCACAAACCCCTTACAGGCTGGCGAAACTTCTAGATGCTGCCGAAACTTCTAGATATTGGCACTGTAAAAGCGAGAGAAAAAAAAAAGCAGATCACAAAAAAAGTAGAAACACCATGGCAAAATGCCTACACTACACCTATAACGCCCGCCCGCCTAGCGTAAAAAAATGTAGATTGTTAGTATCGCTAAGCTATGAGAGAAGAGAAACCGCTTGCCCAACGCCCACCCAAGTATGTGAAAGAGATAACGTCATTGAAGGAATTCCATCCCTTGCCCGGCTACTCGGCCTTCCGTTTGACACCCGCAAGCATGGGTGGGAATCCCATGGCCTTGATGCGCTTCTCGTCTTCTCCGCTTTTTGGCTTAGCGGGGAGAGGGGTCGTAGCACCCAGCAAGGGAGTCGGCGCGCTGTTTGTCGAGTGGATGCGTCTGGGGGCTCCACCGCCCGGTCTGTACGGCGGGGGCTTCATCGCCATCAGACGCCGGTTCATGTCCTCGGAACTGCCAAAGCTCGCGACGAACGCCGGGGAAAGGGGCGGCGGGGTCGGAGGAGGACGGAGGAGGTTGGCGCTGGTCTGAACGATTCCTTGGAGCTGGTTCACAGCACTGGGAAGATGGTGAGGGGATGGGCCCCGCTGGCGCTTGGCGGGCGGAGGGGGGGGATATGAGACTGATGACGGACGCTTGAGCGGCCGCGGCGTCTCCTGTCGAGGCGGGAGTGGGGCCCCGATGCCTCCGAAAACTGCCGAAAGGATGGCACGAACGTTCTCCGCCGTGTATACCTCGGAGCTGTCCTTCGCGGACAAAGGCTGCGATGCCTGAGGAACAGATTGGGCCTCTGATGGTTGTCCGAGAGAGGTGTTGACGCTAGGGCGGTCGGATTCCGAGTTGAGCTTGTACAAGAGATCATCGATCTCGTCGACCGACATGGCGTCGGTTATCTCAGGATTCGGATCCTGCATCTGCTCGCTCTCCTTATTCTTCTCTCTAGTAACTTGAGAAAGGATGGAGTCGAGATTTATCAGCTGCTCGTCATTCAGTGTCTCGAGAGCCACACTCATCGGGTCGAATCCGCATTCCTTGATAATCCTCTCCAGCGCCTCTTCAGTCATTTCGTCGCCCTTTGCGTCCGGGCTCGCCAATGCTCCACTGTCATCCCCCGGGGCTGCTAACTCTCCGAGGAGAGCTTCCACATCCACGTCCGCCATATCTCCATCGGCCACGCTTTCGTCGGGCACAGGTTCATCGGCCACGCTCTTATCCTCCACGCCTTTGCCGTTGAGGATCTCCTCCAGCATCCCAGCGTGTTCATCTGGGTTTCTGTTGGCTGCAGCGAGGGCTGCAAGCAGTTCGTCGACATCAACATCAGGGAGTTCGTTATCGATTCCTTCGGGAGATCCTTTGGTCTCGCCTTGAGGTACCGATTCCTGAACCGTGGGGGGTTCTGGAGTTTCAACCGAGGCCGAGAGCCCTGACATCGTATGTGCCGGTTCTTTAGCCGTCGGCGATGGCTCTTCGGACAATTCAAGCCCAGCTTCAGCTTCGGCTTCCTGTCCGGTAGGTGCTGGCTCAGGTGTGTGTTGGGGGTGTTGTGACTCAAGCTGAGGTTCTTGTTGGAGCTGAGTAGCCCTTTCGGTATTCGGCTGAGGCACTGGCTGACACTGCAGCTGGGCTTCCGCCTGGTTCTGTGCCCAAGGTTCGGGCTGTGGTCCCTGCTGAACCTCCGAGGTAGGCCTCGGTGGCTGTAACACGGCAAGCAGCAGCTCGAAGCCCTCGGGGACTTCCCCGTCAGCTACAAGACTTTGAACCAGACCCTCCATTGTGGGAACGGCTAGTTCGGATTCTGGTTGTGGAGGAGCAGCGCGACTAGGACCGCTAGTGTTGAGGCCGAAATGGCCGTGCATCTGTTGCGACGGCGGAAGAGGGGAGTGGTGCGGCAAGTGCGCTGGTTGATGTTGAGGCGTGGGAGGAGGGGGGGATGGTGGAGGTAGCTGGTCTCGTGGCCGTTGCTCAAACCTGCCTCGGCCGAGTGGTAGTTGGGCACCAGTGATATCGTTTGCAACTTGGTGAAGCGCGGCAACAAGCTCAGGCGGAGCCTTCACTAGCAATTCGACAAGGCTGTCCATAGTAATCCCATCTCCACACGCACGCATAACTCCATCGTGGTCACCGGAACCAACGAGCGCATGCGACTGTGAGGAAGCGAACATGGCGGACAAGATCAGACTGTCTCCACCTTTAGTCTTCTCTTTTTGCTCCCTCTTCTGCTTCCTTTTATTAAATTCCGCTATTACCCATGCGGTCTTCGCTACAGAGGAGCCCTGCCCAAACAGCCTTGCAGCGCGTTTGGTAACCCGACACCTAAGGTCATTATCTTTGTCTGGATATTGTCAGATAAATGCTCCGCAAAGTAGCCAAGCACTACATCACTCACTTCGATCTTGGTTCACTTCGCGCCATCGCTTCTTCCTTTCTCGATTCTCTTCTCGGATCCTCTCGCGCTCCGCATGTTTGGAAGCGTTGTCGAACTCTCCCATCCGCGTGCCTGACTCTTCCTCGCCGATTTCGGGGGAGTAACTCTCGCCTCTGGCTTCTCCATTCTTCTGACAATACGTCTTGCCGGAAACAGTCCTTCCGGCCTGTTCCCGGCGCTGCAACAATACCGACAAAGCAACGCTTCCTTGAGCCTGGGGCTGGGGTTCCGGAGATTGACCTGTCGGCGTAGAATCCGAGGAGGCATCCTGTTTATTGTTGTGCCTATCCGCCTCCTGGAAAGCTTTCTGTAGAGCGTTGAAGAGCTGGTGTTCGCTGCTTCCTTCCGTCGCTCCGTCGGGCAACCTGGCCGCTTCTTCGGCTTCAGTCCCGCGAAGAGCCCGTGCAATCTCCTCTAGCACGGACTGATCAAGATGCAGCTCGTCGACCCCCGCAGTCTGCACGGTCTCGCCGGCCGATACTAAAGAAGAGGGGGATTCCGATTCATCAACTTGCTGCTGCTGCAATTGAGTGAGAAGCGCTTCGAGATCGTGTTCACCTAAGCCGGCGACATCGGTATCGATTTCGACAGCACAATTCTCGGCTTCCTTAACGGGTGGGGCATAATGGTCTTCTTGGTTTTCGACAGCAGACCCAAGGGCCGCTCTGAGCATTCGCAGGTCTTCTTCATTCATCTATATTTAAATGTCTGCGCGGCCGTCGATAGCTCAGGTCGCATTAACCCCATCCCCCCATGAGGCCATGGTGGGGTCAATGACAACGCGAGAGCGACGGCGATGAGCGCGACATGAACTTAGCGATATTCCATTCCACAAGAAGCGCATCTATTCAATAAAGAGAAAGAATGCAGCATTGTTGGGGTTGATGAATTTCATCCACACATAGGGTACGGGGGGAGTGGCTCACGAACCTTTGGCGTTGCCCTGGTGGGGGGTGGATCGAAGGGCTTTGTGACTGCGAGTCTGCGATGGATGTGTGGGAGTAGTTTTGTGCGAGGTGGGAGTGGTGAATGAAAAAAGTGTCTGCGCTAACTCGAATAGTCCCGTGGCACGTGGTGGTAGACTGTGAGTGCCGGGAAATCCAACACATCGCGGTCAACAGCAGAATGCTGGTTACCCTCTTCAATTCCGATCGCCAAAGGTAGGTATACAGAATGGGAGACGACAGCCGCATGGAGGATTGGTGGCGTGGCTTCGGTACAGGTACAGATTGTGTTGAGAAGCATTTCGAGAGTCGGTGCGATAATCACGGTTCCGAGATTGCTAAACTTCGAAGAACAGGTGACACCGACGAGAGCAGATATGTGGTGTATCTACTCTTGAGGGTAGCACGGCTAAGGCAAAGGAGGAAGCTTTTTTTTGATCATGATAAACCACGATCTGGCTTGTGGCCCTGGAGCATCAACACCAACCAAATTCGGGGACTTTCGGCATTCGGTACTACGCATAACTCTCGAGTCAGCGCCGTCGCAGGCGGAGACAAAGAGTATAAACCCATAGGTATCCACAATACTCTGTCTGGAGTTCATCCCACCCCGCGGGAAGTTACCAGAAAGTATATCCAAGATCACACTCACTCGAAGATCGGACCAGACGGCACTCCGGAACGATGTTTCTTCAATTTTAATTTAGGGATACTTGGTCGAGGGTTCTGGTACTTAGGTCGGGCATCTGGATATGTGTGAGCTCCTCGGTTTGCGCTCCTTCGGCCTTCCAATTCCCCATATGTAGTTCAATTCGAGCAGAGTGAGTAATCTTGACCGGCACTAGCCACCATAAATCAAAGGCATCACCGAAAGGATCCGAACGTCCACCTTAGTTAAACTTCGAACTTGGCTTCTCCCTTTGTAGGCCGTACAGTTCCCGTGTGTAAAGCGTGGGCTTCACGCATTTCCAAGTTCCAACGGTATAGACTATCCCCGAGGCTTAGAGTAACTAATTGAAGTCTTATATTCCTTTTGCCGCGCTTATGCGTGTAGAGCGAGGGCAACGGAGCATAACTAACCGCTGGGGCAGGTGCGATCCGAGGCGTGGCGTCATAAAACTACTCTGCCAAGCCACGATGGCGTAACTTGGCCTCGCCCGTGCAGTATCCCCAGTATCACCATCCCGCACTCCATCAACAACAGCCCCTGCAGATAATGGCATTCCGACTCTTTGCACCTCCGGCCACCGCTCTCGGCGCCGCTGCCGGCCTCGGGTATCTCAACCACGGTAGTAATAGGCCGTCGAGTATGTTTGCGACGTACCGATGCGAAGCTCCCAGCGCGGCCTTCGGCGGCTTTGGACTACCGTGGGGTGCGAGCCGCAAGCCTGTGGCCCCGCCCCCGAGGAATAGGAGTGTTTACAACCCGGTGATGTATCGCCAGATCTCGACTGGCAGCCTCATGGGTATTGGGCTGGGATTGTGTGTCTCACGATTCGGAAAGTCCCTGTGTCTCGTACTCGGAGCATTGATGTTGATAATTGAGGTGCGTTTCTTTCAATGAGCGCCACAAAGGGCGCCTATTGGTTTCAAGACAAGACTCGCAGTTGCTACAAGCAGGATCATGACTAACGCCCATGCATACGGTAGACTCTCGCACGTCAAGGAATTGATCTAGTACCTGCTGGCAGGATCAAGCGCTGGGCGCAAGAGGCGGACGTTAGAGGTCTGATAATGAAGAACTCTGCATTTAAGTGAGTTCACTTACCTTGTTCTGGATTCCTGGGGCTGTTAGTTGCTCTTCAGCGAACACTCCTCCTTGAAGCACCCAGACTCAACTCGACTGTTGCTGTGGGTGCAGTCTTGCTGGAGCTTAATCCTGGATTTCATGTCCATGTCGCAATTGGCGTGCAACGCAACCAAACAACACTCATATCCGAGCAGAATACCTCCCAGTGCCACTCGCACTATCCAGAGACTTAATCTTCACGACTTGAAATGAGATGACAGCTACTGACCAACCTTTGCAACTGAGTAGGGCGTCTTTCGGAGCTGCTTTCATTCTGGCTTCGCTGTACGGATAGATGATGGGGTTGGCGGTGACACGGGATAGCTTTAATGACGGAGGTGTCAGCATTGTTCGACGCATATGGCCCTGAATAGCATAAATGGGCTTTCACACGTTCAGCCCAGAATATTATAGATCGTGACGGTCACTGTGAATGCAAGGACCTGTGCAATATTATTACTTCCCTAGCAACACAGGCTTGAAGGACGCTCTAGGGGGCACTGATGAGCAGTCTCATGGCCCACCAACACCGGTAGTGACAGGTAGTGTGATGGGTATCGCGGGAGAAATGGATTTTCCCTACCGCCTAGAACAGAAGCACAGGCTAAGTCCGAGGCCAGTTGAGGCAACTCTCGACGGCTTGCACCACCCCAGGGATGCATCTCGAGTTCGAGGCCTCCGTAAAACCGTAAGGGCTATACCGTAAAGCGCCGTGAATGAGCAAAATGAGCAAGCAGTAATACATTTGCCCACCCCCCCCCCCCCCCCTCACGTCGCCCATATTCAGTCCAGCCACCTGAGTCGTGGGTCGAGGGATAGTGGATTGGCCTTTGGCGAGACTCAGTGCACCAAAAACCCGCCTCTCGCCTCACAAGATTCACCTCTAAGCAGGTATAATTCGGGCAGTTAGCGGGCACCACACGTCGGACCATGATTATGCGGTAGGCATAGACGGTCATCTCAAGGATACTGCCCAATCAGCCCCAACGCATGCCTCATGACCTTGCATATATTTCTTCTTGGCTGAGCAAAGGAGTCGGCGGTCGGAATGGCCAGAATTGAGTTCAGGGCACTTCAGTAACCATTCAGACCCCGATTTGATTTTTTTTTGATTTTTTGGTTTCATTACCCGCATACGACCAGTTTTAACCATGGCGAGCCAGCTAGGATTGAGGAAGTGAAAGGAACTAGCATTTCCAAAGGGGCCCGAGAAACCCTAAAACTCAGCGAAGTTTATGAAAAGTGAGCTATGTATACTAAGACAAGCTTACAAGACAGTAACTGCAAGATCCAGAGCAACCGAGTACTCCAACACGCGGAAAATGGTTCCAATACTCTACCTAGTGAGTTTGAAATCAATACCAGTTCAGGACAGGTAGTTGTTTAGTTAAACTATCTCCAAAAGTTTAGATTATACTGACAGCTCACCGCAGACAGCAGACGGTAACTAGGGGAAAACTGTACGCCGCCATAGTCTACATAGGCGAATGCGAGTATGATTAAACAAACAAAAAAAAAACCGACAGCTCGCGTCTGGCGTACAAACAAGGTCCCTTTGTCTAACGAACAAGTCAGAAGTTTCACTACGTAAAGTGGGCTGCACCACGGGAAACTGTGATCCTTGGTACTCGCCGTCGATCTCTCTTGAGAGACCTAAGTTCTTCTCGGAGAGCCATATGTACTTGCGGAGGGTGTTTCCCTCAATGCTTCGTTGTATCTTCATGCAGAGCGAGTTTTAGGGCTTCTCAGGCCCCATTCAGTCCCCGTTTCGTAGCTAGTGCATGTGTTTTGTCAGGGATATCGAGTCATGTACCATGTCCCCCCTAGAAACCCGCCAACTAGTCCTAATTTGGACGTGAATGGAAGCAAGCACCTGATGCTCCATCTCCACGATTTTACCCCGCCATATGAATGACCAGTGACAGTGCAGCTAGGTGCACCGCATACCCACCTGTCAGCGTTGCCACACCAAACAGATGTGCGCCAGACCACGATCTCAAGGGCATGGCAGGCGGCAGTCATCTTGGAGGCGTCGAAGGAATGCACTAGGCCCCGTTGTTTCTCGCATCTGACTTCAGCGACCAAGCCAGGCTGGCGGAGATTTTCATCCTAGATACCGCTTTCATGTTTAGACTGGTGGCGGAAGTATTTGCACCACGAGTGATGGCTAGTGACTGCGCGACGTTTGGGACACCCCATTCAGAGCGGCCGCCCATGGCCTCACGATGCCCATTCACCGCGAGCCAGGCCGCAAACTCCCACACCTCCTTCCACAGCTCCTTGCAGGAAAGCAACCTTGAGACATGGATCATTCTCCCTCTTGCTCCTCCTGCTCCTCCTGCTCCTCCTGCTCCTCCTGCTCCTCCTGCTCCTCCTGGTCATCTCCCTCCCTCATTCCAGCCCATCTCAATACCTACGCCTTTTCCACTGCGGACTCAATCCTATAAAGGGCACAAGATCCGGACCATATGTTTGCATTCCTCACCAGCTTCATTCCTCAGTCCTTCACTCGAAAAGCATCACCAACTCCCCCCTATTCGCCGCAAGGCATTCCCCACAACCCAGCCGATCATATCCGTTACCTCCCTCCAAACAATTTAGCAATACCTATCATCACATAAAGCCCCTCCTCTCGCCGATAAACCATCGTTTCACCATGCGGCCCGAGGTTATCCTCTTCGCTCTCTCTTGCGCCACTAGTGTCCTCGCCCTACCAGTCGCGGAGCCTAGCTGGATCCCGGGTGTTGGCAAGCCCCCGAAGCGTGAGGCCGATCCCGAGCCTAGCTGGATCCCGGGCGTTGGCAAGCCCCCGAAGCGTGAGGCCGATCCCGAGCCTAGCTGGATCCCCGGTGTTGGCAAGCCCCCGAAGCGTGAGGCCGATCCCGAGCCTAGCTGGATCCCCGGTGTTGGCAAGCCCCCGAAGCGTGAAGCCGATCCCGAGCCCAGCTGGATCCCGGGCGTTGGCAAGCCCCCGAAGCGTGAAGCCGATCCCGAGCCTAGCTGGATCCCCGGTGTTGGCAAGCCCCCGAAGCGTGAAGCCGATCCTGAGCCCAGCTGGATCCCGGGCGTCGGCAAGCCCCCGAAGCGTGAAGCCGATCCTGAGCCCAGCTGGATCCCCGGTGTTGGCAAGCCCCCGAAGCGTGAAGCCGATCCTGAGCCCAGCTGGATCCCGGGCGTCGGCAAGCCCCCGAAGCGTGAAGCCGATCCCGAGCCCAGCTGGATCCCGGGTGTTGGGAAGCCACCCCGAAACTAGGTTGGTGGGTAAAACCATCCATGTATTGGTGTGTTCCCCCCCCCCCCCCCCCACCCCTCCGCTCTCTCTACCTCACCCGACCGAGTGATTAACCCAACATTCTCTTTCCATCAGAACTTTACGGACCGACCACGAAACACCTGTCACATTCTTTTGGGCATTGCAAAACCTCTTAGTCGATATATCGAAACGGTGACCGAAAACCTTGCTCTATCTCTCTCTCTTTCTGCCGGCTGAGGCAGCCATACAACATTAAAATTTCGGCCCGTTTCCAGTGTCGAGGGTCCATTGGACCATAACCATTCGATGTTTTCCTTTTGCCCTTCCTTTCATTGGGGTGTTCGAGTCAATTCGTGACTGCACGTTTTTGCACCAATATTTCTGTACCTTCCCATTGCTCGTATCACTGGCCCATCGCTGTAACTGCGATTTTTTCATCTTTTTTTTCGGATTCATTATCCGGCAGTCGATGGTCCACAACTTTTTCTTCAGGCCCAAGGAATTATGTACCTACTTCCTTACCTACCAGCACAGTATTTCTTGCTTACTTCCCATGGGAATTGGGGTTTGTCTTTTCTCTCCTTGTAATTTTGTTCGCTTCTACTTGCACGGGAGTCCGAACTGGATGCAAATAGGATGGCAGAGTGTTTTGCTTCGACCACTTTTTTTTTTGGAGATGTATCCTTCCCTTCTTTTTTTTTTGTTTGGATACGTTGTTTTAGTCACATCTGTACATACTTCCTATCTTGTATTCTAAGAATCTACCTGACGGCCTCTATTCCCCACTGGTTATCTCTCTACTTACGAAGGTTAAATCCTCGGGCCTCCCGTTCATAAAATTGGAATTGTTCCCAATTGCAAAAAAAAAAAAAAAATTACGAGCCCTGGTTGGACGCTAATCCCAATTCGAGCTCCGGAGAGCGAATGGACTCGCTGGAATGCATACAGATATGGTTGGAGTAACTGGTCTAGGTTATAGGCAGTGAACTCGGGCTGTTTGACGGGAAACAAAGTGTGACATGGACGCATCGTTGCTCTTCGCATCTCGGCTGTGCCAATCCGCCCCGTGGGGTGCCTCCCCGCACCGCTTCTGGGTCACGAGATGGAGCCGGCGAGCAGGAATGTTGGCCCCCTCCAGTCCCTGTCCCAGTCCTAGCCATTCGTACCTGCAGCATTCCGGATGCATGGTAGCGAGACCACAGTCAACGATGGTACCGAGCAGTGGAGGGATCGGTAGGTTGGAACTCGGCCGGTGAACTACGTACGCGAAGGGCAAGTTCGACGACTCAACCACTCGACGTGATGGGAGGGGCGTGGGAGCTGCGACTGGGAGAGAGACTGATCCTATGACCGCCGGTTGGCACGTTGACAGGCGATAGGCGTTTCTCGGTCGGGGCCGGCTGAATCTTGAAACCTCCACAAGCCATCCTTCGGTATCCTCTTCATACCCTGTTTGTTTCTTCGCTGATCGCGACTAGCCCGGCGAGACTGCGGCAATGCACGAAGACTCCCTGTTCCCATCTGCAGTCCGAGTGGCACCCCTCCCCAACATCACATCCTCTCGTCCGAGTGACATGGCGTGGCGCGGACATCATTAATCTAATCAGACTGATAACGCACCTCCCACGGCCTCGGACTTGGTCTCGGCGAATGCCGCACTTAGGGTTGCCCGCATGACAACCAGCAACGATAATCGAGTGTCTCGCTCTTTTTTCCCCCTCCTTCCATCCTTCTTTCCCTCCCTCGCGAGAGCTAGCGGGGATGTTCGAGACCTATCAGTGTGCGATGCGTGGCCATGCTAGAGCTGGGAGGGGGGCCGGGGGAGGTGGCGCTAACGGCGATGTTGTTGTTTCGCCCGCGCAGCATGAGGGAAGGGAGGGGGGATTTGCGGTGTTTTCGTTAAGGAGGATATCTGGTGGTGATTGGAGCCCAGTACTGCAGCGATGAGGGTGAGTGAAATCTCACGGGAAATGTGTTGCTCCCAGGACCAGTCAGTGATTCTGACGGGACAAGCGGGTGAGTATGTGCTCTACTCAGATGTGTGCATCCTTCCTGCCGCCGCATGGCTCCGGATACATACTGCTGATGTGGATATAGCTCTACCACTCTTCTGGTGGATATAACTCTACATTCACATACCACTCTTGATGGAAAATAAGCACTCACAGCAGCTGCAGCTCAGGGGTGCAGGGTGCATATTTACCCCGCCCTCCGCCGCGGCAAGAGATGTTGTGGAGTATCGCCACTGTCACCTAGGACAGAGTACAAATAACTACGCTGCTATCCCCTCTACACCGAGCTCTAGGATTCAAGAAATACCGCTATCGGACTTCACCTCAGAGCTTCGGTGTTTGCAGAGACGTCGAAACTCCACAGCTGGTAAATCACCCACCCTCTCCCCCGGCTCGCGCGTTTCGAAATCCAAAAGTGAAGAAGAATGAGGGAGTGACGATCTGGAAGCTGGATGCATGTTACACAACGAATGGGCGGATGGCACGCTCCTGGCGTCATCTAATTATCATTTCCCAGTTTCTTTTTTCTTTTTTTCCCTTCCCTCCCACCTTTGTCCCCATATATACATCTCATCCTCTATTTCCCCGTCCGTCCTTCAGCTGATCCATTGTCATCGCGTTGTAGATAGCTCCGACAATACTGCAATACCGTCATGCATTTCTTCCCTATCCGCTGCTTGAACTGTCAAAACCTCGACTCCTTCCCGCGACTGAACTACGACGAGATCCCATTCTGCTCGCAGGCATCTCTCTCCGTCCCCGCAAACGCCCTGCTCCCTAGTATCCTCAGCTAACAGACACCAGTGCTCCTCGACCAACAGCCTCGTCCCCGAAACCCCCCTCTCGAAGCCGGCAACGACACCCGCCTCACCGCCGCAAATGCCCACCGCGGACGACGAACTCCTCATAACGCTCTTCAACCGCAACCTCTACTTCAGCCACCCGGCGGCAGCGGCAGCATCCCCACCGACGCCGCCACTCACGAGCCCCGTCGCGGCATCATTCTCGATATCACGGCACTACCACCACTCCTCGCACCCGCCGGTGCAGCCGCCGTCGCCGCCCGCGACCGCGATCGCCGACGACAATGAGATGGCCGACGACGCATCCGTGCAGCTCCTGCATGAGCATCACCATCACCAGCAGCAGCAGCAGCAGCAGCAACAGCAGGTCAAGTCTTCGGACCGGGAATACGCCGAGTACCTTATGTCGTCCGACCTGAGCTCGCCCAATTCGCTCAACGAGCTGGAGATCGCATTGGCGCACGGGGTAATCACACCCGTCGAGTACCAGCGCTCGTTGGAGTCCTACACGCACCGTTCACAGCTCGTCGACAATGCCCGACGGCACCAGGAGATGATGGGTTCCCGGGCGCTGTCTGAGAACTGCAGCGCTATGGAGATGCTGTCGGCGGCGAAGAGAAGTGGCGCTCCCAGGAAGGAGTGGTGCAACGATTATTACGGCGGCGACACCAGTTACGAGGACGAGGATGAGTTGGCGCCGTGCGCGGTCTACTCGGGTGCCAGCGGGTGTAGGCTAGTGCCGTTCGATTATTAGAGAGGAGACCCCATCGGGTGAAAGTGTGGGGGATATTTTGTTATCTCGATTCTTTGGTATCCCTTTATAGTCTTCTAAAGGTATGCTATGCAGTTAGTGGTGCCTCCGGATTATTGCTTTTGGGCCTCTCTTCCATTGGGGATTGGGGAATTGGCATGAAAAGGAGCGGGATGGGAGAGGATGCCATGTAATGTTTGCGAGTTGTGAGTGTGGAATGGATGGTGTTTGGTTAATCGTTCACTCTGATGGTTTCCCAAGACCACAGCAGCATCTACATACCTACGGGTGGGATATGAAGCAGGCATGAAGCAGACCTACACACCTAGTCTCCGCCAACACCCTGCCCAGCGCGCACCGCCCAGTGTCCGCCGGAGTTGCGAATACCGGATGTTTATCCGTCTCGATGCAGGCCGCAAAACGGCCGGAACATCCCAATACCCATCCTGAAGGGTGTCTTGACGGCACCTCCTCTTCACAGTGTGCGAGCCGCGGCTGCGGGTGTCTCGGGCGGCATCCCCAAGCGCTGGGAGGGGCTCGACTCTCGTCGCGTGACGATCCCAAGAGACGAGGTGGACCTGCTGCAGCTCGTTATGTGTAGGGTAGGTACAGACCTACACAGGTCTAGACTCGGTGATGCAGGACGGCGAGAATCGGGTGGGCGTAAGCCGATTCGCCCCCAGCGACGTTAGACAGGTACATACATACCTAGGTAGTTGGGTGCGTACTTGCATACGGCATAGATACATCACGCCGCATCGCCAACACCGCCGCCGCGGGAGTGCCCACACACACATACATATGACCGCTCGATTGCCGGCCCCCGTCGCACGCCTGAATATCGTGTGCTTAGATGTGCGTAAGGTACATATCAAGTAGATAGGTAATAGATCTGGCCAACGACGTCCCCACCACTGCACCGTGAAGTCTCACTCACTCACTCTAGGAGGTGAGACGTTGGCGACATCTAAATAGGGATAGCTCGGCGGGGAAGAAATGGCCGGGCTGGGAATCCGCCCGAGCCCTGGCCGTCCGTCCATCATCCCCGGCGAAGCTGGGCCGAGTGAGCGATCGAGTGCGCGCAGGTTAAAAATAGTATGCATCTAGTTATGCGGAGAGGTATGTATGTAGGTTCTGATTTTGATTTTGATTTTGATTTTGATTTTGATTTGGGTTTGGAATTGGATTTTGATTTTGATTTTGATTTTGATTTTGATTTTGATTTTGAATCGGATTGGATTGGGTCTTGGACCAGTTGAGACATGGGTAAGGAGTCGGAGCTTGAGGTAAATAGGAGTTTCACACCCATCCCATCGAGAAATAGTTAGTGAGGGGGAAAAAAAGGGAACAGAGAGAGAAAATAGATGAGAGAGGGGGGCAAAATAGATGAGAAGTAGGTTTCGGAGCCCAGATTTCGACTTGGGCAAGACGGGGGACTGGCGATTCCCCCAGCCAATGGCGGCGGGAGTGCCCCCATGTACCGTGGAGTCAGCGGCTGGCGAAACCCACCCAATGATCCAAAGCTACCACATCTTGGCTTCGCCTGCAGGATGTCTTGCCAGCAACCTCTGCGTATATACGTACGGATGGGTCCCGCCTGCCCAGATCGGGCGCGTGATGACGAGCCCATCCTGCCGGCATCTGCATCTGCTCTACTTCTGCTCCTGCTCTTGATTACTCCGCCTTCGACTCGACTTTTCCCCTTGGCTGCTCAATTTCGATACCTCACGCCCAATAACCAAGCGCATACATTGACGCCTGGCCACGGACTCGGAACTACTTGTGTCATCATAAGTACCGCTCCCTCCCTCCCCCACGCATGTCAGACGGCCGATTGACAGTCCGCCAGCCCGACAGACGCCCGACGGAAATCCGCGAAACTCCGCCCCATAACCGCACCGCCCGTCGCCCGTGAACCGTTGCGAAGATTTCAACGAGAGCTCATACCTACTGCACTCCATCCAACTCGAGCGTTACCTACCACTCTGCCCACTTGGCGGACGAACAACCGAACGGAACGCTATCCAAGTTCAACCTTGAGCTTCCGATCGCCTCCATCAAGCCCACTCCGCCCTCCCATACGCTCGCCCGAACCCGCCTCAAACACTCCGTCGTCCATCCGCAGAAACATGATGCGTCTCCCACCCCACACCGCGTTCGTCTTCCTCCTCGTCCTTCTCGGCTTCGCCATGTACATCGGTCTCGCCAGCGCAAGTTCGCCAACAGCGGAGAAGCGACAGAGTACGTCCCCCTTCTTTTCCTTCCCGAATCGTCCCCTCGACGCACTGACGCGCAGTAGCATCATCAGCCCCATCCTTCCGCTTCTCAGTACACACACACACCGAGAGCGCGGTCAAATACACCATCAGTCCAGTCTACGTCACGCTGTTCATCGGTGGGGCTAGCGTGCTGATCGCGGGACTGATGATATGATGCCAACTTCGTCGTCCGCGATCGTTTTTTACTGGCTCAAACCTTCATATACTTTTTTCATGTCTGGTGGGTTTGACTTTTGACTTTTGGGAGGGGGGGCTTGGAGTTTTTTTTTCCTGCGTGCTTTTTCATAGCATCCGATCGGGGCTTTGGGGGGGGGGGGGCGTATTCCTTTTTTCTCTTTCCCCTTTTCCTTTTCCCTTTTTCTGCTTCTTTTGCCGGGGAGATCGGGTCGAGCAAACGAGATACGATGTTACGAGTATGATTGGTTGATTGATTGATCGATGGAGAGCGCCCGGAACCTCGGGGTTTTGCGGGGGTTGGCAACGGAAGTACGGGTGATTTTTTGCTCTCCGGGGAGACCGAGACCTGTCTTAAGACGGTACTGGCAGCTGGAGGGCACCAACCGTGTACGTATGTAGTGTAACAACAGTTATTGCTATGGACCGTGGCTTGAAGGTTGGTAGTGTCGTAAATCACCCTGAGCTGATCGCTCATGCATCTGGAAGTTGGGACCTGGATGCCTGTGTAAAAGTTCTGTTCATAAAAAAAAGTAAATAAACTGGCTGCTGATTATTGCACGTGATCGTTATCTAACTAGCTCCCTTTGAAACCGAAGCCCCGCCGTCTTGCCCCACCATCTTCCACACGTTTCGTTTCACTCCTCTCCCCTTCACCACCCGCCTCCGCCGATAGCCACACAGCGCTCCTGACCCCCCAAAAAAGAAGAAAAGAAGAAAAAAATCAGTCATGGTACTGCCGCCAAAGACTTGGGGTAATGTTCCCCCCTTTTCTCGCCTTCCCCAGTTCTTCCCTTTCACGGCAGTGACTCACAGGAAAGATCAGAAGACGAAGAGTCCCCGGGCGAGTATGAGGATGAAAGCGCGGATGCATCAGCTCTGAGGCCGAGAAAGAAGTGGGACGACGAGGAGGAAGAGGAAGTCAGTAAGACTGTAGCTCTGGGACCGAAAAAGAAGTGGGACGACGAGGAGGAGGAAGAGGAAGTCAGCAAGACTGTAGCTCTGGGACCGAAAAAGAAGTGGGACGACGAGGAGGAGGAAGAGGAAGACGTATGCTTCCCCCAACCGTGCGATGTCCTCGCTCTCGGCTGACACCAGACCCCTCCACAGGTTCTAGATTCCTGGGACGCGGCGGATGACTCCGAGGAAGAGCGCAAGAAGGAGCGTAAGAAGGCGGCAGCAGCGGAGAAGGCGGCAGCGGAGGCAGCCATGGGCAAGAAGAGCGCATCGGAGCGAGTAGCTGAGAAGAAGGCGCTGAACGCAGCTCAGCGGGCGGTGGACGAAGCGGCGCGGGCGGCGCTCGAGAACGAGACTCCTGCCGAGAAGCGCGCGCGTATACAGGCGCGCGAGCTCGAGGCCGACCTCGCGCACGCCGAGGACCTTTTCGGCGCCGTCGGCATCGGCGCCGGCAGCGGACGCGAGCAGAAGAAAGCCGCCATCGTCGATCCCAAGGACCCCACCAAGGCTATCGACCTCGCCACCCTAGACGTCTTCCGGCCCGCCACCAAGGCGCAGTTCGATTCCCTCAGACAAGTCCTCGTCCCCCTTGTCGGCCAGAACGTCAAGAAGGCCCACTACAGCGGCTTTCTGCAGGATCTCGTCAAGGGCTTCGCGAAGGATATGACCAGTGAGCAGATCAGACTTGTCGCTAGCAAGCTTACCGTCGTCGCGAACGAGAAGCAGAAGGAGGAGAAGGATGCGCAGAAGGGCGGGAAGAAGAAGACGGCACCGAAGAAGGCGGGTCTGGCGGCTGCTGGAAAGGTCATGGATACGTTTGACACCAGGTCTTACGAGGATGCTTATGATGACTAGTGAGCTTTTCTCTCCCCAATGATTCGAAAACTAACTCCCTGGTAGCGACGACTTTATGTAATCGGTTCGGTGCTTCTAGTTTTGCCCTGCAGGGCGGAGAAAGGGAAGAATGTGGGATGTGCGGTGGTGCTTGCGGTCTTTCTTTCATTTGGCTGGTTACATGCATGTATACTTGGCTGGTGTTCAAGGCTGGCTTTTTACGGGGAGTAAACTCGGCGTGGCTCTGAATTTGCACACATTTCATATGTACCTATCATTGTCGGTTCGTGATAGCGGCGCCTTCATGAGTCGCCACTCACGACTGAGCCGATTCTACGCTGCGAACAAAGGCACTTGCTTTCGCAATGGTATAAGACAAGAAGATGCTGTCTCCGAATTGTATCCCAATTCCAGTAACTCCTAAAGCACGTTTGACATCCACGTGTCGCTCAGAATTTCCTCCTCTTCGTCGCCATGCCTTTTCTCCCTTCGTAGTGCTCGCCGATATTCCGCCCCTCACCCTCGCCCCCGCTCTGTCTCTTCCTACTCTTCTCCAGCGCCTTCTCTCCACGACCCGTCTTACCGACCCTCGCGGTGATCCTGTCCAGATCACCGGCGAAGCCCCTCCAATCCTCGCCACCGAACCTGTCCTGCTGGTGCATCGCTCCCATCCGCCGGCCCGCGCGGGCCTCCTTTTTGCTGGACTTGGGGAGTCTGACGAGATTCGCCTCCTCGAACTCCTGCCGCTCGAATTCCTGCCGTCTGTCGCGCGCAGACTTGTGGCCGCCGCGGCCGGCGTCGACGATGGTGGTCCCGATCGACGGCAGTGGCAGTGGCGCGCTGCTCAGCTCGTCGCTCACGAAGTCGTCGAGCAGGTGCGCGCGCGGCGGCGCGCGTTCGGGCTTCTTTTCGCGGCCGACGGTCGTGGGCATGCTCGTCGCCGCGATCCGCGGCGGTCGGTACAATCCGTTCTTCGCTTTCTCGTCGTCGCCCGGGGCGGAGGCAGGCTTCCCGGCGGACCGCAAGAGCGAGGACAGGTTCGGCCTGTGCGCGAGATCGGTGGGCGCCGACGCGGCGGCGGAGAGTAGCGCTTTCTTGCGGGCTGCGCTCTCCCCTTCCTCCTCCTCCTCCTCCTCCCCGTCGGACGCACTCACGCTCTCGTCGCCAGAGTCGCTCTCGGTCTGCTCATCCTCCTCCCCCCCATCCTTGCCATCCTCCGCGTCGACGGTCCTCTCAGCGTTGTTCGCGGCAACGACGACCTTATCGATCTGGTACTTCAGTTTCGCCTCGAGCGGTCGGACGGCGCGCTCCAGCAGCAGGCGCAGACGGACGAGGTCGTCAACGGCGGGAGAGCCCCGCACCGGCGCGGACCGCAAACGCAGCAGCGACAGGAACGCGAGGTTGTGCAGGTACGACAGCAGCACGTCGTTCTTGACGTCCAGAAGCGAGATCCCGTTGCGCGGCGGCGCGATCTGGGCGCTCTCCGATGCTGACGGCAGCGAGGTCAGCGTGCTCGCCAGCGACGCCGTCAGCGTCTCCAGGAGTGTGGGGATGTCCGCTGTGGTCATGGCTGGGGCCGGGGAGTGCGGTGAAGATGGTGCGTGCGCGGCGGCTGAGATTTTGGGGGAAGGGATGGATGTGGATTTTGGGATTGACGCAGGGGTCTGTCTTAGCGTGGTGGGTTTCTTGCTCAGTGTCATAGAGTGGCACTCGACCTGGGAATACCTTCGCATACTTTGAAATTGGACCGCGTGCCGAGAGAATCAAACGATGAAAGGGTCCCATGCGAACGACAAATGGCTAAATGGGATGTATCGATTGATCATCCTCGTAATGCCACTAATTACATAGTTATATCGTCATCCATCGCAAACTTTTCACTCCTCCAACCCGCTCAAACCTCTTCAACACGGTGAGCCTTTGTCGTGACGCCATTGAAACAAATCCAACCCCAACATTGCCCTTACGTTGCTCCACAATACGCCTCCAACTTTCCCAATCCTCGGCTCCGGAACAAAAGCCAACCACCGCTTCCCACTTCGCGAGAAAATGTAAAAACAGTACACGCTTCACCTCTTCTCTACTTCCCCGTAGCATATCCAAGACGAGGGAGGAGTGGAGCATCTTCCAACACCATTCCGTGTTGCCGCAACTAAGAAACGCTGAATACCCGTGTGGTGCTACTTCCTGGAATGTAAACAAACACACTGATTTATTTCTTTCTTTCATTGGTATCTCGTTTTTAACCGCCATTCTGGTGGTCTACATTCCACTGACTCCATGTCACCAGACTTAAGGACGTTCAGCGTTGCAAACCCGCCTATAAATTTTGAGCGATATAGGGAAACAAAGCCGACTCCGGCCCACCCCACGCAGCCGCTCACAAGCAGAGGCACCGCGCCTACCGTCCGAGATGGCCCTGATACAGTACGGCGTCAGCACCGGCATCGCCTCTGTGAGCCCACCCACTGCCCCTCTGGGATAGTCCCCCTTCCGCCTAGGCTGTGTTGGCCAGCTTATGTCGCTTGAAAGTGCTGATGAACTAGTTCATCAGGAGTTTGTGGGCGTCGAGTGAGGATGTGAGACTGCCCACACGGTCCCTTCCAGAGACGATCGTTATCTTGTACGAGGCGGCCTCGTTCCTTCAAGGTGCCCTTGGCTTCGGGTTCTCTAACACGTGTTGAAAGGCCCCATAAGGCTAAGACCGCGCCGCTCCCCTTATATCCTCTGCGTGACGTTCCTGCTCTTGCGATAGGTACCTGTCCGGCACATCTTTGGTGCCTCCTCTCATTTTTTTTTCTTCGTCTCCGAGTTCCGATCCGGTAGCCAGTATTGCATCGCATCCAATATCATGATGACTTTCCGGTCAAGCACCTCTTGGTCCCTCTGGTTGTCCTGTATCCCGTGATCGCAAGTCCTCGGTCCAGCATGGTGAGACTCCAAATGCCCCACATGCGAGGGACAGATGGATTTGAAGTATCACATCAATGTGAACCATTCACATCATTGCAATCCAGACATAACGAGTAACGAATAAGAAATTACATGTATTCTACACAGCAACCACAGAAACCACAATTCTCCGCTTCTCTCTTCCCCATACAATTCCTTCCACAATCTCATCACAACCCTCAGCCATACATAGTACAAAAGAAAACAACACGTAAAGGAAAAGCAGGACTTCAATTATTAAGTAAAGGAAGAAACAGAAAGTAGTATGTAAGCCCCATGTCCAATGTGAAAGAAAAACCAGAAGCCGGGAATCGAAAATGATCTAGGCCGTTCCGTTACTCTTCTTGTTGACGAGCGTAACCACGACCGCGATGATGACGACGACGATGATGATGAGCACTAGAGCGTTGTTTAGACAATTACATTTTTGCCATTGAACAGAGAGGATGATGCAGGTGAGAGGAAGAAGTGACCCATCCCCCTCCCCCGGCACCGGCATTTTGCTCGAGATCCATGCATCCACGTTTACCATACACCAGTGACCTTTGTAACTACCAATGCGATGACGATGACGGCAATGATAATCAGGACTGCACAGTCGCGAGGTGCTAGTCAGGCACCAATTCTCGTAGTAATATGCCGGGAGAGGAGGGGTATCGAAGGGAGAACGTAAAACAATAATATGAGAGAATTGGAGAGTACTCACGGACGATCAACAAGCACCACCACTTCTTTCTCCTAGCAGAGCGCGCCTTTTCGACGGCACCACCGATCTCATCCTGCGCCTTTTCGACGTTATGCGTGATCTCCTCACCGCGCTGGTCGATGACCTGCACCATCTCGTCCTGCTCCGTCACCATTTGCTCCATCTCGCTGAACAGCTGCGCAAGCTCGATGATGGTCTTCTCGATTCTCTGGATCTCGGTGTGACGGGCCTGGACTTCTCGGAGGGCGGAGCGGGCTTCTCCGCGGCGGTTACCGGAGAGGAGCTGTGTATATCCGTCAGAAGTAGTCCCATGCGTTGATTGAGCGAAGAGCACGATATACTCACAGCTTGGGAAAAGACCTGCTGTCCCTGTGAGTCTTCACACGCCTGTCGCACCTCCTCCTCGGTAGCATCAGGCCTGACGATCCTGTACTGTCTAGCCATCTGCTCCCTGGTCCTATCGGCAAAGCTCTTCTCGACGAGCTGGTATTTCCTGATGGAATCCTTGAAGTTCCTGTCCAACACACCGACCTGTGGGGCCTTCGTGGGATCCCTGGAAGCCTTTCCCTTGAGCGTTTTGATTCTGCCGGCCAGGTTCTTGTTCAGCGCGCTCGTCTCCGAGACCAGCGCCTCGAGGCGGTGAGTGGTCGTCTGTTGCGCGGCCTCATCGATATCATTCAGCGAGCGCTGGTGCAGGCTCTCGATCTGGGCGATATTGGCATTGATGGACTCGATGCCCCCACGGATCTGGTCGACCTCGGCATAGAAGTCCTGGATGTTGTCTTGCGGAGGCGTCGGCGGCGCGTATCCGTTCAGGTTTCCCATCTCATAGTTTCCTGAATTCAGAGGCGAGTACGGTTCAACTTTAGTCTCTGAAGCAATTACACGGTGAAAAACGGAATCAACCTCTCTCCGTGTGCCAGGCGAGGGAGAGATTGATGGGGGGGGTTCGTACCTGTGGGCTCCTGACCGTAGGGGTTGTAGTTGCCTTGCTGCTGCGCATACGGGTTCGACGAGGCCCCGTGGTTACTGTCACGGTTGGGTCAGTGAGCGCGTGGTGGTGCGAATCGCAGAATCGACGTACCCGTAACCTCCCTATACGCAGCGCGCGGTGATTAGCTACTGGACCGGACCGGGCCGCGCCTGGCGGGGATTAGGGGAGAGCGACATACACTCATTGTGCGATCTATTTACTCTTATCCCGCCGCGAGAAGGTGCAGAGAAGTATCTGAGTTTATGTAACGTGAGCGAGCGCGGGGCGGAAGAGGGTTCGTTATGTGGCGGTAGGTATGTAAGTTGCGGTAGGGTGATGGTGGTTTCTAGCTGATGCAAGTGAGGATGGGTCTTGTATAGGGAGGAAGCGAACGAAGAGAAGCAGGGCGACTTTCGTTCCACAGATGTATGCGCCACCACAAAACAAACAACGGCTACAAAAACGACGACAAACAGATGACAAATCAACAGGCAAAAAAAGGAGGAAGGGAACGACGGGAGTTGGGTACGAAGTACGGGGAAAAAAAATCGCTGGGCTTGAGAGTGCGAAAAGAGAAGAGGAAGCGCAGTTGAAAGATGAAGAGGCAAGGCAGGAGGGAATCTGATGAACTTAGGGGTTATTTGTGATGTGACAAGGGGGCGGGTCGGAGACTGGGGTGGTGCGTGTATCTTCGCTAGTAATAGTTTCAGACAAGTGACAAGTGGGAAGCTCTGCTGCTGCGTCGAGAGTTTGTACAGAACGGTCGAAGCCTTTTCGGAGTGGGAAGTCGGATCGTGAAGAATCTATGTTCCTCCCCTCCTCCCCCTCCTCCTCCCCCTCCTACGTACGCACTTACTCTCTGTCTCTCGCATGTCCACTTGGCGGTGATTGGGTAAGTGCGCATATGCTCCGCACGCCGCGTAACACGTTAAGGGATTTGCGGTCTGCCCCGCCACTGCCACGGTTCAAAAATAGTGCATGCAGCACGGCAAGGCAGCTCTTCCTCGGAGGGTGGCGAGAAGTATGTAACTACATTCTAGATACTTATATATCTACTATGTAGATATCTAGGCGGCACCGCCTGAATTGAGCCTCCATGCAGACAAGCCAATCTGTGGTTCGACTTCCTACAACCACACACCGGCGGAACCGAGGAATCCCGGACGCAACGCTGCGTATGCCGGCTATCCACGCTCCAGATTTATACCGGATCAGGTGGTGTCTTTTGCACTTCAGTCCGGAATCCCCCAGCCGCGGTATGGATGCGGGCGGCGGTGGCTATGTAGAGCCCGCAAACTCATATCTGCACAAGTAATCCCTTCGCTCAGCGTTGATCGTCATTCCCCAGTCGATGCGAGAGAGAAACATCAATTTGAATTCGCGTGCAGCCCACGCAGCGAGAGTTCAAGTCGGTGCGCTCGGAAAGCAACAGCTAGTACAACTCAGCCCCGAGTGCTCCCCCGTGGAGCACGCCAGTGCCCGTCGGCCAAAAAAAAACTCCAGGCTTGGCGCCGGATATAAAACCGTGGTCTCCCCCACACCCTTCTTTCCCTCTCCACGAAACAACGCAAATAACCAACATCACCATCCATCTTCTGCAGGGAAAGCAAAGTTTCGGGACAAGACGTGTGAGACCGACTGCGGTGAAAACCCCTGGTTGGAGTCCAGGACTCACGGATTGTCCACCCCTTCTCTGTGATCGCGGTGGGGATGGAGATCAAAGACAGGATCTTGGGTGCAGTAGGTGGATATCTCTCGGCACCGTCGAAAGACGGATGGATGAGCCCGACTGCAAGGATCGCGTCGACATTTTCTTTCTTTCCTTCCTTCCTTCTTTTTTTTTTGTCTAGTACATAGTTGTGCATGACTGACTGTGTCTCGATGTTTTGACCCCATCAACCCACTCTACTCTACTCATAGTTAGTATGTATCTGCGCGCGCCCATGTTCCACGCAGGTCCGAGAATGCCCTGCTGATGTCATATTATCCCGGATATTTTCGGGTCTTTTTATTATTATTGCCTGGTGAATTGTGAACTACTACCCGGATAAATTTCCTTTCTCGGCCGTTAGCGAATCTGTGGATCTACATAAGCTGTTTGTGCGGTGATGTACTCTACTTGCTTACATGTATCTACTCGAAGCCGTGGTCTTCTACGGACCCAGCGAACCCATCTGCCGATAACAAACCAGCTCTACCAAAGATAATGGTGGCGACAGTAATGTTTTCGATGGATGATCATACAAATACATTCATTAGAACACCCCTATCCCTCCCCGCTGACCAGCGATAATAATATACACCCCGTCGTGTCCGTCCAGCACCATAAACGCAGAGAGAGCAAAAGAGAAATAAACAGAAACCCTTTATCGAGCATCAACAGAAGAAGAGTCCGTGCAATGAAATGGAAGCAGCACAAATCGTATGGTGCAGTAAACAACACGTCAAGCAAGAAAAACACCCGATGTAGTAATGTCAAAAAAGTGAGATCTATTCCATATCGATATCCCCATCCCCATCCCCATCACTCTCCTCTTCCTGTTCAGCACCCGCCTCTGCCGGGGCATCCCCCTCCTCCTCGTCCCACACTTCCTCGTCCCCGTCGGCGTCGGCATCAGTGGCGTCATCGCCGAACTCGTGGCGGGCATCGACGAGCTCCCAGCGTGCGAGACGACGTTTAGTCCTCCTGATCGCGGCAGCGATGCTCATGGCTTCTTCACCGAAATCATCGACGTCGTCGGCGAGCTCCTCGTCTTTGCGTGGGGCAAGACCGATCGGACCGCGTGTGTACGTGGTTGTGCGGTGGGCGAACTTTGAGCGCTTGTTGGGATGTGCGTCGTCGTCACCATTGATGCTTGTGGCGTCGGCGACCATCTCGGTGGTGTGTTTGAGTGGGTATTCGTCACCGGAAAGCAGTAGTGGGTCCTCGATATCCTTGATACGGGACCAGGCGCGGACGAAAGCACCTTGCTTGAGGCGTTGCCGCTTTTTCCGCGCGTCCAGGCGCTGCATCTTACGGTCTATGACATGGTTGACGCGGTCCTTGCGGTTTTTTTGGACCGCGAGTTGGTGAGAAGTCATGCGTTGCCGGGTGCCGGTGTTGTTTAGGGCAGGGCTGGAGCGGTCCATGGATTGAAGACGACCGGCGTTCTGGTTTTCGGGGGCTGAGAGGGGGCGACCGCCTTTGGTGAGAACTATGCGTTGGGCGAGGGGTTTCAGTTCGCCGTCGTAGGTGCGCTTAGCCGCGTTTCTGGGTCGCCCGCCTTTATTCTTCGGTGTTTCGACGGGTGACATGGAATTCTCGCCATTGATGGTATTAGTGAGCTTGACGATGTTTGCGCCACGTGCGCGGCCGGATTTGCTGCCGCCAGCAGGTGTGGTGAACTGGCTCTCCGGCGAGGCGGAGCGAGTGCGGGTGTCGGATTCGTGGTAGAAGCGCGCCCCGCCTGAGCATGGCCATCGAACATCAGCCATGCCGCCTCCAGTAAACTCCCCACACAGGTTATGGTTCATACCTCCGGGAGAAACGTCGGGCGACTGTGTGTCTGGAGATGCAGCTGTGGCCACTACATGTACTTGAGTCAGAAACCATTCAACACTATACTAGAGAGTGATTCATCGGACTTACAGCTCTTCCTTCCACGTCCTCTCCCCTGGGATACCGGGCCACTATGTAGCTCACCGAGCAAACCTGTGAACTTACTGTTAGTGTCCTGTGGGTTCCCGCGTGGGCTATTCCTTGTTCCAGCCGCATGCCAAAGATACATACGCTTTCTCTCCTCTTGTTTGGCTTCCCCAAACGCTTTCTCCTCTTCAGTGTCGACATTCTCCTTCTGCGCTTGATCTTCGGTCAAGTACTCGAACTCCGGTACGCACATTGGCTTCGTCTTATCTCTACCATATTTTCCCCTTCCGAACGGATTTCCAAGACATTCCTGGTCCGTGAAATCGCTCTCGAGATACAACCACATCAACCAAAGGAACGCCCTCGCTCTGCTCTTGGACGACAATGTCGTTCTCATGACAAGATCGTAAAAGTCCATGTTGTCCGGGAAGTGGGTTTCGGACACCTTCGGCGCATAGGTGGACAGAACGAATACAAGATTAATCGGATTGGTCCTTGGTAGCGTGGCTTCCATAATCTGTTCCAGCGTCTGCGGTTCTTGACGATCCTCGCAGGCTCCCTTAAGGATTGACTTGAGACGCGGCGCATCCTGGAGCTGCTTGTAGGCGTTGCTATCGGTATGCGCTTGTAATGATGGGATCGCGTGGTAGGTTCGCAGCTGGGCCTTCATCTCCGGGAAGACTGCAACACCACAGCGTCAGTCAGCAATAGGTCCTCCTATCAACTCGGGAACGCAGACGACGTACAGTTGAGTGTGGTATTCATCCTCCCGACATTGACCAATAAGCACACCATCGCCATATTCAACGCATTCTCCCTCTCCGACAACAGCTTATCTCTCAAGATCTTGCTCGTCTTGCTGCTCCTCGCCATCGCGTCGATGTATATATCCGCGAACGAATGACCTTTCCCCTGGGTGTATGCATTCGTAAACACCGGATCTTTATTATGGAACACGGCGCGGAGGAACTCGAACTGGATGTCGTTTCGCCACAACGGGATACCATCGGCCTTCTTGAGGTGCTTGATCTTGCTCCCGGAGAAGAAACTCTGCGGCCCCTTCTTTGCCGACAGAGGCGCGAACGCCGCTGGTATCGTCTGCCCTCCACCACCTCCACTTCCTCCCGCATGACTATTCCCCCCAGACACGCTCGAGGATCCAGATACCGTAGTGCTCGGTCTCCCATCATTCGCACCGTTCTTGTCCCTGTCCTCGTCCGCCGACGAAGCTCGCGTACCTGCATCCGGGGGTGCGAGGAGGCCTCCGCCGTTCTGTGAGCGCTCTGGACTAGCAGATGTGAGCGACGAATCCGGGGGTGCGGCGGCGGACGCGGAGGCGATGAACCGGGACGTATTTACTTCCGTCATTGTATCGTGACTGTTTCTCCGGCGACACGGAAGGACGCGAGGTAAGGGAAAATATTGCTATAGCGAGCAAGTGGTTGCTCGCGGTAATTCTCTCGACCTACCGTCCCCTTGCCTTTCTTCCTTTTCTTCCTTTCGCTACTTGAATGGGCGAGCTGTCACTCAAATCGGCTCAGCGCAAATCGGTCCTCGTTCTTAGAAGCTGTAGTTTCGTTCGTCCGGTTCGCCCGCGCGAAGAAAGGAGTTGAGGGCGTTTAAAGTGAGAGAGTGTGGTCGGTCTGAATGACAGGCGACAAGCGAAATCCCTTAAAGAAACTTTGGTTGAGCTATCGCCGTTGAGGTGATCGCATTGTTCGTCCGTACTCGTGGGTATGGTAGTGCCGAAGGCGCGCGCAGACACGCACAGCAAGAACGGCGATTCTTAGGAGATTCTTGTAGTGTTGTTGTCACTCTGTTGCTAGGCGAGTTGTTTCGTTTGTTCGTGACAGTATTGAGAAAAAGGAGAAGAAGAGTTTTTTTGCTTTGCTTTCTCCCGCTGTGGTGATTTGTGCTGGTGTCAGTTTCTTTTGGATGCGGCGGATGACGGGCTGAAGCTTGTCAGTCAGATACGTTGCTCATGTCGGTCGGTCCAAGGTCTCGTTCAATTTAGAGTAGAGGTTGGAGTTGAATATTCTATCCTCCACCCACACATTTAGCACACACCACTTTCCCACCACTTTCCCACCGATATGAAGAATCAATCCTATAAGCGTTTAGCGAAGAGAGGCAACTCACTCCTGGGGCGATGTCAAATCGGTTTCAGGCCATCAAATTGCCACGGAGTTGCGCTTTTCAGTGATCAGAACATTGGGACAATGAACGTTGCTAGGGTGAGCAGATATCTACACTGGAGGCGGTGAAGATACCGGTGTGGTGAGATGTGCCGAACGTAGTCTGCACTCGACCCAACTCGAGCAGGCTCTCCTACGAGATGGAGAAACCAGGACCCTTCAGTCCAGAGAATCGCAGGAGCCATCGTCGAGTAAAACCGAACACCGAGTGCTGAAGCCATTCGCTGGATAGAGTACCTGAGTGTCACGTCAACTGTTGGGTGGGTGTGCGGTTGTCGAGCCCCGCTAAACTAAAACAGCTAGCGTGATTTATTCATCCCTGAATTTTTTACTTAAATAGAAAACACCAATCGAATTCGGCCAATTTTGATCCAATTAATTTGGGCAAGGGCTAGAAATGGTCCTCAGATGGAGCCGACGCCGACCGCGTGTACTGGCTGAGTCCGAGTTTCTGTGTATCTACCTAAGTAGATATCTACGCAGGAAAAACAGGACCCCGCTAGAGATTAATAAACCACGCTAGCCGTTTTAGTTTAGCGGGACTCGACTACCTGGCACCCATCCTAACTAACTACATATGTAACTAGCCCTCGCGTCCCTCGCCGCTGCACGTAGATAGCGCTGGACACTGAGACGGGTAGCGTCTTGGCATTTCTTGGCAATATAGATACAACTCGACCATCCGCGCCAAGACAGCGAGTGTTATGTGATGACTACGCCTAAAACCCCGCCTGCCCCGCTCACTTGCACTCTGCCAGTCGACCTTATCCTCCATCTCACAGCAGATCTTCATTTATCGCAACAACTTCCAGAAACCTCACCCAATTGCCACGGTTTTTGATTTCTCTTCCCTGCCTTGCCTCTCCGTTGTCACCCCAATCGCGACGCCTCCAAAACCCCCCGGTCCGCCATTGTTCCATAATGCCCCGTCCTAGCAAGCGGACACTTGCTAGCCGGGCACCCGCTACTCCTTCGGACATAACGAGACAGAGAACTGCTACGGCTAGGAAGGAGATTCCCGATAGCTGCTCAGAAGGAGGTGCTCTTTCGAGCAGTAGCACAAGCGGCGGAGAGGTTGAAATCGATTCGGAACCGGACGATGATATCTTCGTACTCAATCAACCTGAAAAAGGATGGAAGGAAGCGGAGCGCCAGCTGAAAGGGCTATCAAGAGCAAACGCTGGGAAAACACCACAGTCTCGTTGGTACTATTCTCATAAGCAAAAAGAGCACTATAGGGAGAAGATTCAATTGCAACGTGCATGGCGATATCGGCCGGCTTTTCAACCAGCCACAGAGCGAGCCAATACAGCCGGAACTACCGATCGATGCGAGAAAGGGAAGGGTTGTTGTGCGTTGAGAGTTCTTGAAGCGGAATACGACTTTCAGAATGAGAAGTCGATGCTTGAGACCATCATTCTTGAAGCTGGTCACGAAGTTACATATCTTCTATCCCAAGTACCAATGCGAGCTCAATTATATTGGGTATTGCTAGGCAGCTGTGAAACGATATACTTGAGAGCACTGCAAATACTCCTTCCTGAGCTAGAGAAGACTGGTCGAGGCTATGAATTCTGTCGATATAAAAACAATTCGGCGCTTTGCAGACCGTAGTAAGAGATCGACGATGGCTTATATGAGAGAGTTGACTGAAGAGCAACATTTAGTTAGTTCTGCCCACTAGCTCGTCCGTCTACAGTTAGCGTTCATACGAGTGGCCCCCCATACATTCAACAGGGCCCAAATTTGATCGTCAATGGCGTCCCAACCACCACTTCGTTTTTTATTTGCAAAGCGTCAAATTTTACCTTGTCGATTGTACGCTTTTTTTTTATCTCTATCTTTGAATGTCATCTGGAGTACATATGTAAAGGCTGAGGTTGGAGGTTGTTTTCCGCCCACACCCCGGTCGTGCTACCCCGTCCAAGTATCCGGCACATAATCGACTAACAATATGAGCGATCACGATGATGGATACACATTAAAAACAGCGAGTGCCAATGCCACGCGGACCCCGAGTCGAAGCTCCGAGTCTTGGCCGTTCGCTTGGGAAATATCAGGTCCTCTGGATAGAACGACTACTCTACTCTACTTATCTACGTACCCTTTTCGAGTAACGTGGGCTCCGGCTACGGACTCCATTGGGTCCTGGTTGCCAGTATACAGAGGGTCAAAAAAAACCCGTCGGGGAGATCCACTCCAAGGACAACGCAATATCCATTCTACATACCCCAAGTGCCCCACATCGGCCCCAACAAGAGGTACATACCGCCATGTTACGCTACCAGTAGCAATGGCGAGACCATAGATGCGAGCCATCATTCATGATCATCTTCACAATTTATCATTCGCACAAACCTGAGGATATTCCCATCGTCGTCCTCGGTTTCAGTAACCTGCACCGACAGTCGCGCTGCGTTACAGATATCGCCTTTTACCTCAGATAGTCTACTTTTTTCGCCGGAATTGCTAGGATGATCCACTATTTCTATCGTTATCTAGAATGGTCCAATTTTCTCGAGTGATAGTTAGCAACCTGTTCCAGCTGCAATGCTGCAGCTAATACTAATAAGTATGTGATTTGCGGCATGTACGTGCTAGTTTGTGCGTAATGATGCTCGGATGTGGTCGTCGTCTTGTGCACCGTCAGAACCTTGGGAACCGCCTGAGGAGAAATGCTTGGCGGTTCTGCGCCTCGCGCTTGTTGGCCAGCATACTGGTACAGGCTGTGTGGTTTGGATTGACGATTGTGACCTTCACCCTTTTTCTGGTGCGCCCATACCTTGAAGTTGCACGCTTTCTCGGCGCAGACGACAACGTTGATCTGACCGTTGGACTTTTGGTAGCGAGTCTTGGATCCATCCTGCACAACCCACCAGAGGCTTTGTCTCCAAGGGAAATGGTGTCCCACAGTATGGCCTTAGAAAGGCGATGGTGCGCAAAATCCGATTCCATGGTCGTTTCGATTTCTCGGGTATCTCATTTGCTCTTGGGGTTGGAATATTTCTGCTGGTAGAAGACATGATGGATTTGGGGGTGTTGGGTGCCGCGCGGGTTGCTGGCAGCGAGGGCTTTGGTTGCTAGCTATCACTCGAGAAAAGAGGACTATTCTAGACGATAAAAATAGCGGATCGTCCTAGCAATTTCGGTGAATAAGTGGACTGTCTGAGGCAAAAGGCGTACAAATATACTCATATCTCTACTAAGCCCTTCGCCAGTTCAATCTCTGATATCCATCCATCGTCGCGATGACACATGCATTGCTTCACCACACAACTTCGTGATCGGTCCAATCGAATGCACTCCGTTCCAGTTCCCATACCATCCCCAATGTAATCCCCAAACTAGACGCCATAACATAATACCCAGAAACAGTATTCATGATAGGCAATCTTACAAACTCCTGGGCCGAACCGCTTTTTCGTATTATCCTCATCCCTCCTATTTCCGCCTCGAACCTCAGGACAAACACAGGAAAAGAACACGTACACACATAAAAAGAAATGAGTAAGAAGTAGGTATTTTGGTAGTGCTCCGGAGCTCCGTCCATTACGGCAAACCCGGCCACTCCAAGAACGACGGAAAACAGACGGAAAAAAAGAATGCAAACGACAGACAGATAGATGGACAGGAAGCAGACAGGGAGACAAAAGAGATTGACTAGAGTAGTGAATCCAGTCTCGTAAACACGTTCAGTACTGCTGCTACAACCTGCTCATGTATTGTTAGTAGACAAGAGGAGAAAAGAGATAAATGGACGAGAGCAAACAAACCTCCAATTGCAACTCCTTGTCCTTGTGTTCGCCCACTTCCTCTGCTGTAACCTGTCCCAGATTTTGTCCCACGCCGGAAGACATATTCCTCCTTGCAAACGGCCATTGCGAGAACTCATTGAGTAGTTCGTCAACATTTGCAAACGCGCGTTCCCGCGCCTCGTGACCGAGCGTACTGAGCGCGTTCTCGAGAACGTTGGCTGCATATGCTGCACATACCATCGCCAGTGTCCGAAGGTATCGGTACTCCATGTCTTCCGGGAGAAAGGGGTTCGCCGGAAGGACCACAGTGCGGGAGGTGAGTACGTTGCGCACCCGGCGGCGGATCTCGTCTTTGGCACCACCGTCAACTACCGGATGCGTAGCCATGTCGAAGAGGAGGAAGTTGCGCTTTTCGGTGCGCAGGATGCCTTTGTCGACTAGGCCCTTTGCTAGGCGCTCGCGCACTTGCTTGAGCTGGTAGCCGATCTTCATCAGATTCCATGTTTCCCCTGGATCGATGTCAGTGCTGCGAGGGTGAGAACAGCAGGCGCGGCATACCGCTCATCAGGTCGATCCACGCGCTGACGCTCATCTTCTCACTGGTCTTCATCATCTTCAGCGCCTCATCCAGCAGCACCTCGCCCGTCAACGTGTCGTCCACCACCTCGATAACGCGATCGGCGAGCGGATATCGGCGCCGCGACGAGTCCTTCTGCATGCTTATACGACCACGGAAAGCAAGTTCGAGGACGATGCAACCGCGGAGGGCGTAGCTGATGTTTTCGTTCCAGAAAGAGAGGTAGCCCTATTTCTTGTCAGTCGACCCGGTAACAGCTGGCACAGCTAGTAGCAGCACGCACCTGTTTATCCTTCAAGCCCAGCAACAATATCTCCTCCATGAGCGTCAACTTGGGCAACTTGTTCCTTTCCTGGTTTTCGCTGATATCTCTGGGGTCGTACGCTTTGATTGATAGAAATTAGCCCTGTGCTTGCTTGTCTCACTTCCCCGCCCCTCTGCTCACTGACCACTTCCCTCTCCTCTGTTTAGTGGTAGTGGTTGCGATGGATGGTGGCTCACCGATCTTGTGCCCATTCTCGGTGGTGTACGCCGTTTCTCCGGTCCCCATACTGTCGCGCTGTTGCGGCCGAGGGGCAGCAGGACTACTACTCCTTTCTCCGTCTTGCGTTGCATCAACACCACCGCCGCCGCCTCCTCCTCGTCGCCGCGTCAATCCGGCCGTGGATGCCATATCGTGGAAAGTGCGTGGGTAGTCGCGGGTCGTGTGGTTCTGGTGGTGGTTGGTGGTGAGTTGTTGCGGTCGAGGTGTGAACTAGGGGTAGATAGAGGCGTTGGTGGTGTTCGAGGTGGAGGTTGCTTGGTCTTTCGCTAGGAGAATTGAACAGTATGTATCCGGGTAGACGCGCGGAACCCTGTCTTAATGACTCTAGATGCCGTTCTCTGTTCTCTCCTCTCTTTCGCTCGACGATCAACGTGGGTCTCGTTGTAGTGTAGAGTACGTTGATAGAGATCGTAAGAAGGAAGGCTAACTCTAAAGGTGTCTAACTCGAATGAAGGATTGATGTCAGCTGGCTTCGGGAGCGAGCGGCTGGGTGGCTGAGTGTGCACGGCATTCAGGTGTCTGGCAGCAGACACCTGACGTCTGATGGCCTATGTATTCCATACGCGCGGGAGTCTTATTGGGGAGAAGCGCAATAGCCTTGGTGTAGATATGGTTACGACGATATTTTTTGTCTACGCATATATGCCCGGGGCCAGTAGAAGAGCAGCAATATCGCGGATCTTATACAAGTTGGAATACAAGTTATTTTCCCCTCCAGCCAATTTTCCCCTCTATGTATAGCACGCATACATCCCATCCATCCGGCAATGCACGATGCGATTAGTGGGCTGGCAAAGAACAAAAAACAGAAATGTTAGCCACATTGTCACCGGTACATAGAATTACAACACGAGAAACTCACCATCAGGCTGCGACAGGATATACTTGACAGCCTGGTCGATGCTGTGGATGTTGTCGGCATCCTTGTCGGGGATCTCAATGCTGAATTCCTACGAAAGTGTTAATTTTTTAACCCTCACGTCTCTCTTCGCTCCGCCAATGGCGGTGGCCACATGCCTCCTCGATGGCCATCACAACCTCAACGGTGTCCAAACTGTCCAGACCAAGGTCCTTGGAGAAGTGGGCAGTGCCAGTGACCTGCGGCAAAAAATCAACGTCAGCACCAACGTCCGTCGCAGCCGCCCGCGTGGCTGGCCGAAAACTGCCTACGAACCTTCCCCTCATCGGTAACCTGCAATCGCCACCCGTCAGTCTTCCCATCCTATTCAGGAGAGCGATATAAACCCACTTTGTCGAAGCCGATCAATAGATCCTTTATTCTCCCCTCGACCTCCTCCTTGGACAGCGAAGCCGGGGCGGAGTAGTAGCGGATACCAATGGGGTAGGCGGTCTTCGCCGGGACGGTGGCAAGCCGGGGAACAGCAAGGGGACGAATGGCAGCGGGACGAATAGCGCGGGATGCGCGAAGGACAGCCGTTCTGAACATTGCGTGTATGTGAGAGTGGTTGGTTGACGAGCGGAGCGGTGGTGGATCAAACTGGTGGTGGGTGACGTTAGATATGATCGGTGACGATTTGGGAGTTGCTTCGCCGGGAAAGATTTGAAACCCAACGGTGCCGATGCTGATACCACCACCGGAAAAATGTATGGATTATTTCAATCTCCGGGGAATCGGCTTACTCAGATCTCAAAGCTCCAGATTTCTAGGCAAAGCTTTGTCTCTCCTCTATGGCTAAGATTCTTCATTTCTTTCTACTTCGGTCATGAGGCTCTGTTGATCGATAACCCCCCGCCATGCCCCGCTACATACCGCTTCTTCATGAAGCATCACCGGGTGCTCCTCGCCATGGCTTGCAGCTCCAATTTATTCTCGAGGCGGGGGATTTGTTCGAAATCAAGCTGTACTCCCTTCATCCTCCTGCACTCATGTAAACTGCTTGTCTGTACTTTAAATGCTGTTATCTAGGTAACTACGCCAACGATTTCTGTGGCCTTTGCTTTCTAATTTCCCACAGAACAAAGATAAAAAACCAATCAGTGTATTAGCAGATCCCGTATTCTCAGCATCCTTTTGTCATTGTGGTTAATGTTGCCATTGCGACTCTTCCTTCCTCGTGGTAAACGGACGGTGGCCAATCGCAATCGGGTATTGTAAGCAACCTTCTTAGCCGCAAGGTACAGCACCAAGCAACCAGACCCCAACGCCTCCATACCATAACACGCTTCACCTTCCCCATCGACGTCAACCTTGCGGCCACCACAGTGAACAAAATGGCGACGCCCTTCCGCACGCTGCATCTCCGGGCCGTTTCCTCAGCACGATTCGTCGTCCCACAAGCCGCAGCATTTTCCACCACCTCTCGCACGCTCCAGGCGCTTCCGCGGATACCCCGCCTCACCGCCGCCACAACCTGGGAGAATGGAGAGTCCGCGCTCGACAAGGCGGGTAAATTCTTTCTTATGACGGAGATGTTCCGAGGAATGTACGTCGTCCTCGAGCAGTTCTTCCGACCGCCCTACACTATCATGTATCCGTTCGAGAAGGGTCCGATCTCGCCACGGTTCCGCGGTGAGCATGCGCTCCGCAGATACCCAACCGGCGAGGAGAGGTGCATTGCTTGCAAGCTTTGCGAAGCGGTGAGTCCTCCGGCGCGTCAGGTGTGAAGACGGGACAGCTCTGATGGGAATTGGGAATAGGTCTGCCCCGCGCTAGCAATCACCATCGAGGCGGAGGAGAGAGAGGATGGCTCCAGGAGGACGACCAGATACGATATCGACATGACGAAGTGCATCTATTGCGGGTTTTGCCAGGAATCATGTCCCGTCGATGCAATTGTTGAATGTACGCACTCCATCGTCCCTGATACTCCTCATCATAAATTGACCGTTCCCAGCGCCAAACCAGGAATACGCCACTGAGACCCGCGAAGAGCTGCTCTACAACAAGGAGAAGCTCCTGGCCAATGGTGACAAGTGGGAGCCCGAGTTAGCTGCCTGTATCAAGGCCGACTCTCCTTACAGATAAATAGCCGCTCGAGAATGGAAATGTACATGCATGCGTGTGGGTGAAGAGAAGCGAAACTGTCGTACTTCTAGATGTTAGGCTAGACGGAACAGCGGTGCAACAGAGGTGATCGGTAGCGGTTTGCATCATTTGTATTCGCCTGATGGACTTCGTGCATCTAGAATGAGTTGTTAACCTTCCATGGAAGCGGCCTTTCTATCTACCGTTGTTGAGCCTTATCGTACAGTATCGTTCCCATCAACTCATCCCAAATCATTGACCTCCCAACCCAACCCCGGTTTTATAACACACTCTATAGTACCATATCCCAAAATGCAAACCAAGCAAACAGCAAGATGCAGGGCGAGTAAAATATCTGGAATACTGCTACTCCTCCTTTCCCCTGCTCCAGATCCTGCTAGCATCTTGCCTTGTTCTGGGATCAGACGTCGAAGCGCGGCCAGTGAGGTTCGGCTTCCTCCCGGTAAGTCCTCTTCTCCCTTCGACTTTACGCCAATCATGCTGCTGGTGTTTATCGCCTCGCCCCGTACTCCGACCTGCGCTGGTATTCCGACCTCGTCCGGCACCTATGTCCACCCTCCTCACGGAACCTTGTCTCCCTTTGTACGAAGACCCCCAACTACTAGCTCGGGCTTTCGCCCTCTTCTCCTGCGCGGCCGCTTCCCTTTCTTCACGCTCTCTAGCCTGTACTTCTGGCGGCTTATCGAGGGTTCCGTTAACTTCGAGTCTCCAGACCCTCTTCCTCAGGTAATCCACAGACTCCATTTCCTGTCGCCCGATCATCATAGCGGCGAACTCGCCGTTCTTTCCGGAGAAGGTATCATCAACTTGGTCGCAGATCTTCTTGAGGATCTCGGCAGTGTGGACGTCTCCACCAACGGCATTGACAGTCATCTCCTCGATCAGATCTCGTACGCGAGCAATATCGGCGAAACCGTCCCACACCGCAGCGAGGGTGCGGTTATAGACCGCGGTCGTGCAGCCAAGGACGTAGGACTCCGCGCCAAGGGATTTCGCGCGCTCGAAGATCGCCACCACACCGTTAAGGTCGTTGTAGTCCCGGCGAAAGATATCCATAGCCTCACTCAAGAGCTCTGCATAAAATGATGCTTCAGAGGCAGACGGGGTGTTGGGTAATGGGTAGACGTATGTTTCCAACCATTGCAGGATGTTAACATCGCTGGGACAAGCGCGGAGACTTCGTTTTTTTGCCTCGAGGGCTTCGATGTCTATGTTTGCCTCGAGCTTCTGCACTGTAGCCCAATCCTTAAGACCTGCCGCGCGTGCTGCTGCAGCACGCAGTGAGGGTGGGTACGACGAGAATGTGGAGACCAGCGCCATGGCTGCGGTTGCTCCTTCACGTTGGCTCGCCAGGTGCTGCGGCGCAAAACTGAGGTTTCCTCCCGTGCTTTGTGGTCCGATGGTGCTCGTGAAAAGATCTGTCAGCGCCGGCGGAGGCGGGAGTCCACGGGCTCGTGGCGTTGCATCGAGAGATTTTGTGAGGGGAGAGGTTCGGGTGGCTGCTGAGGGAGTATTGAGGATGCTCTCGAAGATACGGGTGAAGATTTCGCGCTCTCGAAAGGTGATCGATGACCGTGGGAACTCGGCATCGTGAAGGGGTCGTTTTGTTCGCGGAGCCGAAGCGAATGTCGGAGGTGGCGGGCGCCGATCAATTGGCTTTGGAGGTGGGGTGTAGAGATATGCGAAAGGATCTGTTGTATCCGCTGCACCGCTATCGAATGGTATATCTTCGTCGATATTTTCCATCCTACCACCACCGCCACTCCATCCTTTGCCTCTTGTTGTGCTCTTCTTGGTATTGCTGGCGGGGCTATAGATCGAGCGGGTCTGGTAGAGGAACGGGAGGGATGTTGGCGGGGCGGACTGACGAGCGGTGGCGACTGGGTGGCAGCACCGGAACGGTAGCCGACAACGGCTCATGAGGGTGTAATGTATTATGTTTCGTGAAGACCCGGCGCTGGTGGGTTCATGGTGTTGTCTTCGGGGTCCACGGACGTCAACTTTTTTGGTGGAGGGTTTTTGCAGATGATATGCTGCCGGGTTAGTCGGTATGCGGTTAGCGGGAAATAATTTCAAGGTCACATGTCTGACGTCGTGCACCTGGTTGCGACCCGTGGAAACGGTTATGTTGCAGTATGTAATCTCCATATGTAATCTTCTGTGCGAGAGAATTTACAAGCAACATAATACGCATACTTACCAAATACCCCATCAGCCATGCACCAACCCAGATGTCAGCAGGTCTCAGTCTGCAGGACAACCTCGTGCCAGACCACTTCGCGGCGTCAAAACGGAGGAACGTAGTTGGGGAAACGTGTACAGAAGGAGGCCGAAAGGTGCGTACGGTAGATAGTCCTTTCTAATCGTACTCCTAACAGCCTGTGCAAATTTAACGTTTGTATGGGCTTCGGGAATCGGGAAGGTAGGTCCTGGACACTAGCTCCCGAGAGCTTGAGGTTCTCCGCACCATAGTAAAGGATGCTAAAGAGGTGCCCTTCATATGGTGCAACAGTTCATCCTCATAGACCTCCATTTCTGAGTACGGTCTTGGAGGATTTATATTTTGATAACTGAAATTTAGGGGATGGTGAGATGCTGCTCCATGCATTGGAGTAAAAGTGTTGAGATTGGTTGATTCAGGGCTTTTGCAGATGACGGGAATGAATAGATGAAGAGTTCCTGTGTCAGTACGCAATGCCTTCACTTCTCCCCGAGGGTGAAGCGCGGCATCGCTTCTTTATATAACGGAGCTCACAGTCTTCGTTCCATTTCGCCGTAGAATCATCATGCGGGGGTGGGATCTTACGGTGGCTCATCTCACGAAACATCCAAAACATATATCCACACCAACGTATTGACCAAAACGCTGCCACACGAGAGAATTGTGTGGATTTTTGTGTTAACAAATTATTGACCCATGGTATTTCAATCACCTTACACACGCGTTGCACTTGCAGTACCTACTTTTGAACAAGGTGCGTTCGTCCTATTGCAATCACACCATAATTTCAGATCCGAACAAACATTCACCACTTACCGCCCCTGGTAACCGGGGGGTGGCGGAGGGAAACCTCTACCAGCACCGAATCCAGGAGGCGGCTGGTAACCAGGCGGAGCAGCACCGAAGCCGGGAGGAGCACCAGGGAATCCACCAGGAGGGCCAGGTGGGCCACCAGGCGGACCCTGTCCAAGCCCAACACTCCTCATAGGGCCCTGCAATCCACCCATCTGGCCGGGAATTCCTCCAGGTCCTCCAGGCGCCGGCGGTCCTCCCATTCCGATTATGGGCAGGCCACGACCGGCAGGCCTGGCAATGCCGGGACCAGCTCCCCCAACAGGACCGCCGGTTGGGGTGGCGCCAAGACGGGTTGACGGATCAGCGGGCGGGGGGCCCTCGACGGACAAAGAGACGATATGCAGACCGCGGAGGATGATGAGACCGAGCGTACGCTTTTCTTCCGAGATGATGGGAGCCTGCGATGCGGCGGCTTTGGCGGGCTTGCGCTTGATACGGCGGAACTCCTCGGTGTCGGCGAGCACGATGTTCATGTGCTAAGAGACAATATTAGCACTCGTTGTACGATAATTAGGTGAAATACATATGGCGGGCTTGTACCTTATCAAACGCGAGCAAGGTGCCAGTGAGCTGGCGACTGTCGGCCATGGTAACCCTCATCCGGTAGTTGATCTATACCATTCGTCAGCTTGAGTTCGCGCTGCCACAGCGTCAATCGGTAGGCGCGCTTACAAGATTGGCCTGCAAATGGGTGTATCAGCGTCTTACAGCTCGTGTCAACGAAAAATCTCTCCCAGAGGGCAACAGCAAAGACTCACCATTTTTCCCTGTTGCTTCGACATGATTGCAGCTTAGCAGAAGCTTTGGGTTCGTGTGGATGAAGTGTAGTATCGAGATTATCGCTGTCCAATGGATGTACGTACGGAGTTGAAGGCGTGAAGTTGCTGTTGGCGAAGAAGGTTGTGTCGGGTTCCGCGCTATCTTGGCACTACACGACTAATTAGATGAGAAATGAGTCAGTCATGCGCTTGCGGCTCTGCCTGTACTCCTTGGCTACCCTAAGCCCTGGCTTAGATTGTAGCTGTGACTGAGTTTTTACCCACACACAAAGTTTCCGCACTAACGATCGCGAAGTTCCTGAATTCGACCATGCGTTTTGATCCTGTAGTGAGAGACGATACGGCAGCCCCAAACAACGCCCACTCCTGCCTACCGACACCCAACACATCAACTTCTCCGGCACAGGGAGGCATACAAAATCTCAAAAATGGTTAGTTCCGATAATCTATCCGTTCGTTCGTCTTCTGCCACCGAGATAAATCCGACGACGTCAGTTTCAGAAACGAGAAGGCAGCGAAGATACTGACTATGCGGGGCAAAAAAGGCCGAGACTCAGACCCAGACCAAGGAGGCGAACCCCATGCGTGAGCTCCGCATCGAAAAGCTCGTCCTCAACATCTCCGTCGGAGAGTCTGGCGACAGACTTACCCGTGCCGCCAAAGTGTTGGAGCAGCTTTCTGGTCAGACTCCCGTCTACTCAAAGGCCCGTTACACCGTCCGTACCTTCGGTATCCGTCGTAACGAGAAGATTGCCGTCCACGTCACTATCCGCGGCCCCAAAGCCGAGGAGATCTTAGAGCGTGGTCTCAAGGTCAAGGAGTACGAGCTGCGGAAGCGCAACTTCTCTGAGACCGGCAACTTTGGTTTTGGAATATCCGAGCACATCGATCTCGGAATCAAGTACGACCCGGCTATCGGTATTTACGGAATGGACTTTTACGTTATCATGTGCGTTTTTCGCGATCCTATGAGATGATAGTTTATGTCGGTTGGTCGCTGACGGCGAGTGTAGGTCCCGCCCTGGTCTCCGTGTTGCCAAGCGTAGGCGCTGCCAGTCTCGCGTCGGTCACTCGCACAAGATCTCCGCTATCGATACCATCAAGTGGTTCAAGACCAAGTACGATGCCACCGTCCGGTAATTTTGCCATTGATGGGGAGAGTTCGGGATGCAGTGCATAATAAAAGCATGTGTTTCCATCAAGGTGCTGCTGGGATAGCGTTCGGTGTTCTGGTTTGATTTTTTCTCTTGTGGGATCATGGCTTGTACTTATGTCCAAAAACGAATCCCTCTACGGCACCACTCGGTGACGGCCACCCTTCATGATTTCCTTCCTGCTGTTGCGGGTGGAGTCGTGATATGTGAGGATACCTTTGGGTGTCATCGTCCTTCAATCACTTTGATACCGTGATATCCAATTTGCCATAGACACCCATCAGCTTAATCCTGCTACTCACCGGACTCTAAGTCCCTATAGTGTTCACATCCGCCTTGTCCGCCATGATCAGCCCACTGAATCCATGTTGTCCTGCGATATTCTGGTCTCAGTCAGTAGACCAACGCTCCTGCGCTATGGATATGTTCTAGCCCAGTGGGAGGAAAGATCGGTCTATAGATGGGCCGGCCCATCTATAGACTGGCGGCCCGTGTATGAATGGGCTGGATCTACGAACTGGCCGGACGGTGGGTAGATTTTCTTAGGTGACTGGGCTAGCCCAGTGGTAAATCTGCGGGTGGGCTGTACCAGTGGTAGAGCTATGTAGGCTAGCCGAGTGCTAGATCTACGAGTGGGCCAAGCCTAGTGGGCATACGAGCTAGCACCAACACCCCTGTGGAAACCAACTTCTCTTGAACTAATCCATTCGTCAGTCACCATCACCCTGATTACAACCCTCTTTGCAATCATGTCCGCCACTGCCGCCACCGCCAATGCCCTCCCCAATACCACCTTCGCCCCTTTTTCTGCAGAAACACTCCAGGAATTTAGAAGATGGATGGCAAATGACAAAAGCAAGGTAGGCTTTAAGACGGGAATGGGGTAGAGTTCCTACTGATGATTGTTTAGTCTCGGTTTACGGAGGAAAAGCGAGTAGAGTACTGCGACTGGATGCGGTATCCTCACATGAAACCACCACCTGGGCCAGATCAAAAGAAACTCTGGAATCATACGTACGACGCACAGGCAAACTATGATATTCACCCCAACGGCCATTGAAATTGAGGTGCACCCGCATGCAGCAAAGGCACGGCAGAGGTCGGCGAGCAAAAACAACAAACGCCATACGATAGAAGCCTTTCCCCCGGGAGATGTAGTCAGTATCAGGGTTTCCAAAAAGGATCGTACGGCAACCGACCCACACCGTATATTCTTCCGGGTTCTAGCTGTACCTCATCACAGCCGGTACAAGCTTCAGACTGCGCACGAAGTTCTCAACGTCCATTACCCTGTTAGTGTTCTAACCAGAGTACCACCGGAAGCACGTCTGGATGCGGCAGCCAACATTCCGGAGACTGGGCTGCCAAATATCATCACCCTCCATGCGGCATCAGCAAAAATGTCGACGAGTGAACGGATATCAGTTTCCTGCAATTGCAAGCCCCCTCGTTGTACTGGGAAATGCAGATGTTTGGAGAAAAAAGTGAAGTGCTCTGTCCATTGTCATGCTACAGAGTTCGACTGCCATAACCTGTCGAAATTGGCAATTCGCACTGAGGTGGCATTGGTTGATCGTGGGATGGAGGGGGATGAGCAATTTCCGGAGGAGGAATAGCTACAGGGGGAGGGGCAGCTACAGGAGGAGAAGCAGCCGCAGGAAGTGGGGCCGCAGGAGGAGGAGCAGTCTCAGGAGGAGGAGCCGCGGGAAGAGGAGCAGCCGCAGGAGCAATACTACGGGCTATCTGGTATTCAAGATTCGATCGATTTACCACCACCAAGTCGGAAGAGAACTCGGCAGGTTACCCCAGCCACAGCACCGGAACGTACGGCGGGAGGGCGAGTTTTGAGAAAGAGAAGGAGACGGGTGCAGTAGGTGCTCTCCGGAGATAGATCCCTGGTTGTAAGCAGAATTCAATTGATTGTTGGTGAGAGCGAGGTGTTGAGTAGTGAGTGCCTGGGGATTAATCACTGGGGAATTGAGGGGTGGGTCTGAGATCTGGTCACCGCCGCATTAAGTGCCTCCCGCCGCCGCCGTAAAAAAAAACGAAGCTATCTACCCAGTGGCGGCAGATCTCCCACCTGGCCAGCCCAGTTACCCCAAAAAATCTACCCACAATCCGGCCAGTTCGTAGATCCAGCCCATTCATACACGGGCCGGCCATTCTGCCCACTGGGATAGAACAGGTGTAAAGGACATGACGCAGACAAGCAAGCGACGAATCCGCTGTTTTCAGCCCACCACTGCAAACCCGATCAACCGCGACGATAATTTATAACTAATGAATCTGGAAAGCAACAACAACCAGAAGCTATGTACGAAAAGTTTTGTCGACAATATCACCGTATTTACCAGCAGCCGTCAGAGGCCTCATACCGAGGATGGCTAAAAAGAGACGATTGCCGATGCGTGCTCCTCCCTCTTTAGAGCGTGGGTTGCCTCGCTTGCTTCGCGATACAGATCACATATATCCACTCGCGGTCGACCTCGCTATCCATCTAGTCCTGACTTCCCACAGGACTGGCAGTCCTGGCCCTGACGTATATAGGGCCGGGCTGCCACCCGCAGTATGGGCTGGTAGAGCAAAAGATGGACTATGCGGGCTATTGCGAACACTGGCCGCTATCATAACCAGCCAACTATAGGGACAAGGCTGACGGGAATAATCGTGGATGCGGAAGCTCGGATGCGTGGTATAGGTCTAAATGCGTGTGGAAGAGTGGCAATGCATGTTCAGGCAGAAGAATCCTAGACAGAGTCCACACTGTGTCTCCCAGGGTAAACTACGATTGTCTTCACTCACTGATCTCAAGATTTACATTCATCTCGAAAACACCATTTTCCGAGTCTGGCGGCACTGAAACGACCACAACCACTTATTTGGGGGGAACAAGTCAAATGCCTACCCCCTGGCCCCGTGTTCTGACATCGGTAGCGATCGTCATCTCCGTGATGTCGCATGGCGCAGCAGCCCAAGATAACGGTGATGAATTCTCCAACAATCTTGCTTCCGACTTGGGGCCGTTGATTGCCCTCTTCGGGGAGCAGTTCGCGCGCCAGTTTATGAGCCAGAGCATGTCGTGGGCGGACAACGTGCTGTTCGCGTGTGCTCCCCTGGGAATTATCGCGGCGGTCGTGGGGGCGATCAGGGTCGGCGGCCCTTCATGGCTCAAGGCGCTTATCGGGAGAGCGCGAGAAACCGCGGCGACGGCGGAATTGGATCTGATGTCGAGCACTTCGCACGAAGGTAACAAGTTTCTCGAGTCGGACAGCGGGTGGGTGAGTATTCTGCTGACGCGATGCGATCAGTCTGCGAGTTATGGAATGGGGAAGCCCTCGTGCGGGTTATGGGATCGGCTCCAGTGCAGGAATTTCTGTTCTTCGAAGAGATTGGTGATAACGCTGACCCAGCAACCACTGCTGGGGATCTGCTGGCTGAGAAGTTGTTTCGTATCACGACTCTGGAGGAAGTAAAGGCGAAGAAGTTTCCGCTTCTTACCAGGAAACGTAGGGACCTTCTGCCAAGGGCAAGTTGGATACTTTGCTGAGAGTTTCTCCAGGCTCACGATCCGAACGGCTGCGCAAACTTCTTTGGCCACCGCGGCCAGCAAATGATATGGAACAAGGGAACACTGCACAATTGCAAACAGTTGATCCTTCGGGAAGACTAATCCGGGGTGATGCCTCTAGGGATGCCCCTAATATTTCCCTCAACCTCAGCCCGAAGATGAAGGGGCTGGTTGAGCTGTACTGCATGGCTCTCCTAGGCATACTTGTACAGGCGGCTGTTCTGGTAGCTGGCGGCCTCGTCACCTATCGGTATAAGCTACAGAAAGGCGGAGGGGACGTTCGACCCTACGCGTATCCTGTCACGGCTACAGGAACATTGGTATTGGTGGTCGGGATGTTCATCTGTGCTTCCGTGGTGGAGAGAAGTACCAAGGAAGTCGAATGGATTCAAATCCCCACTGGCAAACGATACCACATCCGCTGCTTGTGGCTGCAAAGGGGCAGGGTATGTTTCCGTCCGCGATTTTTCACTGTACTATGTTTACCAGAGATCAGATCGTAAACGACCAAACTTTTGAGTCATATGCAATCATCGCAAAAGGGGCCCGCGACGAGGTATTGACATCGAGACGGAGAACATCCCGCGTGCGCGTGCAGCGAGTGGACAGTATTGCGACTACCAACCACAAACCCAGCCAGCAGAATGGCTGGCGGAAATTACTCGGGAAGACTATTTCCAATCCCTTCGAAGCCGCAACGGTTGTAGGAACAGTAGTCAGCATTACTGGATTTGTTCTTCAGTTTGTGGGATTGCGAGTATGTTTCACCCAAGCCTGCATGATCTGATTCTATTGCTAACGGTGAGTCTCAACGTCAGGCATCGCATTGGTCTCTAAGTATTGCACAACTACTGGCCACCTTCCTTATGACTATGGTAAGAGCTGTTGAGCGGAGGAGTTTGGTTGAGCGGCCGTTCAACCAGCCGCTACAACCAGGGCACGAGCTGGACTGGCTTGCCACGGGGATAGGTAGAAACCGAGGCATGTTTTGGCAGCGCACTACTGCAGAGGACCTTCCTCCGTCAAGTGAAAATCCCTTGGATGCATATGCTCTTGAAGAAACCTGGGCGTGGGGGATCTTGACAGGAGAAAATGCTTGGGCGGATGGGCATTGGGGACCAACTCCGCCGTGTGGGATGAATAATTCATCGCAGGGTCTCGTCAGGCTTCGCATGAGGATGGGAAAGCTTAGCAAATGGACGGGTCCGACATCGGAACTCGCTGTGTCCGTTGCATCTTCCATCGACGAAGCTATGAACATGCTCAGTTTCAACGAGGCGGGGGACACCGTATTCACATGGTCGGTGAATGTGCAGTTCGGCGACAGGAACGAGTCGATTGAACTCACTGTCAAAAGGTCCAGCGTAACAACGCCGTGGGCCGCAAATGCGGCCGAGATTGAGGCCGTGCTCTCGCTTTGGATATACCATACCCGCGAGACGGAACGGAAGGCGCGAAATACGCTTGCAGAGACGCAGAAACCGGATTCCGAGGATTCCGAGGACGACTGGCTGCGGCATGGAGAAGCGGCATTGCAACGGCAAAACCTACAGTTCCTAGGCCCGTATTCGCCGTGTCTCCTCCGTGACCTCAAGTGGTGGACACCGCGCACATCTACTCTCCTGCGAGTTGGCAAAACTACCCCAGCGGCATCACCTACACCGCCCGGTCAGCCAGGAATGCATCCAAGGACGTCGTCCCCGGCACCGACCGTCACCGGGCACACACAGATATCGACACCGTATACCAAGATCACGGGATTTTCGAACCTCTCCAACTGTATTGGCAATGGCGCGACCAGGCCAATTGCCCTCAATTACGATGTGGATAAAGTGGCCTTCGATGAAATCGAGGCCAGCCCAGCAGTCACAGGCTCCCTAGCTGTCATGACTGATAACAGCCTCGAAATCTCGTATGGGCAGCACCTGTTTTCCTCGTTCATGTGGGCGGTCTCTCGGAGAGTGTCGAGAATCGAAAACCCAGCCAATGCCCGACAGCTGGACATGTTCAATAATCCCACTGCATGGAACTCGATTGCACTTGATCATGGTAGGCTCGAAAGGATAGCTCGCACTGTGCAGAAGTCTGGGCTTGGTACGCTCGAAGAGGGATATCTGTGCATCGTACCGCCCCTCAGCATGGCAAATAAGCTCCCCGCTGCCGCGGCTGTGGACTCGATCATCCAGACGATGAAGGTGCGGGAGGCGGACAGCACCCTGCCAGAGCTTAGCGCTGTGTACATGGAGTTGCTCCGCTTCGCTTCTACATTTCGAAAAAACGCCGAGGGCGTTTTGTGCCCATTCAGTTTCAAGGCTGTCGCGGCGGCGATAGGTAGGGTCTGGGTCATATCCGAGGTCTGGACATTGGGTTTCTAACGAGAGCCGTTCATAGAATACTACCGAACCGTAGTCCTCGCGGCTCAGCTGAGCACCAGGCAACTCCGAGATGCCGGGGCGCTGACTAGTCTCAGGGACGATTTGAGAGCGCAACTGGAAAAGGTCGACAAAAAGACTATGATCTTCCTTCATGTTCTGTACGAGAATCAAGACCGCATGGAAGGGTTGGAAGACTTGCTGCCAGGTCCCAGTGACAGAGCTAGGCTCGACGATGCCGAGATCGCGATGTACTTGGGGTATACGCCATTGCACCAAGAAGTCATTTCCCGGAAGCTCACCAAGGTGCAAAATCTGAGGCTCTTGGGCGAGAGGGACCTACTGGGCTTCACTCCACTCCACTACGCGGTGAACATTCCTGGATTGGACGATGAAACTGTCATCAGGTACATGCCTAAACATACCCTTTGCCGTAATCTGTTGAACTCTTTGACGGCTGCTGACCACGGCCCAGTATGCTGCTGGATTCCGGTGCGGATGTCAACTCACAAGACACCATGGGTTATACCTCCCTGATGTATGCTTGTCTCAAGGGGAATCGCAAGCAGGCAACACTGCTCTTGAAAAGAAAGGCCGACATAACGTTGCGCGGACGAGACGAGTTGACAGCGCTGCACTGTGCGGCCATGGGCGGCGTCCAGGGAATCGTTCGGAAGATTCTCGAGCAGAGAGCTGCGAACGTCGATGTGGCTGATCGATACCAGCGTACCGCACTGCATTGGAGCGCGTTTCTGGGTAATTTCAGCGTGGTGGAGTTGCTGTTGAGGTGGAAAGCATCGCGGGATGCGAGAGATGACTTTGATCGCACGCCGCTTCATGCCGCTTGTCTCTGCGAGGACAAGTGGCTTCGTATGGAATGCGTCAACCTCCTGCTGAAAGGCTCCGAGGACCTGAAGGAGGCGAAAGACAAGGACGGCAAACGGGCGGTTGCGCTGGCAGTGGCGAAGAAGCACGGGGACGTGATGTCGCTTCTCGCGCAGAACGACCACGACGCACAAGTGGCGCTGCGATCTTCGGCAGAAAACGGCGACCTGGAGAGTGTAAAGGCCCTAACGGAGAAGGGAGTCGACATTGACTCTCGGGATGAGGAGAACGACCGTAATGCATTGCATTTCGCTGCTGCAGCCGGGCACGACAAAATCGTCGTGCATCTCCTGGAGAAGGCAGGCGAGAACCTGGAGTCCTACGTCAACAGCGCTTCGGCGGACGGTCGGACGGCTCTCCACCACGCTGCGAACGGGTCGGGCGACTACGGCGACACTGTGCGGGAACTGATCTCGTACGGGGCCGATAAGCTCCTTAAAGATGGCCGTGGTAGGACGCCCTTGCTCCTCGCGTGTCTCCTGCCTGGCCACCACCGAGTCATAGAGCACCTCATCCACGACGGCATCGACGCTGTCACCGGGCTCCACCGTGCGATTGAATTCGGCGATGAGCCCACCGTTCGAGTCCTCGTCGATCTCGGCGTCGACCTCGAGACATTTGATACCCACTACGAATCCGTGAACCCACTCCGCTGCGCCGCTCGCTTCGGCCGCCATGAGATCGTTAAGCTTCTGCTGTCCAAGCACGTCAGCCTGGGAGAGCCGCATGGGGAAATGGTGGCACTTCACTGGGCGTGTGAGCGCGGCCATGTCGATATAGCCCGTACGCTGCTCGACGCGGGCACGGATACCAATATCAAGGATTTCCGCGGGAACACAGCGCTGCATCACGCCGCCGCAAGTGGAAGCGCGGAGGTTGTGAGGCTCCTACTGGAGCGCGGCGCGGATAAGAATGCGCTCAACGATGCTGGGGGGACCCCGCTCGTAGTCTGTAGGGAGCAAGGGTCGGAGAAGCAGCTGCCTGAGGGAAAGAAGGAGGTCGAGGCGTTGTTGGACGACGCGGCTGAAGGGAGCACTGGGGGTTCGACGCCAATAGTCGGCAGCGGCGTCTCCGGGGCGGTCGTCATGGATGCTCCTCAGGATTAGTTAGCAGCGGATGAATGCACACCCGCACCAGGTCGATCTGCGTAGGCCCAATCGTCTCACCTGTGACCAACCAACGCTGCCACAGCTCTCCCCTACGACAACGGCCCGTTGCCCAGTTAGCCAGTAGTCGCGCAGGCCAGTGCGTTCAATCGACAGCTGAGCATGAGTGTAGTCCGGGCTGCCCAGCCATCGTGAAACGAAGCTTTCCACTTTCTGCACGGAGGAAGCTGATTGATGGTAGCCAGCTCTATGGGGCTCGACATGGGGGATCCGGGTGGCCCGAAACTGTCTTAGAGAACCTGACTCGCGAAATAGGGTAGATCATTAGACAGCGAACCCCCCCCCCCCCCCCCCCCCCCCACCGAGTACCCGCCGACGCGCATCCAAAGCGGGTTGGCCCCTCCAGCAGCGGGATGCAAGCGGTAAATTCGCGTGAAGGAACCGGGGCTCCCCGCGGAGAGCGGACGACGGAGTGTTGTGCCGTGCCGCATAGCTCACTTTTCTTTTCTTTCAGGCTCAAGTTCCCACGTTGCGGCGACTACGTACCCTATGTCGTGTTGTCTTGCGCTCTGTCTGTGTCTCCATTCTTTGGTCAGTGCGTCCAGGGGGGGAGATACCAAGGACAGTTGCATGTGGAGGGTCTTGGCCCTTCCCTATGCCGCGGCAAGCCAGCCAGCTGTCGGGGAAGATCCACTCTCTGCACCAGCAGTCGCACGGCAACTCACGTCGTCTCACTCGCGTCAACGGTCACGCGGAATGAAATCGGAAAGCGCATTCCCAGCCATGGCGATGGATCGTCGCCGCTCCCAGCGGACAGACATGGCTGGGTCACTCTAGACCCTTCGCTACCACCCCAATGCGATATATCCGCCTCTAGTTGCGTCTCCAGCCAACACCGGTGGATGAGCGACCAACAAACCTCGACTATGTCAAACACATACCCAGGACTGCCTCCGGTCGTTCAGCCCCCGATGTTTCTTTCCTCCACATGCCATCCCGTCCATAGCCATATATTCACCGAGGGCCGCCCACTTCGAGTAGGCAGGTGGGGTATAACTCCTCTAAAAAAAACAAGAAGAAACCAAGGCCTAGCGTCGAGGTGATGCGAGTGATGTTCATGACGCCCCGTCCCCTCCCCCCGTGTCGTCTCCCCAGCGCCTATAGTGTGGCGGTGGCCACGTAACGTCCAATCCCCTCCAGCCCCCAAGCACCTGCGGTGGTGTAGTTAATCCAAGCTTTGATCATCCAGGCTCTCTCGCTAGGGCGCCCTTGTAAGCGCCGTGCACAGCCACCTTCGGGAATCTCAATCTCACAGCCCGTCTGCAGCGCGCGCGAATCGGGGGGCTTTGACGGAAGGTATCTTTATCTTCCTCATCGGAAGGGGGGAGGGACACGCACGATTCTCGGCGAGCGGCAGCGTGGAGAGGCGAAGTGAGGTGAGGAGTAACTCGGGTGGCGGGTGCGGTGTGGCTGGTGGGCGGTTTGGAGGGGGGTTTCTATCCAGGCAGAAACGATGTCTTGCCTGCCCCGGCCACTGTTCCATCGACAGCGCGGTCGGTACATAGGTCCATATTCGCAGCCGCCTTCAGCGGCTGTTCTCGCGCTCCGGAAATACATACATATCTCCCTTTCCTTCCTCCCCGCCGCCCCCCCCCTGGCAGCCAGTATGTACCTAGCGCGCCGATCGGATCCCCCGCGCCGTTTCATCGCCATAGTCCTAGCAGCCATCCCCCCCCTTCATCGTTGTCGTCACACATCTACCGGCCCGTTGGCGAGCGATCGAGAGAAAGGGGAGGAAGAGACGGAGAGGCTGAAACCCGCCACTGATGCGGTACGTACGTGGTTACCGAGATTTCAATAGGGGGCACGATCTGAAACGGCCAGGGAAGGGCGGGATGACGTCTGCGCCGGTTGTTTCGAAGCAAAATGAGGAAGCGGGGCAGGTCGACGGGTCGGTATGTACATAGGATGCCGCACTCCCGTCCAGCGCGCTCCGTACATAGCTGGCAGCCGGCTGTCCACCTATCTGCATTACTCTATGCTGAAACCAGTCTTTGGGGGGGTGGGAGTACATACCGCGCGCCGCCGACTTTGGCCGTTCAGATTGACAGCCTCATTCTGACCAAAAATCAAACCGCCCATCTCGTGCCTGTGTTTACACGGGGTGGACGAGCGAATGCGGAGAACGAACTCGCGCCCGCAGGTGGGGGGAAAGGGTATGGGGTGCGGGGAACACTGCCGGGGTTCCCACGCCGGGTTTGGCGTTGTCATGGTTGCCGTTGCCGTTGCCGTTGCCGTTGCGACCGCCAGGTGTGTTGGCAAGGCCATCGCTCGTGCGCTCTGCGTGTCGAAACAACGAAACGGGTTCCTGCAGCACTGCGCTGCACCGCATGGCGTCGCAGGTGAACTGTGTATCGTGGCTTTTTTTCTTCTTCTTCTTCTTCTTCTTCTTCATCATCTTCTTTCTTTCTTTCTTTCTTTCTCTTTGCAGAAAAAATGCTGCAAACGATCTGCACGGAACACACAGCTATCTACAAACCGAATCTCGGGACGCTGCAGCCAGTAGCCCTTTTTCTGTTCTGCCCCCCATTGCATTGCCAGCGCTTACTCCTGGAACAGAGAGGGTACCGGTGTATGTACATACCTGCCAGAAGACGGTCGAAGGGTGCAACAATTCAGCAGCTATGTGTGCACGTCGATGGCGCAGTCGCGAGCAAGTCGCTGCTCGCCACGTCCGTACGTATGTGACTAGATACACGGACGGTGCATGTGCTGGTTAGAGGGTGGTTGTCCCTTCATCTCGTGCGCCGTTTGTCGTCGGTGGAAGCGCAAGGAAAAGGAGTAAGTATCTATCCAACGAGGAAAGGAAATGGGCAAGGAGGGAGCTCCGCAGTCTTGGCGGGTCCAGGTAGATATGTACATACATACAGCAGATGCATCCCATGTCTGTATGTAACTAGAGCACGTAGACATATGTACTCTATCTATATCTACCTTCCGGTGCCTGCCCCGGAAGCACAGGTACGGTATATACGGTATGCGGGTCGAGCCCATTTACGCATGGACACTTTAATATTAAGCACGTACATACTTACCTATGTAAGTACGTTTGAGAAGGTCGGGGTTCTTGGCGGTCAGATAGTCTATGCTACATAGAGTAGTTAGTTAAGTATCCTTGGGAACCGATCCATGCGCTGGGCACGCTAGTCCGTTTTGTGCCAGCAGATTAAATACATATCAAATAGAAATAATAAAAATTTGTGTACTACATATACAGGAGCAACCACTGTTCAAGGCGAACAACCAACAACGCGTGCAAATATATGTCCTCGTCTTCTACCATAATACCGCGTACGCCGTTGCGGGACTGCCGTTCACTGGCCTTCGCTTGGACGCTTTGCAGGACTAGAGTGCGCAGGAGGTATATAGCCCAATGCGATATCTACTGCGATCCCGGCGCGGCATCTACAGTACTCTACATATCTACAACGTGCACGACACGATATTTACTACGGCTGAACTGGCAGGGCCTCGTCAGTCATTAGAAAATAGTGTGGTTGTGCCCAAAAGGCTAGTTGGTGGGTGCTAGCGTGTCCCCAACGGCAGGAATCGATCCCGCACCTTGAGGCGCGGCGCGGTGGGTTCGTCAATCCACCGGTCCCCATCCGGCTTCCGCCCTGGTGGCCGATTCCAGTGATACTCTACATACATACTTAGATGGGATGGTAGCCTTGGCCCCACAGCTGTCCTGAATGTGTGGATGTGAGTGTTCGAGGGCAACCGGGATACTTTCTCGGATGTATTCGGCCCGTTTACATATACGAGGCTGATTGTGCTGACAGTTGGGATACGGAGCCGGCTGCAGATATGTAGGCTTCGTATGGTTGGTGGTGACTGGTGGCCTCATGTGTAGAGCATTGCAGTCGGGGGGCCAGTGTGGAAATTGGCTATCGGTATCCGATGAAGCCAGGCCCAGGCCGTGTCTATTCTCCAAGGCAGCCCTGTGAGTTATGTATGACATCCGACTCGCTGAACAGGAAGTAAGTTTGGATATCTATGGTTGCAGAACGGTTGTCGATCTGGTGCGACTTGACCAAGCGAAGCTGTGTTACGTGGTGCAGCAGGCGAAGTCAATAGTTACATAGCGAACTCTACGTCTCTCTGCCATGCCATGTAAGACGGACTCACTGGCTTTGGGTGCCAAGCCCTTGCGAGCCGACAGAGCCCCACATCTAACCCCCGCGGGCCATTGCCCACTCCGCTTCGTACATAGCTGTTCCGCTATACCGTCCCATGGGCAGTCCCGCAGTCCCCGACCAGCATCACAGTCGAAAACCCATCAGCATCAAGGCACCGAAGCTGCCCTCAATTCCCACGGAGCCCGGTTGTTGGGGATTCCGATCTTCCGATTCATAATGCCATAGACATGTGGCGCCGTAGATAGAAGCGTTGTGTCGCGCATGAAAGGGGGGGGGAAACTGTCTGGACGCGCCGTATAGCCGGCATGAGTATCGGAGTTGTGAGCGTCGGCTTCTCCTCCGACATGAAACTGACATCTAGATATATCAGTGATCAGCCGGCCCCACAGATTGGTGCAGAACTCGGCTTCACAGGCATCTCGTTGTGCTAGCTCACCTCCGGAACGGCAAGTAGGTATTCCGCCCACTAGATAGCCCCACTGGGAACTCGGATTTTCCGCGTGATGGCCGCAAGTCGGCAGGAGTCCTTTGTCGCGACTGACTTACAGCCACTCGCAAGAATGAACGAGGACTTGGCGAGCAGGCCGCCCGAAAGGCCCGCACTTACTAGGGTGTCTGCGATCGTGCTTGCCGATGCCAATGGTGAACTTTGAGGTTTATGTTGGCTGTGGCTTTAAGAGTTAACGATAGATAGTCTAGGAGTTACACGAGCTGACTCATCCGTTTCACCGCATCTAGACGATACCGAACCGTCGCCGAGTTTTTGTTTTTTTGTTTATTCATACTCGCATTCAGCCTCTCTAGAATCATCGCGCAAAAACTGGCAACTCTAACTCCAGACTGCTGTCGCAAGTCGCAAGTTGCTCGGTCGACTCCGGAGCTCGACGATCATCATCTCCCTCACACGAGGCGGAACCTCGCTCAAGCACACAACTAGTATACTTGGAGCCACCAGCTCAGTTCGCCTGCCCCACGAACCTCTCGAACAGTATTACCGACGACGGACCCACGCGTCCCTTGGTCGTTTCCCCTACCGCTCATGCCGCTCGCATAGTCCGTTGTCAGTCCGAGCACAATTCTCGGCCAGAATCGCGACATCCACGCCCAAGTGCCCAGCGGAGGAGAGTGAGAGAGCGGGAGAAGGAGAAGGAGAAGAGACTTGCCAACAATCTCCAGTCGTCGGCGTCTAGACCCAGCTCAGCTGGGGAGGAGACAAAGATCAATGTGAGAAAGTCATCCTCCGCCGCATCCCCCCTTCAGCGTCTTTGTTTGCCTGATAATTCTTTTTCGATTCCTAACCGCCATGCTCTCTCGTCGCTGACAAGAACCTATCTGCGTTTACACGGTCTGACAACACACACACACACACACACACACACCCCAGGTCTTTCGATGCCTCGAGACCCGAGAGCCGAGAAAGTCGCAAATGCTGAGCGCTGGCGATAATGTCGCTATGTACGCTGATTGTGGCCCCCGCAAACATCGACGCCGTCTCCGGATAGCTCAAGAAGCAACAACACTTCAGCTCGACATGTCATAATCACGGCCACCACTCGCTGCCGTAATGGTGCTGCAGCATACATCATGCATGCGCGGATGACAACGTGCGTGTGTGGCTTTTTTTGTCCGGGTTATGATGGCCATGTAGTCAGGATTTTAGCTGATGGGGGACGAAAGAAAAATAAAAAACCGAGAAAGAATATTCTGGGACTGTGGCCTGCTGTCAGAACTTTTTTTTTTTTTCTCGAGACAAAGAGCGTGCTACACACTGCTAAATAGATACGTACTGCGTTGCGGATCGGGATCTATGTATGGCAGACGCCGAAACGAAACATGACAGTGCAAGTGGGTACCCACTCGCCTCTCCGCCGCGTTACAGAACTTTGGCTGTCTTTGTCCACACGGTGGTCAGCGACATCATGGGGGAATGTATGTATCTATCTAGCCGCTTTGTGATCGATGATCAATGGCCATGGCTCGCCTGCCTATTAAAAGACTTCCGAGAGCATGACCTGACTAATGACCAGTAGGTGCAGCTCGACAAGCCACACCCGCCATCAGCCACACGTTAAAATTAAAAAAAAAAAAGAAAAAAAAAAAGAGGGAGACGCACTCCTCAGCCACACTTTACGTAGCGCGAGTCGCCCCAAACACAGCAGAGCAAAAAGATCTCTGTTTCATCCAAACATCCATCGGTCGGCGCGGACCTTCTCAGAATCCCTGGGCGGGGGGTGGCACATAAGTATGTACTACATACGGACTAGGTCACAAGCGTGGGGTTAATTTAAGGACAACCATGAGCGGAGCTGCGGCACTGCAGCAGTGGGTGTGGCTGGATCGATGGACTGGGGGCCCTTCCTTCGTTCCTTCGCTCTTTCCATTCCGCGTGCGATGCCGCCACTGCCAATCGGAGGGAGCTTTACTGGCGGTCTACTCTCCAGTGCCTGGCACGTAGAGCACAAGACCATTCTGCCATTCAATCCAATCCACGCCCGACGTCCGCTTTAGCAAGCGACCTTCGCGTCGTGATCGGTGAGAGGGGGACTGATTTGGAATTGGGAGTACTTGGTTTGATGATACCTTACTCAAGAGATACTCTGTTCGATTATCACCTACTCCATGTCTGGTAGGTAGTATAGTTGGTCCCATCCGGCGCTCCGTCTGGTTTGCCAGCGTTGGTGCGGCTAGAGTGAAGACGGAAAGTTTGCAAGACATCTACCAGGTGAAACCGATCAGCTAGGCCCACTCCTACCCCTCCCCCACCTGGAAAGGTAGAGTATGTACCTACGTACATCTCGAATCCGCATCCAGCTCCGGGCCGTGAGATCATATCGCACGCCCCTCCCGACAATGTGACGGCCCCCGTCGCCGCCCCTTCACTTTTGCCGTTGTACGTGCAGTTTTTGCGCCGGCGATGGGAACGGTGAAACGGTAAAACGGTGGAACGGTGGAACGAGACAGATGAATGTGTACATACCGCCCACTCTGGATGCTACATCCTCTATCGACACGCGAATGGGCGAGCACATAGGAATGATGCATCGTATACGACGGCGCCGGCTCATGGGTCGTACTGTGCTCTGCGGCCAGGTGCCGCGGATTTGTCGCAATCTCGCCATAAGTGTGTGTGCCAGAAGGGCCAAAATTAGCAACGTCCACCGTCCGCCGTCCACCGTGGGGGATACACAGCTATGTCGAGCTAATTAAGGGAGAGCGCGCGTGTGTGGTGGCCCGGCGAGAATGTGTACACACATACACACGTATGTACCGATCGTGGATTCCATCGCGAGGGAATCACCAGCCGGTCACCAACTCAACTTTCGCCCACGGCGACGGCGGCAGCATGACGAGTAGATGAGTGCCTATCCCTCGCAGATAGTTGGCAAGCTCGTCCACGATTAGAGCCACCGGTAATTCCTGCCGGAGACTGGATAATGGTACTGATCGCTGGTCAGAATTATATTCCTGCACGAGACTGAATCAATATTTGGCGTGGAATGCATACCTACATATACAGGACTCAGACAACTGGATCGACAGGCATGATGTCGCCCGGGGCAGCACTTGCATTTGGGGGGGCCGTCGGATGAAGGAATGACGAAGGAAGAAGGAAGAAGGAAGAAAGAAAGGGTGACAGCGACAATTCCGCGCCGCAGCAGCAGCTTGTCCTGGAGGCGGGACAGAGGCGTTGTGTACGGCACATACACTATGTGGAATCGACTGGCCCTTCTGCTTGCTTTTCCTGCGATCCAACTCGCTCGCGCACACGCACAGTCCACGGTGGGCGGTCTCCAGGTAGAGTGGGTACCCAGGACGGTCCAGAATCATATCCAGCGCCTATACATGGAACAGGGAAGAATTGCATTGCCCAAGTGCGTGAGCCACGAACATACCCCGGCCATGCCGAGCTCTCGGAACCACCCACATCCAGCGGTCTTGGACTTGGTGTGACGGCCAAACCTGCAGCTCGCCCGGCCTTTCAAGACCTGCATATAAGACATCCCCCCGCCACCAACCCTCCCCCATCCATCCACCTACTCGCTTCCAGCCTCTCGCTATTACTTCTCTTTCCCCTTCCGCTACCTTCAAAGTCACTCTCTACCGCCTCCGCCCGTTCTCTTTCTACAACTCTTTAATACCTCAACCACCGCAGTCTTAACCTCCTCATCCTCAACCACAACATCTCAACTACCACAACCTCAGCCCTCACCCGCACATTTCAAGACAACATGCAGATCAAGACTTTCCTCACTGCGGCCCTGTTCGCTACGGCCGTCTCTGCGCAGAACGTCGAGAACCCTGAGCCAGCTGCTGTCATACACGACAACCCCGCCGGCAAGAGGTACGTACATTACACGGCGACGACGATCGCTCCCCTCCCCCTCCCCCGCCAATCCCGTGCGATCCAATTCCACTCAATATAATCCCATTCTACGCGTCGCCTTCGCTTTGATGCCTTCTTTCTGACATCATCCCTCTGCTAGCTACTCCGCTACTTTCGACGGAGCCAAGGGCGTGACTGGTCGTCTCACCTTCGTCGCTGGCTCTGGCGGCCATGGTGTCAAAGTCACCGTCAAGCTTAGCGGTTTCGAGGGCGAGTTGGGTCCTTATGGGTACCACATTCACGACCAGCCCGTCCCCACCGACGGTAACTGCACTGGTACCAAGGCTCATCTTGACCCGTACGGCCGTGGTCAGGTCACTCCTTGTGACGCCTCCAAGCCCGAGACCTGTGAGGTCGGAGACTTGGCTGGCAAGCACGGAAAGATTCCCGCCTCCGAGAACGGTAAGCCGCATTCAATCCGAGGTAGTGTCGAGCGTGCGCTGATCGCGTCCCACCAGGTCTTGTTGACTACAGCCACTCGTACACCGAGCTCTACGCTTCTACCAAGGAGGGCATCGGCGCTTTCTTGGGCAACCGTTCGATCGTCATTCACCGCAACGACGCTAACAAGACCCGTCTGACCTGTGTCAACATCGTTGCCGACGAGGACACTGGTTACCCGACTACCACCGACCCCGCCAATCCTGGTAGCACTGGCACTTCAAACACCAATGGTACTAACACTACCAGCACGACCACTTCGCCTTTGTCTCCGGATGAGACCTTCGCCGGCTCGGCGTCTTCCTTCGGTATCAACTCAATGGTTGCCATCGGAGGTGTGCTCGCCGGCTTGATGATGGCCTTGTAGATTGTGATATGAGAAGAGAGATATGGATGCGGAGGAAACGATTGGCCTGAAAACGTCTGTGTCTACATAGGTTACGATCTTCTAGAGCGAAATACCGGTTGGGGTTGGAGTTTGTTTCTTTCTTTCTTTCTTTCTTTTCTTTTTTTTCACTTCTTTCTCTCCGCCCGCTACCCTTTTATCAGTGTGTTACAGTTTCGCCTGCAACTTTTGGAGGTGGGGATTGGATCGCAGAGGGGTAGCCGGACCGGGAAGGGGGGAGGACTTCTTGTGCATACGTTCATCTTCACTGGGCAGGTGTCTTGTTTTGTTTTGTTTTGTTTTTTCTGTTGTTTTTTTTGCGTCCTTTTCTTTTTTTTTCTTTTTTTTCTCTCGAGTCCTGTTCAATACCGCGAGTGTCTGGGATACATCAGTCACTTTAATTCTTAATATAACGCACAAACCGCGTGCACACAGGTGTTGACTGTCATTCTTAAAGATCGCGAGAGGGTGCTTGCTTGCCTTTCTTGACAGCGACAGTGTGCCCCATATTCGTTTGTGTGTATCTATCTGCTAAAAGCTACGAGTAGGGAGAGGGAGAGGGAGGACAACGGGCTTAAGCTTGAAATCTACCTACCACTCTTGTCAGTACTCGGCAGTACGCAGCCGCGTCTCTTCCATACATAGAGTACATACATGGGGCGACGGCCGCCCCTGCCAAGGCGAGAAAAAACATGTACCTACATACCTAGACATTAATTAACATCACCAGATTGAACACGCAGCAACGAGCCGCGAGGGGCACCGGCCGCAGGTCAACTTTGGTACATAAGTATGTAGACGAAAGGGGTACCCTTCTCCCCTACTGTACTGGGCAACTGAGTATGTACATACATATCCATGTGTGGGTTGTGGGGGGGAGGCAGAACACGCGTTTATCTACCGACTTGACTGACCGAGGAACGGGATCGCTATCTATGATCTACACAGATACCTAGGTCGCATGCGAGTAATGAATAACTAAAGCAAAAAAAAAAGAAAAAGTATGCATATACATATGTATCCACATACCATGTAGATACACGGGAAAGGCGCGTGGGATGGCTGGGTGGCATGGCGGGTGGCGGGATGGATATGCATCTGCTCTACCTATGCATGGTCTAGGTAGATAGCATCTGGAATCCCTGGCTGGATTCTTCGGGATTGAAATGTGTGGAGTACATAGGTACATAAGTAGGTAGCAACATACTTACCCATATGTGTTGGTAATTTTTTTTTCTTTTCTTTTTTCCTTTTTTTTTTCTCGCGGAGTAGATAACATAACTACATACTGTATTACTAGTACATACATTGGAAGTGATGAGACACGAAGCAAGTGACATGGTAACATCGTGGACCGCCTGACAGACAGAGGGGGAAGTTGGAACTCTGGCGTGTGCAATATGTCGGTATGAATGTATGTATCTTCCGCGGGGAGCTGGGGTGCATATCTAGGGCTGCGTTGGTTGGCTGGTTGGCTGGTTGGTTGGTTGGTTGGTTGGTTGATCGGCGGGGCTGGTTGGCTGGTTGGCTGGGATCGAGCCCGGATTGGCTGCGTTGGAATTGATCAATCACGATCGTGCCTCGTGATGTTGCTCCCGTTGTTTTGCTTTTGCTTGCTAGTTGCCGGGGGATAAGCGAGACGAGTGACCGTTGGGGGGAGGCTGGGGAGGGCTGAGGAGGGCTGGGGGGGGGGGGGGGGGCGGGGTTGGTCACAAGTAGGAAAGTATGTAGTTACGATATGAACGCATATGTTGTTATATACACATGCATGGGGGCCGTGCTCGGGTTGGGCGGGTGCTCGCTGTACATTAGGCACGTACGGTTGACCAGGAGGCCTCATACAACGCGGAGGAGAGGAGAGACGACCCCAGAAGGGGTGACAACATCTATTCACAGACGCCCAGGCTGCCACCAGGCGGATGGTCTCGGAGGACCCTTGCCCCAGCCAGATGCAGATATGTAGCAAGAAAGTAGATGCGGCTCTGCGGAGGGCTAGCTGGGCCAGACATCGCCGTCGAGATCCGGCGGTGCCCGGCGCACAAAGGGGGTTCCAGGGAACGAGAAGGGCCCGACGAGTGGGCGAAGCTTGCGGCGGCGGAGGAGCCGGATGCTCGCGGAGTGGAGTGGGCTAGGGTGTTCGGGGCCGGGCGGGGGGGGGGGGGGGGGGGCGCGGG
>Ga0307516_10000072_pt1 | contig 109380 bp, 79 predicted proteins | sample 19_EM_MG_FD_203310 | JGI IMG/M metagenome (GOLD analysis project Ga0307516, IMG submission 203310) | Populus trichocarpa ectomycorrhiza microbial communities from riparian zone in the Pacific Northwest, United States - 19_EM | ecosystem: Host-associated > Plants > Roots > Unclassified | place... | reverse complement strand
TGCCGTGGTGCCAGCCTTCGAAGCCGTCCAGCACCAGGTCGAACGGGGTGAACCGCCGCGCCAGGCCCTGGGCCAGTTCCGGCAGCCGGGCGCGCGGCACGTTGCCGATGAAATGCAGCGTCAGGTGCCACTGGCCCGGTGGCGTCAACCGCGCGCCGGTGGGCCAGTGCAGCGCGGTTTGCCAGGCCTGAATCGCTTGGCGGGTCGCGGCATCGGGCCACAACGCGAGGAACAGTCGCGCCGGGTCGGCGGGAGCGGGCGTGGGCTGCGAGGCGGGCGGCATCGGCCCGATTGGACCGCGTCGCATGCCGGCTGCCAAATACCCCCGGCGCCATCGGGGCGCACCAGCCCCTGGAATCTCCCCGGGCCGGTGGTCTCCCAGGGCTGACACAATCCGCGCCGGATTCGGGCTGCCATCGGTGGCCCTTCGGCTATTTTCGGCCTGGTCGACCCACAAGGCATGACCAGTCACCCGGGCCGTCCGGCGCCTGCCGGCCGCCCCCACCTCTGCACGACCGACACCATGGCACTGCAACAACTGACCGAAGAACAGATACGCACCTGGACCCGCCGCGAAAAAGACGAGTGGTGGCTGAAGAACGTCTACCGCGGCGACATGGCCCAGCTGACGTTCCGCTCGGGCCTCGCCGGCTTCCTGCTCGGCGGTGTTCTGGCAGCCACCGCGCTGTACATCGCGGCCAAGACCGGCATCACGATCGGCGTCGGCCTGACCTCGGTGATCCTGGCTTTCGCGATCTTCCGTGCGTTGCACAGCGCCGGCCTGGTGCAGGACATGACGATCTTGGAGAACAACTGCACCCAGTCGATCGCCACCTCGGCCGGCTACACGGTGACGGCGCTCGCCTCCAGCCTCGGGGCCTACATGCTGGTCACCGGCGTGGTCATCCCGTGGTGGCAGATGATGATCTGGATCGTGCTGATCTCGAGCATCGGCGTGCTGATCGCGTTCCCGATGAAGCGCCGCTTCATCAACGAAGACCAGCTGCCCTTCCCCGAAGGCCGTGCCAGCGGCGTGGTGCTGGACGCGCTGTACCACGGCGCCGCCGGGGCCGGCATGTTCAAGGCCCGCCTTCTGGGCGTGGTGGCACTGGGCACCGCCACCTGGCAGGCCCTGGTCAGTGACGGCTGGATGAAGCTGATCCAGTTCAAGATCCTGCGCATGGACCAGTGGGCCGGCATGAAAGAGCCCTGGATGGTCCACGAGCGGCTGGACACTTACTACTACCAGGCCCAGGGTGCGGCGCTGAAGATCCTGGGCACCGACATCCGCGCGCTCGGCCTGCGGCTGACGCTGGACGCGGCGATGCTGGGCGTCGGCGGCCTGATGGGCATCGCGGTGGCCACCAGCTGCCTGCTGGGCGCCTTCGTCAACTTCGTCGTGCTGGCGCCGATCATGATCGAGCGTGGCGACATCGTGCCGCGCGTGCTGGCCAACGGCACGACGGTGGCGATCTCTCGCGCCGAGATCGTCAACCAGTGGTCGCTGTGGTGGGGCGTGGCGATGATGGTCGCCGGCGCGCTGGTCAGCCTGGCTGCCAAGCCCGAACTGTTCACCTCGGCCTTCAAGTCGCTGCGCGGCGCGGGCACCAACAAGGCACCGGCCACCGGGCCGGACCCGCTGAAGGACATCGAACTGCCGCTGTGGCTGAGCTGGGTCGGCGTGCCGGTGCTGAGCGTGCTGGGTGCCTACGTCACCCACCTGTTCTTCGGCGTGCCGATGTTCCTGGCGTTGATCTCGCTGCCGCTGATCTTCGTGCTGACGGTGATCTGCACCAACTCGATGGCGCTGACCTCGTGGACGCCGACCGGTGCGTTGTCGAAGATCACCCAGTTCACGATGGGCGCGATCGACAAGACCAACCCGGCCAGCAACCTGCTGCCGGCCGGCATGACCGCAGAGATTGCCTCCAACGCGGCCAACCTGCTTTCCGACATCAAGCCCGGCTACATGCTGGGCGGCAAGCCGCGCCACCAGGCGATGGGCCATGTGATCGGCCTCGTCGCCGGCGTGGCTACCTGCGTGCCGCTGTACTTCCTGCTGTTCCTGCGGCCCGATGCGAACGGCGTGCGCTCGACCTCGACGATCATCAGCGAGCAGTTCGCGATGCCCGGCGCGCTGCAATGGAAGGGCGTGGCCGAGATCATCGCCAAGGGGTTCGCTGGCCTGCCAGCGTCGGCCCTGATCACGATGGGCTTCGCCGTCGTGGTGGCGATCGCCATCGAGTTGGCACGTGTGTTCACCAAGGGCCGCTTCCCTCTGTCGGCGGTGTCGGTTGGCCTGGGCGTGGTGCTGCCGCCGGAATCGACCTTCGCGATGTTCGTCGGCGCACTGATCTTCTGGCTGATGGGCTTGAAGCACAAGACGCCCGGCACGCGCAAGCATGAGATCTGGGTCGAAGGCGCCGAGCCGATCTGCGCCGGCTTGATCTCCGGTGCGGCGCTGATGGGCATCGGCAACGCGATCCTGAATGTGCTGATCGGCTGATGGCCAAGTTCTGCTGACCGTGCAGAAGCGGCGCCGCGGCGCCGCTTCTGTTTTTCCGCCCGGCCTTTCAGTGCGCCGCGCGGCCCTGGCGCTTGGCCTGGTACATCTGCAGATCGCTGCGTTCGAGCACCGCATCGACCGTGTCGCCGGCCCGGGCTTCGCAGACGCCGACGCTGATCGACACCGCCAAGCCCGGCGCAATCGTGCTCCAGGCGTGTTCGCGCACCGCGCGCTCGATGCGGCTGCAGACCTGGCTCGCCAACGACGGCTCGGCATCGTTGAGCACCAGCACGAACTCGTCGCCGGCCAGCCGCGCCGCCAGGTCGCACTCGCGCACCATGCCGTCGAGGATGGTCGCCAGCTGCTTCAGCACCGCGTCGCCGATGCCGTGCGAGTAGTTGTCGTTGATCTGCTTGAAGTGGTCGACATCGATCAGCGCCACGCACACCTGCGGCGGCGAAGCGGTGCGCAGGCAGTCGGACAGCCGCTGATCGACCTGGCGCCGGTTCGGCAGGCCGGTCAGTGCGTCGTGCAAGGCCATGCGCTCGAACGCGCTCGAACGGTGCGCCAGGCGCTGCACGCTGGCCTTCTTCTCGCGCAGCTCGAGCCGCCACTCGATCAGCCGGGCGCGCGCCTGCAGGCTTTCGCAGCGCGCCTTCTGCTCGCGGTTGGCCAGGCGGCGCGTCTCTGCCAGTGCGGCGGCGGTGTCGCCACGCAGCTCGTGCAGGTAGATCAGCAGATGGTGGCTGAGCACGCCGATCGCCTCGTGGCCGAAATGATCGGCAATGCGCTGCATGTCGCCGGCCCAGTGCAGTGCCGCCGGCACGTCGCCCTGAAGCAGCGCCAGCTCGGCGTGGGCACCGCTGATGGCGGCACTGATCCAGCGCTGGTCCAGGCGCTCGCGCCAGGCCTCGGTGCGGGCCAGCTCGGCCTGGGCTGCGGCGCGGTCGCCGCGCCAGGTGTGCAGCAGCATGCCGGCCCAGGCGTGGGTGACCAGGTTGTTCCAGTGGATGACGGGCGTCAGGCTGATGTTGGTGGCGGGACGGACCTGCAGTTGACGATCGCACTCGTGCAGCTGGGCGGCGAGCCTGTCCAGCGGCGGCGCGGGTTGGCCGAGCGCGCGCGCGTTGGTGTAGCGCAGGCACTCGGCGGTGGCCTGGTGCAGGTGCAGCTGGAACGGGTTGATGGGCGGCGAGCAGGCCGCGGCGATGCGCACGCCGCGCTCGTAGGCGCTGATCGCTTCGTCGAAGTTCTTGCCGAAGTAGCTCGCGACACCGAGGCTGTGGCAGGCCATCAGCTGGTCGAGCCCGGCCGGCAGCGAGTCGGCCAGCCGCATGGCCAGCCAGCCGCTCTCGACCGCGTCTTCGGGCCGGGCCAGAAAGGCCGCGGCGATCGCCATGCAGCCCTGCGCGGCACACTCGCCGGGCAGGTCACCCGATTGCTCGAACAGGAAGGCGGCGTGCTGCGCACTGTCGAAGGCGGCGCGGAACTGGCCGGCCACCCGCATGCCGCAGTGCGCCAGGACCAGCAGGGCTTGCGCCTGCACACACGGCAGGCCGAGCTGTGCGGCGCTGTCGCGCACCTCACCCGCCAGCGACAACGCCAGCGACGCATGGCCAGCGTCGGCCGCATCACGGGCATCGGCCAGCGAAAACTCGAGCAGATCGACGGACAGCATCACACGCTCGCCTGACCCACCGGCGGCGTGGGGCGCGTCAGCGGGCCGACCCAGTGTACGCAGGGCCCTGCACCCCGGCCAGCCGGGGTTTGTGCGGGGCGGGCGAGGGCCGGACCTTGGTGGCCTCCGTCCGTCAGGTGGTGGGTGTCGGCGGGATCAGCAGCCCACGCGCGACCGCCGGCCGCTCGACGAAGGCATTCAGCACCCGCTGCACCTCGGGGAAGTCGGCCATGCCGACCAGCTCGCCGGCGCCATAGAAGCCGCCCAGGTTGCGCACCCAGGGGAAGGTCGAGATGTCGGCGATCGTGTACTGGTCGCCCATGATCCAGGCGCGGCCCTTCAGGCGTTGTTCGAGCACCGCCAGCAGGCGGCGCGACTCGGCCACGTAGCGGTCGCGTGGCCGCTTGTCTTCGTAGTCCTTGCCGGCGAATTTATGGAAGAAGCCGACCTGGCCGAACATCGGGCCGATGCCGCTCATCTGGAACATCAGCCACTGGAGCGTTTCGTAGCGGCCGGCAGCGTCCTTCGGTTGCAGCTGGCCGGTCTTGTCGGCCAGGTACTGCAGGATCGCGCCCGACTCGAACAGCGCCAACGGGGCGCCGCCGGGTCCGTTCGGGTCGATGATGGCCGGGATCTTGTTGTTCGGGTTGAGCGACAGGAAGGCCGGCGAGAGCTGGTCGTTGGTCTCGAAGCCGACGCGGTGCACCTCGTAGGGCAGCCCGGTCTCTTCGAGCATGATCGAAACCTTGACACCGTTGGGCGTCGGCAGCGAGTACAGCTGCAGGCGGTCGGGGTGGCTGGCGGGCCACTTGCGGGTGATCGGGAAGTCGCTGAGCGTCGTTGTCATTGGGGGTCGTCCATTGGCAGGCCAGAGAGCCGCCGATTCTGGCGATGCCCCGCCGGCGGCGTGCCGCGCCTGCGCAATAGACCGGCCGTCGACTGTGGCCTTGGCGCACGGCGGCTGCAGAGCGACCGTTTTGGTGCTGCTATCGGCTGGCTGAGCTTCGCCGCGCTGCGAAGTCGATGAACCAGTCGACCGCCCCCGCGTTGGCCATCGCATCGCGGTTCATCACCTTGGCTGGGTCCGCGCCTTGCAGCAGCTTCTTCACCGGCAGCTCCATCTTCTTGCCGCTCAAAGTGCGCGGGATCGCAGGCACGGCGAAGACCTCGTTCGGCACGTGGCGTGGCGACAGCGCCTGGCGGATCTCGACCACCAGCCGCTTCTTCAGCGCCTCGTCGAGCATCACGCCCTCGCGCAGCACGACGAACAGCGGCATGTAGCTTTCCTGGCCCAGGTACTCGAGGTCGACGACCAGGCTGTCGAGCACCTCAGGCAGCGCTTCCACTGCGCGGTACAGCTCGGCGGTGCCCATGCGCACGCCGTGGCGGTTGATCGTCGCGTCGCTGCGGCCGTAGATGATGGCGCCGGTCGTTTCGGCGTGTGGAACAAGCCGGATCCAGTCGCCATGGCGCCAGATGCCCGGGTACATGTCGAAGTAGCTGTCGTGCAGGCGTTGGCCGCTGGCGTCGCCCCACAGGTACAACGGCATCGACGGCATCGGCGCGGTGCAGACCAGCTCGCCGACTTCGTCGACCAGTGACTGGCCGCGGCCCGACGCGTCTGGTTCGCTCCACGCTTCCACGGCAGCGCCGAGGCAGCGGCATTGCATCTCGCCGGCGATCAGCGGCAGCGTCGGCAGTCCGGCGATGAAGGCGCCGGCGAAATCGGTGCCGCCGGAGATGCAGGCGATCCAGATGTCGCGGCCGTCGACCTTCGGCAACTGCTGCCAGATCCAGCGGTAGCTGTCGTCGGCCAGTGGTGAGCCTGTCGAGCCGACAGCCCGCAGGGCGGAAAGATCGCCCAAGGCCTGCGGCTGCACGCCAGCCTTCAGGCAACCCGCGTAGAACGCCGCACCGGCACCAAAGAAGGTGCAGCGCGACTGGGCCGCGAAGCGCCACAGCGGCGACCAGTCGGCGGTGCCATCGCACGATGCCGGTGAGCCGTCATACAGGCACACGGTGGTGCCGCCGAGCAGCCCGCCGACCTGGCAGTTCCACATGATCCAGCCGGTCGAGCTGTACCAGAAGAAGCGGTCACCGGTCTCGATGCTCGCACCCAGGTTGTTGTGCAGCGTGCCGCCTTTCAGCGCTTCGAGCACGATGCCGCCATGGCCGTGCACGATGGGCTTCGGCAGGCCGGTGGTGCCGCTCGAATAGACGATCCACAGCGGGTGGTCGAACGGCAGCCATTCGGGCTCGGCGCGTTCCGGCCCTTGGGTCAGCGCAGCGAAGTCGTGTCGCGTGACGTGGGCTGGCGGCGCCTCGGCCGACCCGCCCAGCACCGCGACATCGACCACGTGCTTCAGCGTCGGCAGCCCTTGCAGCAACTGGCTGACCAACGACCGCCGGTCATGTGCCTGGCCGCCGAAGCGGTAGCCGTCGGCGGCGAAGATCAGCGTCGGCTCGATCTGGCGAAAACGGTCCAGCACCGCGACCGGCCCCATGTCCGGCGAGCAGACCGACCAGACCGCGCCGATGCTGGCCGCGGCAAGGAACGCGATCAAGGTTTCGGGCCGGTTCGACAGCAACGCGACGACACGGTCGCCGCGCTGCACACCCAGCCGCTTCAAGGCCGCGGCCAGCGCGCCGACCTGGGCCGTCAGATCAGGCCAGCTCATCTGGCGCAACTCACCCGCCACCAGCAGCGGCTCATCGGCCCAGACGATGGCCGGGTGGCCGGCGGCATGCGCGGCGGCGCCGTGGCGCAGCGCCTGGCGCGCATAGTTCAGCTGCGTGCCCGGGAACCACCGCGCGCCCGGCATGCGGCTCTCGGCCAGTGCGGCGCCGGGCGGCGTTGGCGACTCGATGTCGAAATAGTCCCAGACCGAGCGCCAGAACGCGTCCAGGTCGGTCACCGACCAACGCCAGAGGTCTTCATAACGCGTGAACTGCAGGCCACGCGTGTCAGCCAGCCAGTGCTGGTAGGCGGTGATGCGAGGTTCGGGCAGGGTCATCGTCACCTCGGGGCTGTGAAGGGTCAGGGCATCGGGTCGGAGGCGGGCAGCGGCTCGTGCGCTGCCGTGGCGAGGGTTGGCGTCAGCGGGGCGTCCGCTGCTGCGGGCCGTGCCGGCTGCCGTTCGTCGATGACCACGGTGTGGGCTGCCTTGTCTTGCAGGCCTTGCCGGTTCGGGTCCCACAGCAGTTGCACCAGGCCCAGGCCGCCGGTGGCCATGCCGGCCAGGTAACCGCCGAAACGCTTGAAACTCAGCAGCGGCGTCATCGGCTTGCCGGTGATCTCGATCACGCGAAGGCCGAACAGGCGTTTGCCCAGCGTCTGGCCGCGCCACCAGGTTGGCAGCATCGTGAAGTAGACCAGCGACCAGCCGTAGCTGACACCGAAGTCCAGGCCCAGCCGGCGCAGGCGCTCGCGCCAGTTCTCGGCCTTGGCGGCCTCCTCATTGGCCTGGCGCTCTTTCTCCAGTTGCCGTTGCAGCTTGTGCACCCGCTCCTGCAACACGACGACGGACTGGGCGGCAGAAGCGGCGGCGGCCACTTCGGGTGCCACCACGGCGGATGCGGTGATGCTCGCGGCCGCCGGTGCGGTGGGGGCCGGCGTCAGCAGGGCCGCGACGATGTCGTCGGCGTCGTCATCGGCGTCGGTATCAGCCGTCGCTGTTGGGCGGGCGGGGCGGTCATCGCCGTCGCTGCGCAGCGTATCGATGGCCTGCTGTACGCCAACATAGGCCAGCAGTGCGACCAGCGCCCACGCGGCCACTGTTCGCCAGAGCGACGGCCCTTTGCGGCGAACGCGCGCCCGTTCGACCGCACCCAGGCCGCAAGCCGTCAGCAGCCAGAAGTTGGTCAACGACGAGACGATGCCGGTCGCGGCCAGGTCGACCCCCATGGCCAGCAGCCGCCGCGACGGGCGCGCCAGCGGCCGGCCGAGCAGGCCCGGCGCGACGTTCAGCTCCTCCGGCGTGACCCAGCGGCCGAAATCCTTGCCGCCCGGCCTGGCTCGCAGCGCCAGGGCGCGCCACGAGGGGATCATCGAGGCCCTCTCGGGCGGGCGCGGCTTCACCGCTTCGCGCTCCGTGCCGGCTCGATGTCGACGTAGTGCCACCATTCGAGCCAGAACAGCGGCCGGCGAAAGCCCTGCACCTCGCGTTGCGCGAGGTCGGCGATCAGCGTGTGGAAGCGTGCGCGGTACGGCATCCACGCGATGGCCATGCGCTTGGCTTCGACGAAGGCCGCTTCGCGCTCGGGCCCGTCGGGCAGCTCGGACAGGCGTTGGAAGACGGCGTCGAACTCCGGCCGCTTGAAGCGCGCCATGTTCTGGCCGCCGATCTGCGAGCTGTCGTAGCGCTGCAGTGCGCCCTGGCTGTCGGGGGAGGCCGAGATGTTGGCGACGTGCCAGATCTGGAAGTTGCCGGCGCGCGCGGCCTTCAGCAGCTCGGGCCATTTGCCGGGCTTGAAATCGACCTGGATCTTCAACGCCTTCATGTCGCGCTGGTACTGCTCGGAGATCTGGCGCGCCCGCTGGTCGGTCTCGATCGACCACCGCAGCACCAGCGGCGAGCCGTCGGGCCGGTCGCGCCAGCCGTCGCCGTCGTGGTCGACATAACCGTACAGGTCCAGGAGCGCCTGCGCACGCGCCGGGTCGTAGTCACCCATCTCGCTCTTGAACGCCGGGTCGAAGTCATGCGTGTTCGGCGCGATCGGGCCCTGCGCCAGCACGCCCTGCCCTTTGTGCACCAAGCGCACTTCGCGCGCTACGTCCAGCCCGAGCGCGATCGCGCGGCGCAGCGCGACCTTGTCCGGCGTGTAGCCGCCGACGACCGGATCGTCGAGGTTGAAGAAGGTGGCCTGGATGTCGGCCCGCACCCGGCGCCAGCCCTGCACGCCCTGCTTGGCCAGGTTCGGGGCGACGTGGCCGTTGGGCATCGCCAGGCTCGAATACTCGGACGGCACCTGTTCGATGAAGTTGTGCTGGCCGTTCAGGAAGGCCAGCCAGCGCGGCTGGTTTTCTTCGATGATCGAGACCTCGACCCGGTCGACCATCGGCAGGCGCCGGCCCTTGAAGCGCGCCAGGAGGGCCTGGCCTTCGGCGTCGTCGGCGGCAGGCTCGGCGTCGTAGAAGCGCTCGCGGTAGTCGGGGTTGCGCTCCAGCGCGATGAAGCTGGCGCGTCGCCATTGCACCAGCTTGAACGGGCCGGTGCCGACCGGGTGCTCGCCGACCTTGTCGCCATAGGCTTCGGCGACCTCGCGCGCGAAGCCGCCGAACAGGTCGCTGGCGGCGAGGAATTCGATGAAGCGCGGACGAGGTTCGGCGAGCTTGATCTGCAGCGTGTAGCGGTCCAGCGCGCGCAGGCCCTCGACGGGCGTGTCGTAGTCGAACGGTTGCTTGCGGTCCAGCCCGCGCTGGCGCAGCTCGCCCAGGCCGAGCAGCTTGAAGCCGTCGATGTAGCTCCAGGCGGGGCCTTTCAGCGCCGGGTCGGCAAAGCGCTTGATCGCATAGACGTAGTCTTCGGCGACCAGCTCGCGCTTCTTGCCCTTGAAGGCCGGGTCGTCGGCGAAATAGATGCCAGGCTTGACCCGCATGGTCCAGGTGCGCCAGTCGTCGCTGTGCTCGGGCAGCGCTTCGGCCGTCAGCGGTTTGAACTTGCTCGGCCGCGCCAAGTGGTCGTAGGTGTAGAGCGCTTCGAAGATGTGGGCGGTGACGGTGCGCGAGTAGATGTCGATGATCTGGCTCGGGTCGAAGCTGGTCTCGGCGACACGGAACGAATAGCGCAGCACCTTCGGTGGTGCGGTCGCATCCGCCACATCGGCCACATCAGCCGCATGCGACAAAGGCCACAGCGCGAGAGACAGCGCCAAGGCGACCAGTGCTTGCAGCCGCCGCTTCATGGCTTCACGACGCTTGCACGCAGCTCGGTATCGACGTCCACGTACTGCCAGCTGCCGCGCAGATAAGGGTGGCGCCGGTAGCCGATGACCCAGGGCTGCAGCACGTCGTTGACGATGCGATGGGCCGATATCTTGTAGGGCATGTAGGCCACGCCGAGCTTCTTGGCATCGTGGATCAGCGCGTCGCGCTCGGGCCCGTCGGCCAGCACCGATTGGCGCTCGAACAGCGTGTTGTAGGCTGGCAGATCGAAGCGCGCATGGTTCGACTGGCCTTTGTTCGGCCCGTACATCAGGCCCAGCAGGTCGCTGGCATCGGGCACTGTCGCGCTCCACGACAGCCCCCACATCATCAGCTTGCCGGCGCGCGACGATTTCAGCTGTTCGGGCCACTTGGCGATCTTGAACTCGATGCGCACGCCCAGCGCGTCCATCGCCTTTTGCCACAGCTCCTGCAGCATGCGCGACTGCTGGTCGGGCGACGCCGCGTACTCGATCCGCAGCGGCGCGCCGTCAGGCTGTTCGCGCCAGCCGTCGCCGTCGCGGTCGGTGTAGCCGAACAGGTCGAGCAGCGCACGGGCCTTGGCCAGGTCGTGCTCGCTCATCTCGCTCTTGAAGCCGGGCTCGTAGCCGGCCATCTGCGGCGGCACGATGCCCTGGGCCGGGATGCCCTGCCCCTTGCGGGCCTGGGTGATCTCCGCTTGCACGTCATAGGCCAGCCCCATCGCGCGGCGCAACGCCACCTTGGCCGGCTCGTAGCCACCGACCACCGGGTTCTCCATGCCGAAGTAGCTGAAGGAGATGTCGACACCGACTGTGCGCTCGAGCTGCAGGCCACGCTTCTTCAGCGGGGTGATCAGCTGGCCGTTCAGCACGACCGAGGTCGTCAACTCCGGCGGCAGGCGCTCGAGCCAGTCGTGCTCGCCGTTCAGGAAGGCCAGCAGGCGCGGCTGCGACTCCTCGACGATCGAGACCTCGACGCGGTCGACCAGCGGCAGTCGCTTGCCCTTCAAGCGCGCGGCAACCGCCTGCGACGACGGATCGTCGGCCGGCGCCTGGGCGTCGTAGTAGACCTCGCGGTAGTTCGGGTTGCGCTCGAGCACGATGCGCGAAGAGCGCCGCCACTCGGCCAGCCGGTACGGGCCGGTGCCCACCGGGTGCTCCATCGCATGGTCGGGGTCGGCTTCGATCACCTCGCGGGCGACCGCGCCGACCATCGCCGCATCGGCAAACTGGTAAGCCAGGCGCGGCATCGGCTCTGCCACCGTGACGACGAAGGTGTAGCGGTCGAGCGTGCGCAGGCCTTCTACCTCGGTGTCGTAGTTGAACGGCTTCTTGTCTTTCAGCGCCTTGGCGCGCAGCTCCGACAAGCCCAGGATCTTCGCGTTCTCGAAGTTGTACAGGTTGCCGCTTTTCCAGCGCGGGTCGTAGTGGCGCTTGATCGAGTAGACGTAGTCGGCGGCGACCAGCTCGCGCTTCTTGCCCTGGAACACCGGGTCGTCGGCGAAGTAGATGCCGGGCTTGATGCGGAAGGTGAAGCGGCGGAAGTCGGCCGAGACCTCGGGCAGCCCGACGGTGGTGCCGGGCCGCAACGCGACCGGCCGCGCCAGGTAGTCGTAGGTCAGCGGCGCATCGAAGATGTTGGCGACGAGGATGCGCGAATACAGGTCGGTGATCTGTGCCGGGTCGAAGCCGCTTTCGGCGACCGAGAAGGCGTAGCGCATCACCTTGGGCGGCGTGTCGGCTGGTGTGGCCAGTGCAGTGGTCAGCAGGCCCAGCGCCAACGCGGCGCCACGGAGAACAACAGCAAGCGTCATGGGGTCACGGTGGTCGGCACCACGTCGACAAAGGCGTGAAAGGGTTCCAGGAACGGATGGGGACGGTAGCCCTGCAGGCGCGGCCAGTGCATGTCGACCTGCAGCCTGTGCACGTGCGCTTTCATTGGCAGGTAGGCCAGCAGCAGGCGGTTGGCTCCTGCGATCACTGCCTGGCGTTCAGGGCCATCGGGCAGTTCGCTCTGGCGTTCGTACAGCGTGTTGAACGCCGGCAGGTTGAAGCGCGACAGGTTGTCGCCGCCGATCGCCGGGCCGTAGCCCAGGCGCAGAAACGGGTCGCCGTCGGGCGCATCGGCGTTCCATGACAAGAACCAGATCGGCAGCTTGCCGGCACGCGCCGACTTGGCCTGATCGGACCAGTTGCCCAATGTGAATTCGATTCGCAAGTGCAGCGCGCGCATGCGACGCTCCCACAGCTCGTTGAGCGGGCGCAGTGATTGGGCGCGGTCCGTGTGGTAGTGCAGCAGCAGCGGCGCACCACCAGGCAGATCGCGCCAGCCGTCGCCGTCGTGGTCGACATAGCCGTACAGGTCCAGCAGCGCGTTGGCGCGTGCAGGGTCGTAGGTGCTCATTTCGGTTTTGAGCGCCGGGTCGTAGCCGAAGGTCGATGGGGGGACGATGCTCTGCGCGGCCAGCCCCATGCTGCGACGCAAGGTTCGTATCTCTTCGTCGTTGTCGTAGCCCAGCCCAATCGCGCGTCGCAGCGCGACCTGTGCCGGCCCGTAGCCACCGACCACCGGATCGTCCATGTTGAACACGGTGTAGACCACGTCGGGCCGGGCCTGCTGCTGCACTTGCACGCCCTGTCGCCGCAGGTTCGGTGCCAGCTTGCCGCCGGGGTAGGCGACCGGCGCGTAGGTCGCCGGCAGGCTGATCTTGTCCAGGTCGCGCTGCAGGAACGACAACCAGCGCGGCTGGTCTTCGTCGATCACCGCGATCTCGACCCGGTCGACCATCGGTAGCTTGCGCCCGTGCAGTGTCTTCGCGATCGCCTCGGATTCACGGTCGCCCGGTGTGGCCTCTTCGTCGTAGTGCAGCTCGCGGTAGCTCGGGTTGCGCGCCAGCACGATTTGGGAGCCCTTGCGCCACGAGGCCAGCACGAACGGCCCGCTGCCGACCGGGTGGTCGCCGATCGTGTCGCCATAGTGCTCGACCACCTCGCGGGCCACCGGTGCCGCGGCGACGACGCCGGTCAGCGTGAAGATGAAGCGCGGGTCGGGCTTGTCGAGCCTGAAGCGCAGCGTGTGCCGGTCGATGACCTTCAGGCCTTCGACCGGCGTGTCGTAGTCGAGCGGTGTCTTCTGATCCAGCGCGCGCCGGCGCAGCTCGTTCAGCCCGGTCAGGCCGATCGCGGCATAGGTCGGCAACTGCGGGCTCTTCCAGCGCGGGTCGAAGATGCGCTTGATCGAATACACCACGTCGGCCGCCACCACCTCGCGCGGCTTGCCGCCGAAAGCCGGGTCGTCCGCGAAGAACACGCCGGGCCTGATTTGCACCGTGTATTCGCGCCAGTCGGCACTGTGTTCGGGCAACGCCGCGGCCAGCTGCGGCTTCACTTTCACCGTCCGTGCTAGGTAGTCGAAGCGGTACAGCGGCTCGAAGATGCTGCCGGCCACCTCCTGGCTGTAGATGTCGCTGATGGCGGCGGGGTCGAGCGTGGTCGCGTCGCTGACCATCGCGTAGCGCAAGACCTTTGGGGCCGACGCGGGAGTGTCGGCAGCGCGCGGCGCCGCTGCGGGCCATAGGGCCAGCGCGAGCATGACGAGAGATGAGGCCAGTCTCAGCATCGGACAACGATAGTGCATCGTCGCGGCGTTTCGCATCCGGACATGCGATCAGGACTGATCAAGATGCGGGGCAAACGCCGAGGAAAATGCGGCTGACACGACCCTACACTCGCGCATCTTCACGAAGCAAGTCCCTGCGAAGGGATTTCCCCCGACATGGCGGCCTATGTGATCCGGCGCCTGTGGCAAATGGTGCCGACCTTGTTCGGTGTCGTGCTGCTGGTGTTCGTGTTGTTCAAGTTCTTCGGCGGCGACCCGGCCGAGATCCTCGGGGGCCTGAACGCGACCCCGCAACAGGTCGATGCGATCCGCGAGCAGCTCGGCCTGAACAAGCCGTGGTGGGTACAACTGGGCATCTTCCTGAAGCAGATCGCGACCTTCGACTGGGGCAAGAGCTGGGCGACGCAAGAGGCCGTCTCGAACCTGTTCGCGACCCGGTTGCCAGCCACGCTGACGGTGATGACGCCGATCCTGCTGCTGGACACGCTGCTGGCCATTCCGGTCGCGCTCGGCGTGGCCTATGTGCGCGGCTCGCTGACCGACCGGGCGCTGACGATCGTCACGACGGTGGCGCTGTCGATCTCGTTCCTGGTCTACGTGATCATCGGCCAGTACGTGTTCGGCTTCCAGCTCGGCTGGTTCCCGGTCCAGGGCTGGAGCGATTCGACCTGGACCAACCTCGTCACCTACGTGCCCTTGCCGCTGCTGCTGGCGGTGGCGGTCGGCGTGTCGCCGCAGATCCGGCTGTACCGCAGCTTCTTTCTCGACGAGCTGGGGCAGGACTACGTGCGCACCGCCCGCGCCAAGGGCCTGGGTGAAGGCCCGGTGCTGTTCAAGCATGTGCTGCGCAACGCGATGATCCCGATCCTGACCAACGTCGGCCTGGCACTGCCGGGCATCTTCGTCGGCTCGTTCCTGATCGAGGTCTTCTTCTCCATCCCCGGCCTGGGCCGCGAGGTGTTGCTGGCGGTCAACCGCAGCGACTACCCCGTCATCCAGGCCGTCACCGTTTACCTGGCGATGCTGACGATGCTGATCAATCTGGCCACCGACCTTTTGTACAAGGCCGTCGATCCGCGGGTGATTCTCAAATGAGCGCCGTCATGAACACCGTCGGGACGGCCCCTGCGCTGGAACGCTCCGAAGGCGTCTGGCACGCCGCCTGGCGGCGCTTCAAGGGAGACCGCCTTGGCATGGTCAGCATGGCCATCGTGCTGGCTTTCCTGCTGCTGATCGCCGCGGCGGCCGTCGGGCTGGTGGCCAGGCACTGGCAGCAGGAAGTCGGCGTGCCGAATGCGCCACCGACGCTGCTGGGCCCGGCGCCGCCCGAGGCCACCGGCGCGATCGAGCAGCCCAAGGGGCCCAATGTCGACATCAGCGACATCGACCCGCTGGCGCCGAAGTACAAGGAATGGGCCGAGCGCGCCAAGCAGTACCAGACGGCCGACACGGTCAAGGCCGAGACGCTGCCGCTGGGTGGCGACCGGCTGGGCCGCGACGTGCTGTCCAAGGCGATCAAGGGCACGCAAATCTCGGTTTTCGTCGGCGTGCTGGCCGCCGTGATGGCGACACTGATCGGCACCGTGTTGGGCGCATTGGCCGGCTTCTTCGGCGGCAAGGTCGGCGACTTCCTCGAGTGGCTCTACAACGTCTTCACTGCGATCCCCGACATCCTGCTGATCTTCGCCTTCGCGGCAGTGTTCGGCCGCGGCATCGGCACGGTGGTGGTGATCCTCGGCCTGGTCGGCTGGACCAGCCTGTACCGCCAGGTGCGGGCCGAGTTCATCAAGCACCGCACGCGCGAGTACGTGCGGGCCGCCGAGGCGATCGGCGCCTCGACCAGCTCGCGCATGTTCCGCCACATCCTGCCCAACGTCAGCCATGTGATCCTGGTCCGCATGAGCCTGATGGTGGTCGGCTTCATCAAGAGCGAGGTGATCCTGTCGTACCTCGGCCTGGGCGTGCCTGTCGACCAGGTCAGCTGGGGCACGATGCTGGCCGATGCGCAAGGCGAGCTGATCCTCGGCTACTGGTGGCAGCTGGCCGCGGCGACCGCATTCATGGCCACCTTCCTGATTGCCTTCTCGCTCGCGGCCGATGCCTGGCGCGATGCACTGGACCCGAAGCTGCGGGGGATTGAGTGATGACCACCACGACACCCTTGTTGTCGATCCAGGACCTGAAGGTCGCCTTCCGCATGGGCCAGCGCGGCGGCATCGTGCAGCGCGCTGAAGCCGTCGGCCGCGGTGCAGTCGGCGTCAGCTTCGACGTGGCCGAGAACCAGACCGTCGCATTGGTCGGCGAGTCGGGCTCGGGCAAGAGCGTCACCGCGATGTCGATCGTCAACCTGCTGCCCGACAACGCCGAGCGTTCGGGCAAGGTGCTGTGGCGCGGCAACGATCTCTTGCAGGCCGACCGCGCACACTTGCGCGCACTGCGTGGCCGCGAGATCGCCTGCGTCTTCCAGGACCCGATGTCCTCGCTGAACCCGGTCTTCAGCGTCGGCCAGCAGCTGATCGAGCCGCTGGTCACGCACCTGGGGCTGAAGCCCAAGGCCGCGTTGGCGCGTGCCGAGCAGCTGCTGGTCGAGGTCGGCATCCCCGAGCCGGGGCGGCGGCTGAAGGCCTACCCGCACGAGCTGTCGGGCGGCCAGCAACAGCGCGTGATGATCGCGATGGCGCTGGCCTGCGAGCCCAAGCTGCTGATCGCCGACGAACCGACGACCGCGCTCGACGTGACCATCCAGCGCCAGATCATCGAACTGCTGGCCAAGCTGAAGGCCAAGCATGGCCTGTCGGTGCTGTTCATCAGCCACGACCTGGCGCTGGTCGGCGAGATCGCCGACCAGGTGGTGGTGATGCGCCAGGGCACGGTGCGCGAGCAGGGCCCGGTGGCTCAGATCTTCAACGACCCGCAAGACGCCTACACCCGCGCGCTGCTGGCCTGCCGGCCGAGCCTGGGCGAGCACAACCCGGCCCGGCTGATGGTGATCGACGACCACATCGCCGGCCGCGGCGCGCAAGGCACCGCCAAAGCCAAGAACCCCGATTCGCCGGTGGTGCTCGAGGTCAAGGCGCTGGCCAAGAGCTTCTGGCTGAAAGAGGGCCTGTTCGGCAAGCGCGAGTTCAAGGCGGTGCGCGACGTCAACTTCCGCCTGCGCCGCGGCCACACGCTGGGCGTGGTCGGCGAGTCGGGCTCGGGCAAGACGACGATGGGGCTGACCTTGCTGCGGCTGCACGAGCCGACACAGGGCGAGGTGCGCTTCGACGGCAAAGACCTGCTGACCCTGCGCGACGCCGAACGCCAGGTGATGCGCCGGCGCATCCAGATCGTGTTCCAGAACCCGTACGCCTCGCTGAACCCGCGCTTCACGATCGGCCAGACGCTGGTCGAGCCGATGACCATCCACGGCATCGGCGGCGACCTGGCCGAGCGCGAACAACGGGCCCGCGAGCTGCTGGGCAAGGTGGGGCTCGATGACCGCGCGTTCGGCAAATACCCGCACGAGTTTTCGGGCGGCCAGCGCCAGCGCATCGCGATTGCGCGCTGCCTGACGCTGAACCCCGAGGTGCTGGTGCTCGACGAGGCCGTCAGCGCGCTCGACGTGTCGGTGCAGGCCCAGGTGCTGAACCTGTTGCGCGACCTGCAGGACGAACTCGGCCTGGCCTACATCTTCATCAGCCACGACCTCGCGGTGGTGCGCTTCATCAGCGACGAGGTGCTGGTGATGAAGGACGGCGAGGTGGTCGAGCAGGCCGGCGCCGAGACCATCTTGCGCGCGCCGCAGCAGGACTACACACGCAAGCTGATCGGCGCGGTGCCGCGGGGGTGGCAGTCCAGCGTGGCCTGATGGCGTGCCGCCTTGCGCGGCCGTGCCCTGAGTTCGAAGCTGCAGTCCTGGCGACGAGGCTCGATCGCGGCAAACCCGTAAGGGCGAAGCTGTGGGGCTTGCCTACACTGCCGGCGGCCTGGCACGCACCGTGCAAGGCTTGCCGACAGACTGCAAGCACCCCGAGGAGAACGATTCATGAGCCTGCTGCCGACCTGGCGCGAAGTCCCGGCCCGAGCTGGTGCCGTCGTGGCCCCCGATGAACGCCTGCCCTGGCCGCAGACGGTGGCGCTGGGGGTGCAGCATGTGATCGCGATGTTCGGCGCGACGGTGCTGGCGCCGATCCTGATGGGGTTCGATCCGAACGTCGCGATCCTGATGTCGGGCATCGGCACGCTGATCTTCTTCATCGTCGTCGGTGGCCAGGTGCCGAGTTACCTGGGGTCCAGCTTCGCCTTCATCGGCGTCGTGCTCGCCGCCACCGGCTACCCGGGCGGTGGGCCGAATGCCAACATCGGTGCCGCGCTCGGCGGCATCATCGTCTGCGGGGCGATCTACACCTTGATCGGCTTGGGCGTGATGTCGATCGGCACGAAGTGGATCGAGTCGCTGATGCCACCGGTGGTCACCGGCGCGGTGGTCGCGGTGATCGGGCTGAACCTGGCCAGCATCCCGATCAAGAACATGGCGCCGACCGATTTCGACAAGTGGATGCAGGCGGTGACCTTCATCTGCATCGGGCTGGTCGCGGTGCGCACCAGCGGCATGCTGCAGCGGCTGCTGATCCTGGTCGGCCTGATCCTTGCGACCGTGATCTATGCGGCCCTGACCAACGGGCTGGGCTGGGGCACGCCGATCAACACCGCCGGCATCGCCGCGGCGGCGTGGGTCGGCGCACCGCATTTCGCCGCGCCGGCGTTCGATGGCCGGGCGATCCTGCTGATCGCGCCGGTCGCGATCATCCTGGTGGCCGAGAACCTGGGCCATGTGAAGGCGGTGGGCGCCATGACCGGCCGCAAACTCGAGCCGTACATCGGCCGCGCCTTCCTCGGCGACGGCATCGCGACGATGGTCTCGGGCTGCGCGGGCGGTACCGGTGTGACGACCTACGCCGAGAACATCGGCGTGATGGCCGCGACCAAGATCTACTCGACCGCGATGTTCGTCGTCGCTGCGTTGATCGCCGTGCTGCTGGGCTTCAGCCCGAAGTTCGGCGCGCTGATCCAGGCGATCCCGCTGCCGGTGATGGGCGGCGTGTCGATCGTCGTCTTCGGCCTGATCGCGATCGCCGGCGCCAAGATCTGGGTCGACAACCGGGTCGACTTCTCGAACAACACCAACCTGATCGTCGCCGCCGTCACGCTGGTGCTGGGCACCGGCGACTACACGCTGAAGTTCGGCGGCTTTGCGCTCGGCGGCATCGGCACCGCAACCTTCGGCGCGATCGGGCTGTACTGGCTGTTGAAGAAACGCAGCTGACGAAAGCAGCGGTGCAGCTGGTCAGCGCAGCGTCGTCTCGCTGCTGCGCGTCAGCGCCACGATCACAGGCTCAAGTGCCCGCAGCACCTCGGCTGGTGGGGCGTCGATGATGTGGCGGTCATCGGCGGCGAGCGAGGCTTCGAGCCGCACCGCGGCCTGGGACAGCGCTGGCGCGGCGATGCCGTCGGCCACCACCGCCAGGTCGTGGGCCAGCGCACGCAGCCGTTCGCGGTGGCCGCTGTCGCGGGCAAGCTCGTAGTCCTGCGACCACTGGGCCACGAACACGGCGGCGTGGGCATGCACACGTTCGAACAGCTCGTGGTTGCCGCCCAGCCGGGCCAGTGCCGCGCCGCCGTCCAGCGCGGCCGGGGCCGGCACTTCGGGACTGACGATGTCGGGCGACGCGGTGGGCGCTGCCCAGCGCGCAACCAGCATGGCCAGCTGCCGCTTGGTGTAGGGCTTGCTCAGGTGCTCGTCGCAACCGGCCGCCACGCTGGCCTGCACATCGCTCGCGTAGGCGTTGGCGGTCAGCGCCACCACGGGTGTGCGCACCCGGCCGTGGGTGGCCTCGAACTCGCGCAGGCGGCGCGTCACCGTCAGCCCGTCCAGCCCGGGCATCTGCACGTCCATGAAGATCAAGTCGTAGCGTTGGCGCTCGGCCATCTCCAGCGCGCTCGGCCCGTTCGGGGCGGTGTCGATCTGGGCCCCGCTGCCGTGCAGCATGGCTTCGAACAGGTAGACGTTGACTTCGTTGTCCTCGGCCAGCAGCAGGCGCGGGCCGGCGCTTGCCGGACCCTGGGCGGACGTGGTCACCGGGTCAGCGGTTTCGGCCATGTCGGTGGCCGGCCGCAGCGGCGCGATGACGACGAAGCGGCTGCCCTCGCCCGGCCTGCTCTCGACCTCGATGCGCCCGCCCATCAACGCGACCACCTTGCGGGTGATCGCCAAGCCCAGCCCGGTGCCGCCGTAGTGGCGGGTGATGCTGGTGTCGGCCTGCGTGAAGGGCTCGAAGATCGCCTCGAGCTTGCTCGGCACGATGCCGATGCCGGTGTCGGCCACTTCGAAGCGCACATCGTCGTGCTCGGTGCGGGCTGACAAGGTGACGCTGCCGACCGCCGTGAACTTCAGCGCGTTGCCGAGCAGGTTGAGCAGCACCTGTTCCAGCCGCTTGCGGTCGCCGACCACGCGCGGTGGCAGGTCGTCGCTGCGGTGCAGCGCGAGCTGCAGGCCCTTCTGCTCGGCGCGTGGCCGCATCAGCGCGATCAGCTGCTCGAGCACCGGGTTCAGGGCAAATGGCGCATGGTCGAGCTCGAAGCGGCCGGCCTCGATCTTCGAGATGTCCAGCAGGTCATTGATCAGGTCGTGCAGTGCCTGGCCCGATTGGTGGAACACCTCGACATGACGGCGCTGCACCGGGCTCAGCTCGGTCTCGGCCAGCAGCTCCGCGACGCCCAGCAGCGCATTCATCGGCGTGCGGATCTCGTGGCTGACGTTGGCCAGGAACTCGCTCTTGGCCTGGCTGGCGGCCGCGGTGACGGCGTTCTCGTACTCGAGCTGTTGCTGCCGCTCGGCCAGCCAACGCTGGCGCGCCGCCGCGGCCAAGCCAAGGCCGGTGAGCAACGCCGCCAGCGCCGGCAGCGGGTTGATCGGCATGCGCCAGCTCAACAGCGCGAACGCACCGGCCGCGGCCACCAGCAGCGCGGCCAGGCCAGCGGTGGCCGTGTCCTGCCTCAGCGCCGCGCGGCCGCGGCGGGCCGTCCACAGCGCGGGCAGCACGCCGATGGCGAGCAGCAGCGCGGCCGAGCCTGCGGGTGCGGGCGTGAGCACGCTGCGGTCGCGCAGTGCGGCGTACGCCTGCGCCAGCACGGTGGTGCCAGTGGCTTGTCCGCCGTTGGTCATCACCGTGTCGGCCAGCAGCGCACTGCTGCCGATGAAGACGACGCGGTCGTGCACCGCGTCGTCCAGCATCGACGGCGTGCTCACCACTTGCGCCAGCGGCAACACCGGCGGCGCGCCGGCCGGCCCGGGAAGCGCCAGCCACACCCGGCCCTCGGCGGTCAGCGGCCAGTCGGCATGGGTGTCGCCTCCCACCGCCTGCCAGACGGCCAGCGGCATCGCCGGCCAGCGCCGGCCACGCGCCTCGTGCCACAGCGGCAGCGTGCGCAAGCGGCCATCGTCGTCGAGCGGGGTCGTGATCACGCCGACGCGCGGCGGCGTGTCTGCGGCCGGCCAGACGCTGCGCGCCGGCAGCGCCAAGGTCGGCCACGGCTCGGCCGGCACGTGGGCAGACGCCTCGACGGTGGCGGCGGCCGGCGGCAGGTCGTCGTCGGCGCCGTGGTGCAGCCCGGCCATGCCCAGGATCACCGGCGCGCCCGGGCGGGCCAGCGTGCGTGCCAGCGCGACGTCTCCATCATGGGTGTCGGCCAGCAGCAGGTCGATGGCGATCGCGCGGGCGCCCGCCTCGCGCAGCTGCTCGATCAGCAGCGCGTAGACGCCGCGCCGGTATGGCCACGGGCCGAAGTCGTCGCGCAGCGCCGCCAGCGAGGCGTCGTCGATGTCGATCACCAGCACACCCTCGGTCGGGCGCGTCGGCGCCAGCGCACGCTGCTCGGCGTCCAGCAAAGGGCGCGACAAGGGCAGTGCCGCCGGCAGCAGCAGCACGAGGCCGGCCAGCAAGGCGCCGGCAGGCACCCACCACAGCGCGAGAGCGCGCCTCCACCGAGGCCCGCCCCTGGCGGAGGTCAAGACGCTGGGGACGGGCCGCCGGTTCTTGAAGCTGGTCACAGCAGCAGCACCAGCGGCAGCAACAGCAGCCACCACAGCGAGCGCGGCACGTCGACCTCTTGCGGCGAGCCGAACGGTCCCTCGAAGCCCTCGCCGTCGATCGAACGCACCCGCACGAAGTAGCGGCCTGGCTCGGGTTTCGGCAGCAGCCAGCTCGGCTGCTCGACCCGCTCGTCGTGCAGCATCGGCGTGAAGCGGGGGTCGCGCGACACCTGCACCTGGTAGCGCGTGCCGGCCGGGCCGGCGGCCCAGCGCAGGCGCAGGCCGTCGGTGGTCGCTTCGGGCGGCTCCGGCGCCGGCGGTGGTGGTTGCTCGACGCGTGTCACGCGCTGCGCATCGCCCCAGGGCCCCTGGTCGCCGTCGGCGCGGATGCTGGCCAGCCGCCACCAGTGGGTGCCGACGGGCAGGTCGATCGATGCGTCGGTGCTGCCCAGGTCGTCGCGGTCGAGTCGCGGTGTGACGAACTCGTTGCCGTCGGCCACCTGCAGCCGGTAGCGCGCGGCCTGCGGGTTGCGTGCCCATGCGAAATCGATCGTCGGTGAGGCGAGCCGGGCATCGGCAGCCGGTGCGCTCAGCAGCGGTGGCTCGGGCCTGGCCTTCAGCGTGAACGGCCGACGCGCGTCGCGCCCTTCCAGCCCGCTGGCGGCGACGGCGCGCACGCGCAGTTCGTAGGCGCCGTCCGGCAGGTCGTCGGCCCAGCGCGCCAGCGGCTGCTCGAACAGCCCGTCCAGCCGCAGCACTTCGCCGCTGCCGGCATCGAACACCTGGGCGCGGTACTGGGCCGCTGTCGGCAGGCCGTCCCAGCCGAAGCTGACCGGCAGCCGCTCGACGCGTGCCGGTGCGTGCGACAGATCGGGTGCCCTCAGCAGGGCCTCGGGTGCCGCTGCCGCTTGGGTCGACGCGATGACGCCGAAGCCGGCGCTGACCGGACGGTTGGCCGTCGGCTTGTCAGTCCGCCCGCCGGGCTGCAGCGCGACGGTGCCGTCGAGCACCTCGAGCTGGGTGTGCTGGCCGTCGGTGCTGGTGCGAAATTCGGTGCCCCGCACCCCCAGGTTGGCCACCGGCGTGCGGATGCGAAAGCGCGGCTGGCGCGTCGGCATCGCCAGTGGCGGCACCTGGCTGTCGGCGCTGCCGCTGGCCAGGCCCAGCTCGGTGTGCACCGGGCCGCCCGGGCCGAAACGCACGGTCTTGTCGATCACCAGGTCAGACTGCGGACGCACCAGCACGCGCGCACCATCGGCAAAACGCAGCGTCGTCGACGACTGCGCGCCGGTGCGCACGCGGTCGCCACGGCGCAGCCGCTCTCCGCCGGCCAGCGGCACTGCGGCGGCGCCGGCGCGCTCCAGCGTCACGCTGCCGTGCGCATGCATCACCTCGGCCAGTTCGGCGGTTTCCTGCAGCAGATGGGCGGGGATGCGCAAGGTGCCGCCGGGCGGCAGCTTCAGCGGCTCCAGCCGCGGGTTGGCGCGTTGCAGCTGTTGCCACTTCGTGCCGGGCCGCAACAGCCGGGCGGTCACGCCGATGAAGGTGTCACCCGGCTCGATGCGGTAGTCCAGCAGGTCTGCTGCGGGTGGCGCAGCCTGCAGTCCACATACCGCCGCCAGCGCGGCAAGCGCGACGAATCGATGCAGCAGCACGGCGTGTCCTGTTCGGTGGCGCGGGGCCCCAGGCGACTTCAGCAGAGGGGATCATCGACGCCGCCAGCGACACGGTTCGTACAGCAAACGCAGCCGGCAGGCGCGAACCAGTATAGGTTCGCTGCCCGGGTGCCGTGGGGCTAATTCGCCAGCTCCGCATGGCCGCCACCGGCCGCACCGCGGGATTGCCGTCGGGTCGCCGCGACGGCGTCAAACCCTGCTGGCGCCGGTCGAAAGCGTCGTACAGAATGGTGATTACAAGCCGATACGGCAGGGAGCAGGATGTGACCCATCCATCCGATGTGCAGGGCCCCGTCGTCCGCACCTCGCGAACGGTGCTGGTGGTTGACGTCGTCGAATACGTCCGGCTCATGGAGCTGGACGAGCAAGGCACGGCGCAACGCTGGCAGCTGTTCGTCGACGAGGTGTTGAAGGTCTTGCTGCCCCGCCATGGCGGGCGACTGGTCAAGAGCACAGGGGATGGATTGGTGGCCGAGTTCGAGGCCGTCCCCCCAGCCATCCAGTCTGCCCACGACATGCTCCAGTCCATCGCCCGGCTCAATGCCAGCCAGCCGCCCGAAAGGGCGATGTGGCTGCGCTGCGCCGCCACCGTCGGCGACCTGTATGCCAACGATGTGGACATCCAGGGCCGCGCGGTCAACCTCGCGGCGCGGCTGGCGACGTTGGCATCGCCGGGCGACATCGTGGTGTCGGCCGAAGTGCGCGACCGTCTGGTGCCGGGGCTCGATGCCGAGCCCGAGGACCTGGGCGAGTGTTACCTCAAGCATGTGCCGCAGCCGGTGCGCGCCTACCGCCTGGGCCACTGGGTTGACCGTCCGGCGGCGAACGTCGACGCGCAGGCCGATCCGCTGCGCGCCGGCGTGGCCGTGCTGCCGTTCGCCGCGCGGGTGGTGGTCGCCGAGTACGCGGCGCTGGGCCATCTGATGGCCGACGAGGTGGTCAGCGGCCTCAGCCGGGCCGAGAACCTGCATGTGATCTCAAGCCTGTCGTCCAGTGCCGCTGCCGACAGGGGCCTGGGGGTGGCCGACCTGGGCCGGCTGCTGCATGCGGCGTACCTCGTGGCGGGGTCTTACCTCGTGGTCGGCTCGGTGGTGCGCCTGCACGTCGAACTGGTCGAGTCCGACACGCAGACCGCCGTCTGGAGCGACGACCTGTCCGCGCGCCTGGACGATGTGCTGCTCGGCAACGACGAGATCGTGCCGCGCGTGGTGGCGCAGGTCGGGGCCATGATCTCGCAGCAGGAACTCGCCCGTTCGAGCGGGCGCCCGTTGCCCAACCTGCAAAGCTACCGGCTGCTGATGGCCGGCATCGGATTGATCCACCGCTCGTCGCGGCAGGATTTCGAGCGTGCACACGACATCCTCGAGCACCTGGCGCAGCGCCATTCGCGGTTGCCGCAGCCGTTTGCCTGGCTTGGCAAGTGGCATGCGATGCGCGTCGTGCAGGGGCTGTCCGACGATCCTGCCCAGGAAGCGCAGCGTGCCTTGGACCGTGCGCACCGTGCGCTGGACGCCGATGCCCACAGCAGCCTGGCGCTGACGATGATGGGGCTGGTGCACGGCTTCATGCTGCGCGATCTGGACGCCGCCGAGCGCGACTACGCAATGGCGCTGGAGGCCAATCCCAACGAGGCGCTGGCATGGCTGTACACCGGCACATTGCGCGGCTGGCAAGGGCGCGGGGAAGAGGCCTTCGCTGCGGCGACCAAGGCGCTGGCGCTGTCGCCACTGGACCCGATGAAGCCCTACTTCGATTCGCTCGCGGCCTTCTCGGCGCTGACCGCGGGCCGTCTGACCGAGGCCCGCAGCTGGGCCCAGGCGTCGCTGCGGGCCAACCGCCTGCACACCGCCACCCACCGCACGCTGGCGATCGCCCAGTGGCTGAGCGGTGATGTCGCGGCGGCGCGCTCGACCATCGCCGAGATGATGAAGGTCGACCCGACGTTCAGTTGCGCCCGTTACCTCGAGCGCTTCCCCGGCGGCCAGACCCCGATGTCGCGGGACTACGCGCGCATCCTGCGCGACGCGGGCGCGGCGTCTTGATCGCACCAGCCTGACGCCTGGGCCGCCTGCCGGCCTGGTGTCTCATCCAACCACGGAAGGGATCGATCCATGGCATTCCTCACCAGCCATACAAGCCACACGAGCCATACCAGTCACACCAGCCATACGAGTCATGCGGACGACGTCAGCTACTCGGGGTTGGACGCCAGTCCCTTGTTGGCAGAGGGCCTGATCGCGTCGCAGCTCGGGCTGGACCACTGGGAGCTGGATGGGCAGCGCCGGCCGATCTATGCCAACGACCTCGTGGACGTGCGCAAGGGGTTCCCGACAGACAACAAGCTCGATACCGTTCCGAAGACGCGAATTTTCGAGATGGAGTCCGGGCCGCGGTCCTACGTGTGCCATGCCGAGCTGATGAGTCTGATGGAAGTCAGACCCGACCCAACGGATGGCAGCAGCGCGGCGAAGGAAGTCACGCTGGTCTATCAGGGACCCGGTCGACTCGACCTTCCACTCATCAAGCTGATGCGGCCTTCCTACGGGCTTTTCAAGGCGCAGGTGTCGCTGGTGCACCAGATGTCGAAGGAGCGCAAGGAACGCTATGCCGAGATCCTGCCGCAGGTTTATCCGGCCCACGCGTGGTGGTCGCAGGTCGTCGGCCTGAGGCCCGACAAGCACCGCATGACGATGGAATTCCTGGACGCAGCGCTGAACTTCACCTGCAGCACGGTGTTTCGCCTGAAGCAGCTTTTCGCTTGCCCGCGACCCTTCGAGTACACGGGGATGTTGCAGCCGTTGATCCAGACGCCCGGACACGACAGCTGGCCAAGCGGCCACGCGACCGAGTCCTTCTTGATCGCCAGCGTGCTGAACAGCTTGGCACTTCAAGACACGGCTCGCGCGAAAGTGGATACGGCCTTGTTCGACATTGCACGACGCATCGCCGAGAACCGCGAAGTCGCGGGTGTCCACTTTTCCGTCGACAGTGCTGCCGGCCGCGTGCTGGGTGACACGTTGGGACGCCTCGTGCTTTGGTATGCCCAAGGCGCGTCCGCCAGTGAGAAACCGAAGTCAAGGATCTTCGATCCCAAGAAGCTCTACGACGACGACAAATCGCCTGGCGCGCAAGCACCGATGCCGAACAACGTGAATGACTTCGACACGGCGTTCGGCGGGGATGCCTCGGCTTGGCCCGACCACGCCGCGCCAGTCCTGTCCGGACAACCGTACATGCAGTGGCTGTGGGAGCGCGCGCAAGAAGAATGGAAGTGGAAGTGACCACCATGGCCAACACCGACACAACGCCCTCCCTCGCCGTGCTGGATCCCTACCTGGCCTGGGCTGAGGAGACCGACTTTGCGGCCGTCCTTACGGACCCGCAAGGCAAGCTGCGGGTGGCGATCGAATTTGGCGACGGCCAGGAGCTCGCATCTCTGGTCGACGAGTGGGCGAAGCTGGATGTGGACGTGGCACTGCACTACACCGAGGCCATGCGACGGGAAGACTGCCGGTTCGCCTGTGCGGACGTGCCTCCGGGGGCCTTGGACCAGGTTGCCAAGGCATCCCGTCGCATCAAGGTGGGCTTGATTGGCAATGCCGAACAACCGTCGCAGCCGGCGGATCAACGCGTTGCCATGGCCGACTTCGACTCGCCGGCGCTGAAAGCCAGGGCCATTCGCCAGATGCGCCGCACCCTGTCCCGTGCCGCCAAGAGCATGGCCAACAAGGAAAGCAAGCAAGGTCGGGTCGACGGCCTTCGCAAGATCAAGGTGGCCAAATCGTCAGGTCCCAGAGCCGCGGTGCCGGATGCCGAGGCCCAGTTGTCCCAACAGGTCGTCACACCGGTGATGGCCGTGATCGACTTCGGTTGTGCCTTCGCCCATGAGAGCTTCCGGCGGCCAGACGGCGGCACGCGGGTGATCCACTTCTGGGACCAGGGTCGCGACGCCGACGTGGGCAAACAGGTGGAGATCGAGGCGACCTGGCCGTGGTTGCCGGAGCACCGGTTCGGCTATGGACGCGAAGCCAGCGCCGAACGGCTGGGCGCATTGATGACAAGCGTCGCCCAGGACGAGGCGTTCAGGAAGCACGGCGGCGCATTCACGGTGGCGATGGAAGAGGCGTGCTACTTGCGTGCCGCGTTGCCAGAGCTGCTGGAGCCGTGGTCGCACGGCACCGCCGTGATGGGCATGGCGGCAGGCGTGGAGGTGGATGCCTCGGGAAAGAAGGCCGATGAACAGGATGTCCTGCCCAGCGATGACCCCGCGAGCAAGGCCGACCTGATCTTCGTGCAACTGCCCGAGGCCGCGGTCGAAGACTTGTCCGGCGGCTGGGTCACGACGTACCTGCTCGACGCGATCAACTACGCGATCGAAAAGGCCGGGAAACGATCGCTGGTGATCAACATCAGCATCGGTTCGCACGGTGGCCCGCACGACGGCGGCTCGCTGCTGGAGGCGGCCATCGAGCAATTCATGGAAAAGCACAGCGGGCTTCACATCGTCCTGGCCGCGGGCAACGCTGCCGACAAGCGTGGACACGCCAAGGCGAAGATTCAACCCGGTGACCGTGCGCAGCTTCGCTGGGTGGTACCCGCTGGGGATCCAACCCAGAGCTTTCTGGAGTTCTGGTATCGCCGTCCGCTTGACGGCGTGCCGCCAACTTTCAGCGTTAAGCGTCCGGACGGGTTGGCGATGTTGCAGGGTTCGCCGGCAATCACTCGGGATGCCGGCGCACTGCCCTGCGCTGCCCTGTGGCAACTGCCCGCTTCACCGGCGGGCGATGAAGCGGGCATGGCGCTGCTGGCGATGGGCCCCACGGTGGGTCTGCCCGACCGGCCGAAGGTTGGCATGGGCGTGGCGCCGCCGGGGGCCTGGACCATCGAAGTGACCAACAATTCATTGAAAGATGAGATCGAGGTCGACGCCTGGATCGAACGCGACGAGCCCGGTGCCGGGCCGCTGGCCGATCGGCCGGATTCGGTGCTGAAGGCGCTGCCGGGCAGCGCTGCCTTCGCAGTGACCGACGAGTCGACGCTGATCGGTCAGGCCACCGGCATGAAATCGTGGGTGGTGGGCGGCTACGAGTTGCGCCACCCGAGGCAGAAAAAAGGTCAGGCTCCGATCCGTGCGAAGGAATCTGGTCGCGGGCCCGGGCGCGGCCGCGACCAGCGCTCGCCCGACCTGTTTGCGCCCTCCGATCGATGGGTCGACGGGGCGACACGCGGTCTGCGTGCCCTGGCCAACCGCAGCCCTCGAAAAGGCCAGACGCTGCCCGACATCGACGGGCGGGGGTTCGCCGCATTGAGTGGCACGAGCCTCGCGGCACCGTGGGTGGCACGGCAGTTGTACAACCTGATGACTTGCCCGTCGGCACTGCGCTCCAAGGAGGAGCTGAAAGCGGCCTTGCAGGCGATGAAGGGCAAGATCCAGCCGCCGATCTTTGAGACCGCGGTGGAGCAACCGCACTCATAACCAGTACTGCAGCAACTGCCCCAGCCAGCCGCGCATGCGCTCACCCATCGGCCGCTGGTTCCAGGCTTCGAGCGTGACCGGGTCCGACTGGGCCAGGTCGCGTTCGAAAGCTTTTTGCATCTGGGCGCCGAACTCGTCGCCGAGCACGACGGCGTTGAGTTCCTGGTTGTGCAGGAAGCTGCGCCAATCGAGGTTGGCCGAGCCGACCGTCGACCAGACACCGTCGATGACCGCCGACTTGGCGTGCAGCAGCACGCTGCGGCGCTCGTACAGGTGCACGCCGCTTTCGAGCAGGCTGCCGTACTGCGCGCGGCCGGCGCTGAGCACCAGCTTGGCGTCGCTGTGGCGCGGCAGGATCAGCTTGACGTCAACCCCGCGCTTCGCGGCGCGGCCCAGGGCGTCGATCAGCCGGGCGTCGGGCACGAAGTAGGCCATTGTGATGAGGATCTCTTTTTCGGCGTGGTCGATCGATGACAGCAGCGTCGCGTAGATCGTGCTGTACGACTCATCGGGCGAACTGGCGATGGCCCGCACCACGTGCTTGCCGCGCGCCTGGCGTTGGGCGGGCAGGTAGTCGCTGGTGTTCAGCGGCTCGCCCTTCTGGCGCACCCAGGTGTCGAGAAAGATCTTCTGCAGTTCGGTCACCACCGGGCCTTCGATCCGAAGGTCGGTGTCGCGCCAGGGCCGTCCGTCGTTGTCTGACTTCGCGCCCGCCGATGCCGCTGATGCCGTGGGTGCCGGCTCCTTCGGCCGGCTCTTCGGCGCCGAACCGGAGGAGTAGACCGCGCTGATGTTGATGCCGCCGAGGAACGCGATCTCGCCGTCGATCACCAGCAGCTTGCGGTGGTCGCGCCCGTTGACGTCCCAGCCGGCCTTGGCCTTCAGCGGGTTGACCGGGTTGTACTGCAGCACCCGGACACCTGCCGCCTTCAGGCGGTCGAAGAAGGCCACGGGGGTGTCGATCGTGCCGACGCTGTCGTAGAGCACGTTGACCTGCAGGCCCTGCTGGCGCTTGGCAATCAGGGCGTCGGCGAAACGCTGGCCGGTCTCGTCGCCCTGCAGGATGTAGGTCTCCATGTTGATGTGGTGCTTGGCGCCGGCGATCGCCGCGAACATCGCGCGGTAGGTCGCCTCGCCATCCTGCAGCAGCGTGACGGCGTTGCCGCTGACCAGCGGGCTGCCGGTGATCGCGCTCTCGATCGCCAGGTGGTGGTCGAGGATGGCTTCGGGCTGGCCGGGGTTGACCTTCAGGTTTTCGACGATCTGTTTGCTGCGCGCCGGTGACATCGAGCCGCGTGCGTTCTCGACCGCCACCGGCTGCTCGGCCGCGCCGGCCGTGGACGGCGCCAGCGGCGGCGACATGCAGCCCACCAGCGCGAAGAACAGGCTGCCAACGCCAAACCGGCGCCGCCAGGTGGACACGGTGAACCGGCGGTGAGTGGTGGGGGCATTGGACGGCATGGTGCGAGCGCAGAAAGGGATCGTGCCGCAGTCTCGCGGCGCGGCACACCGCTTGTCTGCCAGTGCAGGGCGGCCCCGGCTGTGGGAACTGGCCGACAGGGCCAACCCTGGCCGAGCGTTCAGAGCGTTCAGAGCGGGTGCGCCACCCAGCGCGACAGCACGCGCACCAGCTCGTCCGGCTGCACCGGCTTGCCGACGAAGTCGTCCATCCCGGCGTCGCTCGCCTGGGTGCGCTCGTGGTCCAGCGCGGCGGCGCTGAAGGCGACCACCGGCAGCGCGCAGGTGGCCGGGTCGGCGCGCAGCTGACGCACCGCTTCCAGCCCGTCGAGCACCGGCATGTGCAGGTCCATCAGCATCACGTCATAGGCGTTGGGGTGGGCTTGGCAGGCCTGCACCGCTTCAGCGCCGTCGTGGGCGGGGCTGACGCTGGCACCCAGCCGGGCCAGCATCTCGGCCGCGATCAGCATGTTGACCGGGTTGTCTTCGGCGATCAGCAGGCGCAGCCCGCGCAGCGGCCGGTCGGCGCCATCCAGCCCGGTGCTGGGCCGGTCTTCGCTGCCATCGGCCGAAGGCAGCGGCAGCTCGGCCCAGAAGGTGGCGCCTTCGCGCGGCACGCTCAACGCGCCGACCTCGCCGCTCATCAGCTGGGCCAGTTCACGCGTGATCGACAGGCCGAGCCCGGTGCCGCCGAAGCGCCGCGTCGTCGAATGGTCGGCCTGTGCGAAGGGCTGGAACAGGCTGCTCAACACCGCCGGCGCGATGCCGATGCCGGTGTCTTCGACCTCGAAGCGCAGGCGGCCCGGCTGCGCCACCACGACGCACAGCATCACCTCGCCCTGGACGGTGAACTTGATCGCGTTGGCGATGAAGTTCGACAGGATCTGGCGCAGCCGCAACGGGTCGCCGCGCACGCGGCGCGGCACGCCCGGTGCGATCAGCTGCCGCATCACCAGGCCCTTGGCTTCGGCCAGCACCACATGGGCGCCATGGACCTTGTCGACCAGGTCGTGCAGGTCGAAATCGATGCGCTCGACCTGCAGCTTGCCGGCTTCCATCTTGCTCAGGTCGAGCACGTTCGAGACGATGCCGTTCAGGCTTTCGGCGGCGTCGATCAGGTAGCGCAGATGGTTCTGCCGCCGCGCTTCGCGCTGGCCCGGCACCGCCATCAGCCGGGCCAGGCCCAGCACGCCGTTCAGCGGCGTGCGGATCTCGTGGCTCATGTGGGCCAAAAAAGCGCTCTTCGCATCGCTGGCGGCTTCGGCCACCGCCTTGGCCTCGGCCAGCGCCTGCTCGGCGCGGCGCCGTTCGGTGATGTCTTCGAGGACCCAGATCGCGCCGGCCTCGTCGGGCTGGTGCGGGTCGACCAGCTGCGAGCGCAGCAGCGCCAGGAAGCGGGTGCCGTCGGGGCGGGTGAACTCGTGTTCGACCTCGATCGGCCGCCCTTCTGCCAGGCGTTTTCGCACCTCGTCGATGAAGGCCTGGTAGCCGGCCTCGCCGCCGAAATACCCGTCCACAGGCTGGCCGGTCATGCTGTCGGGCGGCTGGCCCAGCAGCGCTTCGAGCCGCGGGTTGACGCGCACGACGCGGCGCTCGCGCACCAGCGCCACGCCGACCGCGGCGTGGTTCAGGATCGCGTCGCCCTGCAGCCGCGAGCGTTCGGTCTCGGTGATGTCGCGGATGATCATCACCGACACCGGCTCGCCGTCCCACTCGAAACGGGCGGCGGTGATCAGGCCTTCGCGACGCTCGCCGTCACGCCGCCAGAAGCGGGTGCGCAGGTCGCGCACCATGCCGACGCCGCCCAGCGCCCGGCCCAGCGCCTGGGCCTCGGCCGCCTCGCGCCACAGGCCCAGCTCCAGCGGGCTGCGGCCGATCACGTCGTCCGCCCTGTCGTAGCCCGCGGCTGCCAGGAAGCCGGGGTTGGCCAGCATGATGCGGCCGTCGCGCAGGCTGGCCACCACGATCGCGTCGGGCGACAGGCGCACCAGCCGGTCCAGCAGCGTGCGCGAGCGGTCGTGTTCGCGCGCGGCCAGCACCTCGCCGGTCACGTTCTGGCTGATGCCCCACCAGCCGACGTGCCGGCCGGCGGCGGTCAGCACCGGCTCGCCGGTGCCGCGCACGCACACCAGCTGGCCGTCGGCGCATTCGAAGGTGATGACCCGGCCGCGGTAGGGCCGGCGCGCGCGCAGGTCTTCGACCAGCGCAGTCCACTCGTCGTCGGGCACGATGCGCGGCCCGCCCGGCTGGTCGATGCGCATGAACTCGGCCACCGTGCGGCCGGTGTGGCGCTCGAAGCTGGGCGAGATGTGGGTCATCCGGCCGTGGCGGTCGGCCTCCCAGGTCCAGTCGCTGCCCAGGCGCAGGAACTCGGACAGCCGGTGCTCCTTGACCCAGGCCTCGTGCAGGCTGCGGCCGAACTGGCGGCCCAGGATCGCCGCCACCGCCAGCGCGCCGGCGGTCAGCAGCATGTGCGAGATCAGGCGGCCGGCGTTTCCGCGCACCGGCGAGCTCAGCACGTCGGGCATCAGGCCGTGGGTTTCGCCGTGGTAGATCAGCACCAGCAGGGCCAGGTGCAGGCTTGCCAGCAGCCAGGCCACGCGTGGCCGCGTCAGCACACCGGCCAGCACGATCAGCACCGCCGAGGCCGACAGCAGGATCGACAGCAAGCCCAGGCCGGTGAACCACGCATACAGGCCCAGCGACAGCTGCAAGGTCAGCAGCAACATGCCGGCGGCGACGCGCGGTGAGCGGCGGCGCGCGATCAGCACCGCGCCGCCGGCCCCGGCCAGCAGCACGGCGCCGATCAGCAGCCGCCAGACGACGAGCCGGCTCGGCGGCCCGAGCCAGAGCTGCAACGGCACCGACAGCCACAGCAGCCCGGCCAGCGTCAAGGTGGCGCGCAGCAGCGCGCGCACCGCCACGCGGTCGCGTTCGGCCTGGGCTTGGCGTGCCCCTTCGGTGAAGGGCAGGCTGACGAACGGCTCTTCGGCCGTGACTGGGGGCAAGATCCATCCCTCCATTGACTCAGGACAGCAGTGTCCTTCAACCAGGGCGCCGGTTGCGCCCGCATCTGCCGGCCCAGGCCCCCTGAACAGGGCTCGCTGCCTACAATCGACCGCAGCCGCTGCCCGAAAGAACCCGACACCATGTGCCAACTGCTGGGCATGAATGCCAACACGCCGACCGACGTGATGTTCAGCTTCACCGGCCTGGCCACGCGCGCCGACGAGCACAAGGACGGTTTCGGCATCGGCTTCTTCGAAGACAAGGGCGTGCGCGTCTTCATCGACCACGCCAGCGCCCGCCAGTCGGCGATCGCCGAGCTGGTCAAGACCTACCCGATCCACAGCGACAACGTCATCGCCCACATCCGCAAGGCGACGCAGGGCCGGGTGGCGCTCGAAAACACCCACCCGTTCGTGCGCGAGCTGTGGGGCCGCTACTGGGTCTTCGCCCACAACGGCGACCTGAAGAACTTCAACCCGCGCCTGCATGCGGCGTTCCGCCCGGTCGGCGACACCGACAGCGAACGCGCCTTCTGCTGGCTGATGCAGGAGCTGTCCAAGGCCCATGCCGGCGTGCCCGAGGTCGCCGAGCTGCACTGCACGCTGGCCGAGCTGGTGCCCGAGCTGCATCGCCACGGCACCTTCAACATGCTGCTGTCGAACGGCCAGGCGCTGTGGGCGCATGCGTCGACGCACCTGCACTGGCTGGTGCGCCAGCATCCGTTCCGCGCCGCCAGCCTGAAAGACGAAGACGTGCGGGTCGACTTCGCCCACGCCACCACCCCGAGCGACCGCGTCGCGGTGATCGCCACCGAGCCGTTGACGCAGGACGAAAGCTGGACGGCTTTCCAACCCGGCGAGCTGCGGGTGTTCGTCGACGGCGCGCCGCTGGCCTGTCGGGGCGGCTGATCTGCCGTAGGCGGTTCGTCCGCCGTTCATGCACAACCGCCGGCGGCTGGTGCGCGCGGCCGGGCCGTTCGCCCGCCAGCCGGCCGTACCGCGCCACGCGCTGCCTACACTGCGCCGCATGCCCACCATGAGCCCCACCATCACCTGGCGCGAACGCCTGCTGGCCGCGCTGGCCCGCCGCCACGCCTGCCTGGCCGGCGACGAGCGGGTCGGCGCGCACGCGGGTGACGCCTGGCTGCTCAGCCGTGCCGGGCTGGCCGGCTGGGCCGCCGCGCTGGCGGTCGGGCTGCTGCTGTCGTGGTGGCTGGCCGAAGTCGGCGGCGTCCCGACCTGGCTGGCGGCGCTGGTCGGTGGGCCGGCCGCGGCCGCGATGCTGCTGGCGATGGTGCAGGCCTGGTTCCAGCCGCATGGCACGCTGGCGCGGCTGCGGCGCGAGTTCTGGTGGTCCAACGGCATCCTGGGTACCGCCGCGGTCCTGCAGATGGTCTTGTGGCATGACCGGGCCGAGCCCTGGCGCTGGCTGGCCTGGCTGTTGCCGATCGTGCTGGTCTCGGTGGTGCAGATGGTGGTGGCGCAGTGGAGCCGCAGCCACTTGGACCGCGAGGTGCAGCACCTGCGGCTGGAGCAGGAGCGCGACGCGGCGGCGCGCGAGGCGGCTGAGGCGCGGCTGGCCGCGCTGCGCTCGCAGATCCAGCCGCATTTCCTGTTCAACACGCTGGCCGCGCTGCAGCACTGGGTCGACGGCAGCGACCCGCGCGCCGCGCCGCTGCTGCGCGAGCTGACCGGCTTCCTGCGGGGCTCGACCGAGCTGATGGCGCGCGACGAGGTCCTCTTCGCCGACGAGCTGGCGCTGGCGCGGCACTACCTGGCGATCATGCAGGCGCGGTTCGGCGAGCGCCTGGGCATCGAGCTGGCGGTCGAGCCCGGCGCGCTGGCCCAGCCCTGGCCGCCGGGGCTGCTGCTGACGCTGATCGAGAACGCGGTCGAGCATGGCATCGGCCCACTGCTGCAGGGTGGGCGCATCCGCTTGGCCGCCGGCCGCGGCGACGACGGCCACTTCTGGCTCACCGTGCAAGACAACGGGCCCGGCCCCGCGCCGGACTGGCGCGAGGGCATCGGGCTGGCCAATGCACGCGAGCGCTTGGCTCGGCGCTTCGGCCCGCGGGCACAGCTGCAGCTGCGGGCGCTCGACCCCGGCGCGCGCGCCGACATCACGATCGCGCCGACCCCCGGCCCCGCCAACGGAGCCCGCGATGCGGGCTGACACCATGCCGACCCCTGTGCCTGCGCCGCCACCGGTGGCGCCCCGTGAACGCATCGACTGGAGCCAGCTCTGGTACCCCGGCCCGACGCGCGTGTTCACCGACGCCGAACTGGCCCGCGGCGGCGCCGGCCAGCCCAGCCGCACCTTCCTGGTGATGCTGGCGATCTCGATGGCGATCGTCGCGCAGGGGCTGATGCAGCACGTGCCGGAGGGCGAACTCGCGCGCCTGACCGGCCTGTTGGCGGCGATGGCGGTGGCCACCTACAAGGCCGGCATGTGGTTGTGGCGCCGCCCGACGCGCCGGCGCCTGATGGTGGTGACGCTGGTCGGCATGGCTGCCTTCATGGTGTTTGCCTTCGGGCTGCGCTGGCGCATGGCAGCCGGGCCAGCCCGCGACTGGCTCGTCTACACCACCGCCGCGGCGTGCTCGCTGGGCTCGGTCGGCATGTGGTTCGTCGCGGTCTACCGCGCGCAGCAGATCGAAGCCAGGCTGCGCGAACTCGACGAGCGCGACCGCGCGATCGCGCTGGCCCGCCAGCTCGCCACCGCGCAGATCCAGCCGCACTTCCTGTTCAACTCGCTGGCGTCGCTGCAGCACTGGGTCGACACGCGCGACGATCGCGCCGGCCCGATGCTCGCGTCGCTGACCGGCTACCTGCGCGCCACGCTGCCGCTGTTCGATCGCAACGCCTTGACCCTGGGCGAAGAGCTGGAGGCGGTGCGCCGCTACCTCGAAGTGATGCAGACCCGGCTCGGCGCCCGGCTGCGCTTCACGATCGATGCCGACCCCGCAGCGTTGGCCACCACGTTGCCGCCGGGCGTGCTGCTGACGCTGGTCGAGAACGCGGTCGAACACGGGGTGTCGCCGCAGCTGTCCGGCGGCCAGGTGCAGGTGTCCGCTCGCATCGAACCCGATCGCGCGCTGTGCCTCGAGGTCGTCGACGACGGCCCCGGCCTGCCGCCAGGTGGCGCCGTTGGTGGCCCTGGCCACGTCGGCCTGGCCAACACGCGTGCCCGGCTCGACCAGGCCTTTGGCGAGCAGGCCAGCCTGATGCTGGCCAACGCGCCCGGCGGCGGCTGCAGCGCGATGCTGCGGCTGCCAGCCGCCTCCATTCATCCCACTGCCACCCTGACCCCGCTGTGATCCCCACCGATGCCCCCGACCGCGTCACCGTCCTCGTCGCCGATGACGAGGAAGCCCCGCGCCAGCAACTGATTGCCGCCCTGCGCCAGGCCTGGCCGGCCGCGCGCATCGTGGCCGAAGCCAGCAATGGCGTCGACGCGTGGGACGCGTTTCTCGAACACGAGCCGCAGGTGTGTTTTCTCGACATCCGGATGCCCGGGCTGTCGGGCATCGAAGTCGCGCAGCGCATCGACGGCCGCGTGCCGGTGGTCTTCGTCACCGCGTTCGGTGACCACGCGCTGGCCGCGTTCGATGCCGGCGCGGTCGACTATGTGATGAAGCCCGTCGACGCGGCGCGCCTGGGCCAGGCGCTGCAGCGGGTGCAGACGCGGCTCGACCGGCCGGCCGCGCCGGACCTGTCGGCGCTGCTCGCACAGTTGAGTGGCCAGCTGCGCAAGCCGGTACCGCCAGCGGTGATCCAGGCCAGTGTTGGCAAGGAGGTGAAGCTGATCCGCGTCGACCAGATCATCTACTTCGAGTCCGACGCCCGCTACACCCGCGTGGTCTACGACGACGAAGCCGGCGCCGCCGAAGCGCTGATCCGCACGCCGCTGAAAGAGCTGCTGGCCCAGCTCGACGCCGACCAGTTCTGGCAGGTCCACCGCTCGGTGATCGTCAACCACCGCCACATCGCTAGCGCGCTGCGCATCGACGAAGGCACGATGGTGCTGACGCTGCGTGGCCGCAGCGAACGCTTGCCGGTGTCGCGCCATTTCCAGGGGCTGTTCAAAGGGCAGTGAGCGCCGCGGAGGCGAGCCAGGGTAGGCGATGCGACACTCGGCAGCGTTGTCTGTTCACTGCACGCCAACCGCGTGTCCCTCGCGATGACCGCCACCGCTGTTCAGCCCACCCCCCTGCCCACCCCGCAGTTCGACCGTTTCTACCGTCACCCTGAACTGAGCCAGCTGCTGGCCGACTACGCCACGGCGCGCCCCGAGCTGATCGAGCGTCGCTCGCTGGGCCTGAGCCACGAGGGCCGCGAGATCTGGCTGCTGGTGATCACCAACCGGGCGACCGGGCCCGACACCGACAAGCCCGCACTCTGGATCGACGGCAACATCCACGCCGCCGAGTTGACCGCCAGCACCGCGTGCCTGTACTGGCTGCACCAGCTGGCGAGTGCCTATGGCCAGGATGCCAAGGTCACCGAACTGCTCGACAGCCGCGTCGTCTACCTCTGCCCGCGGCTGAACCCCGATGGCGCCGAGCTGGCGCTGGCCGACACGCCGCGGCACATCCGCTCTGCGACACGGCCCTATCCCTTCGATGAGCCGCATGTCGACGGCCTGACGACGCAGGACATCGACGGCGACGGCCGCATCCTGCAGATGCGGGTGAAAGACCCGAACGGCGGCTGGAAGATCCACCCCGACGAGCCGCGGCTGCTGATCCCGCGCGAGCCAGGCGAATTCGGTGGCAGCTATTACCGCGTGATGCCGGAGGGCCTGCTCGAGAACTTCGACGGCACGACGATCCGCGTCAACAACGATCGCGAAGGACTGGACCTGAACCGCAACTTCCCGGCCTACTGGCGCCAGGAGTTCGAGCAGAAGGGCGCCGGCCCCTACCCGACCAGCGAGCCCGAGGTGCGGGCGATGGTCGACTTCATGGTCAAGCACCCGAACATCGGCGCGGCGGTGAGCTTCCATACCCATTCGGGCGTGATCCTGCGGCCGATGGGCACGCAGAGCGACGACGACATGACGCCAGAAGATCTGTGGATCTACAAGCGGCTGTCGGACATCGGCGCCAAGCTGACCGGCTACCCGGCGGTCAGCATTTGGCACGACTTCAAGTACCACCCGAAAGAGATCATCACCGGCACGCAAGACTGGGTCTACGAGCACCTCGGGGCGCTGTTCTGGACGGTCGAGATCTGGGCGCCGAACAAGGAAGCCGGCATCACCGACTACGACTGGATCCACTGGTACCGCGACCACCCGCCCGAAGACGATCTGAAGCTGCTGAAATGGAGCGACGAGCGCTGCGAAGGCAAGGCGCACAACGACTGGCGGCCGTTCAACCACCCGCAGCTCGGCGCGGTCGAGATCGGCGGCTGGGACCGCATGAACTACTGGCGCAACCCGCCGCCCAAATACCGTGAACGCGAGGCCGCGCGGTTCCCGGCCTGGCTGACCCAGCTGGGTTTGACGCTGCCGAAGCTGCACACCTTATCGACCAGCGTCGACGCGCTCGGCCCCGACACCTGGCGCGTCAAGTTCGTTGTCGCCAACACCGGCTATTTGCCGAGTTATGTCACCAAGCGGGCACTCGAACGCAAGGTCGCGCGCGCCTGCGTGTTCGAGATCGGGTTGCCGGCCGGCGCCTCGCTGGTCAACGGCAAGCCCCGCATCGAAGGCCCGCAGCTCGAAGGCCATGCACCGAAGAATTCGCTGCAGGCCTTCCTCCCCGAGCGCGACGTGACGGCCGACAAGGCGCACGCCGAGTGGATCGTGCGTGCGCCGGTTGGCACCGTGCTGCAACTGAAGGCCCACGCCGGCCGGGCTGGTGCGGTGCGCACCGAGCTGACACTGGGATGAACTGAAACGCCGCCTGCCGAGGTTGCGGCGGCAGCGCGGCGGTGGTGCCCCGTTCTCCGGCCCACGCTCGCGGGGCGCGGTCGCGACAAACGACGGACAGCCGCATCAACACCGTGGTGCCGAAGCGCCGTGGTGGCGACCGCGAATGGGGCCTGCGCCCGGGGCACCACCACCGCCCTGCAAGCACCGTCCGCTGCGTACCACGCCGTGGCCCGCCACCCGGATGCCATGGTGGGTGGCTCGGGGGTGCGGTCGCAGGCCCCATTCGCGGTCGCCCCAACCTCGGCAAGCGCCAACGGTGCCAACCGAGAGACCGCCGCACGCCCCCCAACGACGCCCCGCGAGCGTGGGCCGGAGAACGCACCCCCGGGCTACCCGCCACGCGCCCTCCGTCGCAGGTGGAATGACGGCGACATTGGCAGGGAGAACCCCCTGCCTGCATTCACCACCTCAAGGCTTGAGCACCCACCGCTGCGCTGCCGTGCCATTGCACGTCCACTGCTGCAATTGCAAGCCTGAGGCCTGGCCGGCTCCCGGCACATCCAGGCACAGCCCGCTGTGCGCATTGACGAACTCGTAGACACCCGGCGAGACCTGGTTCGCCTTCCACTGCGTGTCGTCGTCGACGCTGCACGGCCACTGGACCATCTTGGCGCCGACCGCCAAGCTGCGGTTCATCGGGTCGAGGCAGTAGCCACTGTGGCCGAACACCAGGTGGACCAGGCCGTTAGCCGCGGGCTTCATCTTCACGCGCTGGTTGGCCAGCCCGACGCAGTCGTACTGCGCCACTGCCGCGTTCGAGTCGTAGTCGAAGTAGTAGACGTCGATGCACTTGCCGCTGTTCTGTGCGGCGAAGTACTGGCCCGTGTCGTCGCCGTCGCCCGGCGTGCCGGTCCAGACCCAGTTCGGGTGCTGCGCCATGCAACCCTTCAGCCACGCACAGCCATAACGTTTGACCAGGTCATGCTGGTACGGTGCCGGCGTCACATTGGGCCAGTAGGCGCCGTTGCACATGGGGCCCTTGGTGCCGTCCGGCGGCAGGCCCATCGCCACCAGTTCATCGATGGTGTTCTGGTCGGCGGTGCCGCCGCAGTTCTCGTGCGGCAGGCCGAAGTTGTGCCCCATCTCATGTCCGATCGAGCCGATGTCCGACAGGTTGCGCGGGCTGCCATCGTTCAGCCCGATGCCGTCCACCACGTAGCTGTAGAACAGCGCCGAGTTGCCGGGCATGCCGGCCTGCGCTGCGCCGCCGCCAGTGGTGCACTCGCCGAACACCAGGTACTTCACGTTGGGAAAGTACTGGCCGCGCGCTTCGAGCTTGCGCTGGGTCTCGTCCCACAGGATGTTGTAGTCGTTGAAGTGAGCGCAGGTGTTGCTGCTCTTGACGGTGATGAACTTGCGGTTCAGGTGGATGGTCCAGCCCCAGCCGGCCCATTGCGACTGGATCTGGCGTGCGGCATTGAGCATCAGCGGGCCGCGGTCACGGTGCGGTGCATCCGACGGCAGGAAGTAGACGACCTGCACGTCGTGGTCGTTGTCGATGCCAGTGACACGCTGGTAATCCAGCGTCGCCGGCGCTTGCGCCAGCTGTGGCGGCAACGGCTGCGGCGTGGCGGTGTCGGTGATCGGCGTGAACGCATTCGCAGCGCTCATTCCGGCCGCTGTCGCGGCCAGCGTCCCCACGGCCAGACATCGCGCCGCGATTTGTCTCCATCCCCATGCATGCATCTGCGTCTCCTTCAGCGTAGCTTGTTGTGGGCAGGCGGCGATCGCTGCCCGCTGCGGCGCATGCTGGCATCGCTGATTCGCGACGCCGCAAGATTGGGCAAGCGCCGGCAACCAGATGTGAGGGAATCTAGACAACGTTGTCAGAAAGCGCTGTCAAATCGGCGGCTCTGAGCGCGAAAAGTCAAACGCTCGGGGAGCTCGCGGCCGCCTGGGCACCTGCTGACAGACGCTTGGCCACCATTTGTCAGACGAATGTGTCGCAGGCGGCGGCTTACTGTTCGTCACAGGCCGCCGCCTGTTCCGCCTGTCACAGCGTGCGCAGGAACGCGACGATCTGCTGCCGCTCGGTCGGCTTCATCGCCTGGAAGCGCTGGCGCGAAGGCGTCGCTTCACCGTCGTGCGCGTCGATCGCCGCCTCCACGGTCTTCGCGCGGCCGTCATGCAGGAAGGCTGGCCGCAGGCGCAGGCCCCACAACGGCGCGGTGCGCATGTCGCGCCCCTTCGCGACTTCCTGGTCGATGCCGTCGCCAAGTGCGCCCATGTCGTGCAGCAGCAGGTCCGAATACAGCGCGGCCGGCTGGTGCGCGAGGGCCATGATCGGGCTGTTGCCGGTCATCAGCACCGGCGTGTGGCAGGCGATGCAGCGGGCGTTCTCGAACAGCCGCTGGCCGGCCAGGCTGTCGGCGGTCGCTGGCTGCGTCGGTGCTGGCGCCAGCAGGCGCATGAAGTCCGCCGCGTGGTCGATGTCGCCCTTGCCGCTGTCGGGGTCGACCTGGTCCTCCGGGTCGGGCACCTTGTCGAAACGGGCCAGCAGGTCGGCCCGGCCGTTCGGCGCGTTCTCGTTCGGGAACAGGCGGCTGGTGACACCCATCTCGTTGACGTAGGCGTCGCCGGCAAACGCCAGCAGCGAGGCATGCTGGGCCTTCCAGCCGAAGCGGCCGGCACGTTGCTGGCCGCTGGCGACATCCAGCACATGGGACACGCGGCCATGCACGCCGTCGGGCTGCGGCCGGCGTGCGTTCTGCTCCAGCGTGTCATCGGCAATCGCCTCGATCATGCCGGCGCCGAACAGCGGCGTGGTGACCCGCCGGGTGGTGACGTTGGCTTCTCGCGGCACGTGTTCGAGCGCCGCCGCATCGATCGCCTTGGCCTGCTGCAGCGAGCCGCCCAGCTGCGCCAGCGCATCGAAGCGGCCGTTGGCGAAGCGGCCGAAACGGGTGACCGTCTGGGTGCTGGCCCCGCCGACACCACCGGCCGTGTGGCAGGCCGCGCAGCTGTTGTGGTTGAAGATCGGGCCGAGGCCGCCTTCGGGCACCTCCACCGCCTGGAACTCTTCGCGCCCCTCGTCGAAATCGGCCAGTTGCGCGGCCGTCAGGCCCGCCAGCGGCGCGCCCGGTTGTGGCGTGCCGGGTGCCGGCGCCGGCCTCACCTGGGCGGGCGCCAGCTTGGGCCGTTTGACGAAGGGCAGCCTGTCGGCGGCGATCGCCACGGCGCCAGCGCCGAGCAACACCAAGGCCATGGTCGCCCACAGGGTAGACCGGCGGCGGATGAAAGGTGGAATGGGGTGGGGCATGCTCGATCACTGCAGGTGGTTGAAACGGAATCCACACGGCGATCAAGGCGCCGGCGGTGCTGCAGCGGGAGGCTCCCAACACTTTGTGGACGAAATGTGGATGTGGGTGCGGGCCGCTCGTCATCGAGCGATCTGCGGCCGGCCCCGGGAGAAGGCGGCGTTGCGCAGGCGCCAGCGACCCGAGCCCACGGCGGTCCGCGAACCCGTAGTTGTCGCCACCGAGGGGCATTTCTATTCTCCCGGGCTCTCGGGTCCCTCCTTCGCGGGCGGCCCCTTCCGGTTGCGAACAAGGAGCCCCTCCGTGTCGATCACCATCGATGGCTACGCGCCCGTCTACACCCCGACCCCCCATCCCACCGAGCCGAAGACCGACCCCAACAACGGGGCGGATCCGAATGCGGCGCTGAACGAAGCGATCGCCGCGGCCAAACGCGCGCTCGAAGCGGCCCGGGCCGCCCAGGCGGCGCTGGAGAAGGCGCAGAAGGCGCTGAAGGAGAACCAGGACGCCAGCAAGAAAGCGGCGCTGCAGGACGACGTCGACACCAAGCAGGTGACCGCGGACCAGCGCTGGTCCGACCTGAAGGTCGCGACCAAGTCGGCACTGACGGCCGGCGGCCCGCAAGGCCAGGACAAGGCGGCCCAGCAGCTCAAGGCGCTCGACGGCAAGGACGGGGACTGGGGCAAGCGGGTCGATGCCGCGAAGGCGGAAAAGCCCGACCTGGGCATCGTCACCAGCGGCAACAAGGACGCCGATGCGGCCGCCAAGCGGGTGTCGGGCGCCTATGCCTCGGGCGGTGATGCGGCCGCGGCCAAACAGCTGCGCACCGAACTCGAACAGGCCAAGACGCCGCAGGAGCGCAGCGCGATCCTGCGCAGCGCCATGCCGGTGGTCGACCGGGTGACCCATGACCTGGGCGTCAACAGCCGCCGCACCGACGACCAGGACTGGGGCCAGAAAGGCCAGAGCTACAGCCCTGACGCCGACAACCCGAACCCGATCGACACCCGCAGCGAGTTCGACCACACGGTGGCCGACCTCGAAGCCAGCGTCGAACTGGCGGGCGACAAGGAGGCCGCGTTCCACATCGCCCACGACATCCTGCAGGTGATGCCCGGTGGCAGCAAGGGCGACAACGCCAACAACCTGCTGGGCCTGCTCGGGCTGGACCTGCAACAGTCGTCGCCGAACAAGACCTCGATGCTCGAAGCCGCCATGTCGGCCGCGCTGGTGCAGCCCGATGCCAAGGGCCAGAAGGACAGCCTGCTGGCGATGCCGCTGGCGCAGCGCGACCAGGCGGCGCGGCTGCTCGCCCCCGACCGCCCGGTGCAGCTGACGATCCGTGACTGGACCGATGACCAGGGCGTCAAGCATGACGGCACGCTGTGGCACGAGGTCGAGCAGAACCCCGACCTGCTGCTGACTGCCGACCAGCGCGCGGAGATCGACAAGAAGACCGAAGGCTGGCCGGCCGACGAGGTGCTGAAGGAAAAGACCAGCCGCGCGGTCGACAACCTGCGCGAGCAGAACCCGGGCAAGGACCTGGACCACGCCAAGTGCGGCGACAGCTTCAGCTACCAGGCCGAGGACCCGCGCAAGGCCCCGCCTGAGCCGCTGGCCAAGGATGTGCAGACGGCGGTCGATCAATCCAAGGCGGCCCACCAGGACGACCTGCAGTACGGTGTCGATCTCGACAAGCTGACCGGCTCCGATGCCTTCCACAAGCTGGGGGCCGATCAGCAGATCGAGACCATTGGACAGTTCGACCGCACCGTCACCCAGGCGGCCAAGGGCGGCGAGCCGCTGGAGGCGGCCCAGAAAGACCAGCTGCGTGAACTCATCAGCTCATCGAACTTCCACGACGTCAATGCACGGGTGCAGAACCGGGTGCTGGGCCTGTTCAGCGAATTCGCCAAGGGTGATGGTGCGGCGGCGCGCCTGAACGGCCTGAAGCAGCTGGTCGACCACAGCGGCTTCCGTGCGCTGGACAGCGAGACCAGCGAGTTCCAGGTGCTCGATGCCTACCAGCACGACGGCACCTTCCGCGGCGTGGTCGACAAGCTGACCGGCCGCAGCGACCTGACGCCGGCCGATGCACGCGTGGCGCTGGACCAGCTGTCGCGCGTGCAGGCCAACCGGCAGCTCTACGACAAGTCGAACGACGGCGACAAGCAGAAGATCCTCGACTCGGTGCTGCAGGCGACCACCGACCCGCGCTTCCGCGGCTTCGCTCAGAACCAGCGCGACGCGGCGATCGACAAGCTCGTCAAGTATGGCGACGAGCAGTACGCGCTGGATGGCAGCGACGGCGTCAACAAGGCGCTGGACGAAGCGGCCAAGGTCAAGCCCAGCGGCCCGACCGGCGCGCCGCCGGTGGCGCAGACCAACCAGCCGTCCACGCAGCCGACCACCCAGGCGGGCGCGCCGACGGCAGACGGCGTCAAGGCCGACCTGGCCAAGGTCGAAGCCGGCGCGCACGACACCGCGACCTCGAAGGAGACGATCAACGACGACCTGCGCCGCATCGCCGGCGACGACCCGGTGACCTACGCCTACCTGAAGCTGCAGCGCGAGCACAAGGACGACAAGGCCTACCTCGAGTTGCTGACCAAGGCCATCCCCGAGCACCGGCGCGACTACACGACGCAGCAGGTGAAAGACCTGGTCGGCAAGGGCAAGCCGGCAGAGGCGATGAAGCTGCTGCGCGCCAACATGGACGCCGCAGCCGACCCGGCCGAGCGCACCCAGCTGTGGGAGGCCGCCGGCAAGCCGGTCTTCACGCGCCAGTACTTCGACCAGCAGATCGACAAGATCCTCGGCGACAAGACCGGGTTCAACCACAACAAGGACCTCGGCAAGCTGTTCTCCGACGTCGGCCAGAACGCGCCGCCCGAAGCTGCCAACCTGCTGCTCGATGCGGCCAAGGCGCACACCGACCGGGGCCATGACGACCCGCTGTGGCAGGCGCTGCTGACCGACGCCGACGTCACCGGCGAGGCCTACAACGGCCTGAGCCAGTTGATCGAGACGGCCGACAGCCTGGGCGCGCACCGCGCCGACGAGTTCGCCGCCTTCTACGTCAGGGCGATCAACGATGCCGCCTCGGACCCGAAGACCGCATCGAGCGTGCTCGGCCTGACCACCGGCAACGCCGGGCTGTACCAGCAGACGAACAAGGCCATCGCCGACCACGGCGCGGCCAAGCTCAGCGTCGCGCTGTACAACGCCGTCAAGGACCGCAAGGGCGACCCGCAGGACTGGTCGGCGCGGGTCGAAGCCAATGTGCGCAACCAGATCCGCGACGGCGTCAGGGAGTTCCGCGACAACACCAAGGGTGACGTCGAAGACTGGCAGAAGCAGAACAAGAACGCGCTGCGCCTGGTGCAGGACTTCGGCAACGTGGACCCGAAGCAGGTCGCGCAGGCCATCGTCAAAGACCGCCAGGCCCACCCCGACAAGTACTTCCACCTCGATGACGGCAAGCCGGTCGGCATCGACGTGGCGCAGCAGCAGATGGAGCAGCGCGGCGTCCAGCTCGACGGCCTGATGCGCGACCTGACGGGGCTGAAGATCGACTTCGAGCACCCGGGCGTGCCGGCCGAGAAGCAACTCGGCGACGCGCTGCGCGACCTCGACGGCGATGAAGTGGCGATGAGCACGCTGAACAACAACGTCAGCCTCGACACCCACCGCGTCAACCAGCTGAACTTCGGCGATTTCGATGGCAATGCGAGCCCATGGAACCCGACCTCGGTCGTCGGCGGGCAGCGCGACTACCTCGACAAGCTGGCGCGCGACTACCACCTGACACCCGAGCAGGTGAAGCAGGCCAACGAACGCACGGACCAGTGGGAAAAGGACCTCAAGACCGAGCTGGCCAAGGGCGACAAGGCGTCCGACGACACGCTGCGTTCATTGACCAACACCTACCAGCAAGACCTTCGCGGCCTGCTGAAGGACAAGATGCCACCGGGCCAGGACCAGGTGCTGGTCAAGCCCACCGACGACACGGTGGCGACGATCAAGACCACGCTGCAGGGCATCGGCACGACGACCTCGACGACCCGCCTGACGCTGAATTGGTACAAGGGCACCGGCGATGCGCTGATCAACGCCTACACGCAGGTCACCCTGCGCCGCGGCATGAACAACCCGATCCTGCACGACCCGAGCAGCAAGCTGGTCGGCAATGCGGCCTGGCTCGGCTTCACCGACAAGGCGTCGGTCCAGAAGTCCTTCGACTTCATGAAGAAGTGGCAGGGCAAGATCGACGAGAAAGCCAAGGCCAACAAGGGGGTGCTGACGGACGCCGACCGGGCCACGCTGATGGCCGATTTCAAGAAGGAACTGCCGACCTTCGGTGAGCCGGCCTCGACCGTCGCCAAGGCCGGGCCCGAGTCGCTGCGCGCGGCCGAGCGCTTCACCCGCCTGCTCGGCGCGGCATGCTTCTTCGGCTCGTCGATCAACAACGAGGTCAATGCCAGCAAGGAGCAGGGCCTGACCAGCAGCGATGCCTTCGGCGCCTTCTTCATGGCCGGCGGCATGGCCGACACCTACCGGGCCGTCAGGGGCGTCAGCTTCCAGGGCGGCGCGATGACCGATGCGCTGAACAAGATGTTCGGCCCGCAGCTGGCGAAGGTCGGCCCGGGCGCAGCCGACGACCTGGCCAAGTTCATCAAGGGCGGCAGCGTCGGCAGCCTGCTGACCCTGGCCGACATGGAGTGGGCTTTTGAAGACTACACCGGCCACACGCTGACCGGCAACCCGACCGGCTCACCCGACGCCACGGCCGGCCTGCTGACCACCGGCATCGTCGCCGGCGACATCCTCGACATGGGCGCTGTCGCGCTGCGCACCCAGGTCGGTGGTGCCTTGCTGCGGCTGGCGCTGAGCGAAGGCGCGGCGCTGGCGGTCGAAGGCAGCATCCCGGTGCTCGGCTGGATCGGCGCCGGCGTTACGGCGGTGTTCCTCGGTGCGCGCTTCGCCTACGGCGTGAGCAAGGCCAAGAACGAGTTCGAGTACGACGACAACCACGACTACGCCGACATGGTGAAGTCGCTCGGCTTCAGCGACGAGCAGGCGAAGGAGCTGATGAACCAGAACGGCGGGGCGTCCGACGTGAAGGTGAACGACTGGGAATACCTGATCCCGGGCTGGAACGTGGTCCAGGGCGTGCATGCCGGCTACGGCGCAGCCGAGTCCTTCTTCACCGAAGGCGGCATGAGCCCGATGCATGTGCTGAACCCGCTGTTCGACGCCAACGGCGTGCCGCAGGAACAGCGCCTGCAGTACCTGCAGTCGCTGACGCCGGACGAGATGAAGAAACTGGTCGGCCAGACCCACAAGGTGCTGGACGACGAGATGAAAGACGACGGCACCATCACCAACGACAGCACGGCCGGGCTCGAGCACTGGATGCGCGACAACAAGCTGTGGAAGAACGAGTACCTGGGAGCCGCTTGACACCGTCTCGGCAGCGCCCACCGGGCGCTCGCCGATCATCAAGTGGCGTGCGTGGGTCCGGTCCGCTGCGCGGTCTTGCAGACCGCGGCGGGCCAGTGGCCCGCCCCTTCGCCAGGCATGAAAGATCCACTGGACCTTTCATGTCCGGGCTCAGCCCCCTCGGGTTCAGCCCCCGGAAGGGGGCGTAGGGGCCACATTCACGAGCATCGGGCGAGTTCCTTCTCGACATCCGCGCGGCTCAGTTCGCCGTCGCTCGAGCTGGGCAGCTCGCCGGGAATGGCTTTCAGCAGCGCGCGGCTGGCGCGGAAGTGATCGCAGGCCTCGCGGCCGGGGCGCTTCGGGTCGGTCACAGCGGCTGCCTGGCCGGCCACGAAGTGGGCTTGCGCTGCGGAATGCAGGTGCATCACGCTCTGACGCGTTGCTTCGGGCCAGTCGTTGTACAGCGCCAGCGCCAGGCGGGTCTGGTCCTTGGCGCTCTCGACGTCGCCCTGGCCCAGCAGCACGCCAGCCAGTTCGTTGCGCGCATTCAGCAGCACGAATGACAGGTGCTCGTCGCGCGGGTTCAGCTGCATGCGCCGCGTCAACTCGTCGGTCGAGTGGCGCAGCACGTCGATCGCGCGCACCGGGTCTTTCATTCGCTCGTACGCCAGGCCGAGGTAGCTGCGACTTTCGGCCAGCGAGCCGTCGAGCGACGGGTCGTCGGGCTGCTGCGCGCTCATGCGCTCGACCAGCTCGGCCCACTGCTGCAGCGGCTCCAGCGCGAGCTTCGCGCTCTCGGGGCTGTGGTCGCGTTCGAGGTAGTAGACGCCGCGTCGCGCATAGGCCGAGGCCAGGTTGAACTTGGCGTCGACCTCGTCGGGCTTCAGCTCGAGCACCCGCTTGAGATGCAGCTCGGACGCGGTCGCATGGGCCAGGAAGCCGGCCGCATCGCCCTGTTCGTGCAGCACCCACGACAGCACGCCGTGGATGCCGGCGCGCATTGTCATCGCCCGGATGTTGCGGGGCTCCTGCGCGGCCACGCCGTCGAGCAGCGCCAGGGCCTGTTCGGCGGTCTGTTGCGCCGCGGCCCGCTTGGCGGTGTAGCTGAGCAGCGAGGCCTTGCGGCCCAGGGTGGCCACCCGCTCGAGGTCGAGTTCGACCGGCGTGATCGACAGGTTGCGGCCGACCAGCCGCTGCAGCATCGCCAGGCTGCGGTCGTAGCTGGCGAGCCCACCGTCGAAATCACCCAGATTGGCGGTGTTGGGCCGGCCCTGGACGTCGCCCAGCTTGCGGTAGCTGGCCGCCAGCTCCACGCCCAGGCTGGGGTCGGACGCGACCTCGGGCTCCAGCGCCATCAGGTAGGCCTGGGCCTTCTCGACCAGCAGCTTGCGCGCCTCGATCGACCCCGGCAGCTTGGCCACCGCGTCGTGGAACTCGAACATCACGACGTTGGCCAGGCTGCGCACCTTGGCCGAGGCCTGTTGCGCGTTCTGTCGCTGCAGGCGCGCTTCATGCGCCTGGTCCAGCGCCACGGCCAGGCCGGCCAGCAGCGCGAGGTTGGCCACCAGCGCGCCGGCGGCAATGCCCCGGTGCCGCACCAGCCAGCGACCGAGGCGGTAGCCGGTGGCGCCGCGGCGGGCGGCGACCGGCAGCCGCTCGAGATGGCGAAACAGGTCATCGGCCACCTGCTCGGCCGACTCATAACGTGCCGACGGGTCCTTGCGCAAGGCCTTGGCGACGACCGCGTCGAGGTCGCCTCGCAGCAGCCGCGCCGGCATGGCGCCAGGGTTGGCGGCGGCGGCCTGGCTCAGCCGCAGCGGCTCGTCGTCGCAGATGGCGCGCGCCAGCTCGAACGACGGCGCGGTCGTCGTGTCCAGGTCGTAGGGCGAGCGCCCGGCCAGCAGCCGGCACATCACCACGCCCAGCGCATAGACGTCGCTGGCCGGCCCGATCGCGTGGCCGCGCACCTGCTCGGGGCTGGAGTACAGCGGCGTCATCGTGCGCAGCGCGGTGACTGTCTCGTCTGCCAGCGGGCCGCCGGGTGCTGGGTCGACCAGCTTGGCGATGCCGAAGTCCAGCAGCTTGACCACGCCGTCGGCGGTGACCAGGATGTTGCGCGGCTTCAGGTCACGGTGGATCACGCCGCGCTGGTGTACGTAATGGACGACCTGGCAGACCGCGCGCAACAGCTCGACCCGCTGGCGCAGATCGAGGCCGCGCGCGTCGCAGTAGTCGGTCAGCGGCAGGCCGTCGACCAGCTCCATCACGAAGTACGGCAGGCCTTCTTCGGTGACACCGCCGTCGAAGACCTTGGCCAGGTTGACGTGGTCCAGGCTGGCCAGAATCTGGCGCTCGCGCTCGAAGCGGTGCACCGCCATCTCACCGACCAGGCCGTCGCGCAGCACCTTGACCGCGACGGCTTTCTCGAAGGCGCCATCGGCCCGCTCGCCGAGGTAGACATCGCCCATGCCGCCGCTGCCGATGCGCTGAACCAGCCGGTAAGCACCCAGCCGCTGGCCGATGCGCAGCGCGTCGGCGTGTGCGCGCACCAACCCGTCGACGACGCCAGGCGCCAGCCCCATCAGATGCGGGCTTGTCTGGTCGTGCGCAGCCAGCAACGAGCCGACCTCGTCGGCCAGCGCTGCGTCGCGCCCGCGCAATTCGGCCAGCATCGCCGTGCGTTCGTCCGGCGCCAGCTCCAGTGCCTGCGCCAGCGCGGCCTTGGCCACCTGCCAGCGCCGCGCGTTGTCGTCGGCCAGGCCCGAGCTGTCGTCGCGCCTCATCGGGCCTCGGCGGCGGAGCCGCTCTTCAGTTCCCGCAGCAGCCAGGCGCGCGCGGTGGCCCATTCGCGCTTGACTGTCGCGGGCGAAATGCCCAGGCACTGCGCCGTCTCTTCGACGCTCAGCTCGCCGAAGAAGCGCAACTCGACGACGCTGGCCTGCTGCGGATCGAGGGTCTTCAGCCGGGTCAGCGCCTCGTCCAGCGCCAGCAGCTCCATCCAGGGCGAGGTCGGTGCGGCGAGCCGGTCATGCAGCAACAGGTTGTCGTCATCCAGGCTGTCGGGCACGACGCCGCCGCCGCGCTTTTGCGCCTGCCGGGCGCGGGCATGGTCGACCAGGATCTGCCGCATGACGCGGCTGGCCCAGCCGAAGAATTCATAACGGTTCGACCAGCGCGACGAGCGCTGCTGCGACAAGCGGATGAAGGCCTCGTGCACCAGGCCGGTGGCCTGCAGCGTGTGCTCGGCGCGCTCGCCGCGCGAGGCCGAGCGCGCGACCCGGCGCAGCTGGGCATAGACCGCCGGGATCAGCCGGTCCAGCGCCGAGCGGTCGCCGTCGGCCCAGCTTTGCAATAGCATCGTCACATCGCCCGGGTCCGGCGCGGCGGTCGCGTCGGGCATGGGCGACGGCGCAGCGGGCGCCACAGGCTTCATGTCAACGTTCAGGTCCAGTCGGCGAGGGCGCATGCTACGTCGTCGAGTTGAGGTCGCTCGATTCCGGATGTAAGTACGAGGACTCGTGGTCCTACGGAAACTCGTAGGGTGTGGATACGGCTGGATATTTGCGCCGCCCACCCCGGGCCGGGCGAATCGCCCAGCTGAAGAAAAGCTTGCCACCGCCAGCCGACAGGCAGCTGACAACCCTGACGGCAGCTGCCGATCGTTCAGCCATCGTCACGTTGCCGGGTTCTGGTTACATGGGCATCGTTGACCTAACCTAATTAGTTAGGTGGTTCATCAAGGAATGAACCATGCCCCGCCTCATATGGTCGGACGACCACGGCGCCACCTGGAGTGCACCGCGTCCGGTGGCCACCCGGCCCGTTCGGCGCCGACCAGTTCATGCCGGGCGGCACCCAGCCATCTGCGCAGATCAGCGCAGCTGTCGCTCGACGTAGACGATGTTGCTGATCTGGCCGCCGCTGACCTGGTAGACAGTCAGCTCGTCCGAGGTCTTGCCACTGGCCAGGCCGGTCACCAGGTCGTGCGCGATGACCTTGTCCTCGAGCACCATCAGCTCGAGGATCTTCACCTTCAGCTCCGGGTTCTCGGCGAAGTTCTTCCTGTACTTTTCGCGGTTGTTCTCCCGCCCTTCAGAGGTCAGCGTGCCGGGGAACCTGTACTTGTGGACATCCGGCGCATACAAGGCCAGCAGCGCCTCGACATCGTGCCGGCTGGCCGCGTCGGCATAGGCGCGGACCACCTGTTCCGGCGTCAAGGGTGTGGTCTCGGCCATGGCTGTCGAGAGCGCCAGGCAGCTGGCCACCGCCGCGGTCCATCTGTGCAACGTGATCATCGGTTGTCCCATTCGGTTGAAAGAGCGTGCTCAACCCTTCAATCGCCACAAGGGTTGACAGCGGCGTGATCGAGGCCACAGGCTTGTCAGCGTCGCGTGAACGCTTTGTTTCTGCGGCATGCGTGCCTGGCCGGCCAGCCCGGCGTTCGACGTTGATTGCTCAGCAATCTTCAACAGCGCTCGGTGCTCCTCTTCAGTATGGATTGATAACGTACGAATAATTCGTTATGTTCATATTCCATGAAGTCGATACCATGCAATCCTTGATGTCTTCCACCCTGCTCGCGGCGGCGCTGGCCTGTGCCGCACCAGCCTTCGCGCAGGCCGACCATGAGGTGGCGCCGGCAGAAGCCGGGCGGGCGACGATCGCCGTCGATGCCGCCAACCCCACCAGCCTGGCCATCGGCAGTCGATCCCCCGACTGCGGCAGTGGCTTCGCCGTGAACCTGTCGAAGGACGACGGCGCGACCTGGCACCGCAATTGCACGATCTGGGGCATGTGGGACGACGAGACACCGATGGACGTGCCGACGGTGGTCTTCAACCAGCAGGGTGAACTGTTTGCCGTGCAGCCGCTGTATTGGGGCTCCGACGGCGGCAGCCTGCGGGCGATCCGCTCCATCGAAAGCGACCAGCACTGGGACGGCTGGTACACCTTGGCCGAAAGCCGCTACTACCACGGCTGGATCTTCAACCCGCAGGCCGAGGCCGACGTTTCGCCGACCAGCCCGTACCGCAACAACCTGTATGTCAGTTTCACCGACGTTGGCTGGTACGACGGGCACAAGAGCCGCATCCGCGTCGCGCGCTCGAGCAACAACGGCGAGGACTGGACGAGCGTGGACGCGACGCCGGAGGCGACCGGCAACGAGCAGGTCGATTTCGCTGATCTGACGATCGGCCGCAACGGCAACCTGTTCGTGTCCTACCTCAGCTGCCCGGGCAGACAGAGCTGCCGCGACCAGCCTGCCGAACTGCGCCTCGTCCGATCGACCGACGGCGGCCAGACCTGGAGCACGCCGACCGCGTTGGGCCAGACGCAGCTGCCGAACGGCAAGGAGGCCATCGACACCTTCCTGTCGTTCTCGTACGGCGCCCTGCCGCGCACCCAGGCGGCGGTGTCGTACACGCCGGTGATCGCGGTCGACGCTTCCGAGGGGCCGCATCAGAACCGTCTCTATGCGGTGGTGACGACTTACGCGGACAGGCAGCTGCAGGTGCAGCTCACCACCTCCGATGACCAGGGCACCACCTGGAGCGCACCGCGCCCGGTGGCCATAGGGCCTCGGGCCGCCGACCAGTTCATGCCCTGGGTCAGCGTCAGCAAGCAAGGCGTCGTCGCCGTCACTTGGCTGGACCAGCGCAAGCACCCGAAGCAGACCGCCTATCAGCCGATGGTCGCCTTCTCGACCGATGGCGGCGCCAGCTTCAGCGCCCCCGCGGCCCTGCAAGGCGAGGCCTCGGACCCGGTGGCGCTGAAGGACTTGCGTGGCAGCGCCAGCCACGCGTGGGCGGGCAAGCGCTTGAAGACGGCATTCATCGCCTCGACTGCGGCCGGCACGGCGTCGCTGCGGCTGAGCACCGCCAAGCCTTGATTCGCGCAGGTGCCGCCGGTCCACAGTCCGGCGGCACCCGTGTCAGATGGTCCCGGCCTGATACCGCCGGCGCGGCCCTGCCGACACCCTGATTCGACGAATGTGAAAACACACTACATAATCCGTTAGATCCACAACTAAGGGATCGATTTCATGCGCCACTCCATGTCCCCGGTTCTGCTGCTGGCCGCGCTGGCCCTGCAGTGGCCGTCCTTCGCCCAGGCAGAACTCCGCCAGACCGTGCCGGTTGCGCACGAGACCGCCGGGCGGGTGTCGATCGCTGCCGATGCGGCCCACCCCGGCCGGCTGGCAATCAGTGGCTGGGGTGCCGGCAGTTGCAACAGCGCTGGCGTGCACCTTTCCGAAGATGGGGGTGCCACCTGGAGCACCGGCTGCACCTACCCCGGCAATGCGGACGATGAACTCCCGATGGAGACACCGGCCGTGGTGTTCGACAGCGAGGGCACGCTCGTCGCCGTGCAACCGTTCTACTGGGACGCTGATGGCGGCAGCTTGGCGGTGGGCCGTTCCCAGGATGGCGGAAAGACCTGGGACGATTGGGGCAAGGTGACCCGCAGCCACTTCGCACGCGGCACGCTGAGGAACGCAGCCATCGCCATCGACTCGTCATCGACGAGCCGCTACCCCGGCCGCATTTACACCAGCTACACCGACAACAGCCGCACACGGGTGGTGATCCGCGTCGGCTGGTCGGACGATGGGGGCCGGCAATGGACGATCGAGAACGCCTCGCCGGTGGCCAGCGGCAAGGAGCTGCTGGACATGAGCCACCTGACCACCGGCCGCGACGGCAGCGTCTACCTGAGCTACCTGAGCTGCATCGGCGAGATGGGGGCCGACTGCCACGGCCGGCCGGCCGAACTGCGGGTCACCCGCTCGACCAACGGCGGCAAATCCTGGAACACGCCGACCGTTCTGGCGCAAACCAGGCTGCCGCCCGACGCCGCGGATTGGCAGCACCCCAACTTCGGCGGCCTGCCGGGCACCGGCACGGCGCTGTCCTTCTCGCCGGTGATCGCTGTCGACAACTCCAGCGGGCCGCACCAGAACCGCCTCTACACGGTGATGACGACCTATGCCCACCAGCGCCTGCAGGTGCTGCTGGTCACCTCGGACGATCAAGGCGCCACCTGGAGCACGCCACAGCCGGTGGCCAACGGGCCGAAGCTGGCAGACCAGTTCATGCCCTGGGTCAGCGTCAACGCCGAAGGCGTGGTGGCGGTCACCTGGCTGGACCAACGGGCACAGCCGCTGGAGAACGGCTACCAGCCGATGGTCGCCTACTCGGCCGACGGCGGCGTCACCTTCAGCAAGCCGAAAGCGCTGCAAGACCAGGTCTCACAACCCGAAGGCCTGAACACGCTCGAGGGCGTCGCCAGCCACACCTGGGCCGGCGGCCGTCTGAAAACCGGCTTCATTGGCACCGACGCGGCCGGCGCGACGGTCCTCCAGCTGGGCACCAGCAAGCCCTGACCTGACTGCAACGTTCAGCGTCACGTGCTGTGCCGCGGCTTGGCCGCGCCGCGCCACAGCAGGGCGCTGTGCATCAACCCGCAGCACCGTCCTTCGACAAGCTCAGGACGAACGGTACACAAATTCGGGCGCGCTCAGCGCCGCCCCCTTCAAGTGGCGTGCGCGGAGCCGGCTTTGCCGGTCCGCTGCGCGGTCTTGCAGACCGCGGCGGGCCAGTGGCCCGCCCCTTCGCCAGGCACGAAAGGTCCACTGGACCTTTCATGTCCGGGCTCAGCCCCCTCGGGAGGCAGGCCCCGGAAGGGGCAGTGGGAGTTATCTGTACGACAACACGAGCGCATGGATCAGCCGCTCCCAGCCGTCGAGCATCACGAACAGCAGCAGCTTGAACGGCAGCGAGATCGTCGATGGTGACAGCATCGACATGCCCAGCGCGAGCAACACCGTCGCGACGATCAGGTCGACGACCACGAAGACCAGGTAGATCACGAAGCCGATCTGGAACGCGCGGGTGATCTCGCTCAGCGTGAAGCTGGGCACCAGCACCATCAGGTCGTCGTCGCGCAGTGCGTCCGCGCGTTGGGGCGGCCAGATCTCCTTGGCGGTCTTCAGGAAGAACTGGCGTTCACGGGGCTGGGCGTGTTTTTTCAGGAAGGCGCGCATCGGCCCTTCGGCCGCTGCCGCGGCGCTGCCGATCTGCTCGGTCGGGCTGGCCGTGCTGGCGGCCGGGTGCAGCTTCATGTTGTCGCCGATGTCCATCGCCACCGGCGCCATCACGTAGATCGACAGGATCACCGCGATGCCGTTCAGCACCATGTTGGGCGGCGTCTGCTGCAGGCCCAGCGCGGTGCGCAGCAGGCCGAAGACGATCACCAGCTTGGTGTAGCAGGTCATCATCAGCGCCACGAAGGGCGCCACGCCGAACGCCAGGATCAGCGTGAAGACTGTCGCTGGATCAGGCAGGTGCTGCATCGGCGCTCACCGCAAACTCGGTCACTCGCACGCCCAGGCGTTCGCCCACCGCCACGAGCTGGCCTTTGCCGAGCACCCGCTCCTGGCACAGGATGCTCAGCTCGCACTGGTTCAGCGGCTGCGGCAGTTCCAGCACATGGCCGGCGGCGACCTGCTCCAGCGCCTCCAGCTTGAGCGCCAGGCCACCGAGGTCGAAATGCAGTGTCACCTCCAGCTTCTCGAGCTGTTCGATCGGCAGGCTGCTGTCGGCCACGCGGGTGGCCTGGATCGCGGCCGGCGCCGCGGAGGCGGGTGAAGTTGACGAAGGGGCGCGAGGGGCGGACATGGTGGCCTCCGTGGCAGTGAGAACAGTCAATCGGGTCTGGCGCACCTCGGCCGGCCATTGCGCCTCGCCGCGGCGGCCCGCGTACAGCTGCACGCCCAGCGCCGGGCCGCGCGGGCGCCATTCGTCCACCGCGACGATGTCGCCCGGCGCGATCTGGCGCAGCGAGGCCAGGTCCAGCCGCGTGCGGCCCAGCTCCAGCCGCAGCGGGATCGGGCACGCACCCAGCCGGGCCCGGCGTGCGGGCCACGCAGCGGCTTCGGCGGCCGGCCTCTGCGTGTGCCGCAGCACCGCGTCGGCAAACGCCGACCAGGCTTCGGCCGTGGCCCAGCGCAGGCGGGCATGGCCGGTGCTGGTGGGCCAGGCAGGATCGGTGTCGACGCTGCACCACAGGCTGTTCGGGTCTCGTGGCCAGGGCGCGGCGGCGGGCTCCCATTCGGGCACGCTGCCCAGCAGCGCGCGCGCCAGGCCGTGCAGCCTGTCGGCCAGCAGGATCTGGCGCCAGGCCAGCGGCGCATCGGGCGGGATCTCATCGCCCAGGCACCAAGCCTGCGCGGTCGCATCGAGCGCCAGCTCACCGTCGTGGCCATGCCAGCGCAGCCGCAGCGCGACCGCTTCACTCCAATGGGCCGGCGCGACCGGGTCCAGCCGCAGCGTCGCGGGGGACTCATCCAGCGCAACCGGCCACGGCCGGCCCGCCAGCGTGCGGCAAGTCTGCGCGAAACCCGGCCACAGCCGGGGCAAGGCGCGGGCCTCGCCGAGGGGCGTCCAGGCGGGCATCAACAAGGTGGCCGAGGGCATGTGCATGGCTAGAACGCTTGTCTGGCGCCGTCATGAATAAAGAAGACATCAAGGGCGCGCCATGCGCCGGGTCACCAGAGCGCATGCAGCTTAGGGACGGGCCGGCTGTGAGTGAACTACGAGTCGGCGTATGCGGCTCGGACGGGGTAGGCGAAAGACCCGCATTACGAATCCTCGTCGTTGAGGACGAGACCCTTCGTCGCCAAGATCGCCACTCTCACCCACCCTGGCCGATCCCATGCCCTTGTTCACAGGAACCACCGTTGCGCAGCGGCCGCGTTCGCCGCTGATGGCGGCGATGCGCCACAGCGATGCGTTGCTGGCGCTGTTCCTGGTCGGCATCGTCGCGCTGTTCATGCTGCCGCTGCCGCCGGCCGCGCTGGACCTGTTGATCGCGGCCAACCTGTCGGTCAGCGTCGCGCTGCTGATCGTCTCGATGTATGTCGGCTCGGCGCTGTCGCTGTCGACCTTCCCGTCGCTGCTGCTGTTCACGACGCTGTTCCGCCTCGCACTGAACATCGCATCGGCCAAGCTGATCCTGCTGCACGCGCACGCCGGCCAGATCATCGATGCCTTCGGCAAGCTGATCGTCGGCAACAACGTGGTTGTCGGTGGCGTCGTGTTCCTGATCGTCGCGATCGTGCAGTTCATCGTGATCGCCAAAGGCTCGGAGCGTGTGGCCGAAGTCGGCGCGCGTTTCGCGCTCGATGCGATGCCCGGCAAGCAGATGAGCATCGACGCCGAGGTGCGCGCCGGCAACCTGTCGAATGCGCAGGCCCAGGCCCGCCGCTCGCAGCTGGAGCAAGAAAGCCAGCTGCACGGCGCGATGGACGGCGCGATGAAGTTCGTCAAGGGCGACGCGATCGCCAGCTTGGTCGTCGCCGCGGTCAACATCCTCGGCGGCGTTGCGGTCGGCACCTTGATGCACGACATGGACATCGGCCATGCGGTGCAGCGCTACGCGATCCTGACAGTCGGCGATGGCATGGTGTCGCAGATCCCGTCGCTGCTGGTGTCGATCGCCGCCGGCATCGTGATCACGCGCTGCGGCGGTGGTGGCACCGACTCGCTGTCGCAGCCGCTGGCCGCGCAGATGCTGGGCCAGTTCGCCAACCACCCGCGGGCGCTGTTCATCGCCGGCCTGGCGGTGTCGAGCTTCATGTTCGCGCCGGGCTTTCCGGCCTGGGCCTTCGTGGTGTGGCTGGTCCTGATCTTCGGCCTGGCCTGGGCGGCGCGGCGGCACCGCCAGCGCGGCGACACGCCGGAGTGGATCTTCCACGACGAGGCCGACAGCGGTGCCGGTGGTGGCGTGGCCGGCGGCGCGCTGACCTTCCCGGTTGCGCTGCGGCTGGCGCCCGACCTGCACGCGGCCATCGACCCGGCGCAGCTGGACCGCCTGCTGATCGACACGCGCCGGCGCGTCGAGGCCGAGCTGGGCCCGGTGTTCCCGCGCATCCAGATCTCGCCGTCGGCCGCCGTGCCGGCCGGCCAGGTCGCGGTGCTGGTGCAGGACGTCGTGCAGGCCACGCAGCTGATCGACCCGCAGTCGCCCGAGGCGCCGCTGTCGGCGCTGGTCGAACGGATCGCACGCCAGCACCTGCCGGCGCTGATCGGGCTGCAAGAGGTGCGTCAGCTGATCCACGGCATGCAGGCCCAGGCGCCCGAGCTGGCGGTCGAGGTGACGCGGGTCGTGCCGGTGCAGCGCATCGCCGAAACGCTGCGCCGCCTGCTGACCGAGAACATCCCGGTGCGCAATCTGAAGGCGATTTTCGAGAGCCTGGTGCGCTGGGCGCCGCGCGAGGAAGACTCGATCGCGCTGACCGAGCTGGTGCGCGCCGACCTCGGCCCCTACATCACCAGCATGCATGCCACGCCGCAACGCGAGATCCACGCTGTGCTGTTCGACACCCAGCTGATCGACCGGATCGAAGCCTCGATCGAACGCACCGCGCTCGGCAACCGGCTCCTGCTCGACCCGGCGATCAAGCAGGCGATCTTCGACCAGCTGCGCAGCTTCGTCGACGGTGCACCGGGCTCGACGGTGGTCGTGGTCTCCAGCGGTGTGCGGCGCTACGTGCGCAACATGATCGCGGCGGCGCTGCCGAAGTTGCCGGTGCTGTCGTACCAGGAGGTCGACGACGACATCACGCTGCAGCCGGTCGGCTGGGTCACCGGCACGGAGGCCGCACATGGGGCATGACCTTCTGGGCCTGACGCGCGACGCCTTGTCGGTCGTGCTGTGGGTCAGCCTGCCGCTGGTGCTTGTCGCGACCGCCGCAGGGCTCGGCGTCGCGATCCTGCAGGCCGTGACGCAGATCCAGGACCAGAGCCTGGGCCAGTCGGTCCGCCTGGTTGTCGTGCTGATCAGCCTGACTGTCGGTGTCAGCTGGCTGGGCCGCGAGGTACTGCGCTTCGCCGAGCGGGCTTTTGAATGGATGGAAAAAGTATGAACCCCCACGGCCCCTCCCGGGGCCTGCCCCCCGAGGGGGCTCGCGCAGCGGACTGGCAAAGCCAGATCCGCGCACGCCACTTGAAAGCGGCGGCTGCTGTGCAGCGCCGCGGTGCAAGTGTTGCGTTGAGGTGCGTCGCGTTGGCGGCGGTGTGCATGGCCGGTGTGGCCCACGCCGCCGAACTGCGCTGGACCACCAACAAGCCTGTGCGCATCGTCGCCAGCGAAAAGAAGCTGGCGGACTTCCTGCGTGAGCTGGCGGCGTCGCAGGGGACGACGGCGGTGGTCGATCCGAAGATCGACGGCGTCATCAGTGGCACCTTCGGCAACAGCGTGGCCAGCGGCCGCGCGAGCAATGCCAAGGCCGTGCTGGAGGCGGTCTGCAGCAACTACGGGCTGACCTGGTACTACGACGGTTCGCTGCTGTTCATCGAGCTGGCGGCCGACGCGCGCAACGAGGTGCTGCCGATCCTCGGCACCAACGCGCCGCGCATCGCCGACACGCTGAACAAGCTGCAGGTCTGGGACAAGCGCTACCCGCTGGTCATCAGCCAGAACGAGAACAGCGTCTTCGTCAGCGGGCCGAAACGTTACGTCGAGATGGTGCGGCAGATCGTCAAGTCGATCGACTACCGCGCCTCGCAGGTCGACCACGCCGAAGTGAAGATGTTCCCGCTGCGCTACGCCTGGGCCAACGACCTGCGGCTGACGCGCGACGGCGCGCCGGTCGTCGTGCCGGGCGTGGTCAGCACCTTGCGCAGCCTCTATGGCTCGCGCAACAACAGCGGCTCAGCGCCGGGTGGTGGAGGGGCCGGCGCGACCGCCGTGCCGAAGATGAAGAGCGCGAAGGCCGCAGCTGCGGCGGCCGCAGCCGCCAATGCCAACAACGGGACCGGCGGCGACGCGGCCAGCGCCGATGGTGGCGACGGCAACGGCGCCTGGTCCGCCGCGCCCGACGCGCCGCAGTTCCAGGCTGATGCGCGGATGAACGCGGTGCTGATCCGCGACGTGCCCGAGCGCATGGCGCAGTACGCCAAAATCATCGCGTCGATGGACGCCAAGCCGCGGCTGGTCGAGATCGAACTGACGATCATGGACGTCAGCGACGACTCGGTCGACAAGCTGGGCGTCGACTGGCGCGCCCACGGCACGCAGATGGATGTGCAAACCGGCAACGGCAGCAACCCGCCGTTGACGTGGTCCGGCGCGACCACCGCCGCAGGCCAGACCGGTTTGACCGTGCCGTCGGGCGTCGTGATCACCGCGTCGCTCGGCAAGGAGATGCGCGACTTCCTGCTCGCCCGCGTCAGCGCGCTGGCGACCAACGGCCGCGCCAAGTTCATCGCCCGGCCCAAGGTGCTGACCCTGGACAACACCGAGGCCAGCCTGCAGAACAAGAGCGAGTTCTACGTCAAGGTGCCGGGCTTCCAGGACGCGAGCCTGTACACCATCAGCGCCGGCACCGATGTGCGGGTGACACCGCTGGTGATCGACGAAGAAGGCGGCAACAGCGTCAAGCTGGCGATCAACATCGGCGACGACAGCCTCGCCACCGAGACCGTCGACAACATCCCGATCGTGCGCCGGCGCAGCGTCAACACCCAGGCCATGATCGGCGAAGGCAAGAGCCTGCTGATCGCCGGTTATTCGAGCGAGAGCAAGAGCACCGCCGACTCGGGCGTGCCGGGGCTGTCGGCCATTCCGGTGATCGGGCGCCTGTTCAAGTACTCGGAAGACAAGGGCGGCAAGCTCGAACGCTTCTACCTGTTGACGCCGCGCTTCGTGCTGCCCGATGCGGCTGTCACCGGCGGGGCGCCGACGAGCCTGCCCTCGCAGGAGGTGCCAGTCGGCTCTGCCGCCGACGTGCGGCCTGCAGCGCCCAGCCGCCAGGCCGAGACGATGCCTTGGAGCGGGTCATGAGGCAGAACGCTCTCGAAGGCGCAAGGGGCTGTCCATGAGTCAAGCCACGCCGCACGACGCCTGGTGCCTGCGCTTCCTGAGCAGCGGCATGCGCGGCCGCCGCATCACGCTGAAGGCCGGCGCCAACACGCTCGGCTCGGCGCCCGAGTGCGAGGTGCTGCTGCCCGACACCGACGCGCGCGGCCAGCACCTGTCGCTGACTGCCGGCGAAGTTGCACTGACCGTGCGGCGCCTCGGCGAAGCCGCGGTCGAGTTGAACGGTGCGCCGATGACTGCCGAGCGCCGCAGCCTGGTGCCCGGTGACGTGCTGCGCGTCGGCTCGATCGACATGCAGATCGACCGCGAGTACGCGCAGGCACAGACCGACGACGCGCCGGACTCGATGTTCCTCGACGAGGAAGCCGCGGCCGCTGCGCGGGCCGCGATGCGCCATGCCTCGCGCCGCTGGTGGCCGCAGGCGATGGCGGTCGTCGTGCTGGCCGCGTTCGGTGTCACCGCCGCGGCGTTGGCCTGGCGGCCCGCGACGCACACGGCCGGCAACGAAGGCCCGGCGCTGGACGCCGCGCGTCTGCGCACCGTGCTGCGCGACTTCCCCGAGGTGGTCGCGCAGCCGCCCGATGCGTCGGGCACGGTGCGCCTGACAGGCTTCGTCGAATCGACCGCGCGCCAGCGTGCGTTGGCGCAGGCGGTGGGCAACGTCGGTGGCCGCGTGCAGGTTGGTGTCACGCCGCTGGACGAGGTGGTCAGCCGGGCGCGCGAGTTCCTCGCCGATCCGGGCGTCGCGGTCAGCTACCGCGGCCAGGGCCACCTGCAGCTCAGCGGCGCGACCGACCAGGCCGGCACGCCGGAGCGGGTGAAGCGGCTGACGCGCGACCTCTACCCGATGGTGGTGGTCGACGACGAGCTGCGCTACAAGCCGATCGCCAACGTCGCCAAGGCCAACACCACGCCGGACTGGGCCGACAAGCTGCCGGCGCGGGTGGTCAGCATCACCGAAGGCCCCGACGGCCTGCGCTTCGTGCAACTGGCCAATGGCGACCGCTACTTCGAAGGCGCGCCGCTGCGCAACGGCGGCGCGCTCGGGCCGGTCAGTGCCGACGACCTCGCGGCACCGAAGGCCAACGAGGAGAACCACGATGGACCGTGACCTGAACGTCGCGGCCTGCGGGTGCAGGTGCCTGGTGGCGCCGGCCCCTTCCCCATTTCCGCCCGTCGGGTGCTGCAGCCCCGGCGGCGGGAATCTCGCGGGCCCTTGCGGCCTGCTGTGTCCCCTGTCTGTTTCCAACATTCATCACAGGAGTTAAAGCATGGCCTCCACCAATCCAGCCGCCGACGGCGGCAGCGGCGGCGTTACCGGCGCTACCGACGACTTCCAGAAGCGCGCCGAGGAAGCCCAGATGGCGTCGATCAAGATGGCTTCGATCCAGCTCGAAACCTCGTCCATCACCGGCGCCGCCAAGGCCCGTGGCGACTTGGCTGCCCAGATGGGCGGCGACCTGCGCCAATCGGCCAAGGTGAAGGAGTAAGTCCTTCGCCGGGGTGACCGTGCAGGTGCAGCCCTCGACGGGTTGCACCGGCCGGCCGCCCCGGCCTTTCGTTGTCTTGTTTTCGTTGCAGCACCGCAGGAGCAACCATGGCCCCAATCGATCCCGTGTCCGCCATCGGCACCGGCATGCCGGCGCCTGCGTCGACCTCTGTGCCGGGCGGCAACACCCTGCCCGGCGCCGCCATGCCGCATGGCGAGCCGATGCTCAACCAGTCTCTGCAAGCGCTGCACCAGGCCGCCCAGGCGCCCGATGCGATCGGCCGCGGCGTGCGGGCCGAGGCCACGGGCCATTCATCAGCCCCGATGCAGCTGCTGAACCACCTGACCAACAACATCATCGCGCCGGGCAAGGTTGATCTGCCGCAGGCGCCGGTGGCCGGCGAAGACCTGTCGCTCAACGAGGCCGCGATCGACGGCCTGCAGCGCGTCAGCAGCTTCGCGATCCAGACCAGCATCCAGCTGGCCAGCGAGAGCACGATGCTGTCGGTGACCAGCGCGTTGGCGAGCGCCGCCAACACCACCTTCCACCAACTGCTGAGCAGCAATGAATAAGACGCTGCGCCGCGCCTCATGGCGGCTGTCGTGGCTGCTGCTGCCGCTGGCGCTGATGGGTTGCCGCGTCGAGCTGTACACCGGCCTGAACGAGCCCGAAGCCAACCAGATGCTCGCCGCGCTGGCCAACGCGCACATCGATGCAGCCAAGGTCCAGGCCGGCGAAGCAGGCTGGCAACTGCAGGTCGACGAGCGCGACCTGCCGGCCGCCGTCGAGGTGCTGCAGGAGCGGGGCCTGCCCGGGCCGCGCCATGCATCGCTGGGCGAAGTGTTCCAGAAGCAGGGCCTGGTCGCCACGCCGGCCGAAGAGCGCGTGCGCTACATCTACGGCCTGTCGCAGGAACTGTCGCGCACCGTGGCCGAGATCGATGGTGTCGTCTCGGCGCGGGTGCACGTCGTGATCCCGGCCAACGACCCGCTGAGCGACAAGCTCAAGCCCAGTTCGGCGGCGGTCTTCATCAAGCACCGGCCCGGCACCGACCTGCGGCTGCTCGCGCCGGCGGTCAAGGAGCTGGTCGCCCACAGCGTCGAGGGCCTGAGCTACGAGCAGGTCTCGCTGACGCTGGTGCCGGCGAGCGAGATCGTCAGCACGGCCGCCTCACGCGCCCGCGCAGCGGCCGACGCGAGCGGCCCGCTGGGCCTGAGCAACACCGCGCTGCTGACACTGGCCATCGTCGCGCTGCTGGCCGCGGCCGCGGTGATCGCGCTGCCATGGCTGCTGCGCCGCTCGGGTTTGCCGCTGCGCGTCTGGCTGCGGCGTGCCGGGTTCGTCAAGTGAATACGGCGGCGGTCGAGCGGTCTTCGCGGGTGCTGCGTGCGCGCCTGCGCGCCGCCACGCGGCCGTCGCTCGATGTCCACCCCAGCTGGTGGCCGCCCGGCTGGCGGACGCAGGGAAAGATCGCGTTGGGCGACGGCGGCCACCAGGCCAGCTCGACCTGGCTGCGCCGCACCCACGCGGTGCCGGATGCGGCCCAGGCCGCCGCCCGGCCCGATGGTCCGATCGAACGCCTGGCCTGGATGGACGGCGCATCGCTGCGCCGCCTGGCCCTGTTCGCCGGCTTCGTCGCCCACCGTGACCATTTCGAAACCCCCGGGCTGGCGCTGGAGCTGTGGCGCCAGGCCAAGCGGCTCGACCCCGGGCTGCCCGACTTCGCACTCTCGCGCTGGCCCTCTTGCCCGGCGCTGGCCATGAGCCCGCGCGCGCTGGTGCAGCGCCCGCGCGCGGCCGGCCGCATGGTCGTGCGCCGCAGCTACCAGCTGATGCTGGGGCTGCTGGCCAGCCAGGGCGACGGGCTGTGGCGCAGTGCGCGGGTGAAGTTTCCTCGCGGCGTCGCGCAGGCCAGCCCGCCGGTCATGTCGGCCGAGCGGCGACTGGTCTACGAAGAGCTGTTGTTCATGTGCGCGTTGCCCGAGAGGTTCGGATCATGGGACTGGCTTTTCTGATCACCGCCGAGCACCTGCATTTGCTGAGCGAGCGCAAGGTGCTGAAGGCTGATGAGTACGGCGCGCTGCTCGATGCCAACGAGGTCATCGGCACTGCGCAGCGCGAGGCTTCGCGGGTGCGCAAGGACGCCGACCGCGACGCGCAGCAGCGCCTGCGCGACGGGTACCAGAAGGGCTGGCGCGAAGCCCAGGCCGAGCACGCCCGCCGCCACCAGGCCCAGGCCTGGGCGACCGAGCACGCGGTCTACGCCCAGCGCGAGGCGATGGCCCACCTGGTGGTCGAAACGCTGGCGCAATGCCTGGGCGAGCTGCCGCCGGCCGTGCGCTACGAGTCGGTGCTGCGCAAGCTCGAGGCGATGTGGGCCGACGAGCCCGTAGTCACGCTGTTCGTATCGGCCACCGCGCGGGAAGAGGCCGAGATCGCGGTGCGCCGCGTGCTCGAAGGCACGCGCCATGGCGGCCAGGTGCGGGTCGTCGTCGACGAGACGCTGGGCGGCGACGAATGCCGCGTGCAGACGGCTTCCGGCCGGGTCGAGATGGGCCTGCAGGCGCAGGTCGAGGCCTTGCGCCGCGCGTTGCACGCGCCGGCCGGCGCGCGTTGATGAGCACGCTGCCCGACACCGTGCCGGTGCTGCCCGCTTCCGCCGCGTTGGACCCGCTGGCCGACCTGCGCCAACGCCTGGCCCAGGCGCCGCCGGCGCGCGTGGTCGGCCAGGTCACCAAGGCGATCGGGCCGGCGATCGAGGCCACCGGCCTGCTGGCCCGCGTCGGCGAGGTCTGCGAACTCTCGGTCGGCCTGGCCAGGCCGCTGCTGGCCGAGGTGATGGGCTTCAACCAGGGCACCGCGCTGCTGGCGCCGATGGGGGCGATCGATGGCCTGACGGTGCGCGCCTCGGTGCTGCCGACCGGCCATGCGGCGCAGTTCCCGGTCGGCCCCGGCCTGCTCGGCCGCGTGCTCGACCCGCTGGGCGAGCCGCTCGACAGCCTCGGGCCCTTGTCGTCCTGCGTGCGGGTCGAGGTGCAGGCGCCGCCGCCGCCGGCGTTGTCACGCCAGCGCATCGACAAGCCGCTGCCGACGGGTGTGCGCGCCCTCGACACGCTGCTGACGCTTGGCGAAGGCCAGCGCATCGGCGTCTTCGCGCCGCCGGGCGCCGGCAAGAGCACGCTGCTGGGCATGCTCGCGCGCCACTGCGAGGCCGACGTGGTGGTGGTCGCGCTGGTGGGCGAGCGGGGCCGCGAAGTGGCCGAGTTTCTGGAGGTCGGCATCGGCGCGCGGCGCGAGCGTTGCGTGATGGTGGTCGCCACCTCCGACCGACCGGCGGCCGAGCGCCTGCGGTGCGCGCAAGCGGCCACCCGCGTGGCCGAGCACTTCCGCGACGAAGGCAAGCGCGTGCTGCTGCTGATCGACTCGCTGACCCGCCTGGCGCGCGCGCAGCGCGAGATCGGCCTGGCCTGCGGCGAGCCACCGACGCGGCGCAGCTACCCGCCATCGGTCTTTGCGATGCTGCCGCGGCTGCTCGAGCGCGCGGGGCCGGGCCAGCGCGGCACCATCACCGCGGTCTACACCGTGCTGACCGAAGGCGACGCCGACAACGACCCGGTGGCCGAGGAAGTGCGCTCGATCCTCGACGGCCACGTCGTGCTGTCGCGCGATCTGGCCGGCGCCGGCCACTACCCGGCGATCGACGTTCTCGGCAGCATCAGCCGCGTGATGCCGCGGGTCGTCGACGAGGCGCACCGCCGTGCCGCGGGCCGGGTGCGGGCACTGATGGCGCGCTACAAGGAGGTCGAGCTGCTGCTGCAGATCGGCGAGTACCGGCCGGGTGCCGACCCCGAGGCCGATGCCGCCGTGCGCAACAAATCGGCCATCGACGCGCTGCTGCGGCAGGAAGAGGCCGAATCGATCGCCTGGCCGCAGGCACAAGCGGCGCTGCAGTCGCTGGCGGGGCACTGAAGTGTCCTGTCCCGCCAATAACTGCCATTGAGATTCGACCAGATGGTGATGATCGTGCGTCCGGACGGCTGGGCAGATACCCAGCGTATCTGCCCTGATGGCCGGGCGCGCGAGCGCGCCATCTGGTCGAACCTACTTTCGACGTTTCTGGCGGGCCGAAGCCGGGGCGCTCGCAGCGCCGCCAAGCCGGGCAGATACCACGAGGTATCTGCCCGGCTCGTCGACTCGCGATCATCCCCATTGCGGCCCGTCGCAATGGCAGCTATTGGCGGGACAGGACACTAGGATGGCCGAACTCGACGACAGGCGCTGGCAGCAGATCCGCCGGATCCGCGAACGGCGCCAGCGCCTCGCCGCGGCGCGCGCATCACAGGCCGCAGCCGCCTGGCGCACCCGCCAGGGCGAGGCGTTGCGGCAAGACGCCGAGGTGCAGCAGCAGGCCGCCGCGCGACAGCGCCACAGCGCGGCGCGGCGACAGCAGCAAGGCACGGCCTTGACGGCGGCCGACTGGCGCGATGGCCATGATTGGGGCGGTGAGCTGCAGCGCCGCATCGAGGACGGCCGCCGCCTGGCGCTGCTGGCCCATGCCGAGGCGATGCAGGCGCAGATGTTCGCGCGCGGCGCGCAAGCCGGTGCCCGCCGAGCCGCGCAGGAGCACGACCGCGCGCAGCAGGCGATCGAGCGCGCCCAGGCTCGCGCCGTGGCCGCCGCCGAACACGCCGAAGAACAACAGATCGAAGACCTGGCCCCGCTGCGCTGGTGGCGCAGCGCCAGCTTCGAGCGGTGACAGGCGCGATGGACCCGCAGACCCTGGCCACTGATCCGGGCGGCATGATGGCCTGGCTGAGTCCAGTGATGGCGCAGCTGCACCGCGACGCTTTGGCGCTGGTGCTGCTGCTGCCGCGGCCGTTCGTGCTGTTCCTGGTCGTGCCCTTCCTGTCGCGCACGATGATCCCCGGCAATGTGCGCCGCGGCGTCGTCTTCACGCTAGGCATCCTGATGCTGCCGCTGGCCGGCTCGGCCGAGGGCGTGACGCCGGTGATGGGCCTGGTCATCGCCGCCAAGGAGGGCCTGATCGGCCTGCTGCTGGGTCTCGGCATGGGTGTCTTCATGTGGGCGGTGCACAGCGTCGGCGACCTGGTCGACTTCCACACCGGCGCGGCCAACGCGCAGTTCTTCGACCCGGCGTTCGGCCACCAGGGTGGGCCGACCGGCCAGTTCCTCGGCTGGGTGATGGCGGTGCTGTTCGTCAGTGCCGGCGGGCTGAACGGCGTGGTGGGTCTGATCGCCGAGTCGTACCGGGTCTGGCCGCTGGCGGCGCCGCTGCCCGACCTGCCGCGCCTGCTCGAAGCCTTTGCCATCCACGAGGCTGACACCTTGTTCAGCCTGATCGTCAAGTTCGGCGCGCCGGTGCTGATGGTGCTGATGCTGGTCGACCTGGGGCTGGGCCTGCTCGGCCGCTTCGTGCCGCAGTTCAACGTCTTCGTCATCGCGCAGCCGCTGAAGAGCCTGGTCGCGATCTTCATGCTGCTGATCTGCCTGGGCCTGCTTTACGAGGCGCTGACAGATTTCGTTAGACCCGGCACCAACGTGCTGGCAGTCTGGCGCAGCCTGGCCGAGCGCTGAGGCCAGCGACCCATGAGCGACAAGAAGTTCGCCCCGACACAGCGCCGCCTGCGCGAGGCGCGTCGCAAGGGCGACGTGCCAAAAAGCAGCGAGTTGACCAGCGCGGCCGCTTTCCTTGGCGCGATGCTGGGTGTGCTGTGGTCGGCCAACGCCTTCGTGCCGGCCATCCGCAGCCTGTGGTGGCGGGCGGTGGACCCGGTGGCCTGGGCGCAGGGGCCGGAGTTTTTGCAGGGGTTCGTCGTGCAGGCGATCCTGACGTTTGCACAGGTCGCGTTGCCCGCGCTGCTGCTGGCGGCGGCCGCAGCGGCGCTGGCGTCGTTCCTGCAGGTCGGGCCGCTGCTGGCCCTGGAGCGCATCCGCCCGGACCTGAACCGCCTGAACCCGGTGCAGGGGCTGCAGCAGATCTTTGCCTGGCGCAATGTCTTCAGTCTCGCGCTGCTGGTGCTGAAGGCGCTGCTGCTGGGCGGCGTGGTCTGGGCCAGCGTGCGCTGGTCACTCGATGGCGCGGTGCGGCTGGGCCACGCGCCGGTGCTGAAGGTGCTGGACGTGGCCGGGCCGCTGCTGTCGCGCGTCAGCGGTTGGGCGGCGGTGATCTTCATCCTGGTGGCCGCAGCCGATTTCGCGTTCCAGCGTTTCGACTATCTGCGCAAGCAGCGCATGTCGCTCGAAGAGGTCAAGCGCGAGCACCGCGACGACCAGGGCGACCCGCATGTGCAGGGCCGCCGCCGCAGCCTGCGCCACGAGGCCATGTTCAGCGGGCTGCCGGAGCGGATGAAGCTGGCCCATGCGGTGGTCTACACGCCGGGCGTGGCGATTGCGCTGATGCGGCTGGGCAACGGGCCGAGCGCGTACGTCGCGGCCAAGGGGCGGGGCGAGGTCGCGGCGCAGATCCGCGCGCTGGCTGAGCTGCGCACGTTGCCGCAGCTGCAGTTGAACGAACTGGCCGAGCAGCTCGATCGCACCGTGCCGCTGGACAAGACCGTGCCGGACCCGCTGGCCGAGCCATTGGCCCGGGCGCTGGGCTGGGCCGGCCCACCTGGGGTTGTTACCAAGCGCTGATCACTCGTAATCGTTTCCACCCGGGCGTCGCGACACGCGCCCGCGGCCGGGCTCGCCTGTATCGGCGGTAGCCAATTGCAACGGCGTGAGCTCTCACGACCGCGGCTTGCGCTTTGGCTAAAGGAGCGCCCCCAGAAAACGTCTTCGACGTCTCCGCCCCCGCAAAGGGGTTGAGTCAACTCGGGGCCGGCCCTTCATTGACTCATGAGCAATGTGCTCGACGAGGAGAGACAGCGTGCTGGAACTGAACTCCCGAGACTTTCATGGGCTGAGTGCCCATGGCCCTTTCGACCCCGACTTTGAACCCCATCTGCTGACCGGCCTGTCGCATCCGGTCGATGAAAGACCCAACACCTGGTGCATGCGGCCACGCCTGCTCGAAGCGCTGATGGCCGCCGGCAGCGAACGCCGCCGCCGCGAACTGGTGCTGGCCGAGCTGCAGGTCATCGGCTTCGACGAGATCGGCTTCGGCAGCCTGGACATCAGCCGCGGCACCCCGGTCGTGCGCTCGTTCTGCGGCCAGTACGCCGATGCGGCCTGGATCGAGCGCTACTTCTCGCGCCGCTACCAGGTGGTCGACCCGCGGCTGCGGGCGATCGAGCGCAGCAGCCTGCCTTGTGTCTGGACGCTCAACGAGCTGGCGCGCCAGCCGGTGCCGGCCGCGCAGAAGGCCGACCTGTGTGCGCTGGTTGACGACCTGCATGAGCGCGGCGTGGTGGGTGGCTTGATGCTCGCATTGCCGGCCTTGCCGGGCCAGGCGCGGCGCTTCGTCAGCCTGCTCAGCCGCCGGGCACCCGTTGGCCGCCTGGACGACCTGGCGCTGGGCCGCGTGCTGATGCTGGCGCTGTGCCTGGAGGAGTTCCACGGCACGCTGCCCGGCCTGCCCGGTGCCGGCGACGAGGACAGCCCGACCGGCGAGTTGTCGTCGACGCAGGCGCAGATCCTCGACCTGTTGTCGCGTGGCATGGGCGACAAGCAGATCGCAGCGCGGCTGGACATCTCGCGCCACAACGTCGACTACCACCTGCGGCGGTTGCGTAAACGCTTCGGCGCCAGAAACAGGGTGCAACTGATGCAAGCCGCGTTGCGCGTGCAGCTGCCGTCCTGATTTCGCCGGGTTGAATCTGCCACACTCTATTTCGCCGCCCGGCCGGGCGTTGGAGTGTGTGGTCGATGGAGCTGACGATCAATGGCCGGAAGACGGTGGTGGACGACGCCGCCATCGCGCCGGAGATGCCCCTGTTGTGGGTGCTGCGCGATGTGCTGGATCTGACGGGCACGAAGTTCGGCTGCGGCGTGGCCGCTTGTGGCGCCTGCACCGTGCAGGTCGAGGGCCAGGCCACGCGGTCTTGCGTGACGCCGGTCTCGGCCGTTGCCGGCAGGCAGATCAAGACCATCGAAGGCCTGGGCCAGCCCGACGCGCCGCATGCGCTGCAGCAGGCCTGGGCGCAGCACAACGTGCCGCAATGCGGCTACTGCCAGAGCGGCATGCTGATGGCCGCCGCCGCGCTGCTGCAGAAGACACCGAACCCGAGCGACGCCGAGATCGACGCGGCGATCACCAACCTGTGCCGCTGCGGCACCTACCCACGCGTGCGCGTGGCGATCCACACCGCGGCGGCGCTCATGCAGCCGGGCAAGAAGGTATGAGGTTTACGCGGCGTTTGTTGCTGCTGTCCGGCGTCGGCGGCACGGGTGCCCTGCTGCTGGGTTGGGCCGGCTTGCCGCCGCGTGGTCGGCTGGGCCGTGCCGAGCTGCTGCCGGCGGCCACCGGCGAGGTCGCGCTTAACGGCTGGATCAAGGTGCTGACCGATGGCAGCGTGCAGTTCGCGACACCCTATGTCGAGATGGGCCAGGGCGTGCACACCGCGCTCGCGCTGCTGGTGGCCGAAGAGATGGACGTCGCGCCCGAGCGCGTGAGGCCGGTGCAGGCCCCGCACGATGCGATCTACGGCAACGTCGCGATGTTCGTCGGCAGCCTGCCGCTGCACCCGAACAGCACCGAGCCGGGTCAAGAGACGACCGGCGCGCGCTTAAGCCAGTGGATGGTGCGCAAGCTGGCGCGTGAACTTGGCATCGCGGTGACCGGCGGCTCTTCGACCATTGCCGACGCGTGGGAGCCGCTGCGCCTGGCCGCGGCCACCGCACGCGCGCAGCTGCTGGGCGCCGCCTCGTTGCGCTGGAAGCTGCCAGTGGCCGAGTTCAGCGTCGACAACGGCGTGGTGATCCACATCGCCGGTCACGACAGGGCGCATTACGGCGAGTTGGCCGCGGCGGCTGCGAACACGCGACCCGGCGACGTGCGCTTCAAACCGCGCGCCCAATGGAAGCGCATCGGCTGGCCGCTGGCGCGGTTGGATGCTGTGGCCAAGAGCAATGGACAGGCGCGCTATGGCCTCGACACGCGCCTGCCCGGCATGCTGTACGCGGTGGTGCACCACGCGCCGGCGATCGGCGGCGCGCCGGGCCACATCGACACCAGCGCGGCGATGCAAAAGCCCGGCGTCGAGCGCGTCGTGCGTTTGGGGCCGTTGGCCGGCTCGACCGACGCGGTGGCCGTGGTCGCACGCAGCACCTGGCATGCACGCCAGGGCGTGGCGGCGCTCGAGATCGAATGGCGCCCGCCGGCTGGCGGCACGCTCGAGTCGGCGGCCATTCTCGATCGGCTCGAGATCCAGGCGCGCGCCGCAGCCGACAACGACGGCGGCGTCGACTTCCATTCGCGTGGCGACGGTGCCAAGGCGCTGGCGCAGGCGGCGCGACGGCTCGAAGCCGTCTACCGCGCGCCCTACCTGGCCCACGCGACGATGGAGCCGATGAACTGCACCGCACAGGTCCACGCCGACGGCTCGGTCGAGGTCTGGGCGCCGACGCAGGTGCCCGGCCCGGCGCGCGACGCCGCGGCGCGCGTCGCCGGCATCGACCCCGAGCGGGTCACGCTGCATGTCACCTACCTCGGCGGTGGCTTCGGCCGCCGGCTCGAGGTCGACTCCGTCGCGCAGGCGGTGCGCGTTGCGCTGGAGACCAACAACCGGCCGGTGCAGCTGGTGTGGCCACGCGAGGAAGACTTCACCCACGACTTCTACCGCCCGGCCGGCGCGGCGCTGCTGCGCGCCGGGCTGGACGCCAACGGCCGGCTGCAGACGCTGACCATCCACAGCGCCGGCGACGCGATCAGCCCGCGCTGGATCGAGCGCACCCTGCCCGCCTTGGCCGGCCCGATGGACACGCCCGACAAGACGACGGCCGAGGGCCTGTTCGACCTGCCGTACGAGGTGCCGCACCAGCGCATGGCGCATGTGGCGACGCACAGCGGCGTGCCGGTCGGCTTCTGGCGCTCGGTCGGCCATTCGCACAACGCGTTCTTCAGCGAAAGCTTCATCGACGAACTGGCCCACGAAGCCAAGGCCGACCCGCTGGCGTTTCGCCTCGCCTTGCTGCCCGGCATGCCGCGCCATGCCGCGGTGCTGAAGTTGGCCGCCGACAAGGCGGGCTGGGGCCAGCCGATGGCGGCTGGCAGGGCCCGCGGATTGGCGCTGCACGAGAGCTTCGGCAGCGTCGTCGCGATGGTGCTCGAAGCCTCGGTCGAGACCGTCGACGGCAAGAAAAAACCGCGCGTGCACCGCGTGGTCTGCGCGGTCGACTGCGGCACCGTCGTCAACCCCGATGGCGTCGCGCAGCAAGTCGAAAGCAGCGTCGTCTTCGGCCTGACCGCCGCGCTGCACGGCCGCATCGACATCGTGCGCAGCGAGGTCCAGGCGCGCAACTTCCCCGACCAGCCGCTGCTGGCGCTGCGTGACGCGCCGGTGGTCGAGACCCACCTGGTCAACAGCACGCGTGCCCCGAGTGGCATGGGCGAACCGGCGCTCCCGCCGGTAGCGCCGGCGCTCGCCAACGCCATATTTGCACTCACCGGTCAGCGGCTGCGCAGTTTGCCACTGGCCCTGACCTAGTTCTCGTTGTTGTTGTTCCTGCAGTTCTTTTCATCATCTACAGGAGGCCACCATGTACACACTCTATGGTTCACGCGGCAGCGGCTCGGCGATCGTCGAGGCGGCGCTCGAGCGTTGCGGGCTCGACTTCCGACAGGTCCGCGCGTCGGCCTGGGAAGAAGACTCGGCCATCGACGAACTGCGCCGCGTCAACCCGCTGGCGCAGATCCCGACGCTCGTGCTGCCCGATGGCAGCGTGATGACCGAAAGCGCGGCGATCCTGATCCACCTCGGCCTGCAGCACCCGCCAAGCGCGCTGTTGCCGGCCGACGAGAGCGCCCGCGCGCAGACGCTGCGGGGCCTGGTCTTCATCGCCGCCAACTGCTACAGCGCGATCACCGCCAGCGACTACCCCGAGCGCTACACCACCGACGACGGCGACGAGGCCCGTGCCTCGGTGCGCGAAGCGGCGCGCCGCATGCTGCACCGCCACTGGGAAATCTTCGCCGACCAGTTCCCAGCGACGCCCTTCCTCAGCGGCGGTACGGTGCCCGGCGCGCTCGACCTGATGGCCGCGGTGGTGTCCAAGTGGTCGGGCGCCCGTGCCCACCTGGCGAAGAACCGGCCCGAGTTCAGCGCACTGCTCAAGCGCATCGAAAACCACCCCAGCGTGCAGCCGGTGTTGGCCAGGCACTTCGAATGAAATGGAGCCCCCGCGCCCCCTCCGGGCACTGCCTGGCGGGGGCCCTGAGGGGACTCGCACAGCGGACCGGCGCAGCCGGATTCGCGCACGCTGCTTGAGGGAGGTGGCGCTTCGCGCGCTCCCTTGCCGCTAGCAGCCTCCCCTCTCCGTTCTGGATGAGCTTGTCGAAGCCTTGCGTGCGCGGTGTCGCACTGTCGGGTGTGGCGGTTTTTGCGCGATGAAAAAGGGCCCCGCAGGGCCCTTGGGACGATGTCGCGTGCTGCGCGATGGTGTCAGCGGTTGCTGACGGGCGTCAGGCGAAACGATTCGAAGACGCCTTCGTCCAGCACGAAACTGCCGGCCAGGATCTCGCCGTTGTTGTTGATCGCCATGCTGTGGGTCAGGCGGTAGGTCTGGCCGGCCGGGCCTTGGCAGCCGGTGGCGTCGAGCAGGCTGTTCAGGTCGATCGGCTCGTCGTTGTAGTGCGGCCAGACGATGGCGCCGCGGTCGCCGGTCTCGATGTGGCCGACGACCGTGCCGGCGTCGTTGATGTCCTGCGCCACGGAGCCTTCGGCCCCGGCGAAGGGCTTCAGGTCGAAGCCCACGCCGCCGATCCAGCCGATCGGGCGATTGGGCTGGCTGGTGTCACCCACGGTGCTGTAGCCCACCACCACGCCTTCGGCGTTGACCGACAGGGCTTCGGACTCGACGCCGAAGGCAGTGGCGCCCAGGTCCACGAGGCTGGCGCGGGTGCCGTCGGTCCATTGGACTGCCTGCTTCCGCGAGCGGGGCCCGCCGCTGCGGCCGACGATCATGCCGGAGGCATTGATGGCGTTGGCCTGGCTGTCGGTCTTGTGAACGCCTTGCTGACCTACCAGCGCACCCAGGTCGATCACGCTGCCGTTCTTCCACAGCGCAGCGTGCTTGCGGGCCATCGAATTGGTGCTGTAGCCGACGGCCTGGCCGCGGTCGTTGATCGCCACCGCCTCGCTGGTGGGAGAGGATCCATTGGGAAACGACGGCAGCGTCTTGCCGATGCCATCGATCCAGAGCGCCGCCAGTTGATAGCCTTGGTCGTTGACGTTGCCAGCCAGGTCACCCTTGCGGTTGATGGCGCGGGCAATGTTCGTCGCACGCTCGAAGCCGGCCACCTGGGGCAGCGTCTGCACCTGGCGCTGGCGCCAGATCGCCGGATACCAGCCTTCGCTCTTCACGGAGGTTGCGCCAGCGACCACGCCGCGGTCGTTGATGTCGTGTGCGTTGGTGCCCGCCTTGACCAGGCGGTCGCAGTGGTAGGTGGCCGGCTCGGCGGCCCAGGTGCCGGTCGCCGCCAGGGCGGTCAGCGCGAAGATGGATCGGACGATGTTCATCGTTCAAAGCTCCCTGAATTGGCGTGTGGAGAAACAACTCTAACGCCTAAATATGACGGATCGATCGGAACCTGTACGAAAGAGCGAGCATCCCCCTAATTAAGCGTTAGGCCATTGGTCCATTCTTACCTGCACAAGCAAGTTCGCGGCGCCGCACCTGGTGAAGATCCGGCCCGGTCGAGGCGCAATGCTGCCGAGAAAGGAAAAGGGGCCGATGGCCCCTTTCGCACTCAGGTCGAGACTCTCCCGTTAAGGAAGCTGTGGCACCTGGACGATGCGGAAATCGTCGTAGTCGACGATGAACTGCGGCGGCGTCTCGCCGGACAGCCAGGTACCCTGCCTGAACTTGTCGAGCTCGGGCTTGCCTGAGAAGGTCGAGTTGACCCAGGACGAAGGCGTCGTGGTCCAGCCCGGTGGTCCTTGCACCCACTGTTCGGCGCGGATTGGGGTGCGCCCCACGTCCGACTGCAGAAAGCCGTAGTACTTCTTGTTGTAGCCCAACACGTAGGCGCCCAGATACGGCTGGGTCGGACATTGGTTCTGGGTCATCGGCAGATGCGCAGTCGTCCACTGCGCGCTATCGTCGCCCAGCGGCCTGGTTTGATAGCGCAATGCCGCATCGAGCGAGTCTTCCACGCCGAAGAAGAATCGGAGCGCGCCATTGGTCTGCGAGGGGCGCATGACGAAGCTGACCGAAATCCAGGGCGGGACGTGCGTGTCGGAGGAGTCGACTCGCGTCACTTGGTCCATGGGGAAGGATTGCTGCCACAACGTGACTTCGCAGGCCTCGCTGTCGGAAATGCCCGGACACTTGGTCAGGCCGGCAGGGATTTGCGGGTTCGTCAGCTTGGCGGACATCTTGAATGCGACGGACTCGCCTTCGACGCTGACATAGAGCCCCGGCGAGGGTGAGAAGGTCGTAGCCGCGCTGCACACCTTGCCGCTGGGCGACGTTCCGCTTCGCACATGAAACTGCCCGATGGCCGCTTTGCTCGCCAACCGCTCACGGTTTCCCTCGGCCTTCAACATGCTGACGTTGTAGAGCCGGAACTTCCAGGAATAGCGGACAGTGTTGGTGTCCACGAGATAGTTCTCGCCCCACAGGTCCCAGCCGCGATTGGGCGTCACTTCGTTGTAGTCATAGACATAGCTGGCTCGCGTTTCGGACCCCCCCTTGCCGTCATCGGTCTCGGGATTCGCCCAGTTGTCGCCGATCGATCCGTCCGCGTTGAATTGCACTTCGGCGTTGCGCCGATCGAACGGCATGGTGATGAATCGCAGGTACTGGTTGTCCTTCGTGACGTCCTTGCACAACTGGTCCTGGCCCGTGGCACCCGGCTTCCAGGCGGAGCCTTCGCAGCGGAAGCCGCAGTAGCCTTTGCGTGCCGCGGTACCGAAGCGTTCGTACTTTTCGACGCCATTGACGACCGTCTTGTGGCCATGCTCCCGATCGCAGGATTGGTAGCCCCAAATCGTCGCCGACGTTTGGTCGCTGGAGAAGTTGTCGTAGACGTACGACCAGTTGTCGGGTTGAATCGGTCCGGCTTGCGCACTGGCGCAGGTCAATGCGGCAAGCACTGCCAGCGACGAAGCCGCGTGTCTTGGCTTGTTGCTCATTCTTCGTATCTCCCTCGATAAGGTTGGTGCACGTCGGCAATGCCGCGGGTCGCCTTGCGGAACCCGTCGCGAGCTTAAATGAAGAGGGCCCCGCAGGGCCCTTCGTGATGGCGTCGCGGGTGCGTTACCCCGCGATCACGCGCACCATCTCGAGCACCTTGTTCGAGTAGCCCCACTCGTTGTCGTACCAGGCCACGACCTTGACGAAGGTCTTGTCCAGCGCGATGCCGGCTTCGGCGTCGAAGACCGAGGTCATCGGCTCGCCGCGGAAGTCGGTCGAGACGACCTTGTCTTCGGTGTAGCCGAGCACGCCCTTCATCGGGCCGGCGGCGGCCGCCTTCATCGCGTTGCAGATGTCTTCGTAGCTGGCTTCCTTGTTCAGCTCGACTGTCAGGTCGATCACCGAGACATCGGAGGTCGGCACGCGGAACGACATGCCGGTCAGCTTCTTGTTCAGCTCGGGAATCACGACGCCGACGGCCTTCGCGGCGCCAGTGCTCGACGGGATGATGTTCTCGAGGATGCCGCGGCCGCCCCGCCAGTCCTTGTTGCTCGGGCCGTCGACGGTCTTCTGCGTCGCGGTGGTGGCGTGCACCGTGGTCATCAGGCCGCGCTTGATGCCGAAGCTGTCGTTCAGCACCTTGGCGACGGGCGCCAGGCAGTTGGTGGTGCACGAAGCGTTCGAGATGATCGCCTGGCCGGCGTAGCTCTTGTCGTTGACGCCGTAGACGAACATCGGCGTGTCGTCCTTCGACGGGGCCGACATCACGACCTTCTTCGCGCCGGCAGCCAGGTGCTTCTCACCGGTTTCCTTGGTCAGGAACAGGCCGGTCGACTCGACGACGATGTCGGCACCGATTTCGCCCCACTTCAGCTCGGCCGGGTCCTTGACGGCGGTCAGGCGGATCTTCTTGCCGTTGACGATCAGCGTGTTGCCGTCGACCGCGACCTCGCCCTTGAAACGGCCGTGCACGCTGTCGTATTTCAGCATGTAGGCCAGGTAGTCCGGCTCCAGCAGGTCATTGATGCCGACGACCTCGATGTCGTTGGCGAAGTTCTGCACCGCGGCGCGGAACACCATGCGGCCGATGCGGCCGAAACCGTTGATACCGATCTTGATGGTCATGAACGTCTTCCCAGGTTGAAACAAAAGTCTTGGTGGCCGGCCCAACGAAGAAGGGGCAGACCTTCCAGTCTGCCCCCGTGCCGGTTACTTGGCGAGAACTTTGCGCACCGTCAGCGCGAGGTTTTCCGCGGTGAAGCCGAAGTGCTTGAACAGCACGCCGGCCGGGGCGGATTCGCCGAAGCGGTCGAGGCCGACGACGGCGGCGCAGCCGTACTTCCACCAGAAGTCGGTCACGCCGGCTTCGATCGCGATGCGTGGCAGCTTGGCCGGCAGCACCTCGGTCTTGTAGGCGGTGTCCTGGCGGTCGAAGACGGTGGTCGACGGCATCGAGACGACGCGCACGGCGATCTTGTTCTTCGCCAGCAGGGCCTGCGCGTGCAGTGCGAGCTGCACTTCGGAGCCGGTGGCGATGATGACCGCCTGCGCCGCCTTCTTCAGGCCGACTTCACCCGGCTCGGCCAGCACGTAGGCGCCGCGGGTGATCACGTCGGCGTCCTGCTTGGGCGCGTAGGGCAGGTTCTGGCGCGACAGCAGCAGCGCGCTCGGGCGGTGCTTGTTGGCCAGTGCCATCGTCCAGGCGACCGCGGTCTCGGTCGTGTCGGCGGGGCGCCAGACATCGAGGCCCGGGATCAGCCGCAGGCTGGCGGCGTGCTCGACCGACTGGTGGGTCGGGCCGTCTTCGCCCAGGCCGATCGAGTCGTGGGTGAAGACATGGATCACGCGGCGCTTCATCAGCGCGGCCATGCGGATCGCGTTGCGGCTGTAGTCGCTGAAGGTCAGGAAGGTGCCGCCGTAGGGGATGTAGCCACCATGCAGCGCGACGCCGTTCATCACCGCGGCCATGCCGAATTCACGCACGCCGTAGTTGATGTGGCGGCCGATCTGGCCGGCCTCGTTCTTGACCACGGCGCCGGTCTTGGGGTCGAAGCGCAGCGCCGGCGTCGACTTGGTGTTGGTCAGGTTCGAGCCGGTCAGGTCGGCCGAGCCGCCGAGCAGCTCGGGCAGCGCGGCGGTGAAGTGCTCGAGCGCGATCTGGCTGGCCTTGCGGCTGGCGACCGTCTCCGCCTTGTCGTGGGCATTGCCGACGGCCTCGACGGCCAGCTCGGCGAAATTCTTCGGCAGGTCGCCGGCCATCCGGCGGGTGAACTCGGCGGCCGCTTCAGGGAAGGCGGCGGCGTAGGCGGCGAAGCGGTTGTTCCAGTCGGCCTCGGCCTTCTCGCCGGCCTGGTGCGCGTCCCAGGCCTGGCGGATGTCGTCCGGCAGCGCGAACGGCTCGTGGGCCCAGCCCAGCGCCTCGCGGGTCAGCTTGATCTCGTCGCCGCCCAGCGGCTCGCCGTGGGCCTTGGCAGTGCCGGCGCGGTTGGGCGAGCCCTTGCCGATGGCCGTCTTGCAGACGATCAGGCTGGGCTTGTCGCTGGCTTCGCGGGCCTTGGCGATGGCGGCGTCGATCGCATTCACGTCATGGCCGTCGACCGGGCCGATCACGTTCCAGCCGTAGGCCTTGAAGCGTTGGGGTGTGTTGTCGATGAACCAGGGCGCGACCTGGCCGTCGATCGAGATGCCGTTGTCGTCGTACAGCGCGATCAGCTTGTTCAGCTTCCAGGCACCGGCCAGTGCGCAGGCTTCGTGGCTGATGCCTTCCATCAGGCAGCCGTCGCCGAGGAAGGCGTAGGTGTGGTGGTCGACGATCGTGTGGCCGTCGCGGTTGAACTCGGCCGCCAGCAGCTTCTCGGCCAGCGCCATGCCGACCGCGTTGGTGATGCCCTGGCCAAGCGGGCCGGTGGTCGTCTCGACGCCGGGTGTCACATCGACCTCGGGGTGGCCCGGGGTCATGCTGTGCAGCTGGCGGAAGGCCTTCAGCTGCTCGATCGGCAGCTCGTAGCCGGTCAGGTGCAGCACCGAATAGATCAGCATCGACGCATGGCCGTTGCTCAGCACGAAGCGGTCCCGGTCGGCCCAGTGCGGGTTGCCCGGGTGGTGCTTGAAATGCCGACCCCACAGGGCCTGCGCCATCTCGGCCATGCCCATCGGCGCGCCAGGGTGGCCGGAGTTGGCCTGCTGCACGGCGTCCATCGCCAGCGCGCGGATGGCGTCGGCCATCTGCAGGGGTTCTTCTTTGCGGGAGATCGTGGTGTCAGCGGCCATGGGCGGTCCAAGGCCCCGGTGCGGGGCCGGTCGGGGAAGCGGGGAGAACCGGCGATTTTATGCGGCTCCCCGACTCGCCCCCGAACAGCCCCCAAAGCGCTCCGTACGGGCCTGTGCGGATCCGGCTTGCCGGTCCGCTGCGCGGCCCCAAGGGGCAGGCCCCGATCGCTGAGGCTGGTCAAGGGATGGATCCTCCTTGGTCACCGAACTGGCGGTCGATAATCTGCGCCACGATGCAAGGCCTGCACCTCACCGCCGACCTGCGCGGCTGCGCCGCCGAGACGCCCGCGATGACCGACCCGCAGGCGTTGCGCAGCGCCTGCCTGGCTGCGGTGCAGGCAGCGGGCTTGCAGGCCGTTGGCGAGTTGTTCCATCGCTTTGCGCCGCAGCCGGGGACCACGCATCAGCCCGGTGTCACCGGCGTGGTGCTGCTGGCCGAGTCGCACCTGGCGGTGCACACCTGGCCCGAACTGGGCGCGGTGACGCTGGACGTTTATGTCTGCAACCTCGGCGCCGACCATGCGGCGCAGGCCGAGGCGGTGATGGCGCGATTGCTGGCGCTGTTCGCACCGGCGCGGATCGAGCGGCACCGGCTGCTGCGGGGCGAGCTGCCGTCGCCAGCCTTGTCAGCCACCGCCCGCTGACATGCCGGCCGGGCCCACGACAGCCCGTTACCGTATTGCTGCGTATTGCTGTATCCCTCTGCTAAGGTGCCGCCGCATTCGTGTCCATGAACATTGCAGGAGCCTCTGGATGAGCGGTCAACGTGGCTGGGGTCTATCGATCACTTCATCGCAACCCGCGGCCTGGCGCCTCGGTGGAGCGCGCCTGGCCGTGGCGTGCGCCCTGGCGGCCGGCGGTGCCGCCTCGGCCGGAGAGGTCGCACTGGATTTCGACTTCGCGCAGGCCCACGACTTCATCGGCTTCGGCACCCAGGTCTGGTTGAAAGGCGACCGGGGTGGCGCCGATGGCGCCGGCCCGAAGCTCGGCCCCAAGGCCCGCGAGCGGCTGGTCGCAACCAATGCCGCAGGCGACAGCGACGATGCCGGCATGGCGCTGCTGAAGGAGCTGAACGCCCGCTTCGTGCGCGTCTCGCTGATCCCCAAGATCACCTTCGACCAGCTGCGCCCCGGCATGAGCGTGGACCAGTTGCTCGAGGTGCTGCAGCGCAACGACAACCCGGCCCAGCGCGACCGCCTGGCGGCGTTCAACCGCCGCATGAAAGAGCTGAACATCCAGCCGGTGCTGATCTTCTGGCGCATGCCCGAGCCTTGGTCCGAGAAGCGCGTGCAGAAAGCCGGCTCGAAACAGCAGGCGCACTTCGCGAAGACCGAGAACCTGGGCGACTACGCCAACCTGTTGACCGCGCAGATGGTCTGGCTGCAGCGCCAGGGCGTGCAGGCGGTGGCGGTCGAGTTGACCAACGAGCCGCAGGGTGCCTGGGACACCCAGTTCGAGCGTGAGCAGTACGCCGCGCTGGTGCTGAAGACCCGCGCCGCAATGGACGCGCGGGGCCTGCAAGGCTGGGCCATTGCCGGGCCGGGCGCCGGCATCCGCGATTTCGACCACTTCATCGGCGGCATGGTCAATGCCAATGCCGCCAAGGCACTGGGTTATGTCAGCGCCCATTCGTACGTCACACCGCAGGTGCTGGCAGACTCGGCCGGCCCCGGCATGGCCAGCTTTCTCGGCCGCGGCAAGTTCGGGCCGATCCTGATCACCGAGTTCGGCGTCAAGAAGCACAACGACGACGATGCGCAAGCGGCCAGCGACCTGGACGTGAACTCGCCGGCCTACGCGGTGCAGGCGGCGGCGAGTGCGACCTTGCTGCTCGGCCAGGGCGCCAGCGGCCTGATCTACTGGCAGTTGCAGGATGTCGGATTCACCAAGAAGCCGCACGGCATGTTGTCTGAAAGCGGCCAGCGCCGGCCGGTGGCCAACGCGATGAAGGCCTTGTTCGGTGGCGTACCGGTTGGGGCCAAGGCCGTTGGCGCCCGCAAACCGAGCGCCGAGTTGCCGGCCGCGGCCCTGCAGGCCGGCGGCAAGACCTATGTGATGCTGGTCAATACCGGCAGCCAGGCCCAGGCGGTCACCGCCCGCCTGTCAGGCAGCAAGGACTGCGGCGCGGTCGCCCGCGTCGACGCCTACAACGCTGGCGGTGCGGATGCGAAGGCTGCAGTGCGCAACGCCAGCACCCAGGGCGGCGCGCAAGGCTGCACGCTGAAGGCCGAGCTGCAGCCGGGCACGGTGGCGACGGTGGTGCTGCAGTGAGCGCCGCTGGGCCGTTCCCGAGGCGCTCGCTCCCCCTCGGGGGGATCGGCGCGCAGCGCCGTAGGGGGCTGCAGTGAGCGCCGCTGGGCCGTTCCCGAGGCGCTCGCTCCCCCTCGGGGGGATCGGCGCACAGCGCCGTGGGGGGCTGCAGTGAGCGCCTTGCCGCCACGCGCGATCGTGCTGTCCGCCGGCCGCGGTGAACGCATGCGGCCGCTGACCAACAGTTGCCCGAAGCCGCTGCTGGTGGTGCAGGGCCGGCCACTGATCGAGTGGCACCTGTCCGCGCTGGCCGCGGCGGGTGTGCGCGAGGTGGTCGTCAACACCGATTGGCTCGAAGAGCAGTTCCCGGCCGTGCTGGGCGACGGCAGCCGCTTCGGGCTGACGCTGCGCTACTCGTTCGAGGGTCGGGACCACGGTGGCGCGCTGGAGACCGCCGGCGGCATCGCGAAGGCGCTGCACTGGCTCGCGCCCGACCACGACACCGCGCCCTTCTGGGTCGTCTCGGGCGACGTGTTCCTGCCCGGTTTCGACTTCCCCGCCGCCGCCGTCGACGAGATGAACGCGCTCCCCGAGCGGCTGGCCGAGCTGTGGATGGTGCCCAATGCGCCGCACCACCCGCGCGGCGACTACGGCATCGGGCCCGACGGGCTGGCATTGCTCCAGGCGCCGCAGCGCTACACCTGGGCCAGCGTCGGCCTGTTCCGCGCCGCGATGTTCAACGACATCGCACCCGGCACGCGCATGCCGCTGCGCCCGCGTCTGGATGCCGCGATCGGCGCGCGGCGGCTCGGCGCACGGCTGTGGTCCGGCGGCTGGACCGATGTCGGCACACCGGAGCGGCTGGCGGCCCTGAACCAGGGCTGAGAGCCCGAGAGTCTTTCAGGCTCTGATCCGGCGCAGAATGCCACCGCGGCGCCAGGCGCCGGCGGGCTGTTCCACACCAACCCACGGAGAACCGAGGTCCCATGATCGCGAGCTTCTACGACGAACTGGCGCCCTTCTACCACCTGCTGTATGGCGACTGGGAAGCCGCCTCGGCCCAGCAAGGGCGTGCGCTGGCCGGCCTGCTGGGGCGGCACGGCATCGGCCCCGGTGCGCACGTACTGGACGCCGCTTGCGGGATCGGCACCCAGACGCTGGGCCTGCTGCCCTACGGCTACCAGCTCAGCGCGTCGGACATCTCGGTCGGCGCGGTCGGCCGGCTGAACGAAGAGCTGGCCCACCGCGGCTTGAAGGCCCGCGTGCGCATCGACGACCTGCGCACACTCGGTGAGACCGAAGACGCCAGCGCCGACGCGGTCATCGCCTGCGACAACAGTGTGCCGCACCTGCTGACCGACGACGATTTGCTGCAAGCCTTCCGCAGCGCCCACCGCTGCCTGAAGCCCGGCGGCATGCTGGTGCTCTCGGTGCGCGATTACGCAGCGATCGAACGCCAGAGCCCCGACGTGCGCCCCTACGGCATGCGCTACGAAAACGGCGACCGTTTTCTCGCGACCCAGGTCTGGGAATGGGATGGCGACTTGCACTACGACCTGCGTGTCTACCTGACGCGTGAATCGGCGACGGGCGACTGCAAGACGCAGGTGCTGAAAAGCCGCTACCACGCCGTCACGATCGACCAGCTGCTGACGCTGATGCACGGCGCCGGCTTCGTCGACCTGCAGCGCCGCGACGACGTGCTGTTCCAGCCGGTGCTGACCGCACGCAAGCCCACCTGAAGCGCTCGCTTTGAGCCGGGCCGTTCCGCAGCCGCTCAGGCCCGGCCGGCTGCGGCAGCCTCCAGGTGCGCGTTGGGCACCACGATCTCCATCAGCCGCTCCGGGTGTGCCAGCGGCGTGAACTGGAACGTCGCATACAGCCCATGCGCATCGCGCGTGGCCAGCATGAAGCGGCGCAGGTGCTGCAGGTCCGGATGGGCCTGGATCGTCTGCATCAGCCACTTCGACAAGCCCTGCCCGCGGTGCGCTTCGAGCACGTAGACGTCGCACAGGTACGCGAACGTCGTGTAGTCGGTGACCACTCGTGCATAACCAACCTGTTCGCCGGCGCGGTACAGCCCGAAGCACAGCGAATGCGCCGCCGCCCGCTCGACCAGTGCACGCGAGATGCCGGGCGACCAGTAGCTGCGCGTCAGGTAGGCGTGGATCGCCTCGAAGTCGAGGCGCGTGGGGTCGGTCGAGATCTCGTAGTCGGCAATGCTCATCTCGATCACAGGATGAAGTCGGAGGCGGCGAAGTCGTAGTCGGTCATCGACTCGTAGCTGAACAAGATCTGGAAGTCGGCGACGCCGTCGCCATTGGTGTCTGCTTCGAGGGAGAGTAGATAGTACTGATCGCCGGATCCGTCGACATACAGGTCCACTTGTTGGCGCAACTCTCCGGCGAGGTGATGGAAGCTGGAGTGGCCGATCAGCACGAAAGCCTGGTTGCCTGCGAGGCCGGTGTTGGCGTCGATCCAGGACAGGTCGATCAGGTCGCCCTGATCGTGGCTGAAGTCGGTGATCTGCTCGAGGTTTGTCCAGTAAGCGACGGGGCAGTCGGCAGAGGTGCGGAAGCGGAAGACATCGGCTCCTGCGCCACCGGTCAACTGGTCGGCTCCCAGGCCGCCGGTGAGGGTGTCGCTGCCGCCGCCTGGCGAGTCGCCGATCAGGATGTCATCGCCGTCGCCGCCCGACAGTTCGTCGTCGCCCACGTCGCCGACGAGCGTGTCGTCGCCGCCGCCGCCCCACAGGATGTTGTCGCCTTCCGTTCCGCGCGCGTAGTCATCCTGCGAACCGCCGATGGCGCGCACTGCGGTGCCGGTCAGGTAAAAGACTTCGATGTTGGCGGGAATCACCGCGGACACCGACGAATACGCGACGTCGTTCCAGAGCACGGACGCGCTCTCGATCACCCTGTCGCCGCTGGAGTCTAGGTAGTACGTGTCCCCACCGTCGCCGCCAGCGAGCGTGTCGGCGCCGGCACCGCCGTCGATGGTGTCGTTGTAGGCGCCCGTTTCGATCCGGTCATCGCCCCGGCCGGAATGAACCTGGAAGATCTCGATATCGTCGAAGTCGATGCTGTTGGCGCTGCCGGCCCGCACGGTACCTGCGCTCGCCAGCATCGTGACCGCGTCGGTCACGCTGGCGTATTCGACGTACAGGGTGTCGTGGAGACGGTCGTCCGCCTCCGTGCCGTCCACCGTGTCGTGACCAAGGCCCGGCCGCAAGGCATCGCTGGCGGCGCCGCCGGACAGATAGTCGTCGCCCAGGCCGCCGGCCAGGTCGTCATTGCCGTTGTCGCCGTAGATGGTGTCATTGCCGGCACCGGCCCACAACTTGTTGCGGCCGCCGCCGCCGGTCAGCACGTTATTCAGGTCGTTGCCGTAGATGCCGACGTCCTGCGCGCCGTTGACGGTGCCGTTCTCGACGTTGGCCGATAGCGTATAGGTCACGCTGGTGAGGATGGTGTCGACGCCCTTGTTGAAGAGCTCCACCACGAGGTCGCTGGTGTTGTCCACGACGTAGGTGTCGTCACCGTCGCCGCCTTCCATGCGGTCGGTGCCGCTGCCTCCGTCGAGATAGTCGCGTCCGGTGCCGATGCCACCGATCAAGGTGTCGTTGCCCGCCAGGCCATAGAGGGTGTCATTGCCACCGAGCCCATCGAGCAGGTCGTTGCCGGAAGTGCCATTGATGAGGTCGTCGCCAGGAGTTGCCACGAGAGAGTCCCTTGCGTCTGTGTTTGTTGGCAGCCCCGGTCAGAGCACGAAATCGCTCGCGACAAAGGTGTAGTCGCCCAGGTAATTGGTCGTCGCGAACCGATCGGTGAAGTCGATGCGGAAGTCGGCGACGCCGTCGCCGTTGACATCGCCTTCGAGCAGCACGGCGGTGCTCGATCCGATGTCGTAGGTGGTCTGTCGGAGTTCGCCCGCCACGTGGTGGAAACTGTTCTTGCCGATCAGAGTGAAGGCCTGGTTACCGGACTGCGTCGAGTTCGCATCAATCGCCGACAGGTCGATGATGTCGTGCTCGGCGTGGCTGAAGTCGCCGATGCGGTCGAAGTGCCGGGTGTAGGTGTCCGTCGGACGCGTGCCGTAGCTTTCGGCGACGTCGCGGAAGCGGAAGATGTCGCTGCTCAGGTCGCCCGTCAGGAAGTCGGCACCCATGCCGCCGGTGAGCGTGTCGGAGCCGTCGGGGCCTGCATCCGGGATGTAGTCGCGGTTGCCCGCCAGGATGTCGTCACCGTCGCCACCGGCCAGCTCGTCCGCCCCATGGCCGCCTTCGGCGGTGTCGTTCTCGGCGCCGGCCCACAGCACGTTGTCGCCGTCCGTGCCCAGCAGGGTGTTCTTGCGATCGTTGCCGATCAGGCGGACAGCCGACCCGGTCAGCATGCCCCCTTCAACGTTGGCGGCCAAGGTGACGGAGACCGAGGTGAACACGAAGTCGGAGTAGGCATAGGTGCCCGTGCCTTCGATCACCACGTCACGGCTGGAGTCGAGGTAGTAGGTGTCGCCACCCGCGCCGCCGACCAGGGTGTCGGCGCCGATGCCGCCATTCAGGGTGTCCGACCACATGCCGCTTTCCAGCCGGTCGTCGCCGCTGCCGCCGGTGATCCGGAAGAACTCGACGTTGGCAAAGCTGACGTGGTTGGCCCCGGCCTGCGCCGCGCCGGTGTTCGTGTCGATCACGATGGCGTCGGTGAGGCTGGCGTAGTCGAGGACAAGCGTGTCGCGCAGTGAAGCCCCGCCGTCGACCCTGTCGCCGCTGCCCAGGCCGGGCTGCAGAACGTCTTCACTGTCGCCGCCGCGTAGGATGTCGCTGCCCTCATTGCCGACCAAGGTATCGTAGCCGTTGCCACCGGTGATGACGTCGTCGCCCGCGCCGCCCTGGAGGTTGTCCGAATAGCCGCCGCCGGTCAGCGTATTCGACAAGGCATTTCCCACGAGGGTCACGCCGGACCAGCCCTGGTCCAGGACGATTCCGTTCTCGACATTGTCCGGAAGCGTGAAGCTGTGCGTGGTCCGGACCTCATCGAGGCCTTGGTGATAGCCTTCGACGATGGTGTCGGTCGCGTCGGTCACGATGTAGACATCGTTGCCCAGGCCTCCGTTCATCACATCGACACCCCACCCGCCGTCAAGGTAGTCGTCGTCATTGCCGCCGAAGAGCTGGTCGTCGCCAACGTCGCCGATCAAGCGGTCTGCTCCAGTGCCGCCGTAGAGCTGATCGTCACCCCAGTCGCCGTAGACCGTGTCGGCGCCATCGCCACCCAGCAGCGTGTCGTTGCCGTCCAGCCCGAGGACGTAGTCGTCCCCGGCCAATCCATCAAGGCTGTCGTCGCCGAGGCTGCCGTAGATCGTGTCGTTGCCAATCGTTGCCATGTCTTGCTGTTCCTGGAGCGGGGGTCGGTGGCGAAGGCTACAACAGGAAATCGGATGCGATGAAGCTGTACATCGTCTCGTCGAAGCCGATCCGCATGTCGGCGACACCGTCGCCGTCGATGTCGGCCTCGATCATGCGGATCTCCACGTCGTCGTCACTGCCGTTGATGTCGATGATGTACGACGACTGATGCAACTCGCCCGCCACGTGGTGGAAGCCGGCATCGCCGATCCAGACGAAGGCCTGGTTGCCCGCGACATTCGTGTTGGCGTCGATCTGCGACAGATCGATCACGTCGCCGTCAGCGTGGCTGAAGCCCAGATGGTCGAAGTGCCCCCTTTCGAGCGGGGCATTGGGAAGGGAGCCGAAGCTCTCTGCGGCCGAACGGAAGCGATACACGTCAGCGCCGAGCCCACCGCCCGAGTCGTCGTTGCCGAGCCCGCCGATCAAGGTGTCGGTGCCACTGCCGCCGTTCAAGCTATCGTTCCCGTCACCGCCGGACAACTCATCGTTGCCCAGATCACCGACCAGCGTGTCATCGCCCGCTCCACCCCAAAGGAGGTTGTTGTTGGCGTTGCCGTTCAGGCCTTCGCCGAATTCGGTGCCGATCAGGCGAATGGCCGAACCGGTGAGGTAGGTGAACTCCACGTGGGCGGAGACCGTGGTCGACACTGACGAATAAGCGCCGTCATACCCGCCGGCGGACGCTCTTTCGATGATCACGTCGCCGGCTGAATCCAGGTAGTAGAGGTCACTGCCGTCGCCACCCGCCAGCGTGTCAGCCCCGGCGCCGCCGTCGATGGTGTCGCTTTCGGAGCCTGTCTCGATCAGGTCATTGCCGCGGCCCGAAACGACGTGAAAGATCTCGATGTCGTCGAAGTCGATGCTGTTGCTGCCGGCGTCGACAAAGCCTGCACCGGAGAGCATCGTGACGGCGTCAGTGACGCTGGCGTAGTCGACGTAGAGCGTGTCCCACGGGTAGTCGCTGCCTGTCTCGAAGCCATTGACATGGTCATGGCCGAGGCCAGGGCGGAAGATGTCGCGGCCATTGCCGCCATAGAGCACGTCGTCGCCCAGGCCACCTGACAGATCGTCATTGCCGTCGCCACCGTCGACGGTGTCGTTGCCGGCGCCTGCCCACAGTTTGTTGCGGCCGGCACCGCCTGTCAGCACGTTGTTCATGTCGTTGCCGAAGATGCCGACGTCCTGAGCACCATTGACGGTGCCGTCCTCGACATTGGCCGGCAAGGTGTAGGTCACGCTGGTGAGAACGGTGTCGATCGCGCCGTCGGCTACTTCCACCACCAGGTCGCCAGCGTTGTCCACCACGTAGGTGTCGTAGCCATGGCCACCTTCCATGCGGTCAGCGCCACTGCCTCCGTCCAGATAGTCGCGCCCGAAGTCACCGACGCCGGAGCCGCCGATCAGCGTGTCGTTGCCGGCCAGGCCGTAGAGCGTGTCGTTGCCTTCCAGCCCATTGAGCGAGTCGTTGCCGGCGGTGCCGGTGATGGTGTCATCGCCAGGTGTTGCCATGGGATGCTCCCTTCCGTTTGATTGAAGCGAGTGTTCAGAGCGCGAAGTCGCTTGCGACAAAGGTGTAGCTGTCCAGGTAGTCCTGCTTCTGGTCGGCGAGAAAGTCGATACGCAGGTCTGCGGCGCCATCGCCATCGGTGTCGGCTTCGATCATCGGCACCGTGTGGTGGTCGCCCAGCCAGTCGACATAGCTGTAGGACGTTTGCCGGAGTTCGCCGGCGACGTGGTGGAAGCCGGTCTGGCCGATGAAGGTGAAGGCCTGGTTGCCGGCCAACGTGGCGTTGGCGTCGACGCCCGACACATCGATCACATCGCCCTCGGCGTGGCTGAAGTCGGCGATGCGGTCGAAGTCGAACCCGGCATCGGTTTGCGGCTCGCCGGCGCTGTCAACGACCCGGGTGATCCGGAAGACGTCGCTGCCCGCGCCACCCGTCAAGAAGTCGTCGCCCAGTCCGCCGGTCAGTGTGTCCGAGCCGCCGGCCGTCGGGGGAATCCGGTAATCGCCATAGAGAGCATCGTCGCCCGTGCCGCCCGCCAGTTCATCGTTACCGGCGCTACCCATCAGCGTGTCGCTTCCAGCGGCGCCCCACAGGATGTTGTCGCCATCGGACCCGACCAAAGTGTTGATCGCGTTGGTGCCGGTGAGCTTGACGGCGGATCCGGTCAAGACGGCGTCATCCACGTTGTCAAACAGAACCAGCGACACCGACGTGTAGACCCTGTCGAGTGCGTAGGCCCTCGAGCCGGGCGCTTCGATTACCACGTCGCGTGTCGAGTCGACGTAGTAGGTGTCGTAGCCCAGACCGCCCGCCATGGTGTCGGCGCCGGAGCCTCCGTCCAGCGTGTCGCCCTTGGCCGAGCCTTCCAGGTGGTCGTCAGCGTGCCCGCCGGCGAAGAAGAACGATTCGATGCCGCTGAAGTCAACACGGTTGACGCCGGCCTGAACAGTGTGCGCCGCCATCGTCACGGTCACTGGCACGTTGAGGGCGGAGTAGTCGACATGCAGGACGTCGCCACCGAGGTTGACCGTGATGGGCTCACCACCGTCGACCACATCGTGGCCCATGCCAGCCCGCAGCACATCGTTGCCGTCGCCACCCATCAGCGTGTCGTCGCCCAGGCCTCCCGCCAGGTCGTCGGCGCCGCCGCCGCCGGTCACCGAGTCGTTGCCGTCGCCGGCCCAAAGCGTGTCGGCCCCGAGGTGCCCGGTCATCACGTTGTCACCGGCGTTGCCATACACCCGGATGCCTTGTCCGTAGGCCACGGCAACGTTCTCCACATTGGCGGGCAGCGACAGGTTCGCCGACGCGTAGATCGTGTCCAGACCCTCGTCGAACGCCTCGATCACCGTGTCACGCGTGTTGTCGAAGTCGTAGACGTCGTCGCCTTGGCCGCCATAGAGCTCATCCACGCCCACGCTACCGAAAAGCGTGTCCGCGCCATCGCCCCCCCGTAGGGTGTCGTCGCCATACTGCCCGAAGACATAGTCGTCGCCGGCGAGTGCGTCGATGTCGTCATCGCCCTCGGTGCCGTAGATGGTGTCGTCGCCGATCGTGGCCATGGGATCCTCCGCCGTAGGTCTTTGCCTTGCTGACCGCCGGCGGAGTCTATTCCGCCAACGGTGACGTGATCGCCTCGATGCGCGCCATCACTTCTGGCGTCAACTTGTCCGCCACTGCCAACGCGCCGAGGTTGCTTTGCAGTTGCTCGATCTTCGACGCGCCGGTGATCACGCTGGACACGCGGGGGTTCTTGGTGATCCAGGCGATGGCCAGCTGCGCGGTGGTGGCGCCCAGGTCGCGCGCGATCGGGGCCAGTTCGGCGACGGCGGCGTTCTTGGCGGCGTCGGTCAGGCCGTCGCGCAGGAAGCCCATCGTTTCCATCGCGCCGCGTGAGCCGGCCGGGATGCCGCTGGTGTACTTGCCGCTCAGCAGGCCCGAGGCGAGCGGGCTCCAGGTCGTGAGGCCGAGGCCGATGTCTTCGTACAGGCGGGCGTATTCCTGTTCGACGCGCTGACGGTGGAAGAGGTGGTACTGCGGCTGCTCGACGACCGGCTTGTGCAGGTGGTGGCGCTCGGCAATTTCCCAGGCGGCGCGGATGTCGGCTGCGCTCCACTCGCTGGTGCCCCAGTAGAGCGCCTTGCCCTGCGTGATCATGTCGCTCATCGCATGCACGGTTTCTTCGACCGGCGTGTGCGGATCGGGCCGGTGACAGTAGACGAGGTCGATGTGCTCGAGGCCGAAGCGCTTGAGCGAGCCGTCGATCGCCTGCATCAGGTACTTGCGGTTCAGCGTGTCGCGCCGGTTGGTGGTGTGGCCCGAACGGTCCAGGCCCCAGAAGAATTTCGTCGAGACGATGTAGTTCAGGCGCGGCCAGCCCAGGCGCTTGATCGCCTGGCCCATCACCTCTTCGCTGCGGCCACCGGCGTAGGCTTCGGCGTTGTCGAAGAAGTTGATGCCGGCGTCATAGGCCGCGGCCATCATCTCGACCGCTGCGTCGACATTGACCTGGTTGTGGTACGTGATCCAGGAGCCGAGCGACAACTCGCTGACTTGCAGGCCGGCGCGGCCGAGGCGGCGGTAACGCATGCTGACGGGCGTGGACATGGTGCGGCAATCCTCGTGGGCAAAACAACGAGGTTAGCCTGCCTGTGTGGCAGGTGTGCGCCGTGGGGCCTTGCGGCACCTCTGCTTGACTGCTGAGCGCGCGAAGCGCCGCTCGCATCAAGTGGCGTGCGCGGATCCGGCTTTGCCGGTCCGCTGCGCGAGCCCCCTTGGGGGGCAGCCCCCGGAAGGGGGCGTGGGGGCCAACAATCACACCGCGTCGGCCCAGGGCGCTGACAGTTGCATCGCCCCGTTGATGATGCCGACCATCGAGTAGGTCTGCGGGAAGTTGCCCCACAGCTCGCCGGTGTTCGGATCGAGGTCTTCGGATAGCAGGCCGACGTGGTTGCGCCGGGCCAGCAGTGCCTCGAAAGCCTCGCGTGCTTCGTCGCGCCGGCCGGTGCGGGCCAGCGCGTCGACGCGCCAGAAGGCGCAGACGTTGAACGCGGTCTCGGGCCGGCCGAAATCGTCCGGCGCTTCGTAGCGACGCATGAACGGGCCGTCGCACAGCGTGCGCTCCATCGCATCGACGGTCTTCATGAAACGCGGGTCGGATGCGGGCAGGAAGCCGACCTCGGCCATCAGCAGCACGCTGGCGTCCAGCTCGCGGCCGCCGAAGCTTTCGACAAAAGCCTGGCGCTCGTCGCTCCACGCTTCGGTCAGGATCCGGTGGCGGATCAGGTCGGCCCGCTCGCGCCAATAGGTGACGCGCGAGGGTTGCTTCAGCACGTGGGCCACCTTGGCCAACCGGTCGCAGGCGGCCCAGCACATCAGCGACGACGAAGTGTGGATGCGGGCGCGGGTGCGCAGCTCCCACATGCCGGCGTCGGGCTGGTCGTAGAGCGAAAAGGCCCGCTCGCCGACCTGCTCGAGCTGGGCGAAGTCGCTCGCATCCGCGCGGCGGAACAGCCGGTGGTCGTGGAAGGCCTGCGACGAGCCGAGCACGATGTTGCCGTAGACGTCGTGCTGGAAGTGCTCGAAGGCCTGGTTGCCCACGCGCACCGGGCCCATGCCGCGGTACCCAGGCAGCTGCTTCTCGATCCGCTCGGTCAGCTGGCGTTCGAGGTCGATGCCGTACAGCGGCTGCACGTGGCCGTCGGCGCTGCGCACCACGTCGTGCATCCAGCGCAGGTAGTCTTCCATCGTGCCGACTTCGGACAGGCTGTTCAGTGCCCGCACGACAAAGAAGGCGTCGCGCAGCCAGCAGAAGCGGTAGTCCCAGTTGCGGCCGCTGTTCGGTGCTTCGGGCAGGCTGGTGGTCATCGCGGCGACGATCGCGCCGGTCTCTTCGAACTGGCACAGCTTGAGCGTGATCGCGGCGCGGATCACCGCGTCCTGCCACTCCAAGGGCACGGCGAGCCGCCGCGTCCACTGCTGCCAGTGCAGCATGGTCTGTTCCTCGAAGTCACGCGCTGTCTGCTCGATGCTGCCTTCGAAGGTTTCGTCCGGCCCGAGGATCAGGCTGACCGGTGAATGCAGCGAGAAGAAACGCTCGGCCGCCACATAGGTCGGCGGGGCGCTGGTGTTCAGCCTCAGCGTCTGGCCCGGCAGCACATAACGCAGATGGTTGCTGCCACGCGTCAGCTCCGGTGCCACCGAACCCCACTCGCCGCGCGGCCGCACGATGAAGCGCACGCGCGGGTGGCCATGCAAGGGCTGCACACGGCGCACCAGTTGCGTCGGGCGGAACATGCGGCCGTGGTGCCAGAAACGCGGGCAGAAGTCGGTGATCTCGATCGCCTGGCCCTGGTCGTCGTACAGCCGGGTGCGCACGATCGCCGTGCCGGGCACATAAGCCTGCTCGCTGCGCACCGCGTTCTCGAGTTCGATCGCCATCCGGCCATCGGCACGCTCGCCCGTCGGGGCGCCGAGCAGTGCATGGAACACCGGGTCGCCATCGAAGCGGGGCATGCAGCACCAGACGATGTCCCCTCCGCGTTCGATGAGGGCGCTGATGGCACAGTTGCCAGTCAGTGCGAGATCGAGCGTGCTTGTTTTTGATTCGACATGCATTGACACAAACCCAAACGGTTAGATTGCGCAGACAGGCCTACCCTGAGCAGCCCGCTGCGGGCGACCAGGCACGGCATTTGCTCCTGGTTGCCAATGTTCACCATGAAAACCCTTCGTCTCCAACTTCGCTTCCTGGTTCCGCTGTTGTTGACGTTGACAGTAGCCGCGTTGGTCGCCTTGCCTTTGATGGACAGGCTGACGCTACGCTGGTTTGCGCGCGATCTCAACACCCGTGATGCGTTGGTGGCCAATACCTTGTCGGATGCCATCCACGAGGCCCAGGCCGACGGCAAAACCTGGCGCATCCAGTCCTTGTTTGACAGTGCCGTTCAAGATGAACGATTGGTTGCAATCGCGCTGTGCGGCCCGGGCGGCGAAATGCTGCGCCGTACCGAAGGCTATCCGAGGACGCTCGGTTGCAGCCGGGCCCGCGAGCTGGCTGAGCAGACCGTGCCGCGCCTGCTGCTCGAGTCGGGCTCGGTGCACGTGGGCGTGCAGCCGCTGAAGGCCAATGCGGATGACGGCAGCAGCCTGGTGCTGCTGCACGACATGAGCTTCATCGACAAACGCAGCCTCGACACGCGGCGTTACCTGGTCGGCTTCATCGTGCTACTGGGCCTGGCCATCGCGCTGATCACCGTGATCGTGGCGCAGATCAGCTGGCGCGGTTGGGTCTCGGGCATGCAGGGCATCTTGCGCGGCGAAGGCCTGCTGGTGCCGCTGCTGCCGCCGCCCGAGCTGCAGCCGTTCGCGAGCGAGGTACGCGCGCGGCTGCGTGACCTCGAAGACGAATACCGCCGCGGACTGGACCTGGTCACGGTGTGGAACCCCGAGCGGCTGCGGTCCTTGCTGCAGACCCAGCTGCGCGGTGACCAGGTGATCGTGGTCTCGAACCGCGAGCCCTATCTGCACGAACGCCTGGACGACGGGCAGGTGATCGTGCGGCGTCCGGCCAGCGGTCTGGTGACCGCCGTCGAGCCGGTGATGCGTGCTTGTTCGGGCACCTGGATCGCGCATGGCAGCGGCAGTGCCGACCGCGAATTCGTCGACCGGCACGACCGCATCGCGGTGCCGCCGGGCACCAACGAATATTCGCTGCGCCGCGTCTGGTTGACCAAGGAGGAAGAAGAGGGTTACTACAACGGCTTCGCCAACGAAGGCTTGTGGCCCTTGTGCCACGTGGCGCACGTGCGACCGGTGTTCCGCGAATCCGATTGGCAGATGTACAAGCATGTCAACGAACGTTTCGCCGACGCGGTGGCGGCGGAGGCGCGCGGCGAAGACCCGGTGGTCCTTGTGCAGGACTACCACTTCGCGTTGTTGCCGGCGATGATCCGCGAGCGCCTGCCGCGCGCCACCATCCTGACCTTCTGGCACATCCCCTGGCCGAACCCCGAGTCGTTCGGCATCTGCCCGTGGCGGCGCGAGATCCTGCAGGGCATGCTCGGCAGCACCATCCTCGGCTTCCACACCCGCTTCCATTGCAAGAACTTCATCGAGACTGTCGACCGCAGCCTGGAGGCGCGCATCGAGCACGAGCATTCGACGATCTCGTTCCACGACAAGGAAACGCTGGTCGAGAGCTACCCGATCTCGATCGACTGGCCCGAAGGCGACCGCGGCTGGGCGCCGGTGGACGAGTGCCGGCGCCGGGTCTTCGAGCGGCTCGGGCTGGGGCCGTTCACCTGCCTGGCCGTGGGGGTCGACCGGTTCGACTACACCAAGGGCATCCTCGAGCGGCTGCACGCGGTCGAGCGCCTGCTCGAGAAGCGGCCCGAGTGGGTCGGCAAGTTCGTCTTCGTGCAGGTCGCTGCGCCCACGCGCAGTGCGCTGGAGGAATACCGCGCCTTCCAGCAGCGCATCCACAGCGTGGCCGACCGCATCAACCTGCGCTACGGCCAGCCGGGCTACCAACCGGTGCGGCTGCTGGCCGAGCACCATGAGCACGAGGCCGTCAACGAGCTGTTCCGCGCCGCCAACATCTGCGTCGTCACCAGCCTGCACGACGGCATGAACCTGGTCAGCAAGGAGTTCGTCGCGGCACGCGACGACGAGCAGGGCGTGCTGGTGCTGAGCCGTTTTGCCGGCGCGGCGCGGGAACTCTCCGAAGCGCTGATCGTCAACCCGTATCACGTCGAGGAAACGGCCGATGCGTTGCATCAGGCTGCCACCATGCCGGTGGCCGAGCAGCGCGAACGGATGGCCAGCCTGCGGATGACGGTGCGCGAGAACAATGTCTTCCGCTGGGCCGGCCGCATGCTGGCCGACGCGGGCCGTTTCCGTTTGCGCGAGCGGATTGCCGCGCGCGTGCAACGCCACAAGAACACCGACCTGGATGAAACGACTCTTCACGCCTGAAGGCGAGGCGGCGCTGCAGGCCACCATGCAGCGCCGCCCGCTGCTGGCTTTTGACTTCGATGGCACCCTGGCGCCCATCGTGGCCCGACCCGGCGACGCGCGGGTGCCGGCCCCGGTGGCGCACCGGCTGCAGCGCCTGGCCGGCCGCTTGCCTGTCGCGGTGGTGTCGGGCCGGCAGGTGCACGATGTGCGACCGCGGCTGCTGTTCACACCCTGGCGCATCATCGGCAACCACGGGGCGGAAGATGAAGCCGAGCTGCCCTCGGCCGTGCCGGTGGTCGACCTGGCGCCTGCGCGGCTGCAGCTCGAGGCGTCTGCCGCCGCCTTGCGCGCAGCCGGCGTGGTGGTCGAGGACAAAGGCCTGTCGCTCGCGCTGCACTACCGCCTGTCCAGCGACCGCGACGCGGCGCAGCGTGCGATCGACGACGTCATCAACGCCCTGCCACCGTCGCTGGCGGTGTTCGGCGGCAAGATGGTGGTCAACATCGTTGCGGCCAAAGCGCGGGACAAGGCCGATGCGGTGGCGGCCCTGGTGGCGGCCAGCGGCGCCGACGCGGCGGTGTTCGTCGGCGACGACGTCAACGACGAGCCGGTTTTTGCGCGGCCCGAACCCACCTGGTTCACGGTGCGTGTCGGCCAGGACGACCCGGCCTCGCAGGCGCGCTACTTTCTCGACGGCCCGGCCGACCTGCCGCGCCTGCTGGACCGCATGCTCGAGGCCTTGCCGGGAGGGGCCGCGGACGCACTGGACGGCGGCTGAAGCGGTGCTGCCGTCTCGCGTGACCGCCACGGCGGTTACGCAGCGTCACACACCAGGCTCAAGGCAGCGCCGGCCAAGCCGCCCCGGAAACCTGTCACGAAAGGCGGCCGAGCGTCGACGGGGCTGTCACTGGCTGGGCTGGGCCGCGATGCTAAGGTCGGCGTCGCCGATGAAGACCCGCCGCCAACCCCGTCTCGCCCGCCCCCGCAAGCCCTTGTTGTGGGGCCTGTGTCTGTCTGTCCTGGCACCTGCCGGCGCCGTGGCGGCCGGGTGCGTCGACCTGCGCGGCGGCGAACTCGTGATCAGTGCGTCCGACCGCTGCGTGGCGCAGATGCGGCGCGATCCGGCCGTGCGGCAGCAGGTCGTGCAACGCATCGGCAGCCAAGTCGGCGCGCAAGGCTTTGCCTCGCCGGTGGTGGCCTCGGCGGCCGCACCCGCGCCCACGGCCAATCCGAAAGCGCCGCTCGCGGCCAGCCGCAGCCGCGGTCTGGACCATCCCCTGGCGCGGCTGTCGATGCTCAATTCGCAAAGTCGCTACCTGTGGTCGCTGGGCAACCCGGCGCCCGTCTACTACGGCCAGACCCAGGCGCGGTGATGCGCTGGCTGACCGTCTCTGCGCTTGGGTCTACCAGGCCCCGACGTTAGGCATCGAAGTCCACGGCTCGGCCGGCGCCAGCGCTTCGCCTTCTTGCAGCAGCTCGATCGAAATCTGGTCCGGCGAACGCACGAAGGCCATGCGGCCATCGCGCGGTGGCCGGCTGATCGTCACGCCGTGCTCCATCAGCCGGCGGCAGGCGGCGTAGATGTCGGGCACCGCATAGGCGAGGTGGCCGAAATTGCGGCCACCGGTGTAGACCTCGGGGTCCCAGTTGTAGGTCAGCTCGACCTGCGCCGTCGGGTCGCCCGGCGCGGCCAGGAACACGAGCGTGAACCGCCCGGCCGGCGCCTCTCGGCGCGAGACCACTTCCAGGCCGAGCGCGTCGCAGTAAAAACGCAGCGACGCATCGAGGTCCGTCACGCGGACCATGGTGTGCAGGTACTTCATCCACCGAGTTTGCCAAACCGGCCCGGGGCATGCCAACGCAGGGGCATCCGGCGGGCATCAGGCTCTGCTTACTTCAGGATCCCGAACAAGCTCGAGTAGCTGTCGGACCAGGGTTGGAAGCCCGGGCGAACCGCGAGCAGTTGTCCGTCGCTTTTCAAACCTGGCAGGCTGGCGAGCCGGGCGGGCTTCATCAGCAGCACCCAGATCGAGTGGCGGCAGTAGTCGTCGTCATCGTCCGGGTCCAGCTCGTACGCATAAGCCGCTTGGCCGAAGTGCGCTGCTGCCGCGGCCATCACCGGCTGTAGGTCAAGGTAGCGGTTGGTGACGTGCACCGCCAGCACGCCGTCGGGCTTCAGGTGGCCGAAATAGGCCTGCATGGCCTCCAAGGTCAGCAGGTGGGTCGGGATCGAATCGCCCGAGAACGCGTCGATGGCCAGCAGGTCGAACCGCTGCGGAGCCTCGCGTTCCAGCATCAGTCGGCCATCGCCCAATACCGTCGTGATGTGCGCCGGGCTGTCGGCCAGGTAGCTGAATTCGCTGTGCGCCAAGTCCAGCACCTGGTCGTTGATCTCGTAGATGCGCATCTCGTCGCCCGCGCGGCCATAGGCCGCCAAGGTGCCCGCCCCCAAGCCGAGCACGCCGAGATTGAGCGGCTGCGGCCCCTGCAGGCTGCGCAGCGCACGCCCGATGCCCGACTTCTCGCAGTAGTAGGCCGTGGGTTGTCTGCGGTGGGCCGCGTCCATGTACTGCTCACCATGGGTGACGCGGCCATGGCGCATCACCCGCAGCAGGCCCAGCCGCGGCTCCACGCTCTCGGAGATCCGGAGCTGGCTGTAGAAGTTGCGTACCACCGTGCGGTAGCCCTGCACGTACTCGAGCGAGATCTCGCCCAGCCGCCAGCCGTAACCCACCAGGGCGAGCAGCAAGACGACGCGCAACGAGCCGCGCCAGACTGCCCCGGCCTCGCGCCAGACCACGATGCTGACCAGCACCGCGCACAGGAACAGGCCGATCGGCAATTCGAAGTAGGCCGGGAAGAGAACCGGCGCCAGCAGGCCGACCAGCACGCCGCCCAGTGCGCCGCCGACGGCGATCATCAGGTAGAACAGCGTCAGGTGCCGCATCGGTGGTTTGCGGCGCACCAGCTCGCCGTGGCAGACCATGCAGAAGACGAACAAGGCCACGCTCATCAGCCCGATGAGCACCGGCACCTTCATGCCACCGTCCAGTGCGCGGTCCAGCATCAAAAAGGCCAGCGGCAGCGCCACCAGGAAAACCGGCCGGACGTAGTAGCGCGGTGCGTCGAAACACAGGATGAAGCTGAGCAGGTAGATGCTCAGCGGCAGCACCCACAGAAACGGCACCGGGGCGACGTCCTGCGTCATGTGCTGGGTCATCGCCAGCAGCAGGATCGATGCCGCGGCCGACAGGCCGACCCAGATCAGGCAAGCGCCCCAGCGCGGGGCCTCCCCTTCAGCCGGCGTCCGGGCAGGGCGTGCAGCTTCGGTCGGCGCCGCCATGCGTCGCCAAGCCAGGTGCCCCGTCAGCAGGCAAGTCAGCACGAACAGCCCATAGCCCACCGACCAGACGATCGCCTGCGGCCGCACCGGCAAGACCGGTTCGACCAGCACCGGGTAGCTCAGCAGCGCCAGCATCGACGCCAGGTTCGACAACGCGTAGAGGCGATAGGGATGGGCGCTGCCATCGTCGGCAAGAAAGCTGCGCGCATACCAGGCCTGCATCAACGGCCCGGTGGTCGACAGCAGCAGATAGGGTGCGCCCACCGCCGTGGCCAGCACCGCCAACACGCTCAACACCGGTTGGCTTTGCGCGGCGTCCTTCCAGGCCGGATTGGCGGTGACGGGCAGCGTCAACAAGCTCAGCAACAGCAAAGCCGTATGCACCTGCACCTGGCGCCGCAGCGGCAGCTTCACATGCAGCCAATGCACATAGGCATAGCCGAGCAACAGCTCGAGCTGGAAGAACACCATGCAGGTGCTCCAGACCGACGAGGAGCCGCCGAACCACGGCAGGATCTGCTTGGCGATCAGCGGCTGGATCTGGAACAGCAGAAAGGCCGAGAGAAAAACCGTCGCAGCGAACAAGACCATGCAGTGGCGCCTTGGCGCAGGTGAGTGAAGCGGGGCGGGCCGGACACCCGGTCGGTGGCGGCCATTGTGCACAGCCGCGTCATCGCCCCCGCTTGATCAGCGGGCGGCGCTCAGCTGGACGTGCGCGCCGCGGCGGCGGTGGCCTTTTGCAGGCGCTGCAGCACCTCTTGGTTCAGCTCGCGGGTGTGGCGGCTCCAGCGCGCCATCGCCTGCTGGATCTCGGCGTTGAGCCGTTCGGCCAATGCGCGCTCACCGTTCGTCACCGCCCAGATCGCAAACTCGGCGCGGGCCTCGAAGCTGCCGAAGCGATGCAGCGCCGATTCAAACTCGGCCCGGGCTTCTGCCGCGCGGCCGGCGCCGCCGAATGCGCGGCCCAGCGCCAGCGCAATGGCTTCAGCGCGGAAGGCCGGGTCTTGCGCGCGGATGGCCTGCAGCTGGCTCGCTGCCTGGGCGTGGCGGCCACACGCCAGCCAGGCCTGCGCGGCGCCCCAGCGCATGTCCAGGTCGCTGGCGAACGGGCCCTTCAGGCAGGCTTCGTAGTTGGTCGCGGCTTCTTCGGCCTGGCCGGCGTCCAGCAGCGCCGCAGCCAGGCGCATCTGGTTCTGCGCGGTGGGTGTGTAGTCGAAGGCGGCGCGGGCTTCGCGCAACTCGCGTGTCGGGTCCAGCGCCTTGGCGGCGATCGACACGGCCTTGCGGGCGCCACGATCGAGCCGCGAGTTCGGCAGGTAGATGGCCACGAAGTAGACGACGCTGCCGAGCAGCGGAAACGAGAACAGGATGATCAGCCAGTACATCTGCTGGCCGCTGCGCACGACGTGGATCGCGAAGAAGATCGCGACCAGAATATGAAGACCGAGGCCGACGAACGGCATGTGAAACCCTCCCCAGTTGATGGCGCGACTGTGGCGCGCTGCAAGGGGCCGTATTGTCGACGCCGCGCGGTGGGCGGCAAGCCCGCCCGTGCCCCCAAGTTTGTGGAGGAATCGGTCGACGTCGGAGCGGATCAGCCCGACGCGGCCGCGGTCTTGAGCCGCAGCGCGGCTTGCTCGCCGACCAGGCGCTGCAAGGCCTCGGGCCAGGGCGCTTCGGCCGACTGGCAGTACAGCTGGCCGACACCGGCCGGCGTGATCACCCGGGCCAGCAGCGGGCTGTAGGCCTGGGCCCACTCCGCCTCGTCCAGCCCGCAGGCCGGGTCGATCTGCAGCAGCAGCGTGACGACGCGGTAGCGGCGCCTGCCCGGCGCGTCGACCTCCTGCTGCAGCCACAGCGCCTGCGACACCGCAGGGTCGTCGGCCAACGCGCGGCGCAGGGCCTGCTCGCGCCAGGGCTCGGCCTCAACGGGGGCTGCGGCCGTCCAGCCATGGGTGTCGGCCTGCTGGCGCGCCTCGTTGCGGCGTTGCCGCGCATCGGCGAGCGACTGGCGGACCTGCGTGCTCAGCGGTGCTCGGCCGGGCATCGGCTCCAGCAGCCGCAGGCAGGCCGGTGCCTCCAGCCCGGCACAGTGGCGGGCCGAGGCCTGCAGCCACAGCGTGGCCTCCGCCGCGTCGTGCCCTTGCCAGGCCACGCCGCGCCAATAGGCCTGCAACGGCGGCACGGCGTCGGGCGTGCTGCCGTCGTCGGCAGGTGGGGGCAGCGGATGGCCCAGCGCGTGGGCGCATTCCAGCTGGTGCGCTGTCCCGGCGGTGCTGGGGTGCTGCCATTCGGCGTGACACGCTTCGCGCCAGCAGGCCTCGGCGCGCCAGGCGCGCGCGTTGGCGGCCTGCCAGCGCTGCTGCTCGCTGCGCAGCCGGCGGGACCACGCCTTGGCGCTCCACCAGTGGGGGCCGGCGGCGGCGTGGCCCGGCACCGCCGGCAGCGTGGCGGGCGCGCGCCAGCCCAGCGCCTGCAGCCGCGCGGCGGCCGACGGGTGCGACCGGCTGGCGTCGGTGTGGCGGGCGGCGTGGCGCTCGGCGTCGGCTTGCAGCGCCTGGGTCAGTTCGGTCGCTTCAATGGCCGCCCCCAGGCCCGGTGCGGCGCGGCGCCACGGGGCTTCCGGCAACGGGCCGTCGCCAAAGACCGGGCTGGGCTTCGACGAGGCCACCGCGAGCCGCAGCAGCGCCTCGCCCAGCGCCTGCGCCGAGGTGACCTGGGCTGCCCAGGCATCGGCTTCGTACTCGGCCCGGGCCGCGGCGCTGGCCACCGGCCGGTCCAGCAAGGGCCCGAACCAGCGTGCGCCACCGGGGTTGGCGCGCCAGCCGCCGGCGTCCAGCTCGGGGCGCCGCCAGAGGCGTCGCCAGGCCTGCTGCAGCCAGCACAACCAGTAGCCGAACCAGCCGAAATGGCGCGAGAAATGGACCATCTCGTGCGCGACCACGGCCTGCATCTGCGCCGCCGACAGGCCGGCCAGCAAAGGCAGCCCGAGCGCCAGCGTGCGGTGGCGGCGCCAGGGGCGCGCGGGGTGCTGGTGCTCGATCGCCGCTGCACCGGGCTCGGCGATCAGCACCACGCGTTCGAGGCGCGGCATGCGCAGCTGGTCGGCCAGGGTATCGAGCACCTGCCACAGGGCCGGCGCCTCTTGGCGCAGGACCTCCTGCCCGACGTTCAGCGTGTGCATGTCCCTCACGTTGCAGCCCGCATCGACAGGGGCAGGACAGGCGAACGCCGACGCGCCAGACGATCTGGTGCGGGCATTCTCGAAGTGGTGCCGAAGTCCCTGGGCGGCATCGTGAGTCCCTCTTTCTTGTTCGCGGGCACGCAGCGCGGTAACGCCCTGACCCGCAAGTGTCGGCACGATTGTTCACCGCCGCGCGCATTGCGCAGCCCCCCAATTCCCCGGGTATGGATGTCAGGACTGTGTCAGCGCGCAGGCCTGCCGCAGAGCCAGTCCGCCCTAGGTACCCAGGGCGTAGAGGCGTCCGTCGGTGCCGCCGACATAAATGACGCCGTCGACCACCAGCGGCGTCGACAGGAACGAGCCGAGGCCGAACTGGCGGGCCGCGCCGATCGCCATGGCATCGTGCCAGCTGGTCGGGAACAGCATCGCCGCGTTGAGCTTGCGCTGGCTGGTCAGGGCCCAGCCGAGGTTGGCTTGCGAGCCCTCGGTCTGGAAATCCCACAGCAGCTCGCCACTGGTCACGTCGCGGGCCTGCAGGCTGCCATTGAGCACGCCCTGCAGCAACACATCACCCGCCAGGCTCGGTGAAGCGAACATGTAGGCCGGCGCCTGCTGCTGCCACACCGGCTGGCCGGTGGCCGCGTCCACCGCATGAACCAGGCTGGTGTCGGAGGTCGCGAAGTAGACCCGGCCCGCATGGGCCGCGGGCGAGGTGATGACCCAGCTCGCGCCGGTCGGGAAGCGCCATTTCTCTTGCCCGCTGCGGGCATCGAAGGCATAGACGTTGGCGTCGCGGCTGCCGGTGTAGACGATGCCGTCGGCCACGACGGGCGAGGACTGGAAACCCTGCTGGTTGGCCATCAGCGTGTCGACGCCGCCCTGCGCGTGCCACAGCTCGCGGCCGGTTTTCGCGTCCAGCGCATAGAACCGGCCGTCCCAGCTGCCGACAAAGACCCGGCCATCGGCATAGGCCGGCGCCGCGTGCACCACGTCGCCGGTCCTGAAGACCCAGCGCTGTGCGCCGGTGGCCGCGTCCACCGCGTAGACCTGGCCGTCGCCGCTGCCGAAGATCACTAACCCTTCGGCCAGCACCGGGCTCGACAGGTAGACGTCGAACGGGTCGGCAAAGGTCTGCGTGCGCGGCTGCATGCCGTGCAGGCCTTTGGCCTCGAAGCGGCGCTCGCCCTGGGTGGCGAACTTCCACTGCACCGCCCCGGTGGCGGCGTCGAGCGCGTGCAGGCGGCCGTCGTAGCTGACCACGTAGACACGCCCGTCGCCAATGGCCGGGCTCGACGCGACCGGCCCGCCGGTGCGGTGCATCCAGCGCTGACGGCCGGTGGTCGCGTCGATCGCATAGAGCTGGCCGTCGTCGCTGCCGACATAGACGACGCCGTTGGCGTAGCTGGGTGACGAGGTGATGCGATCGCCGGTCGGAAACGTCCACTTGACCCGCGGCAGCGTGCGCGGCGCGGCGCTGGTCTGCACCCCTGTGTGGGCAGCGTCGCCGCGGAAGCTGGCCTGCGCCACGGCCGGCCCGCAGGCGATCGTCAAGCCCGCGGCCAGCAGCGCCACCAGCGTGATCGCGAGCACCGTGCTGGCCGACGACGGCCGATGCGGATGAACGTCGACGCGCCTCATGAGCCGCTCCCGCTGCCGGCACTGGCTGCATCGCGTTGCAGCTTCAGCGGGGCTTCGAACGGGCCCTGGGAGAAGCTGCCATCGAAGGTGCCGGTGGCCGAGTCCCAACGCCCTTCGAGCTTGATGCCGGCGGCGCTGGCTTCGAGCGTGACGAAGCGCTCGCCGGCATTCACCCGGTCGATCACCAGCTGCGAGCGCCGCTTGCCGACGATCAGCAGCTCGCCCGAATTGGCGCTTGGGCTGTTCGTCGCCTGCAGCGTCAGCGTGACCTCGCGGGGGTAACCGCCTAACTCGTAGCGTCCGCGCCAGGTGCCGGCCAGTGCCGCGGGCAGCGGGGTGCGGGCGGGTGGCGCATCGACCTGCGCGTCGCCGCTGCGGCGCATGGCCAGCGTGGCGGCATGACCCGCCTGGCGCCATTCGCCTTCGAGCCGGCCGTCGGGCAGCATGCGCACCGCCAGCTGGGTGGGCAGCTCGCCGGGTGGGCCGCCGAAGGCGCTCGCCGCATCGGCCTGGACGCTGCCGTCGGCGCCGACCTTCACGTCCAGTGGCGCACCCTTCACGCCGCGGCCCGGCAAGGTCAGGGAAGCGGCCCACTCGCCCGACGGGCCGGGCGCCAGGTCCAGCACCACGCGCTGCGGCGCGCCGGGAATGCGCGCTTCGCCTTCCCAGCGGCCAGACGGGTTGCCCGCGGCGCCAGCGCCAATCGACACCGCCAGCAGCGACCCGGCGATCGTGGAAATGAAGGATCGTGGCGACATCGGCGACCTCCTGCAGCGGGCGGCCTAGTGCAGTGTTCGACGGCATGCGGACCATAAAACCGCGCCTTTGGCCGCCTGGCGGTGTTGCAAATCCTCGCGATGCCATCGGGCATCGCTGTGGTTTGCGCCTACCCAGACAACCAAATTCATCGGTTTTCTCAAGTTCCGCCTGGCATCAGACACTGCACTGGCAAGGTGACGGGGCATGGCGCGCAGCGTAGGCAGGTGGGCGGTCGGCGTCCGTGCCGATGCGACGAAGCCGGCAAGCTGCGGTGCGAACGCTGCCCGGTGGCGGGCGAATCCTCGCCAGCGCCTCAGCGCGCCGGGGCGTTCAAAGCGCGCGGCGCATCAGCCATTGGTGCAGCTGCTGCGGCTCGAAGCCGACGCGCTGCAACGCATCGCCGCCCAGGTCCGGCCGCTGCAACGCCGGCACACGCAGCGCATGGCCTGGGTACTTTGTGACCAGCGCCAGGGCCAGGGCCTGTGCGCCTGCCTGGCCAGGGTCGAGGTCGACCAGGCTGTTGATGACCACGGCCCGCTGCGCCGGCAGTTCGCTGAACACCAGCTGGGCTTCACCGTGGCGCCAGGCCTGCAGCGGCGCGTCGGCAGGCGCTGCAGCCGCCGCGATCTGCAGGACCTGGGACGTCGTCTGCAGCGGCAGGTCGGCGATGTTCGCGTCGGCCATGTCGAGCCAGCGCCAGGCGTCGTCCAGCGTTGCCAATTGCACTGATTGCACCGGCGGCGCTTCGCTCGCGGCCGGGCCCGGCGCGCGTTCGTAGCCGCGCAGCGGGTGGGCGATCTCGAAGTCACGGCCCTGGTACAGCTTCAGCGCGCGCTCGTTGGCCGCGAAGACCTCCAGCTCGACCATGCCGATGCCATTGCCGCGCGCGCGGTGGATGAAGTCGTCCAGCAGCGCGGGCGCCGCACCAGTGCCACGTGCCGCAGGCACCGCCCCCATCGTGCCCAGCCGCCAGCGGCCACGTTCGGGCCGCGGCGCGACGAGCGCAAATGCCACCAGCACACCGTCGACCACCGCTGCGCGGCTGAGCGCCAGGTCGATGCCCTGGCGAGCCAGGAATCCCGGCCACTGGGCCAGCGCCAGGTTGAACGGGCCGATCAGGTAGTCGGCAAACGCCGCGGTGAAGGCCGCGTGCCAATCGGCAGGCGACAGGTCCGGCGCGGGAACGAGGGTGAGCGCAGGCGTGTCGTTAGGCATGTGTGGCGGGTGTCAGCGCGCGTCTTCGTCTGCCAACACGCGCTGGTAGACCATCAGGTCGGCTTCGGAGAAACAGCAGAACGTCACCTCGTTGATATCCGCCAGCGATGGCTCGGCCAGGCTGCTGCGCACGGTGGCCACGGCCACGCGCGCGGCCGGCTCCAGCGGATAGCCGTAGATGCCGGTGCTGATGCAGGGGAAAGCGATGCTGCGCGCACCCTTGGCCGCGGCCTGTTGCAGCGAGTGGCGATAACAAGCGGCCAGCAGTTCGGCCTCAGCTTGCAAGCCGCCACGCCAGACCGGCCCGACGGTGTGCACGACCCAGCGCGCCGGCAGCCGGAAGCCCGGCGTCAGCTTGGCCTCACCGGTCTTGCAACCACCCAGCAGCCGGCAGGCGGCGACGAGCTCCGGCCCGGCCGCGCGGTGGATCGCGCCATCGACCCCGCCGCCGCCGAGCAGTGAGCTGTTGGCGGCGTTGACGATCGCGTCGACGTCGAGCTTGGTGATGTCAGCGCGCAGGGCATTCAGCGTGGCAGTCATGCGGCAAGTATCCCGCTGTCGGGCGGGCGCTGGCGCTCAGGTTCAGCCCTCAGGACAGCAGCCGCACCAGCGCCTCGGGGTGCAGCGCCCAGCCGGTCAGCCCGGCCAGGCCCATCAGCACGCCGAAGCCTGTGGGAACCAGCGCGACCCAGTACAGCGCCCACAGCTGCGTCAACGCGGTGACCGCGAGCATCGCGATCGCGATCGCCGCCAGCGCATCGCACAGATCGAACTGGTCGTCACGGTAGTTCAGCGCGTCGTAGTGGCGCTGGTCGTCCTCGGCCTGCGCCTTCAGCGCGTCTTTCTTGCGCGCCTGATCCGCACCGAGCTGGCGGTAGCGCTCGATCGCCTGGTCGTAGGCGGCGGCCTGCGACGCACTGGCCGCCGCCGGCCGCGCCAGCTCCAGCTGGACAGTGGTCGCCTCGGCGACCTCCTGCCGCAGGTTGCGCGCCTGGTAGAACGACCAGTGGTCGAGCTTGTCGGCCTGCGCCTGTTGCATGGCCTGGACGAGGTTGTCGTCCTTGACCTTGCAAATGCCCATGAAGGTCGCCAGCACCGCCACGGTGATCGCGACGGTGGCGTTCAGGCGGGTGCTGCGCTCGGCGGCGTCGACCGCCTGCTCCACCAAGTCTTTCGGGTCGGTGTCCATGGGCAGATGATCGAAGTGTCAGTTGGTCGGCGAGCATGCTAACGGGCCATCGTGCCGGAATTGTTGCTGCCGCCTCGGTGCGCCGCGCGTAAAACCGAGGCTCAACGTGGGCGTCATTCGACGGTGAGGACGTGCTGAGTGGCTTCAAGCCTGGGCGACCAGGCGTCGCTCGGGTCGCGTTGCAACAGCGCGCAGACCAGCGCGCCGAGGTCGATGCCCATCGCGTCGCGCGCTGCCTGGGCGCCGGCGTCGGCGCGCTGGGCGCGGGCGACAAAGGCCGAGAACGGCTCCCAGGTCTTGCCCAGCTGCTCGACGACGATCCGGGCGAGGTCGTAGGACAGCTTGTTGCCGTCGTCCGGCCGGCGGAACGAGGCGCCGGTCCAGAACTGCTGGATCTCGGTCTCGCCCCAGAAGCCTTGGTGCAGGCGGTGCATCTGCTGCGGCGTGAGCTCGGACCGTTGCATGCCCGTCAGGCGGTGCTCGGTGTTGACGGCGATGCCCTCGTCCAGCCACAGCGGCAGCTTCAGGTGCGACAGCGCGGCGTGCGTCAGCTCATGCACGATCACCGGCTCGATGCGGGACAGGTCGGCGCGGCAGGTCACGAAATGCGGGCAGCCGGCATCGATGAACATGCCGCCGCTGAAGGCAGATTCGCCTTCGTCCGGGTCGTAGGCTGCCGTGTAGGGGTAGTAGTCGGCCTCGTCGTCGAAGACGACCAGGATGCTCTTGTGGTGGCCGGTGCGCGGTGCGGCCAAAGGGCCGAGCAGTTTGGCTATGCGGCTGCTGCTACGCGCCACGAAGTCCGCGGTGGCCTTGACCACACCGGGCTCCAGCGTGGACAGCACGAAGGTGTCGTCGGTTTCGTGCAGCGTGGCGTAGGGCCCGATCGCATCGCGCAGGTACATCAACCAGGCGCGGTGACAGTCGGTCCGGGCGCGCTGGCGTTGGTCTTCGTCGCTGATCGTGGCCAGCCAATCGTTGACCACACCCCAATCGA